>Ga0137412_10004175_pt1 | contig 11555 bp, 9 predicted proteins | sample CZODoug2_1_16fun_FD_122160 | JGI IMG/M metagenome (GOLD analysis project Ga0137412, IMG submission 122160) | Vadose zone soil fungal communities from Angelo Coast Range Reserve, California, USA - CZODoug2_1_16fungal (Hybrid Assembly) | ecosystem: Environmental > Terrestrial > Soil > Vadose zone...
GGCTGTCCAGCAAGGCATCCGCGCTGCCGAGGAACTGTCGGGCCAGCTCCATCCCGCCGGCTCCGGTGCCCCGCCCGGCGCCCCAGATAGCCCGGCCGAGCCTGCCCGGCGTGGGTTTGTCGTTGAACGCGGTGAAGATCCGTTCGTTGCGCTGGCCCCAGTCGATGACGAAATTGCGGTACGCGGCAGCGTCGCGCTGGCTGCAGACAGCGGCAATCGAGGCGCAGGTCCGGTCCAGATCGGTCCAGAACGTGATCGCGACCTGCTCGCCGTTCGCATTCCAGAACGGCGCGAAACCCCAGGGATCGAGGTCGTCGTAACGCAATCCGAATTCGGCCAGGCCCAATTCCTCGATGATTCCGGTCTGCCGGATCATGATGTGTGCGCTGGAGCCACGATCCATGAGATAGCCGGGAAAGCGTTCCACAGTGGACACTGCGCCGCCGATGACGGTATCGCGCTCCAGCACGGTGACCGACAGGCCGGCTTTCGCCAGATAGCAGGCAGCGACCAGCCCGTTATGGCCGGCGCCTACAACGACGGCGTCAGGCATCGGCCGGCGGCGGCAGGGTGAGGCCGAGAATCGCGAACGGTCGGCCGTCGCCGGGAAAGAAATGATGCCGCGCGACGTCGAGGAATCCCATCGACCGGTAGAGCCGCCACGCCCTGGTGTCGCCCTCCGGTGTGGAGAGCAGCACCCGGCGCTCGGGCAACCCGTCGAGTAGCAATTCCAGCAACTGCCGGCCGATCCCGCGGCCCTGCCAGTCGGGCGACACGTGCAGCTCGCACAGCTCGAAACAATCGGTCAGCCATTCCGCGGCTCCGTCGTCGGGGGCCGCGCGCAGCACCTGGTCGTGCCACCACTGACCGGGCTCGGTGGTATAGCCGTAGCCGAATCCGGTGAGCTCGGCGCCGGCGAGTGCGGCGGTCGCGCGGAAACCCCGGCGCGCGGTGTGGGTCGCGGTGAATCCGGCGTGCGAGCGCCCGGTCTCGGCGGGGTAGCCCATGGCCCTGGCGTAGATCGACATGGCGTCGTTCAGGTGATCGAGCAGATCCCGCGGTCCCCAGCGCTCGATCGTGACCGGCGGTCGGCGCAGCCTCATGACGCGGTTAACGGGTCGCGGCCGTCTACGGTCCCGGTCGCCTGCAGTACGGCGAACCGGGCAAAGAGCTCCTCGGCGTACCAGCGTTCGGTCGGGGTGCGCCGGATTGCCGTGCGGTGGGCCCCGGTGTAGGCGAATTCACCGAGTTTCGCCGCCGAGTCCCACACGCTGAACGTGCCCTGCAGCCCGATCGGCCACTCGCCGACGCCGAGGGCGAATCGCAGCCCGCTCCGACCGTCGAGCCCGGCGGCAACCTCGGGCACCGCATTACGAAAACGCTTGGTACGTAAGGGATGCAGCCGCGCTCGAGTCAGCGATGCGACCGTGCCCTCAGGTTCGGTCGATGTGACGGCGAACGGCTCCCGGCCCGACCAGCGCCCGCGGCTGGCGATCGGCAGCAGCCGAGCCCGCCAGCCCTCCGAGGCGAGGGCATCCCAGCGGCGTACCAGCGACCCGTGCTCGAACGCGGCCGCCGCCGTCTCGTCCGGCCAGCACGCCAGCACCGCCCAGCGGCTCGGATCGGCGTCGTGCGGCCGGAATCCGGACGCGGTGCCGAGCACCTTGGCGAAGAGGGCGGCCCGGCGCAGCGGCCACCGGTCGGCGGCAACGTGCCAGGCCGCCCGATGCAGCGCCGCCCGCCGTACCCGCCACAAATGAAACGTCACGATCACGGTCAGCCGACCTCGGCCGGTGTGCCCCCGGTGATGCGGACCAGCTCGTCGAAGCTGGTCGGGAACACCGTGTCCGCGGTGCCGGCCGCCGCCCAGACGACCGGGAATTCGGCCAGCGCGACATCGATGAGCGTGCGGATCGGCTCCGGGTGGCCGACCGGCGCCACGCCACCGATCGTCTGTCCGGTCGCCTGCCGAACGAACTCCGGGGTCGCTCGCCGCACCGAGGTCGCGCCGATCAGCCGGGCCACCCGGTCGGTGTCGACGCGGTGCGCGCCGCTGGTGAGCACCAGCAGCGGCTCGTCGTCGGCGGCGAAGATCAGGCTGTTGGCGATCGCACCGACCGCGATCCCGAGCTGTTCGGCGGCCAACGCGGCGGTGTGCGCCGAATCGGGCAGCGTGGTGACCTGGCCGGTCGCGCCGGCCCCGGTCAGCACGTCGGTGACCCGTTGGATGTTCGGATGCATCAGCACATACTGCCGCCTCGCGGCTACTCACCTGTCGCGAGGTTGCGATCTTCCGCGCGAACGTGACGTGCGGAGCGACTTGGGAGCGGAGCCATGAGCGTGGTGCGGATAGAGTGCCCGAACTCCCCGTTGCCCCGGTACTTTCATGATCGACATCGTCTGATGGTCGCCATAACAACCCTCAGACGATGTCGATCATGAAAAAGGGGCCGTACGACCTTGCCGATGGCGCCGACTAAAGATGCAGGCCGCATTCGGTTTTCGAGCGGCCGGCCCAACGCCCGGCGCGGGCGTCCTGGCCGGCGGCGACCGGCTGGGTGCACGGCGCGCAACCGATCGAGGCGTAACCGGCGTCGACGAGCGGATTCATCAGCACGCCGTGCTCGGTCGCATAGTCCTCGACGTCGCGCTCGGTCCAGGTGGCCAGCGGGTTGACCTTCACCAGGCCCCGGCGGGCATCCCAGTCGACCACCTTGATACCGCGGCGGGTCTCCGACTCGTCTCGCCGAATTCCCGATATCCAGGCGTGGTACGGCGCGAGCGCCCGTTTCAGCGGTTCGACTTTGCGCATTGCACAACAGCGGTCGGGATCGCGGTCGTGCAGTTTCGGCCCGAATTCGGCGTCCTGCTCGGCGACCGTCTGGCGTGGGTGAATGGTGATCACGTCGACCGGGAGTGTCGCGGCTACCGCGTCGCGGGTGCCGATCGTCTCGGCAAAGTGATAGCCGGTATCGAGGAAGAGCACCGGAATTCCGGGGCGTACCCGCGACGCCATATGCGCAACGACCGCGTCCGCCATTGAGGACGTCACACAGATCTTGCTGCCGAATTCGCCCGCGGCCCAGGCCAGAATCTCCACCGGATGGGCTCGTTCCAGCCGGTCGCCGACCTTGCCGGCAAGCTCTTCCAGCCGACCGTGTTCGGTGGGCGGTGCGCTCATGGTCCATTCCGTTCCGCAGCCGAATGTCCCGCCACGATGCCGCGGAACTTCAGGGTGAATGCCCGCCGGCAGGCGGCACATTCCCACGAACCCGCGGTCTCATCGGCCGGCCGGATATCCTCCTCGCCGCAATACGGGCAGAAGAACGGCGGCGCATGCCGTGCCGGCTCAGTCATCCGAGGTCATCCGAAATCATCCGACGGTCATCCGAAATCATGCGAAATTGCGCCGCCTCACGCCAACCACGCCTCATCCGCGCGGGCCACATAATCGGCGAAGGACTCAGCACCTTTACGCCGATCGACATAGCCGCGCAATATCCGTTCCACGTAATCCGCGGCATCCTCGGCGGAAACCCGCAGGCCGCGGAACTTCCGCCCCAGCGCGCTTTCCGCGCCGAGCTGCCCACCAAGATGCACCTGAAAACCCTCGACGTCGCCGCCGCCGGCGCCGTGCATCATCATTCCCTTGAGGCCGATATCGGCGACCTGGAAACGAGCACAGGAATTGGGGCAGCCGTTCACATTTACCGTGATCGGCGTATCGAAATCGGGGAGCCGGCGCTCGAGTTCGTCGGTGAGCCAGTTGGCCCGCTTCTTTGTCTCCACGATCGCGAGCTTGCAGAATTCCAGCCCGGTGCAGGCCATGGTGCCGCGGCGGAACGGGCTCGGATTGACTACGAGGTCGTCCTCGGCCAGCGCGGCAACGAGCGGATCCACCGATTCCTCGGGCACGCCCAGGATCACCAGCTGCTGCTGCGCGGTCGCGTGCACCCGGCCCGCGCCGTACTGCTCGGCGAGCGCGGCGATGCGGCTCAGCTGGGAACCACTGGTACGGCCGGAGCGCAGCGCGAACCCGACCGCGTTGCGGCCGTCTCGCTGCCGTTGCACGCCGAGGTGGTCGCGCGGACCGGTCGGTGCCGCGGGAGCCGGGCCGTCGGGCAGCGGCGCGGTGAGGTATTTCTCCTCCAGCACCTCGCGGAATTTCTCCGCGCCCCAGTCGGCGATCAGGAACTTCAGCCGGGCCCGGTTGCGCACCTTCCGATAGCCGTAGTCGCGGAACACCGACGTGACGCCCTTCCACGTCTCCAGTAGCCGGTCCGGCGTGACGAACGCACCGAGCCGGACGCCGAACCGCGGGTTGGTGGACAGCCCGCCGCCGACCCACAGGTCATAGCCGAGCTGGCCGTCGTTCTCCACCGCGACGAACGCGACATCGTTGATCTCGTGGTTGGTGCAGTGCCGGCCACATCCGGACACCGAGGTCTTGAACTTGCGCGGCAGGTTGGAGAACTCCGGGTCGCCGACGACCGCGGCGGTCAGCTCCTCGATGTGCGGGGTGGTGTCCAGCAGCTCGTCGACCGCGACGCCGGACAGCGGGCAGCCGAGCATGACCCGCGGGGTGTCCCCGCACGCCTCGGTAGTGGAGAGCCCTACGGCCTCCAGCCGCCGCCAGATCTCCGGTACGTCCTCGATCCGGATCCAGTGCAGCTGAATGTTCTGCCGGTCGGTGACATCCGCCACATCGCGGCCGAATTCGGTCGCGATGTCGGCGATCGTGCGCAGCTGCTCGACCGACATCCGGCCGCCGTCGATGCGCACCCGCATCATGAAGAACTCGTCCTCGAGCTCCTCGGGCTCCAGCACCGCGGTCCGTCCGCCTGGAATGCCGGGCGCACGCTGCGTGTAGAGCCCGTACCAGCGGAAGCGGCTGCGCAAATCGGCCGGATCGATGCTGGCGAAGCCGCGATGCGCGTAGATATCCAGGATTCGCTGCCGGACGGCCAGGCCGTCACTGTCCTTTTTGGCGCGCTCAGCTGGGTTTAGTGGCTCGCGGTATCCCAGCGCCCACTGGCCCTGCGCGGTTGCCGGCATGTGTACGTCACCTCGGGTGTCAACGCTAGAAATGGTCGGGTTTGCTAGGGCAAGCGGCCCTAGAGCTCGACCGGACAGGCAGCGCTGGCCACCCGGCGCAAATCAACGTAAATGCGACCGACGAGCAGGCACTCGACGGTCCGCCGGCCGATCGCCGCGCGTACGTGAGGCATCGACATGTCCATCAGGGTCGCACATGAGAAGGGGTGCTTGCACTTAATAGGTCCATCGATCGGTCGTGGTCCGACATGTTCTGTGCGATCCTGGTAGGCGATGCCGTACGCCACCGTTCTCCTTGTCGAGCGCCTGCATGTCGACCTGCAGCGCGTGTCAAGCGCGGTCTGTCAATCGCACTGAGCGCCCGGATCGCTGCACGTCCGGGCCGATGAGACCCCCTGCCGGGCGACTCTCTCGGAGCGACAATGACGACATCTGCCCTACCCGCAATCGCGCCCAGCGCCGCCATCCGCGCGCTGGAGGACGAGGCACTGCATATTTTGCGTGAGGTTGCCGGTTCGTTCGAGCGGCCGGTTTTGCTGTTTTCCGGTGGCAAGGATTCGGTGGTGTTGCTGCATCTGGCCAGTAAGGCGTTCTGGCCGGGGCGGATCCCGTTCCCGGTGATGCATGTGGACACCGGCCACAACTTCCCTGAGGTGCTGACATACCGGGACGAGGCGGTGGCCCGTTACGGGGTCCGGTTGGTGGTCGCGTCGGTGCCCGAGGCGATTGCGGCGGGTCGGGTACGGGAGATTCCGGGCCAGTCCCGTAACCGTTTGCAGACCGTTCCGCTGTTGGATGGCATTGCCGCGCATCGCTTCGACGCGGTGTTGGGTGGGGCCCGGCGGGATGAGGAGAAGGCGCGGGCGAAGGAGCGGATTTTCTCGGTCCGGGACGAGCACGGGCAGTGGGATCCGCGTAACCAGCGGCCGGAGCTGTGGGATCTGTACAACGGTCGGCACCGTCCGGGGGAGCACGTGCGGGTCTTCCCGCTGTCGAACTGGACCGAGCTGGATGTCTGGCATTACATCGTGGCCGAGGATATTGCGCTGCCCTCGATCTATTTCGCCCACGAGCGGCCGGTCATGCGGCGTGACGGCATGTTGATCGCGGTAACCGAGCACACCCCGGCCGAGCCCGGGGAGCGGGTATGGACCGAATCGGTCCGGTATCGGACGGTCGGCGATGCGACCTGCACCGCGGCAGTGCGCTCGACCGCGGTCGCGCCGGAGTCCGTCGTGACCGAGATCGCCGCCACCCGCATTACCGAGCGCGGCGAGACCCGCGCCGATGACCGCACCGGCGACTCCGCGATGGAAGACCGTAAACGCGAGGGCTACTTCTAATGACGGACGGCTTATTGCGGGTCGTCACCGCAGGCTCGGTCGACGACGGCAAAAGCACCCTGGTCGGTCGGCTGCTCTACGACAGCCGGGTCGTCATGGTCGACCAGCTCAGCGCGCTGGAAGAGGCCAGCGAGCGGCTGGGCTACGACGGTGCCGAATTGGCGCTGCTCACCGACGGGCTGCGCGCCGAGCGGGAGCAGGGCATCACGATCGACGTGGCGTACCGGTATTTCGCGACCGCACACCGATCCTTCGTCATGGCCGACACTCCCGGGCACGTTCAATACACCCGGAATATGGTGACCGGCGCATCCACGGCGGACGTTGCGGTCGTATTGGTCGACGCGCGTGCCGGTGTGCTCGAGCAAACTCGGCGTCATCTCGCTGTAGCGGCGTTGTTACGTGTCGGGCATATCGTTCTTGCGGTGAACAAGATGGACCTGGTCGACTTTTCTGAGGAGCGGTTCGACGAGCTTGCCGAGACCGCCTCAGAAGTGCTTGCCCGACTGGAGTTCTCCCCTCGATCGCCGATCAGCTCGCGGCACACGCATTTGACCGCCGTTCCGGTGGTTGCGACCGACGGCGACAATGTCGTCTCTCGATCCGAGCGGATGCCTTGGTACGCCGGCATTCCATTGCTCGAGTTGCTTGAGTCGATTCCAGTGTCGCGAGTGGACTCCGTGGCCGGGCGCTTTCCGGTGCAGCTGGTCATTCGGCCGCGGACCGCCGGATATCGCGATTTCCGCGGGTACGCCGGCCGGGTCGCGGCCGGGTCGTTGCGGCTGGGTGATCAGGTGACCGTGCTGCCGTCCGGTCGCACCAGCACGATTACCGCGGTGGAGACCGCCGATGGCGAGCTGAAAGAGGCCGAGCTGGACCGCTCGGTCGTGCTGCGGTTGGCCGACGACCTGGACATCGCCCGCGGTGACGTCATCGCCGGCCCGGGCGACGGTCCGGCGGTCACCCGGTCGATCGTTGCCACGTTGTGCTGGCTGGCCGAGGAGCCGCTGTCCGCCGAGCGGTCATACCGGATCCGCCACAGCACCAGGGACGTGCGGGGCACGGTGAAGGTGCTCGACCGGCTGAATGTGTCCACTTTGGATTCCTCGCCGGCCGACTCGCTGGCGCTGAACGACCTCGGCCGGGTGTCGCTCTCGACCACCGAGCCACTAGTGGTCGATCGCTATGCCGAGAGCCCACGCACCGGCAGCCTGGTGCTGGTCGACGAGTTGACCGGCGCCACCCTCGCAGCGGGCATGGTCGTGGACATATTGGCCGATTCGTCGTGACCTATCCCGTCTCGCTCGAGCTGACCGGCCGCCGCGTGGTGGTCGTCGGCGGCGGGGTGGTGGCGGCGCGGCGCGTTCAGGGTCTGGTTGACGCGGGCGCGGACGTGCAGGTCATCGCACCGTCGGTGTCTGGCGACATCGTCTCATTGGGCGTCTCGATAGCTCAGCGGTCCTATGTGGACGGTGATCTGACCGGGGCTTGGCTGGTGCAGGCATGCACCGACGATCCGGAGGTCAACGCGGCAGTGGTCGCTGAGGCCGAGCGGCTCCGGATCCCTTGTGTACGGGCGGATCTCGCGTCCGGTGGCACTGCGCGTACGCCGGCGGTCGCCCGCTCTGGTGCGGTGACCGTGGCCGTCACAGCGGGCGATCCGGGTTTGTCGCGGGATATCACCGCGGCGGTGGTGGCGATGTTGGACACGGGCGACCTGCCGGTCCGGCCACGCCGATCGGGTGGCGGCTCGGTTGCGCTGGTCGGCGGTGGTCCGGGCGATCCGGAGCTGATCACCGTACGCGGCCGGCGGTTGCTGGCCGCGGCCGACGTGATCGTGACCGATCGACTTGGCCCACGCGGGCTGCTCGCCGACGTCGCGGCCGAAGTCATCGATGTCGGGAAGACCCCGTACAAAAAGCACGGCGCCACTCAACAGGAGATCAACGAGCTGCTGGTCGACCGGGCGCGCCGCGGCCAGGCGGTGGTTCGGCTCAAGGGCGGCGACCCGTTCGTCTTCGGCCGGGGTGGTGAGGAGGTGGCCGCCTGTATGGCGGCCGGCGTACCCGTGCAGGTGGTGCCGGGCGTCACGTCGGCGATCGCCGGCCCGTCCGCGGCCGGGATCCCGTTGACGCATAGGGGAGTGGCCGCCGACTTCACCGTCATATCGGCGCATCTTGCCGCGCATTCGGAGTCCACAGTGGACTGGGAGGCGCTGGCCCGCGGGTCCTCGACGCTGGTGCTGCTGATGGCGATGGACCGCCTGGAGCTTGTCAGCAAGACGTTGATCTCGGCCGGCCGGGCGGCAGACACGCCGGTCGCGGTCGTGCAGAATGCGACGCTGCCGAGCCAACGGACCCTCGTGTCCACATTGGACACACTGGCCGCGGACGCCGAGGCTGCCGGCATGGGCTCGCCGGCGGTCGTCGTGGTCGGCGAGGTTGTCCGGCTCGCCACCCCTTAGGCCGTTTCTCTTTGGTGATCATGAAGTTAGTCGAGCGACTCGCCGACGACACGCCGGTAACGGTCTCGCTATCTTCATGATCACCAACACGCAAAGGTCAGTAGACCTCGATGTCGTCGATGAAGATGCCGGTGCCGTTCGCGGTGCCCACCTTGCTGAACGTCGCCTGCACATAGCGGGCGGGCGTGCCCGGGAACGTCACCTCGTACCAGAGGCCTGAGGGGCCGGTGGCCGCCGTTGCCGGCGCGCCGGCCGGTTGGAACGTCTGCCCGTCGAGGCTGGTCGAAATGGCGACGGAGTCCGGTCGATAGTCCGGATATTCCTCGTACGCATGGATTTTCGCGCCGGATACGGGCCGCACCGAGTTGAGGTCCAGCACGATGTCGACGGTCGTCTCCTGCCCCGCGGGCGTGTCGTAACCATAGGCCCGCCCGTCGCCCCAGTCGGTGGCCAGCAGCCCGTCGGTCGATTCGATGCCGCTGCTGTCGGGAAATCGAGCGGTCGGCGGCCGCGACTTGGTGTAGCTGCGCCCGCCAGCCAGATTGGGCCGTGGCAGCCGATAGCCGGCGATTTCCAGCGCGTTCAATATGTACGGCGCGGCGGCGGCGCTGCCCGCGGTTATCTCGATCCGCACATGGCTGGCCTTACCGTTGATGCCGATGAAGTCGTCGCCACCGTCACCGGTGGTCGTGGAATAGGCATCCGTCCACTGTGCACCGTCGTAGGAGATCTGAGCCCGGTAGGTCGCGCCGTAAACCGGGCCCCACACCAGATGAATGCCGTCGAGCTGGATCTGGTGCCCGAGGTCAACGTCGATCCACTGTGTTCCCTCAGCGCTGGTGGGCTGCCAGCCGGTGGCAGGGTTGCCGTCCACGGCACGCGCCGCCGCTCCGCTGCTGGCCTCGCTCGACGCGGTCGCTCGACCGTGCCGGGCCGGGTCGGCGGCGATGAGTGGCATGCCGGCGGCGGCGTCCAGCACGAGCCGGCGGATCCGCTGCATGAAACCGATATCGGCGGTGTACTTGTCGGCATGCCAGGCCATGCTCAGCGCGAGATCCCTTGCCAGATCGGGATTTCGTTGGCCGAGGATGTGCAGGACCTCGTAATCTTCGATGCCGTCGCGGAGCGACTCATAACGAGGCGAGGTCTCGATCGTATTGTTTGCCTTGTCCGGCCGGACGATGAATCCGTCGCCCTTGACCTCCTGTTGGGCCATCGTGAACTGCCAGTTGTTGAACGCCCAATGCAGATATCCGGTCGCACCGCGGGTATAGGCAAACCACATTGTGAGCCGCTGGTTCCAGTGCGGCTGGTCGATGAACCGATTGAGGTAGTGCCCGACCGGGATATTGCAGTTGTAGAGCCACAACTCCTTGCCCTTGGCGTGTTCGGTGTCATAGGGCCGCGGGCCGAGGTTGTAGTTGAGCAGGTTGGGGATGAGGATGTCGGCGCTGGCCGCGACCTTGGCCGCGGTCGGCTCGCTGAAGGTCGCGTCGCCGAGTTGGACGTCCGGCCAGTGGCCCCGGACCTTCGCGGCCACGCCGGTCCAGCCGGATAGGCCCTCGTCGCCGCTGGGTTCGTCGCCGATATGCATCCACCATTTCGCGGCCCAGCCCTTGCTCTGCAGGTGCTCTCTCAGCGCCGGGATGAATTGGCCGATCCAGCTGTCGGCCTCCGGCCCGTCCCATGGCAGATAGGTGCGGGCGGCTTTTCCGGAGTCGTCCTTGGTGATCATTTCGGTGAGCCAGTGGCCGTTGCTGCTCGGCTGCGGTCCGGAGGTCCAGAAACCCTCCAGCCGCTTGATTCCTCCCGCAGCCAGGAAATGCTCCACGACCTGGTCGAACCGGCTCCAGTTGAACGTGTAGTGCCCCTGGTCATCGACGGAGCTCCCGCCATCGAGGAGCAGGATGACGACCGGCAGCTCGACGTCGTTCGTCCGGTGCTGTTTTCTGACCTCGGCGACGTTGTCCAGCAGCTGCCACCATTTCGGCGTATAGCGGTCGTGCCCGTAGAAGATCTTGATCGTGTCGCCGGCACCCAGGTCGTAGGAAATGGCCCCGGTGAACAGCTGCCACAGCGAATTGGTGAATGCGCCTTCGGCGGTTGGCGGGATGGTCACGTTGCGTACGTTCACCGAGATCGGTACCCGAATGGACCCGTGATCGCTATGGACGGTGACCGTCCCGCGATAGGTGCCCGCCGTAACTGTGCTCGGAACGTAGACCCGGGTCCAGATCGACTGTGTCGCACCGGCCGGCACCATGATGCCGGTCTGATTGAGCAGCCGGTCCGGGAAATTGTCGGGTGCCTTGCGGGTGGTCGGATACACCTCCTGCTTGGACCCCGTGTGATCGAAGATGGAGTTGGTCTCGAGGTATTCGTAGCCCACGAAGTTGTACGAGAGATTGCTTGGCGAGATATGGCTGCGGCCGTTGGTCAGGCCGTCGAACGTCACCCGCGTGATCGTGTACCCGATGGAGCGCAGCCACGGCGCGTACACCGTGTTCGCCGGCTGATCTCTGGGAGACCGGCTCGGGTTGGGCTACAACGCCCCCGTGTCCGCTCCGGAGATCGCAGTCCTGGTACCGTGCTTCAACGAAGCGGCGGCGATCGGCAAGGTCGTCGCCGATTTTCGCGCGGCCCTGCCCGACGCCACGATCTACGTCTACGACAATAACTCCACCGACGACACG
>Ga0137412_10004176_pt1 | contig 11553 bp, 8 predicted proteins | sample CZODoug2_1_16fun_FD_122160 | JGI IMG/M metagenome (GOLD analysis project Ga0137412, IMG submission 122160) | Vadose zone soil fungal communities from Angelo Coast Range Reserve, California, USA - CZODoug2_1_16fungal (Hybrid Assembly) | ecosystem: Environmental > Terrestrial > Soil > Vadose zone...
TTTCAACTTCAGCTAACGCCAACAAATGACCAAGCATTTCAGCTTGAGCGCGAACTACACGCTGTCTCGCGCAATGGGTTGGGGCATCGAGTCGGGAGGTTCAGACGGATCCTCGGGGTTCCGGAACTACCCGCATGACCCGTTGAATATTTGGGATTCGAGAGATTTCGGCCCGACGGACAACGACGAGCGGCACCATATTTCACTGAGTGGCATTGTTCAACTGCCATTCGGTTTTCAGGTCGCTCCGATCCTCTCGTATGGTTCTGCCCGCCCATTTGATCTGAGATCGGGTTTCGATGTGCTGGCGCGTGGAAGCGGTTATTCCCGGCCGGTCATCGTGCCCAATAGTGATCCAAAGAACTACCTCGCATTCGACGGCTCAGGCGTTGGCGTCGATGCAGCTGCGGCTCTCGCGTGTTTGGCCGCTAACCAGTGCCACCAAGTCGGTTACGACTCGGTTCGAGGCGACGCCTTCTTCAATCTGGATATGCGCGTGGCAAAGAACATTCGTGTCCGAGAGGGTTGGAATCTCCAACTCATCTTTCAAGGGTTTGACCTGACCAACAAGACCAACTATGGAAGCAACTTCCACAACACCAATACGGCTGGGACGGGAGTCTTCTTCACACCCGAAGGATTTATCAATCCGAACAGCTCGTTTACGCCACGTGCGTTTGTGGGCGAGTTCGGAGCTCGGTTCACGTTTTAGCAACCCGAAGAGACAACCAAGAAACGAAACAAACCGGGCTGGCGCGAAATGCGCCGGCCCGGTTTGTTTTTGTAGGAAGAAACTTCGCCCGTGGCGAGATGTACTATACTGCCGGTTGGGAGAGCTGATGCGAAGCAAAGTACAGAGTGGGCCGCGGCCGGAGACGGAATTTTTGCGGATGCTGGGTGAGCGGGTGCGAGCGGAAAGATCGCGGAGGTCGATGACGCGGAAAGAACTGGCGAAATCCGCGTATGTGTCCGAGCGTTTTTTGGCGCAATTGGAAACGGGGCACGGGAATATTTCGATTATTCGGCTGCGGCGGATCGCGCACGCCATGGATTTGGGAGTGGAACGGTTGGCGCAGGAGAGAAATGGGGAGGTGCCGGAGATTGCGGGAACGATTGCGTTGCTGGAGAAACTGAAGCCGGAAGAGCGGCGGCGTGCGCAAGCGATGCTGCTGGAAAAATTTGGCGTGAAGAGCGAAGAAGAACGACGCGGACGTGTGGCGCTGGTTGGATTGCGCGGGGCAGGGAAGTCCACGTTGGGAGCGCTGCTTGCGGAACGGATGGGGGCGCCGTTTATTGAATTGGACCGGCGGATTGAGCAGGAGAGTGGCGTGAAGTTGAGCGCCGTGTTTGATTTGTACGGGCCGGCGGGATTTCATCGGATGGAGCGCGAGGCGCTGGAGCGCGTGCTGGAGACGAATGAACGATTTGTGCTGGCGACGGGCGGAAGCATTGTGAATGAGCCGGAGACATTTTCGAGACTGAGGAGTGCGTGCTACACGGTTTGGTTGAAGGCGAAGGCAGAGGATCACATGCAGCGGGTGATTGCGCAGGGAGACAAGCGGCCGATGGCGGGGAGCCATTGGGCGATGGCGGATTTGCGAAAGATTTTGGCGGGGCGAGAGCCGCTGTACGAGAAAGGGGACGCGAGTGTGAACACGAGCGGGAAGACGGTGAAGCAGGCGGCGGCGGAGTTGGCGGCGGTGGTGAAGGCGTGATGAGCGAAGAGGGCCGACTCAGAAGAAGGCCCTTCGTGGCCAATGATCTATTTGTGATCGAAGAGAGGTCCCTCCACTGGGTAGCCCGGCACGCGAACACCGCGTGCAGGAAAAAGCCGGGCTACTTCGGTCGGGATGACACGTGTTGGGTTGGGTGCGCGGCTGAGTTGAAGCAAACGCCGATGACAACCCTCCGTCCGTGGCGGGGAGCTATTTTGAGCAACCGATTGAGTGCATGCACTATATTGCTTATTGTAGGGAGTGGCAGGCGGTATAGTACACTTGGAGAATTGCGAGTGGGCGAAGGGAAGAGGCGTGTATGCCGGAAGTGATGGAAAAGCAGATGGTTTTGTTTGACGCGGCGCCGGAACGTTACCGGCACTGGAAGCTGAAGGTGGATGGGCGCGTGGCGACGTTGCTGATGGATGTGAATGAGGATGCGGGGCTGCGGTCCGGGTACAAGCTGAAGCTGAATTCGTATGACCTGGGTGTGGACATTGAGCTGCATGACGCGTTGCAGCGGATTCGGTTTGAACATCCGGAAGTGGCGTGCGTGGTGATTTCGAGCGCGAAAGAAAGAATGTTTTGCGCGGGCGCGAACATTTACATGCTGGGACTTTCGTCGCACGGATGGAAAGTGAATTTTTGCAAGTTCACGAACGAGACGCGGAACGGGATGGAAGATTCGAGCCGCGTCGATGGGCTGAAATTCCTGGCGGCGCTGAACGGGACGACTGCGGGCGGCGGGTACGAGCTGGCACTGGCGTGCGACGAAATTTTGCTGGTGGATGACCGGTCGAGTGCGGTGAGTTTGCCGGAGACGCCACTACTGGGAGTGCTGCCGGGAACCGGCGGGCTGACGCGCATCATTGATAAGAGAAAAGTGCGCAGGGACTTGGCGGATCTGTTTTGCACGAATGCGGATGGCGTGAAGGGCGAGCGAGCAAAGCAATGGGGATTGGTGGATGAGATTACGGCGCCGGCAAAGTTTGCTGCGTTGGTACAAGAACGAGCGCAGAAGCTGGCGGCCGGATCGACGAGAGGCGCAGATGCGACGGGGATTCGGCTAAACGCGTTGAAGAGAAAGCTCGATGATGCCGGGTATCACTACGAACACGTCGACGTGATGTTTGATCGCGCGGCAAGGACAGCAACGGTGAAGGTGCGCGGTCCGCGCGGCGCTCAACCCAATAGTGTGGAACAGATTCACATTCTAGGTGACGCGTGGTGGCCGCTGGCGATGGCGCGAGAACTAGATGATGCAATTTTGATGTTGCGAACCAATGAGCCGGAGTTGGGATTGTTTTTGTTCAAGACGGAGGGCGATTCGGCGGCGGTGCTTGCGAATGATGAACTAATGGTCGCGCATCGCGAGGATTGGCTGGTGCGAGAGACGATTGGGATGTTGCGGCGGACGCTCGCGCGCCTGGATGTGAGCTCGCGGAGCATGTTCGCGATGATCGAGCCGCGATCGTGTTTTGTGGGGACATTGTTCGAACTCGCGCTGGCGGCGGACCGGAGCTACATGCTGGCGGCCGCGGAGGATGAAGCGACGCTGCCGAAGATTGCGCTTTCGGAGTTGAATTTTGGATTGTTGCCGATGGTAAATGGAGCGGGGCGACTCGCCGTACGATTCCACGACGACGCGAAAAAGTTGGATGAGCTGAAGAAATTGTGCGGGCAACAACTTGGCGCGGAGAGCGCGTTGGATGCGGGACTGGTGACCGTTGCGCCGGATGATTTGGACTGGGAAGACGAGATCCGAATCGCGATTGAAGAGAGAGTGAGTTTGTCTCCGGATGCGCTGACGGGCATGGAAGCGAGTTTGCGGTTTGCCGGGAATGAAAATTTGCTGACGAAGATTTTTGGACGGCTTTCGGCGTGGCAGAACTGGGTTTTTGTCCGGCCGAATGCGACCGGCGAACAGGGTGCACTGAAGATTTTTGGAAAAGGATCAAAAGCGAAATTTGATTGGGAGAGAGTTTAGAAATGGAAGCGAACTATCACGACAAGATTCCCAACAATGTGGATTTGGGATCGAACCGAACTTTGCAGCGAGCGCTAGAACATTGGCAACCGGAATTTTTGAACTGGTGGCACGGATTGGGGCCGAGCGACTTCAATGCGGCGGAAGTATATTTGCGCACGGCGATTTCGGTGGATACGAAGGGCTGGGCGACGTTCGACTACGTAAAAATGCCGGACTACCGGTGGGGAATTTTTCTCGCGGAGCCGGAGGCGGACCGAAAGATTGGATTTGGAGATAATTTCGGGCAGGCGGCGTGGCAGCAGGTGCCGGGTGAACACCGCTCGACGCTGCGGCGATTGATTGTGACGCAGGGCGACACGGAGCCGGCATCCGTCGAGCAGCAACGATTGCTTGGGCACACTGCGCCATCGCTTTACGACTTGCGAAATTTGTTTCAGGTGAACGTGGAAGAAGGACGGCATTTGTGGGCGATGGTGTATCTGCTGCATGCGTATTTTGGCCGCGACGGCCGAGAGGAAGCGGAAGAATTGCTGGAGCGGCACTCGGGCGACGCGGACAAACCGAGAATTCTGAGCACGTTCAATGAGCCGATCAGCGACTGGCTGAGTTTTTACATGTTTACGTATTTCACGGACCGCGACGGCAAGTTTCAGCTGAAGTCGCTGGCGGAATCGAGCTTTGATCCGCTCTCGCGGACGTGCCGGTTCATGCTGACGGAAGAGGCGCACCACATGTTCGTGGGCGACACGGGAATCGGACGAGTCATTAAACGGACGATTGAAGTGATGAAGGAGTTGAGGACGGATGATCCCGTAGCGATTCGGAAGGCGGGAGCAATCGATTTGCCGACGATCCAGCGCTACTTGAATTTCTGGTTCAGTTCGTCGCTGGACTTATTTGGCGGCGATTCGTCTTCAAATGCGGCTTCGTATTTTGCGAATGGATTGAAGGGACGGCCGGATGAGGAACGGTATGAGGATCACCTGGCGGCGGAGCAGGCGCACACGCTGGAACTGCCGGACGGAAAAGGCGGCGCGCGGAGCGAACAGATTCCGATGCGGAATGCGATGAACGAAGTGGTACGCGAATCCTACGTGCGGGATTGCGAAAAAGGATTGGCCCGCTGGAATAAATTGCTGGAGGACAGCGGATATCCGCAGCGAATGTTTTTGCCGAGTCCACGATTTCGGAGGACCGTCGGAAGTTGGGCGAATGTTCCGACGGATTTGAGCGGCAAGCCGATTGGCGCGGAAGAGTTTGCGGCGCGGCAAACGGAATGGCTGCCGACGGAAGGCGACCGCGCATACGTGCGGAGCCTGATGAAAGGCGTGTTCGAGCGGGGGAAGATGGCCGGGTGGATTGCGCCTCCGGAACGCGGGATCAATACGAAGCCCACGGATTTTGAGTACGTGTTACTGCACTGATTGCGCCGTCGCGCGGCGATCGGAACCGCGAGTGGCGGGTGCGTTCCGGCTTGCTCTCAAGAAAAATAACGCCATCTGGCGCGCGATGGTTTGCAAATCGGCCGCACTCCAAGTCGAATGTAGTTCGGAGAAACTTTCTCCTGCGCTTTGGTTTTGCGATACGCGACGTGCGCGGCTGGCGCTCACCGTTTGCGGAGCGAGAGCCTCTTGTTTCTGTCGCGAAGGCACGGAAGTCAATTCACTCGCCCGCTCAACACTCTGCCATATTTCGAGTTCTTTCTGGAGCGCGTAGACCGTACTGCCGCGAGCGTGGTTGTGACGGTGGACCGGTAATTTCTCGGCTCTTTCCCACCGCTGAACGCAGCGGACGGAACGGCTGAAGTGAAATGCAATCTCTTTCCATCCGTGCAATCGTTGTTTTGCAGCGTTCATTCTTGTTCCTCCTGGCGAAATAGCTGAGCTTCGTCGGAAAATGCGCCATCGTCTGAATGGAAATGAATAAGACTTTGCACGTCTTCTGTTGTGCCAGTTAGCAGGAGCGTTCCCTGAGTTTCCTGATACGAAATGTCCACGATTTGCTGTTTAAGTTGATTTTTGAGCCATGTGCCGCTCAAGAAGGAGAGTTGAATGGAATCCTGTTGCAGTTCCAGCCGCGCGATCGAGTGCGCACGCAATAGATGTATCTGCGTGAACTCACTGGATGGCAATTGGCCGGTCGGAAAAAGATCGAGGAACCAATCGGAACCAAGGCGCACGAGGTGGACTTCAAATTCGCCGGACTTCTCGTCGCCGGAATCCGACTCGATGACGAGGAGTTTGTAGGCGCGCTTTTCGCCCTCGGCGAAGGTCATCTTGAGCGAGCTGTCGTCAGAGGACCAGGTTCCGACGAGCTGCGGATCCCATTCGAGATCGGAGTCGGTAAAGGAGGGCTTCAGGGAGAGGACCCAGGTGGCATCATCACCTTCACAGCCGGTGGAAGCGAAGGCGGCGAAGAGTAAAAGTACGGTGAATGAACATGCGGCCAAAATTGAACGTGGTCTTTTATTTGAAGCCATGATGATGCTCCCCGGCAGAGGCCAAGTGATTTCAGTCGGCGGCACTCAAGCATTGCCGCCTTCAATACGGAACAGCGTCAAAAAAGGGTGGGAATTGCAGCAAGGCGAAACTTTTTTAGGCGGTTATGAGGAGCGACGCAGATAGCGAGAAAGGGCCATTTTGATGGCCGAATAGCGCGTGGCGGCGAGCATCAGGAGCAGACCGAGAATCAGAAGGAGAAGGGACCAGCGAGCCTGATCCTCGAAGATATCCTGCTGGAGGCGGACGATACCGATACCAAGAAAGAGGGTGCCGGTGACGAAATAGTTTTTCATTTGCTTCGGGATGCTCGCGTAGATGAAAACGCAAGCGAGGAGCGGGAGGAGAATTTCAAAGCTTCGAGCTTCACGTTTGAGGGAAAGATCTTGTTGCGACTTGTGCCACAGGTGCATGGCGCTGACGCCGAGCGAGAACACCGAAGAGAGGATGTGGCCAGGAATGACGAAACGAAAGGCACGGGCGACGACGCGCATCTGGGCGAGAGAAGAGCGCCCCAATACGGCTTGCAACAGAAAGTAAATCGCGGCATTTGCGATAAAGAGGTATTCGATCCCGCCGCGCGTCCAGGGCAAGAATTTTTTAAGCGAGTCCTGAAGCGATTCGTAGTCGGCGGCGAGGCCGCTCAACGCTACGAAGGTGAGAGCGACGGCAAACGGATAAAAGTAGCGAGAGTCGCTGGAAAGCTTGAGACGCTCAAGAAGAAATCCTGCGAGAAGAAACAGGATGGCGACCGGAAGCAGCCAGAAATAGAGTTTGCTATGGTCCTGGTTGAGCCATTCGATCAGGCCCATGCGGGCAAAAGTGATGCCGCACCATGCAGCACCCATCATTGCGGCGACGAGGGAAAAAGCAGACGAGCGGGTGTAGACGCGAAGCCAAATGTACGTGGGCATCGAGAGCGCCACGGCCCACCATAATTGAATGTTGGTAATTTCTTTGAATTGTCCGGTGATGTTGTGAAGTAGCTCCCAATCGGGATTGGCCGCGATAATTTCCCGGATGTGATATTCGCCCATAGCGACAAGGAGGGCGATGGGAATCAGGAGACAGAGAGTAAGAAGATGCGCGATGCCGTTGCGGAGCAGTCCTTTTTTCCAGAGCGACAGACCTTGCCATCCCGTCAGGGCAGCAACAGCCGAGGCGACGAAGACGCGCGGAGAGCCGGACAGTCGATCGAAGTGAAAGAGGAACAGAAGAGCGGCGCCGGCGATGAGTATCCAAGCGCCGAGGTACAAGCTGACTTGGGGGAAAGTAAGGCGGCGAGCCTGCAAAATCCAGGCGTCTTCGCGATCGACGAGACGCGAGTACTGTTTACGAAAGCCCTCGAATTCGGCGTCGGAGAGAATGTCGTCGCTGCGCCAGGTATCAATCTCGCGCAGGTGTTCATCGATTCTTCCCGATACGAGATTGCCGTAAGTAGTCGGGCTGGCGTGCACTTTTTCACCGGCGAGAAACCGTTCGATGTCGTCGGCCATTTCCTGCGCGGAGCGATAACGGTTTTCGGGTTTCTTTTCGAGAGCCTTAAGGCAGATGTCTTGCAGGTCGCCGGGAATGTCGGGGTTGAGACGGCGCGGCAGGACCGGATCAGCGGTGCGAATAGATTGAAGTTGATTGGCGAGAGATCGCTCGGAAAACGGCAATTGCCCAGTCAGGGATTCGTAAAGAATGGTGCCGAGCGAAAAGATATCCGTTCGCGCGTCGAGTTGCTGATCCGCCGCAGTTTGTTCAGGCGAAAAATAGTTTGGCGTGCCCACGAGTTCGCCAAACGAGGTGAGGCGAAAATCGGAATCGGTATGGAGGGCCAGCCCGAAATCGAGCAATTTGGGCTGGAGGTCGGCGCCGACGAGAATGTTGGCCGGCTTCAAATCGCGATGCAGAATTTGATGTTGATGCAAAACTTCGACGGCGAGGACGACTTTGCGCATTAACTCGACGCGCTGGCGGATGGTAAGCGCGCGTGTGGCGTGAAAGAGGTCCGTGCCTTCGACATATTCCATGACAAAGTGCGGGACTTCCTCGGAACTACCGAGGCTGAAGATCGAGACGATGTGCGGATCGCTGATTTGGGCCAGCGATCTGGCTTCCTGCATGAAGCGCGTACGGATACCGGATTCGTTCGCGAATCGGGCGTTCAGCGTCTTGATGGCAACTTTGCGATTTAGACCTTCGTCCAGCGCCAAAAAGACGCGGCCCATGCCGCCCGCGCCGATTTCGCTGAGAATTCGATGGCCGGAGAGCGCGGGCGGAAGAGGCTCGGGCGTGTTTGCGCCGCGAGGGAGCGAGAAAGTTTCGTCCATCGCGTTTAGAGATTGCAGTAAAGGGCGCAAATCCTGCGCGATGGAAGGGTGTTGCCGGCAGAAGGTATCGACGTCGGGAAATTCTTCTTGCGAGGCGCTGTCCAAATAGTTCGCGATCGCATCGGCAATGGCGCGGTCGCGGTCGGACGGCGGCGATCCGCCCGGCAAATCCTCATCATGGCGTGGACTGGATTTCGAATCGCTCATTTCGTCGTTTCGTGCGCTTGTTCAAGTTCACGGAAACGTTTTAGGGCGCGGTGAAGGAGCAACGCGGCGTCCTCGCGTGATTTGCCGATACGTTCCGCAAACTCGGAAGTTGTGAGCCCTTCGAACTTTGTCACGAGAATCGCCTGACGATACGCTGCGGGAAGCGCGCCGAGATTGCGGACTAGCGTGTCGATCGTTTCGTTGCGCGCAAATATGCGGCTAGGGGTCTCGAAATGGGCTGGATCGGCCCCTCGAGGATTGCTTTCCGAGTGGAACGTGAGGAGATCTTCGGCGCGGCGTTTTTCCCGGTTTTCGAAGCGGGCCGCGTCCACGATTGCGTTGTCCGCTAACCGTGAGAGCCACGCCATCAAGCTTCCTGGGTTTTGATAAGTGAACCGGTCGAGCGATCGGGAAGCTGCGAAGAAAACGACCTGAAGAATGTCGTCGACTTCCATGCGGCTGCGGAGATCGGTGCTCATTTTGTAGTAGACGAGTACAGCGAGGCGCCGCTGATATTTCCGAAAAATAAGGCTGAAAGCGCTTTGGTCGCCGTCCTGAAAACGCTTGACGAGTTCAAATGTTGAAGTCTGAAGGTCCATGAACGACGGTCACGATAGTGGGAACGGGATGGCGGGTACTTTAGCGCCAAAGGGCAGCGCGAGCAAGGGAACTACGGAAGGTATGAACGAGAGCTAGCGAGGCTGCGGATTAATTTCGAGGTAGTCGAGGGCGGCGCGTTCGTCGCGGTCGGGCGTACCTTCGATACGGATTTCCGCACCGCGCGGGATGGTGATGTTGGGGATGCGGCGGCGCGTGGAAGAGTCGCCGCCGATTTTTGTTGCGGGGAGCTGTAGGTTTGCGCTCCACTCGTCGATTAGTTTGTCGTTGATAAAAACACGAAATGTGGATTCGCCATTGTTCTGGTCGAAGTATTGAACGTCCAGCTCGTACACGCCGGAAGGTCCTTTGAACACAATTCCTGCCGAGCAAGTCTGTTGCGGCGATGCGCACTCAATGGCCTTGCCGCTGGATGCGTTTTCCCACGGCGTAACAGCGACGGCGGTGTAGCTCGTGAGTTGCATCGATTCAGCATCGATGCGATTAGCGTGATGGCCGGCGCGTCCTTTCGCATCGGCGATTCCGGAAAGGCGCAAGAAATATTCACAAACAGCATCGCGCCAAACGATGGCGTGGCCGGATTGGTATGCGAGGCGAGCAAGGGTTGCGGCGTAGCGGTCGTTGTCAATGAGACCTTGCAGCGATTGCCATTGCTTGACGTACTCGGCTGCGTGCTCTGCGCCCTCGTAGTGAGAATCGTAAACGTGCTGGATGACGGTTTTGCCGGAATGAAGGACGTGAGTGTAAGGGACGTGATGGAAAAAGAGGAGCAGGTCGTCGGGCGTCGTCGCTGGCGATTCGTAGAGTTGCGAAATGAGCGGCGGGTACTGGGCGACATAACCGGTGCCGCTGGCGACGCTGCGATCCATGCCGACGCCGTCATGATCGGCGCGGTGCCACTGGCCCCAGCCGTTTTCTTCTGAAGATTCGATTCCGGGCCCGTAGTGGCTGCCAAGAATGTCTGTGAGTGTCTGCATCCCGAGCGGACCAGTGTAGCTTTCGTAGGTGCGCCATGAAGAGAGAAGCATCGAGGAGATTGTCTGCGCGACTTTGGGATTGCGGCCGAAGGTGAGGATGGTCCACTCTTTTGCGATTTGTTCGGCGGTTAGATTTGGATTCCATGCAAGGCGGGCGTACCCATACAAGTTGGCCATGGCGAGGGGATGGCCGAGCCAATTTTCGTCCAGACCGACATTGACCACGGCGACGAAGCCGCCAACGGGCCGATGAAAGGTCTTTCCGGCGACGAGGTCCTTCACTCTTGTCGTGACGCCGTTCGCGTGCAGGTCAAAGTCCAGGACTTCTTTCCACATCGGAATTAGGAAGCAGAGATGGTGCTGCTGTCCGGTGTATTCCTGCGTGACTTGCACTTCGATCGCCTCGTTGGTTTTTTCGAGGCCACTGAGAAGCGGCGAAACCGGTTCGCGCGCCTGGAAGTCGATTGGACCATGCTTGATTTGGATGATGACGTTGTCTTCGAACTGGCCGTCGAGCGGATGGAAATTGTCGTAGGCAGCTTTGGCGCGGTCGTTCTTGGGATCGCGCCAGTCGAGGTGATGATCGTAGACGAAAGCACGGTAAAACACGACGCCGTGATGCGGATTGAGGGCGCGTGCGATAACGTTGGCGGCGTCGGCGGGCGTGCGGCCATAGAAGGACGGGCCGAGGCGGCCTTCTGAATCGGCTTTGACTACGAAGCCGCCGAAGTCGGGAATGGCCGCGTAAATAGCATCGGCTTTCTTGCGCCACCAATCCGCGACGCTGGGATCGAGCGGATCGAATGTGTCGAGACCTCCGACTGTTTTGGGACTGGCAAGATCCACGGAAATAGAAAGCTGAATACCCCATGGACGAAAGACGTCGGCGACGCGGACGAGTTGCGGGAGGTAATCGTCCCGCAGAAGCCGGGGATCGGCGTTTACGTTATTGATGGTGCAGCCGTTGATACCGACCGACGCGAGGAGCCGGGCGTAAGCAGCTGCGCGAGATAGATCGGGGCGGACGCTGCCGTTTTCGAAAAAGATCGAACGACCGGCGTACCCGCGTTCGATGTGGCCGTCGAGATTGTCCCATTGATCGACCCAACGGATGGGAGCATAGGGTTGCTGGAACTCGCTGAGATGAGAAAGCGATTCGCCGCGCGCGATTTTGTTGAGAAGAGCGAAAACGCCATAAAGGACGCCGCGGTCGTTGGTGGCGGTGACGAG
>Ga0137412_10004178_pt1 | contig 11551 bp, 9 predicted proteins | sample CZODoug2_1_16fun_FD_122160 | JGI IMG/M metagenome (GOLD analysis project Ga0137412, IMG submission 122160) | Vadose zone soil fungal communities from Angelo Coast Range Reserve, California, USA - CZODoug2_1_16fungal (Hybrid Assembly) | ecosystem: Environmental > Terrestrial > Soil > Vadose zone...
GCGATCCAACATCCTGTCGAACCGGATCTCAGCTTTCTATACGGCACGATCTTCACCGGCGCCGCCGAACACGCCGGCAGTCATAGCCGCAATGTCTGTATTTTTGCCGATGGGGAGCTCGACCGGTCGCCAACCGGCTCTGGCGTCAGCGCCCGCGCGGCCCTGCTACACGCCAGAGGCGAACTGCAGGTCGGTGAGAAATTGATTATCGAGAGCATTCTCGGCACGCGGATGTCCGTACAGGCTGTCGAACAGGTGAAGTTCGGCCCTTACGATGCGGTGATACCCGAGGTCGGGGGCACGGCGTCCATCACCGGGCGCCACGAGTTCTATTTCGATCCCGAGGACCCATTGCGCAGCGGATTTATTCTGCGCTGAGCGCTGCGCAGACTCCACAACCGAATGCCGAGGTACCCCATCGTCAGCAACGCGAGCCCCATGCAAACCAAAAGCACGCGCGCCACAACTCCACCCGCCTCCGCGGTGTGAACGGGGTATATCCAGTCGAGGGCCAATCGAGTCGGTGACGCGGCAGCCGCCGAATACTCGCGCAGTACGGTCCCGTCCTTCGCGCTCAGATAAACCGCCGTCAGCCCGTACATCCGCGACACCTCCCCTGGAATATGCAGTTTGACTCTGTACCAGGGTTCTTCCTGCGTGGGCATCGAAAGCGCCGTCAGCGAAGCGCCGGGGAAACGGGCTAGCGCCAAAGTCAGCGCCCGGGCAGGCGCTATTTTCAATTCAGGACCGGCCAATCCAGGCGCGGCGACTCCCGGCAGCACGGCCTCGGAGATGACTGGCGGATCACGCACGACGTGCAAGGCCGTCTCGAGATCGTCGTCAAAGCAAAGCGCAATTCCCGCGATTACGAGCACCAACAGCGGAAAAACAATGTACAAACCCAACGTCCGATGCAGGCCGTAGAAATTGGCGGCCGCGCTACGGCTCGTCCGCAGAACCAGGCTCTTCAACCAGTAGCCCCGTTGGGGCCACGCGAGCTTCAGACCCAGTACCAGGTTGGAAAGCAACAGCAGGCCGCTGATGGCAATGATCCATTTTCCCGGCGCCCCCACCAGGAGCGTCGTGTGAATGTCCGTCAGTGTCTCGAAGAAACCACCATTCACTAACCTCGAGTCGCCCGGTCCATCACGGAGGATGCGCCCTGCCCCATCGACGCGCATCTTGCGCTCATGGTGAGCGGCATCCGAATACAGGACATCAAATCGGGTGGCCGCAAAATTGGTTACCCAGACAGAAGAGACCGTGCCGCCGGCCGACTGAATGGACTGGATGCGCTGGTCCATGGATTCAACCTGAAGAGGCGCATCCGTGCCGCCCATCAGGGTGTTATCGATCTCCATGCGAAACGTCAGCAGCACACCGGTTACAATTTGTATCAACCACAGTGCCGCAATGCTCAATCCCAGGAGCTGATGGACGCGCCGCACCGTCATTTGAAGTGACCCGACTGTCCCCAGTGCAGGCGCCGCCCCAGAATAGCTTTGAAGATAAGGTGGTCCGTGGCAGCCGTAGCTCCGACGCCGACCCCGAAGTTGATCTCCCAGTCTGCGGAAACATCGAGATCAGCAACCGCAAACACCTGGTGCTGCTGCTCGTCCCGCGACGCAAAGTTTCCGACACGTCCCAACTCGCCGTAGTATTCGAAACCGGCACTGATGACCTGGGTGAAGGTGTAACCGACTTTGAGACCGGGGGCAAACGTAAAGCCGTCGGCCACACCCGGCCCGTGCACAGTGCGCTCGAGCGCCGGGTTGAAAGCGACATACCAGGGGCCGGCGGTCTTATCGATGATGGGCCGGATTTCCCAGGTCCAGGTATCGGGCGAGTACACCGCGCGCTGATAGCCAAACTCCATGGAGAGACTGACGCCCACCGGCCAGCCCCAGGACTCCGGTACGCGTACGCGCGGCCGGATGTGATCGCCGACCCACTGCACGCCGTGACCCGATTGGGTGCTGGTGAAGAAATAGAAACCGACTTCGGACCACTCGTTGATTCCCCGGGTCAACTCGATGGTTTCATGCAACTGGTGATGGGTGGGATAGACGCCGTCGATGGTGTCCTTCTCACCCGTCGCGGTGAAGTTCGAATGCAACTCCACCATCAGCGACTGCGGAGCCACCGTCTCCGAGCCGTACACTTGTATTTCGTAGTTGCCTTGCGCGTGCCCAAGGCACGGCAGCCATAACATCAGCAGCCAGACAAATCTCACAATCCGCAGTACCTCGCCCTTCTATTCAATCAGTATAGAAGAAATACGCTGGCACATTGGGAGTTAGTTCAGCGAGAATGCTTCCCAATTCGATTTGTGCGACGTTTTCCGTCTAAAAACAAGAGATGTTGTAATACGGAATCGCTCGCATTTGCACGCCACAACCCACGATGGTCCCGTGCAGAATACAGAAACTGGATGTTGACATCCACCATCCGCGACGCCATCGGCAGCGCGCGAACACGCTCACCCCTGCTCGACCGCGCGGCAAACAGCACCGGCTCAGCGCTCATTGATGGTTCGGGCCACGCGCAGGCCCAACGTGAAGTAGCGGGTAGCCAGCGGCGTCCTGAGTCGGTATGCAACTCGCAGCAATCGAGGTGGATCAGCCCAGCCGCCCCCGCGAACCGCACGCCGATCCGGCATCGAGCAGTTCGTGGTACGAGCGGTGCCGTCGGTTGGCGACCCTTCATAACTGTTGTTGTAGCAGTCTTCGAGGATCTCCCAGACGTTTCCAAAGACGTCGTGGAGTCCGAGCGCATCTGCGGGAAAACTTCCCACTGGCGCCGTGTAAACCCACCTGTCCTTGCCCTCTACGAGCGGCGTACAACAATGAGCCTCCGCACCGTAGTTGGCCTCATCATGTGTTGGAATCGAATCCGGATCCCGGCCAGCGCGGGCGACGTATTCCCACTCTGATTCCGTGATGAGGCGGTAGGGTTTGCCCGTCTTCTGAGCAAGCCACTGAACGTACGCTTTCGCGTCATTCCAGCTCACGCAGACCACGGGTTCACGGTCCGTCTGGGGGAACCCGGGATCGCTCCAATTACGCCCGGCAATCTCCTGCCATTTCCCACCCTCGTGACCAAAACAGGAATTGCCGGCGTCGTACTTCGTTGCTTTGATGAACGCGCCAAATTCGGAGCGCATCACTTCGTACACGCCCACGGCAAAGTCGTGAGAAATGGTGACCTCGTGACGGGGAGCCGCCGTCTCATCGCCAATAAAGGTCTTCCCCGCCGGAATTACCCGCATCAACGGACACTCCCGGCACTCCTGAAATGGCTTTCCAGCGCTGAGCAGGAGTAACAGTGCAATGACGTGCATCAATAGAATCCCATGACCGATTTGACTTCCAGAAACTCGCGAAAGCCCTCCCGGCCCCACTCCCGGCCATTGCCCGACTGCTTGTAGCCGCCGAACAGGTCCTGGAGGGCCGCGCAGGCGATGGTCACGGCCTCCCTGTAACGCTTTGCCGGAATCAACATCCGGGTGGGCGCATTACAGGACTGCCCGCTGTTCATCATCATCCACCGGACGCCACCGGATACGGCGGCACTCAGGTCAGCATCCAGTCGGCGAAATCCAGCGGCCGCCAATGTAGAAAGACGTACAATCAGGTAGCCCCTTCCGCGACGTGCGTGAACAGCTTGTTGGTGATTGTCCACCGGCCGCCCTGCCGCAGCAGCGACAGGTAGTCCATGTAGTTGAAACCGAGCATCGGACACCGACACCGGGCATAGGCGATTTCGTTGATGACCTCGATGCCGAGAGTCTCCATGCGGAATTCTTCTCCCAGCTCGCGCGGCGACTGCCGCTGCTCGATCGCAGTCAGCCATCCATCCAGCATGCTCTGATAGGGCGTACCCCGGATTTCTCCGAAAAGCGTGGCTTGTGGATGGAACAACGTCCGCAGCAGCGCTGTATCACCTATGTAGAGCCCCTGCAAATAATTTTCGAGCAGGGTGCCAATCTCGAGCTGGCTGTTCATTGCGATTTTTCCGTTTGCAGGAGGACTGTATTGTGGAGACCCTGCCGCACCGCTGCGGTGCGAAATGGGTCCGGGGGTGGTGAGGTCGATGCAACACCTGATGGCCACGCAGGCTGCGGTGCTGCACGGCGGCGCTTATAGATTGCGCGCGACCGGCCGCGTCGCATAGACTCCCACTTTCCAGTGCGAAGTAAAAAGAGAAGCGTGACCGTGATGCGCTTCCTCAACTGCCCGGTCATCGTCCTGACAGCGATCCTCTGGTCGCACGGGCATGCGGTTGCCGCCGGGTATCCCTGCTCTTACGGCGACATCAATCCTGCCTATCCTGCGCTCAACGCACCACCGGCAGTGCAAGCATACGACGCAGGTACCAACGCTGCTGCTCCAAGTGGAGCCAACTGCTTTAGTGATCACGACCGAGCGGCGATCTGGATAACCGTGGCGTCAGTGATCCAAACGCCTCTGAGCCCGGACGATTTCATCAAGCGATTCGGGGCCGTTTCGCAGCTGCGGGGCGTGCAGTATTGGTCGACGACAGACCAGGCGTGGCGCCCGATGGCAGCCACGGCTTTCGCCGTGAACACGGCTGATACGGATCAGCCGCGCGCCGACTATTCTCCCGCGGAGCTTCTCGGAATCTCTCGTTACTATCGGGTCACCGACACTCGCACGTACCTACCCATTGAATACAGGCTGGAGGTTCGCCCGAGCCCGCACGGTCACGTTCTGGTGGAAACCTCCAACGTCGATCCGATAAAGAAGTGGGGAATCACCCTGTACAAAACCGACGGCATACACACATTCTACTTCCTGAACGAGCGCTCCCCTGGAATCTGGTCTTATTACTCCATCACTCGTGTGGTGCCGGCGACCTTCCTGGCCAAGGGACATGAAGAGTCCTATATCAATCGGGCAGTCGCCCTTTATCGACACTATATGCAATTGCCCACCAGCGCCGCGCCGCCGGCTGCCCGCTGAGGCGGCCTCACTTACTTTACATTGCCAAGTGTGAGGTAGACTACTGTCGATGAGCCGACTTTGCATCCACGAGCCACTCCGCCTGAGAGCGCTTGTGCAGGTCATCGCCCTGCTCAGCGTCCTGGCGTCTGTTTTATCTGGCTGCTCAAACCTGCCGCCCGGCGCCGATTACCCGAAGACCCGGTCGTTGGCTGTTCCGCTGACAGCCCCGACCCGACTCTCGACCGCCTTTCAAAATGTCGTTGCCATGCACGGTTCCTCGTCGGGTTTCCACATCTTTTCTGTGGGTGTCGATGGCCTTCTGACGCGTATGGAGTTGATTGAATCCGCCGAGCGAACGCTCGATCTCCAATACTACATATTCAGGGGCGATGACACCGGCGGAACGATTCGAGCGGCGTTGAAGCGCGCTGCCGCCCGCGGCGTCCGCATACGGATCCTCGTAGATGACGCGGACACAGTGTCAGGCGACGAGCGACTCTTTGAGCTGGCCAACGTGGCGAACGTCGAGGTTCGCGTTTACAACCCGTGGGCCTATCGCGGCCACGCCCGATTGATCCGCCATCTCGAATACCTCACTCATCATTCCCGGCTCGACTACCGGATGCACAATAAGCTGCTGATTGCGGATCAGACTGTGGCGCTCACCGGCGGCCGCAACATCGGGGATCAATACTTCCAGGTCGACCCGGACTCCCAATTCGCCGACGATGATGTATTTACCGTCGGCGCGGCCCTGACACCGCTGCAGAAATGTTTTGATGAATTCTGGAACAGCGATCTGGCGATCCCCAGCCAGGCTCTGCGGGAGCCCCAAACGACACGCGCAGAGCCTTCACCCGGGGCGGCAGAGGTTGCAGCACACTTGAAGGAGAAGCTCGCCGCAGGCGAGCCGCTCGCCGGACTCCTGTCTGGTTCCAGCCCCCTCGTCTGGGCACAGTCGCGAGTGATCTATGACAGCCCCAACAAGAAGGATGTCGAGGCAGGCCTGCGCGCCGGCCGACTGATGTATGGGCCGGTGGCCGAGGCTGCCGCGAACGTCCAGCATGAAATGCTGATGGTCACACCGTACCTCGTGCCCGCGCGAAGCGAGCTGAAGCTGGTGCACGATCAGCGCGCGCGAAACTCCCGCGTCGCAATCCTGACCAACTCTCTCGAATCGGCGCCTGAGCTTTCCGCACATGCCGGATACACACACTATCGTCCTCAACTCCTGAAGGATGGCGTTGAGTTGTTCGAAGTGCGCTCACACCTGGAGAGCACGCGAGGTAGCGGCCAGTCCAAGCGCATATCCGCCGCAGGGAACTATGCCCTGCACGCCAAGCTGCTGGTTTTCGACCGCGAGCATCTCTACATCGGCTCCATGAATTTCGACCGGCGCTCCCATTCATTGAACACCGAGCTGGGCCTGATCATCGACAGCCCGGAATTGGCGCAACAGACCGCAGCGCGCTTCGATGCCATGACACGCCCGGAAAGCGCCTACTCAGTTCGGTTCAGCGACCCGGGAGAGCACCTCATCTGGCATTGCCGGGAGCAGGGTCACGAAATTGACCACAATACGGAACCCGCACGAAATTCCTGGCAGCGCCTGAAGGTGCGCCTCATCAGTCTGTTGCCGATAGACCCCGAGCTCTGAGCCGTCTAAGTCTCATCTAAGTAATGCGATGCACGCTCAGCGAGAGCTTTTTAGCGTGGGCTGATCTCGCATGACAGATAACCGACGATGGCATCCTGGAGCCCGTGCGCTGTGGGCAATTCCTTTCGCTTCCGTCTCAGGCATCGGTTTCAGCGCGGACAATCCCGCGGCGTCGAACCCAGACTCTGTTGCCACGATCCTCGTACAGGGGCAGAAGCTCAACGTCGAGTCAAAGATCGATCGCAAGATCTACACCATCCCGGACGAGGCAGTCGGGTCGGTCGGCTCCTTGAGCGATGTCCTCAGCGTGATCCCTTCCATCGACGTCGATCCAGACGGAGTCCTGTCGTTGCGCGGCGATACGCACGTATTGGTGCTGATTGACGGCAAACCCGCTACCCAGCTCCAGGGATCGAAAGCCGGCGACGCTCTGCAATCCATTTCCGCGCTGGATATTGAACGCGTCGAAGTCCTCACCACACCGCCGGCGCAATACAAGTCGGAGGGCGCCGCCGGCGTGATCAATATCATCACACGCAAGCGCGGCTCAAAGGACAGCGCATCAGGCTCGCTGCAGGCAAGTGCCGGCGGTGGTGGCCGGTCACTCGTTGCCGGCAATGGCAACTATGGCGGCAAGACGTTCAGCACCTCCCTCAGTGCCAGCTACCGAACCGACTATCGCCAGCGAACCACCCAATCCGTCGTGACCGGACCGGACCCTGCAACCAATCAACTCCTGGTGAGCCGCGATCACATCAGCGAACACCAGCGTCGCGTGGTTCCCAACGTGAACCTGTCCGGCGAATACACACCGAACGACAGCCAAACGCTGTCTGCCTCGGGGAGTTGGACCCGTCGCGGCGGACGGCGGACCTATACCCAGCTCGATGACACCAGCGTGGCCGGCGGGTCCGTGATTGATTCCACTCGCCGGCTGTCATACGGACACGACCCCGCGACCGACTACAACGCGAGCCTCCGATACACACAGAAACTCAGCCGACCCGGCGAGAGCGTGGATGTGTCCCTCCACCGGTCGATCTCGCACCAGCGGGAGCGATATGACTACACCAACGACTCATTCATTCCTCCCACCACCCCCTTCTACAACAATCTGAGCTTCACTGAAGACAACGGCGCTACCGAAGCGGATCTCGACTACTCGCTGCCTTTGACGACGACACAGTCATTGAAGATCGGTTACGCGTTCGAGCAGGATGACTACGGATTCAACAAAGTGGGCCGGAGCTTCGACCCTTTTTCCGGTGTGAGTGCCGTCAATCCGCTCCTGACCAACGACTTCAGGTACCGGCAGCAGGTTCAGGGTCTCTATCAAAGCTATCAAGGCAGCTTCAATGCCTGGGCCATTCTCGCCGGACTGCGCACTGAATGGACCACCACCGACGCTGCGCTGCTGACAACCAGCTCAGCCACACGAACGCAATACCTGCGCCTCTACCCGAGCCTGCACATCGACCGGATCCTCTCCGAGCAATCCACGTTGTCCATTGGAACATCCCGGCGGGTGACCCGACCGAACCCGGAAAATCTCAATCCCTACATAGACTACGAATATGCACCGAACCTGAAGTCCGGCAATCCCCATCTCAAACCGCGATTCACCCAGTCATTCGACCTGGGCTACGCCTACGAGAAGCGCGGCACGAGCTACGGGCTCACGGCCTACTACCGGCACAACAGCGACAGCTTCACGGACGTAACCGAGTACCTGGGCGGAAATCAATCGCTGACAACCAAGACCAATCTGCCCAAGGACAACTCAGCCGGCCTCGAATTTTCTGCGTCCGGTCGCGTGGCCACGCGACTCGCGTACAGCCTCAGCGGGACTGCCTTCTACACCGAAATAGACGGGACCGCACTGGGCGCGGCCGGTTTGAGATCCACCACTGGCGTCAATCTGAAGGCGAAACTCGACTACCGCCCCACGGCACGGGATTCGGCACAGTTGACAGTCACCCGTACCGACAAGCGACTGACGCCGCAGGGTTATATCAGCACCATCAATGTTGTGAACCTCGGCTACAAACACACTTTCACCGCCGCTCTCTGCGGCGTCGGCATGATTTCCGACCTCTTCAGTGGCCAGCGCTTTCGCCGCACCGTCGCAACGCCGCTACTGACCCAGGTCTACGAGCGCAACGTGGAAGGCCGAGTTGTCTTCATCGGCCTGACGTACGCATTCGGCGTCACGGGCAAGGAAAAGCCCTCCCAATTCGAATACGACTCGGGAAACTAGCGCCTGGGCCGCAACCGCCACTCAAACCCCACATTCAACACCCGCGGAAACCAGCTAGCGGTCGCCGGTGGCCGCAGCCCCCCGGCCGAATCAACCTGCCCATACGAAGAGCAACACTCGTTATCCCGATTCGTGACATTGGTGGCATCCGCCCACAACAGCACATCCCCCCATTTGAGCGGAACCGTCCGTGCCAGGCGCACGTCCGCGGAAAAATAGCTCCCCCATCGAGCGGAATTGCGCGAACCGATTTCCAGGTGAGCTGGAACACCGTCGCTTGCAGGTAGGTAGGTCATTGGCGTTTTGGGCCAGCCACTGTGCCAACCCACTACAAAAGATGCGGAGGAAAGGCCACGCTTCCAGGTGATCTGCGCATTGAACGCATGCGTCTGATCCCAACTGCGCAGCACATCCTGGTTCCCGAGGTCATCCGTTGATCTCGAAAAGACATAGGACCCCGCCGCCACCCAATCGGTGCCGATACTCTGCCGCAGACTCAACTCAACTCCCGCGCTGTCTCCGCCGCGCGGCGTAATGAGCACGCGATCCGGCCCCAGCTCGGGGATCAGAGACAGACGATTGAGCTCGTTGTCCAGGTAGGGGTGAACGCTCAGCCACCGATTGTAGTAAACCTCGACACGCCAGTGCGTCGCGGACGAGACATCGTGCGCCACACCTCCGATGAGCTCCACCACCTGCGTCGCGGGATCCGGCGCCGTCTGGTTGTTTTCCGATCGCCACTCATCGACCCGCTGCGCCTGCCGGAAATGTCCCCCCGATCCATACAGATGCCAATCCGGAGTCGGATCGAATCGCACATTGATTCGCGGGCTCAGTTGGGAATGCGTTGCCAACCCCCGGTAGTCCTGGAAGTCGCCGCGCAGACCCGCTTCAATCTCGAAACGGCGCCAATGGTGCCGCAGCGATGCATAGGTCCCCAACACGACCGAGCGCGGCGATCTCGCATCCCCCAGGGTCACGTCCGCCGGCCGATCGAGGCCGGCCGCCAGGACCGGGTTCAGGCTCTCGGTGCGAGCGAAACTCAGGTCCGTTGTCTCGAAAGTGGTCTCGGCGCCGAAGTCCCACATGAGCGAGCCGGTCTGTACGTAGGTCCAGTCGGTGCGCAGATCCACTGTGGAGATCTCTCTGCGCTCATCGAGTGTTCCCGTTGCAGCCCCGGGCAGATTCAGAGCACCCACCAGAGTCCGTTCGGAGCTGGCAACGGCAAGCGACGACCGGGAGTGCACCGAGCCACCGGGCGACCATTCGGCGGCCAACCATCCATACATGTCGCGATCGTGCGCAACAGCCTGCTCGGCGCCCGGATCATCCGCGGACGATGCCACCGCATCATCCAACAAAAGCCAGCCTGCTATCAGCGCCAGCGAAGGGTTGATCTGCCACCGGAGCCGTCCGAGCGTATCGGAGTAGCTGGGCTCGCCGATGTCGCCTCGTGTTGGTTGGAGCACGATCTTCTGAGTGCTGTGCCGGGTTGTTGCGAGCCACTCGACAGGCCAACTGTCGAACCGTCCCGCAGTCGAGGCGTCATAGCTCAGCAAGTTGGCGCCGACCCGGTGCTCATACCCGGAGTCCACTTCCCGCGGAGCGATATCAAACGTGGCGGCCGAGCGGGTGCCAAACTTCACCGGAAAGCCGCCGGTGTAGACATCCATGCGCTCCACGGTGGCCGGGTCGAATGCACTGACCAGGTTCTGAAAATTCTTGAAATGAAACGGGTCTACCATCGGTATGCCGTCAAAGCGAACCAGGACATCCTCCAGGAATGCGCCCCGGACGTACGGACGCGATGACAGGTTGTTGGCCAGACCCGGGACTGTCCTGATCGCTCGCATGACATCGCCCTGAGCTCCCGGCACCTGCTCCAGATCATCGTGCCCGAAGGAGGACTGCACTGTGCTGGCCTGGTCTTCGAACACGTAGCGACTGGCGAAAACGGCTACCTCATCCAGATGATCATCAGCCGTGTTCGCAGCTCTCGGCGCGGGCTCCACGTGGGCAGACCTGGTAACGACATAACGCTTCTGCCCATCGCCACGCAGGGTCAGGTGATATGCGGCAAGCGCCTCGCGCGCGCGAACGAGTGGGTCGGTCTCATGCAACGACTCGGGCACCATGAGGTCCGCGGGGACAAGATCCGAGCTGTAGAGAATGTCGTAGCCGCTGGCGGCCAGTGAGCGCAACAGATCGGCCAGGCTCATTGTCGCGGCATTCGCACTGCTGACAACGAAGAGCGCCAGGAATAGAGGGTTACCCCAAAGACGACATCGAGGCTTTGGAGTCACGAGGCCGGCTTGCTGATGAGAAAAGCTCAGTTGGCATGGCCGGATTGTATCCAGATTGCATCGCCGCGTATCTCATAGGTCAGCGACGTGGTCGCCAGAACACTGCTCAGCGCCTCGAGCGGCTCCCGGCCGCGCACCGAACCGTGAAGAATGGTCCGCTCCGCAACCGCGCGAGCGTGCTCATCGGTGAATTTGACGGGCCGCCCGAGCTCCCGACTCGCCCACTCCAGAAAGCCGAGAAGGGGCTTCCCCTCAATCTCATAGTCCGGTGCAAGCGCAGCGACCCACAGCCAGTCCCGGCCATATGTCGACACCCTCCCGCGCGCGATCGTCCCGTCGTTCATGGCGGTCAACTCAGTTCCTGTATCCG
>Ga0137412_10004180_pt1 | contig 11548 bp, 11 predicted proteins | sample CZODoug2_1_16fun_FD_122160 | JGI IMG/M metagenome (GOLD analysis project Ga0137412, IMG submission 122160) | Vadose zone soil fungal communities from Angelo Coast Range Reserve, California, USA - CZODoug2_1_16fungal (Hybrid Assembly) | ecosystem: Environmental > Terrestrial > Soil > Vadose zone...
TTGGTGGCGCAGTAGGTCGCGATGCCGGGCGTGCCGACCTTGCCGGCGAGCGACGCGACGTTGACGATGTGCCCCCGTCCGCGCGGGCGCATCCGGCGCATCGCCTCGCGGGTGCCGTGGATGACGGCGTGCAGGTTGATCTCGAGCTGCCGGGCGGTCGTCTCGTCGCTCTCCTCGTCCAGCGGCGCGACCGGCATGATGCCGGCGTTGTTGACGAGCACGTCGAGTGGCCCGAGGCGGCCTTCCACGGAATCCAGGAAGGCTGTGTATCCCGGTCGGTCGGTGACGTCGAGGCGTAGAGCGAGGCCGTCGTGCAGGTCGGCGGCCACCTTCTCGGCGGCGGCGAGGTCCAGATCGCCGATCGCGACCCGCGCGCCGGCGGCGGACAGCGCGAGAGCTGTGGCCGCGCCGATGCCTCGGGCGCCGCCGGTGACGGCGACGACCAGCCCGTCGATCGATCGCTTCATCTCGCACCTCCGAAGGGGTGGCCCAGGACTTGACACAGTGTCAATAATTAGCTGGCAGTTCGTCAATACCTGATCGGGAGACGAGATGACCGCGGTCCTGCGCAAGGGCGATCGACAGCGCCGGGCAATCGTCGACGCGGTGCGTCAACTGCTGACCGAGGTGCCGATCGCCGAACTGTCCGTCGGACGCATCACCGGGGCGGCGCACATCACCCGGTCCGGTTTCTACTTCTACTTCGACAGCAAGTACGAGGCGCTGGCCATGGCGCTCGACGACGTCTGGGACGAGCTCGAGACGAGCACGCACCGATTCGAACCGCGCGCCGCCGACGAGTCACCGGTGCACTACTCGCGACGCGTGCTGGCGGTCGCGGTCGACGTGTGGCACCACAACGCCCCGCTGATCAACGCGCTCATGCTGGCCCGCGAGACCGATCCTCGACTGCGCCAGATGTGGGACGACTGGATGGATCTGCTCGTCGAGAACCTCACCGCCATCACGTCCCGCGAGCGGCAGGCCGGCAACGCGAAGCCCGCCCACGAGGACACCCGTGAACTCGTCCGCCGGCTGGTCGGCATGTCGGTGTGGGCCCTGCACGAGGACGACCTACGCCCGGACGCCGACCGGCACCACACGGTCGAGGTCCTCGATGCCATCTGGCTGGCCGCGGCCTGGGGCGTAACCCCATGACGGGCAGCCGGTCCGTCGTGATCATCGGCGCCGGCTTCGGCGGGTTGGCGATGGCCCTGGAACTCAAACGGCACGGGCACGACAACTTCACGATCCTCGAGAAGGCCGCCGACATCGGCGGGGTCTGGCGGGAGAACACCTACCCCGGCGCCGGCTGTGACATCCCTTCGCCGTACTACTCGTTCTCGTTCGAGCCGAATCCGACCTGGCCGATGCGCTTCTCGCTGCAGCCTGACATCCACGACTACATGAAGCGCGTCATCGCGTCCTACGACCTCGAACCGCACATCCGGTTCGAAACCGAGGTCACGGCGTGCCGGTTCGACGACGGCTGGCACGTCGAGACGGCGTCCGGCGAGACGTTCCGCGCTGATGTCCTCGTGCCGGCGATGGGGCAGTTGTCCCGACCAGCCTGGCCGAGCATTCCGGGGCGGGAGACCTTTGCCGGACCGGCGTTCCACTCGGCGCAATGGCGCCACGACGTAGACCTGCGCGGCAAGCGGGTTGCGGTGATCGGTACGGGTGCAAGCGCCATCCAGTTCGTCCCGCGAATCCAGCCGATCGTCGGCGCGCTGACACTCTTCCAGCGCACCGCGCCGTACGTGGCCCCCAAGCCCGATCGCCGATACCGCCCGGCGCATCACTGGCTGTTCAAGCACTTTCCACCGGCGCGGCTGGCCGAGCGCGGCGCCTGGTGGCTGCTGTGCGAGGTCTCGACGATGGCGATTGTCGGCAACAAGACAATCAGCCGGATGATCACCTGGGCGACCCGGATGCACCTGCGGCGCAAGGTGCGCGATCCGCAGCTGCGGGCGAAGCTCACCCCCGACTATCCCGTCGGCTGCAAGCGCGTGCTGTTCGCCAACGACTACTACCCCGCGCTCGTCGCGCCGAACGTGGACGTCGAGACGACGCCCATCGAGTCGATCACGCCGGACGGCGTGCGCACTGCCGACGGCGTCGACCATCCGGCCGATGTCGTCGTCTACGCCACCGGGTTCGCGACGACCGAGTTGCTCGCGCCGGTGAAGATCACCGGGCTCGACGGCAGGCACCTGCAAGACGTCTGGGCGCAAGGGCCGCGCGCCTATCTCGGCCTGGCGGTGCCGGGCTTCCCGAACCTGTTCCTGATGTACGGCCCGAACACCAACCTCGGCGCCGGCTCGATCATCTACATGCTCGAACGGCAAGCCCGCTACATCCGCCAGCTCGTGTCGCACGGTGGCCGGCTCGACGTCCGGGCCGACGTCGAGCAGCGCTACGACGACGAGGTGCAGACCCGACTGGCCGGCACCGCATGGGCCGGGTGCGCGAGCTGGTACCGCCAGGACAACGGCCGGATCTCGGCGAACTGGCCGGGCCTGGTCTCGGAATACAGTCGCCGCACCCGCCGGGTGAATTTCGCCGACTATGAGACGACGATCCCCGAGAAAGAGGGCCGGCCGTGACCGCACCCACCACGATGTGCGAGGCGTTCCAGCAGACCGCTGCCCAGCACCCGGACCAGATCGCGCTGCGCACGAAAGGCGACGCGGTCACCCTCACCTGGCGGCAGTACGGCAAGCGAGTGCGCGCCATAGCGGCCGGGTTGGCGAGGCTCGGCGTCCGGCCCGGCGACACGGTCGCGATCATGATGACCAATCGACCCGAGTTCCACCTCGTGGACGTCGCCGCGATGCACCTCGGCGCGACGTCGTTCTCGATCTACAACACGTTGCCGGCCGAGACGATCAACTACCTACTCACCAATTCGGGCAGCCAGGTGATCGCCGTCGAGCAACAATTCGCAGCGAAGGTGCTGGCCGCCGCCGACGGCACGGCCCTCAAGCAGGTCATCTGCGTCGATGCCGAGCTCGACAACACGATGCCGCTGCCCACGCTGGAAGCATCCGGCGATGCCGACTTCGACTTCGACGCGTCCTGGCAGGCCGTGGCGCCCGAAGACGTGCTGACGCTGATCTATACGTCAGGTACCACCGGCAACCCCAAGGGCGTCGAGTTGACGCACCACAACATGCTCGCCGAGCTGTACTCCGGCAACGAGATCCTCCAGGTCGGCGCGCAGGACCGCATCGTTACCTACCTGCCCCACGCACACGCGGCGGACCGGTGGGGCTCGCACTACGCCTCAGTTGCATTCGGTATACAGCTTACCTGTGTACCTGATCATCGCACCATCCTGGCCGCACTCACCGAGGCTCGGCCCACGGTGTTCGGCGCCGTCCCGCAGATCTGGTACAAGATCCAAGCCGGCATAGAGACGCGCATCGCCGAGGAGAAGAGCCCGGTCAAGCGGCGGCTCGCGACCTGGGCGATCGCGGCCGGGCGCGCCGCCGGAAAGCACGAGCTGGTCGGTGAACCCGTCCCCCGGGCCGCGGCGATCCAGCACAAGGTCGCCGATCGACTGGTGCTGTCGAAGCTGCGTCACGCACTCGGTCTGGATCAGGTGCGGGCGGCCATCACCGGGGCCGCGCCCATCGCGCCCGATGCCCTGGAGTTCATGACCGCGATCGGCGTCCCGGTGTGCGAGTGCTGGGGGATGTCCGAGCTCACTGCCATGGCCACGCTCAACCGGCCGGGAGCCATACGCATAGGTACGGTTGGCACCGCGATGACCGGCGTCGAGCTCAGGCTGGCCGACGACGGCGAGTTGCTCGCCCGCGGTGACATCGTGATGAAGGGTTACCGCAACGAGCCGGAGAAGACGGCCGACGCGGTCGATGCCGACGGCTGGATGCACTCCGGCGACATCGCCACCATCGACGACGACGGGTACGTGCGCATCGTCGACCGCAAGAAGGAACTGATCATCAATGCGTCCGGCAAGAACATGTCGCCCGCCAACATCGAGATGGCCGTGCACTCCGCCAGCACCCTCATCGGCAACGTGGTGGCGATCGGCGACAACCGGCCGTTCAACGTCGCGCTCATCGTGCTCGAACCGGACGCCGCCGCGAGCTATGCCAAGCAGCGCGGACTGCCCGACCGGTCGCCCGCCGCGCTTGCCGATGACGCCACCCTGCGCGCCGAGATCGAGCTCGCCGTGAAGCACGCGAACGAACGCCTCTCGCGGGTCGAGCAGATCAAGAAGTTCGCAATCCTCCCGGACGTCTGGGAGCCGGGCAGCGACGTGCTGACCCCCACCATGAAGCTCAAACGCCGCCCCATAGCGGAGAAGTACGCGGCCGAGATCGATGCCCTGTACGCGCGATAGCACCCGCGCGTGACGTTGATCTGGCGGCTTGACCCACGCGCCGACCAGATCAGGCGCCGCGGAATGGTCAGCAGGTGGGCTAAGCGCCCTGTGGATAACGCCGACGCGCGACCCCGGAGGACAGCAACGATTGCCCCATGGATGCGCTGCCGGACCCGGATTGGTACCTGGACCACGTCATCGTGCCCAGCGGCCCAGAGCGACACGCCATCGGCCCGGCCCGCGCCTGGCAGGCCGGATGGGAGGCACGGGCCTACGAAGACCGAGGATCGCCATCTGCCGCTGTGCGGCTCGGAGCGAGGCAGGGCTTCGTCATCACGAGGAGTCAAGCTCGCGAGCTCGGCCTGTCCGATGCTGAGGTACGCCGGTTGGTACGCGCGGAGGCCTGGTGGTCGCCACGCAACGGTGTGCTGGCGGTGCACGCCCGGCCGGACCTGCGCCGCGAGCGCGCGGCCCTGGCTGCGAGCGCAGCCGTCGCGGCGCGGGCGCACACCGTCGTCAGCCACCGAAGCGCCGCCGTGCTGCACGGCCTCCCGACAATCACCGTCCCGACCCGACCGGAACTCACCCGCCGCACCGATGCATCCACCGGCCGACGGGAGCAACTGCACGTCCATCGCGCGACACAGATCGATGCGCAGATCGCTAGCTGGTTCGGTGCGCCGGTGAGCACGGTCGCCCGCACCGTGGCAGACCTCGCCCGCACCGGCGTCGAGCACGGCTTGATCGCCGCCGACGCTGCGCTGCACGAAAGGCTGGTCACAACAGCCGAACTCGCAACGGAAATCGCCTTCTGTGCCGGCTGGCCCGGGCTCTCGCGGCCCGGGCGGTCCTCGCGCAGGCCTCCCCAATCGCTGAATCACCGTTGGAGTCGCTGACCCGGCTGTGCCTGCAAGACGGCGGACTACCCGATCCCGAGCTGCAGGTGCGCGTCGTCGACCCGACCGACGGCTGGCGCTGCCGCGTGGACATGCTGTGGCGTGCCCAGCGCGTAGTCGTCGAGGCGGACGGCCGACTCAAGTATCGCGGCAGCGAGCTTTGGCGGGAGAAACTGCGCCAGGAACGGCTAGAACGGCTCGGCTACCGAGTGATCCGCGTCCTGTGGGACGACGTCATGAACCACCAGGCCCAGACCATCGCGCGCGTGCGCCGAGCTCTGTACGCGCGCTGACGTTGATCAAGCGCGGGCGGCGGTCGCAATCATGACGTCGGCGCAGCCGGCCGGATCGTCGTAGAACGGGGTGTGGCCGCAACCGGGCAGCGGGCGATGCAGCGCGCCCGGCAAGGCGGCCCGGGCGCGGCGGCTCTGCGTGGCATAGGTGAGCAGCACGTCGCGGCGTCCCCAGGCGATGCTCACCGGGATGTCGGCGAGACCGTCCAGAGCGCCCTCGAATCGATGGTGGGCCACCGAGTCGGACGCCGCCTGAAATCCGGACGCGTCGAGGATTCCGTTGATGTTCAGCATGCAGACGTCAGGACTGAGCCGGCCCGGGCGGCCGAAGACGATCCCGCACAGCGCGACCCGGCCCGAGCGGTAACGCATCAGTCGCGGCAGCACGGGGCGGACCGCCCAGCCCAGCCGCCGGGCCGAGCCGAGCGCCCACCGGCCCCAGATCCGTCCCGGCGCATGCCAGAAGCCGATCGGCGAGAACGCGGTGACCGAGCGGGCCAGCCCACGCCGGCCGAGTTCCAGGGCGATGCCGCCGCCCATCGAGTTGCCGGCTAGATGCGGACGGTCGAACTGCGCGCAGAAGTCGACGACGGCCTCGGTCAGTTCCTGCACCCCGCCGGCATGGGCCCGGGGCGACGCGCCGAAGCCCGGCAGATCAACGGCAATAACGTCGTAGGACGCTGCGAGCGCCGGCACCACCGGCGCCCAAACCTCGCGCCGGCTGCCCAGCCCGTGCAGCAGCACGAGCGGCTCCCCCGCACCGATCCGGTCGTAAGCCAGCACGTCCGCTCCTTATTGACAGCATGCCAACACCGGGCGACGATACCAAACGTGGACTACGACGTGCTGGTGATCGGCTCCGGATTCGGGGGCAGCGTCACGGCGCTGCGCCTCACCGAGAAGGGTTACCGCGTCGGCGTCCTCGAAGCCGGGCGCCGGTTCGAGGACGACGAGTTCGCCAAGACCTCGTGGCGACTGCGCCGATACCTGTGGGCACCACGTCTCGGCTGCTACGGCATCCAACGCATGACCCTGCTGAGGAACACGTTCGTCATGAGCGGGGCCGGCGTCGGCGGCGGATCGCTCGTCTACGCCAACACGCTCTACGAGCCGCCGGACCCGTTCTACGAGGACCCGCAATGGGCGCACATCACCGACTGGAAGGCCGAGCTCGCGCCGCACTACGACCAGGCCAGACGCATGCTCGGTGTCACGCTCACCCCGACCATGACGCCGGCCGACCGGGTGCTGCGCGAGGTCGCCGACGACATGGGCATCGGGGACACGTATCGACCCACGCCGGTGGGCGTGCTCTTCGGCGAACGGCCGGGCGAGGACGTCGCCGATCCGTTCTTCGGCGGCGTCGGACCGGCCCGGCGCACGTGCACCTCGTGCGGCGAGTGCATGACCGGATGCCGGCACAACGCGAAGAACACGCTGGTGAAGAACTACCTCTACCTGGCCGAACGGGCCGGCGCGCAGGTGCATCCGCTGACCACCGTGACGACGGTGCGACCACTGTCCGGTGGGGGGTACGCGGTCGACACTGTCCACACTGGACGGTGGGCTCGGCGCACGCCACGCACGTTCACCGCCGACCAGGTCGTGTTCGCCGCCGCGTCGCTCGGCACGCAACGACTGCTGCACAGCCTGCGCGACCGGGGCGTCCTGCCGGACGTCTCACCGCGCCTCGGCCTGCTGTCGCGGACGAACTCCGAAGCGGTGCTAGCGGCGCGGTCCCGGCGCCAGGGGGCCGACTTCACGAACGGCGTGGCGATCACCTCGTCCATTCATCCCGACGCCGTAACGCATATCGAGCCGGTGCGCTACGGGAAGGGCAGCAATGGCATGTCGTTGCTGACCATGCTGCTCGTCGATGCGCAGTCCGGCCGTCGCCGGTGGGCCCTGGCCCTGCGCGAGTACCGGCGGCACTGGCGCGACATCCGGCACGTGCACAACCCGCGCCACTGGTCCGAACGGATGATCGGCCTGCTCGTCATGCAGACCCTGAACAACTCGGTCACCACGTACACGCGTCGGGGCCTCTTCGGCCGCCGGCACCTGACGACCCGGCAAGGAGATGGCGAGCCGAACCCGACCTGGATTCCGATCGGGCACGAGGTAGCCCGTCGCGTCGCTGACAAGATCGACGGCGTACCGGAAGGCAGTTGGACCGACATCGTGAACATCCCGATCACCGGCCACTTCATCGGCGGTTGCGCGATCGGCGATTCACCGTCGACCGGCGTCGTCGACCCGTATCAGCGCCTGTACGGCTATCCGGGGCTGCACGTCGTCGACGGGTCGGCGATCTCGGCGAACCTGGGCGTCAACCCGTCGCTCACGATCACCGCGCAGGCCGAGCGGGCGATGGCGATGTGGCCCAACCGCGGCGAGGCCGACCCGCGTCCGGGCCTCGGCCAGCCCTACGCACGGGTCGAGCCCGTCCGGCCGAAGAATCCCGTCGTTCCCGAGGCAGCGCCCGGTGCGCTGCGGCTGCCGGTCAGGTCGTGACCGCGCATCCCGATCGGGCAACTTCCTGCGGTCTGGGGCCGCAGGACGTTGCCCGATCGGTCGTCGGGTATCCCCCGTCGCCATGGAACCTGCGGGGCCGGGGTTTCGTGTCGGTCTGGAGGATTTCGATCGGCGAGTTGCCGCCGTTGCCCGCGCGGCCGGTTGTCCTCCGCGGGACGGCGTTCGCCATCACCGGCTGGGTCGAGTACGAGCCGACGGGGGTTCTGGCGTATCGCGAACTGTTCCTGAGCTTCGCCGTCCGCGACGGCCGGCACGTGTCGACCACGATCACCCACATGTGGGTCGACAGCCCGGAGTCGCGGGCCGGCGGGCGAGGGCTGTGGGCCATCCCCAAGGAACTCGCCGAGTTCACGTTCGGACCTGACCGGACGTTCGAGGCCCATGACGAGAACGGCCCGCTCGCGGCCGCGTCCTTCCGGCGTGGACGGGGCCTTCCCCTGCGAGTGCCCACCGCGTTCAGCGTGCTGCAGCCCGACGGCGAGGAGTTGCGACGCTCCCCGGTCCGCGCGAATGCGTACGCGCACGCGGCCAGCGCCGACTGGAGGCTCGGCGGATCCGGGCCGTTCGCGTTCCTGGGCGAGCACCGGCCCTGGCTCAGCCTGGCGGTGCGCGACTTCCGGATGCGCTTCGGGCAAGCGCCTCCCGGTGGTGTGCGAGAGTGGCGGCCGTGACCGCTGCCGCTGAACCCCGCTGGCGCCGGCTCGAGCCGGACGAGCGGCGCGGCCAGATCCTCGCGTGCGCCCGTCGCCTGTTCGGCGAACGTCCATACGCCGAGGTATCGACCACGGATATCGCCCGCGAGGCCGGCGTCGCCCGGGGCTTGATCAACCACTACTTCGGCACGAAGCGCGATCTCTACCTCGAGGTCGTGCGCGAGGCGCTCACCATCCCGGCGTTCGTCGTCGAGTCGCTTCCCGAGGGGACGCTCCAAGAGCGCGTCGACAAGGGCGTCGAGTGGCTGCTGGACATGCTCGAGCGGCACGGTGATACGTGGCTCGCCGCCACCGGCGCGCAGGGACTGGGCCGCGACCCCGAACTCGAACGGATCCTCGCCGAGGCCGACACCGAGTCGGCCGACCGGGTGCTCGAGAGCCTGGGCCTGTCCCCCCGTACGGCCGGCTACGAGCAGATGCGCGCGATGATCCGCGCCTATGCGGGGTTGTTCAAAGCAAGTGGACGGGAGTGGTTGGTCGCCCGGTCATTGCGCCGCGACGAGGTGCACCTGCTGCTCGCACGCACGCTCATCGCCGTTGTCACCGACGTCTTCCCCGCCCTCCGACCGACCCGACCCCGGCGGGCCGGCCGAGCCCCTCGCTGATCGCGCCACACGCTCATCCAGGTGGCATCACGGGTACGCGCCGGCCCGCTGGTCATTACCGTTCTATCGAGCTCACCCTCGACACGGGAGATCACGTCACATGAAGCTTTCACGCAAGGTCGTGGTGCTGGCCCTCGCGCTAGCCGCCGTGACTACCGGGACGGCGGCGGCCTGGGCCCAGAGTGGCCCCGAGTCCGCTCCGGCTCGCCAGCAGCCGACGCCCCAGCCCGCCCAGCCCCGCCCGGCGAGCCCGATCCGTCCGGCGAGCGTGCTGGCCGATTCCACCGAGAACACCTACGTCCCGATCACGCCGTGCCGGGCCGTCGACACCCGCGTGTCCGGCGGCCCGCTGGCCGCCGGAGCGACCCGGAACTTCTGGCTGCTGACGTCTGACGCCGCGCATGATATGAGCTTCCAGGGCGGCCCACAGGCCGGTTGCAATGTCCCGCTCACCTACGACGCTACAGTCGCTGTGGCGACGAACCTTACCGCCGTCAGCCCCGGCGGCACCGGCGATCTGAAGGCCTGGACCTTCAACACCGCCCAGCCACAGATGTCAGTCCTCAGCTACACCAACCAGGTCCCCGCGATCGCCAACAGTGCGACGCTGGTGCCGAACGCCAGCCAGAGCTACGACATCACCGTGTCGGCCGAGGCCGCGGGCACCGACGTGACGATCGACATCGTCGGCTACTACGTGCGGCCGATGAAGGCCGTCGTGAACGGCGACGGAACGTTGTATCGGGGATCACGGGTCGTCAGTGCCAAGTATGTCAACGAGGCCATCGGTGGCTACCTGGTCGACTTCGACCGCGACATCAGCATCTGCACGTACAGCGTCACGTCCCAGAACGCGGCCTACCTGGTCGTCGCCAAGTCGGCCGTCTCGAGCGATAGCGACCCGAAGGGCGTTCTCGTCTACTTCTTGAAGGACGGCGACCCGCGAGGCCAGGGGACAGCGTTCACGCTCAGTGTGACCTGCTAGATACACGCCTGGGGCGGCCCGGAGGATCCCGGACCGCCCCAGCGCGTGGTGTGTACTACTTGAGGGTGACCGTGGCGCCCGCGCCCTCGAGGGCGGCCTGGGCCTTCTCGGCTGCTTCCTTGTTGACCTTCTCGAGAACGGGCTTCGGGGCGCCGTCGACCAGCGCCTTGGCCTCGCCCAGGCCGAGGCTCGTGAGGGCACGAACCTCCTTGATGACCTGGATCTTCTTCTCGCCGGCGGCCTCGAGGATGACGTCGAACTCGTCCTTCTCCTCGGCGACCTCGGCCGGCGCGGCGCCGCCCGGACCAGCCGGGGCAGCAGCGGCAACCGGAGCGGCCGCAGTGACGTCGAAGGTGTCCTCGAACTGCTTCACGAACTCCGAGAGCTCGAGCAGCGTCATCTCCTTGAAGGAGTCGAGCAGCTCGGCGGTGCTGAGCTTCGCCATGATGGCGTCCTTTCTTTCTTCGCCGGTAGAGCCGGCAGTTTGGTGGTTACTCCGCCGGCTCGGCGGGAGTTTCGGTGATGGCGTCGGCGGGCGGGGCCACAGCGGCGTCGGCCGTGGGTGCCTCGACTGTGTCAGCCGGCGGCGCTACGGCCGCCTCGGCGGGCTTCTTCTCCTCGAGCGCCTTGGCCAGGCGAGCCATCTGCGACAGCGGCGCCTGGAACAGGCCCGCGGCACGCGTCGGCAGCGCCTTGAGGATGCCGGCGATCTTGGCCAGCAGAACCTCACGCGATTCGAGGTCGGCGATGCGGTTGACCTCGTCGGCGGACAGCGCCTTGCCGTCGAGGATGCCGCCCTTGATCACCAACAGCGGGTTGGTCTTCGCAAAGTCACGCAGGCCCTTGGCGGCTTCGACCGGATCGCCGCTGATGAACGCGATGGCGGTGGGGCCGATGAGCAGCTGGTCGTCGATGACGACGCCGGCATCGGCGGCGGCCCGCTTGGTCAGCGTGTTCTTGACGACGGCGTAGGTCGTCTCGCGGCCCAGGGCGCGGCGCAAATCGGTGAGCTGCTTGACGCTCAGCCCGCGATACTCGGTGATGACCGCAGCGGACGAGCTGGTGAACTGCTCGCTGATCTCGGCGACCGCCGTGGTTTTCTCGGCATTCGGCATGCTTCCTCCTCTCCTGTGCAATCAGGCTGGCCTGTTCGACATCGGAGACGAG
>Ga0137412_10004181_pt1 | contig 11547 bp, 10 predicted proteins | sample CZODoug2_1_16fun_FD_122160 | JGI IMG/M metagenome (GOLD analysis project Ga0137412, IMG submission 122160) | Vadose zone soil fungal communities from Angelo Coast Range Reserve, California, USA - CZODoug2_1_16fungal (Hybrid Assembly) | ecosystem: Environmental > Terrestrial > Soil > Vadose zone...
GACCGATCTCAACGTCCTCAAAGACATCCTGGCTCGGGCCCATGAGGGCATAGCGGCCGACTCTCCCAATCGCCAGGGCGGGGGGCTCCGCGTCCGGGTGTTCGACATGGGGGGAACGACCGCGCGCAAGTCGGACGAATCCGCTTACGACTGGAAACGCCGGATACGAACTCGAATGAACGAGCACGCGCTTGTGGGACTGTTATTCGATGCTGCTCAACCACCCCGCAGCGCCACAACGATCGATCCGATGCGCGACTGGGCTGCGATCCGGTGGAGCCGTCTCGCAAAAACGTTGACGATCGGATAGTCCGGGCCACCATGCGCGGCGAATGGCAAACCAGATCGGGAGGCAATGGCAATCGCCATGCCTCCCGAGCTGTTTTCTATCGTCGGGCGGAGTCTTCCGCTCGGCTATCGGTCAATTACAAGCAGGCTTGGCGCTGTTGCAGGCGTCGATCAGTTCTTGCGGCGGATCCTTGTGGAACACCGTCTTGAATGATTCCAGCACGTTGGACTGCACCACCGGCAGCGACTGCACGCCGATCCAGCCAGGCGTTTCCTTGCCGAGCAGTGCGTTCATCATGGCCAGCGCTTCCGCGACGCCCTGATCATAGGGACGCTGTGAGCCGGTTGCCTTCAACGGGCCGCCTTTGGCGATCTCGATCGCCGATTGCAGGCCGAGGTCGACGGTCGTGACCGGAATGTCGATGCCCTGGGCCCGCATCGAGCTCAGCGTATCAAGCGCCGGCTGATCCCAGACCGCGAACAGGCCTTTGATGTCCGGATTGCCGGTAAGGAAGTCGCCTGCGATCTGCGAGACCTTCGGCGGGTCGGTGAAGTCGACCTGCTTCAACTTGATGTCCGGACGATTCGCCTTCATCCATTCCCGAACGCCCTTGGTGCGCTCGTTGGTGCTGAAATAGTCGACGCCGAAATTGACCAGACCGATGGTGCCGCCCTGCGCAACGCAGGACGCGAGGATCTGTGCCGCGATCAGCCCGTTGCCCTGGCTGTCCGCCGAGATCATCGCTGCGTATTCTTCGGGATGCTTCAGGCCGGTGGGGATGCTGTCCATCAGGACCAGCTTGATGCCGGCCTTGGCGATCTTCTTGTAGGTCGGCGCGGTCGCGGTGAAATCGACCGGGATCGAGATGATGCCGTCCGGGTGCTGCTGGATCGTGTTTTCGATATCGGCGATCTGCTTGTCGACCTGATACTCAGCAGATGCGACGCCCGTAACCGTCACGCCGTACTTCTTCAGCGTGTCGGTGATGCCCTGGATCTGCAGCTGCGCCCAGTCGAGGTTGACGGTCTGCATGGAGATACCGACCTTGAAATGCTTCTCCTTGATCTTGGCCGCATCGGCGTCCGACAGCGCAAGCGCCTCGGGCGAGGCGGCCTTCTCGCCGTGCGGTCCCTGACCGACGATCGATTTCGGTCCAAGCGTTGCAAGATCGATGCCCTTGACGCAGGTCGCGGGCACTTCGGCGCAGGCCGAGGGAGCGATCGAGATGGCAGCGGCCGCAATCAGCATGGTCAGCGGCAAGATTTGTCGCAAGATTGGCTTCATTGTTTTCCTCCCGTTTTGGTCGCCGATTGACCGGAGGGCCAGCGACCTTGCCCCTACCCGCGCAGCACGATGATGATTCTTTGCCTCATGCGCTGCATATGACCTCGACTAGCGTTTGGTGAATGCAACCGCGGCAACGATGATCGCGCCTTTGATCACGAGCTGCAGAGGCGAGCTGACGCCGAGCAGCACGAGGCCGTTGTTGAGCGTGCCGATGATCAGGCTGCCGAACAGCGTTCCCAGGATATAACCACGGCCACCGAACAGGCTGCAGCCGCCGAGGATGACCGCGGCAATGACGTCGAGCTCCATGCCCTGTACGACATCGGGCCGAGCGGCATGCGACCGCGCCGACAGCACCAGCGCCGCAAGGCCGGCCAACGTACCGGTGAGGACAAAGGCTGCCGTCGTCACCCACTTGGTATTGATGCCGGAATAGAGCGCCGCGGTCGGATTGCCACCGACCGCGTAAATCCGCCGACCGAACACATTGTAATGCAACAGCAGGATGCCGACGATCATGGCCGCCAGCGTCCAGGCGATCGGAACGGGAATCCCCAACAACGTGCCTTCTCCGAAAATCGCGAAATATGTCTCGTTGGTGATGATGACCGGCTTGGTGTTGGTGACCATCATCGCCAGCCCGCGCGCCATGCTCAGCGTGCCGAGCGTCACCAGGAACGACGGGATTGACAGCTGCGTGGTCAGGATGCCGTTCAGCAATCCGACCAATGCGCCGGTGCCGAGCCCAGCCACCGTGCCCACGACCCAGCTGTTGTTGATCTGGCTCATCGCCAGCGCGGCCGCCATGCCCGACAGCGCCAGCGTCGATGCGACTGAAAGGTCGATCTGGCGCGCGATGATGACGAAGGTCATGCCGACCGCAATGATCGACACCAGCGTCGTCTGCCGGCCGATGTTCAGAAAATTATCGACCGACAGAAACCATGGCGACGACAGGCTGAACACGACGAGCAGGATCACGAAGGCGATATAGAGCATGTAGGGACGCTCGCCGCGCAGCAAATTCTGCAGCAGCTTGCGGCGACGATCGGAAGGTGTCGGCGGGGCGACGACGTTGGGCGCGGTCAATTCGGTCATGCGGGCAACTCTTGCAATGCGTCCTTTGATGCGCTTTGGCTGGAAGCCTGGAGCAATTGAAGCAGATGGTGGAGTTCCTCGGCGTCCTCGATCTCGCCACGCATCAGGGTTCTGACGACGCGGCCGTCGACGACCACGGAGATGCGGTCGCAGAGCTCGATCAGCTCGACAAGGTCGGACGAGACGACGAGGACGCCGGTTCCGCCGCGGACGGCCTGCCGGATCACGCCGTAGATTTCCTCACGCGCGCCGACGTCGACGCCGACGGTGGGCTCGTCCAGCAGCAGCACACGCGGTCTCGGGTCATTCCATTTTCCGAACACGACCTTCTGCTGGTTGCCGCCGGAAAGCGTCCTGACCAGGCTCGATGCGCCTTGCGCCTTCACCGCGAGCCTGCCGATCGCGGTCTCCGCGCGCCTGGTGGCGGCGCGTTGCTGCATCCAGCCCCAGCGCGAGAAATAGGGAAGCCGCGACAGCGAGACATTACGCTCGATCGAATGGTCCAGCACCAGGCCCTGCACGTGACGATCCTCGGGTACCAGGGCGACGCCCTGATCGATCGCGTCGGCCGGGCTCTTCGCCAACCATCGCCGGCCCTCGATCTCGAATGTGCCGCTCTCGACCGGCCGGAGGCCGAACACGGTCTCCAGAACCTCGGTGCGCCCGCTGCCGATCAATCCGGCCAGTCCATGGATCTCGCCCTTCAGGACGGACAGGTCGACCGCGTGCAGCCGGTCGTTGGAGACGTTCGACAACGACAGGACCGGCGACGGTTCGAAGGAACGCGTTGCTTGTGCCTCGGCCCGAACCGCAGCCGGCGCCAGTCGATCCGATCCAACGATCGCATTCACCAGGCGTCTCATATCAGTGTCGGCCGTGGCGAACGTGCCGGCATTGGCTCCGTCGCGGAGGACGGTGACACGCTGCGAAATCTCGAAGACTTCATTCAGCCGGTGGGTCACATAGATCACGCCGACGCCGCGGCGCGTCACCTTCCCAATCGCATCGAACAGGATGCGAACCTCGTCCGTAGTCAGCGAGGACGTCGGTTCATCGAGGATCAGCAGCCGTACCTCACCCATCAGCGCCTTCGCGATCTCGGTCATCTGGCGATAGGCGAACGGCAGCGACCCCACGGTCGCCTTGATATCGAGGGGAATGCCGAGCTGCGCGAGAAACGCGCTCGCTTGCGCCATCAACTCGCGCTTCCTGACAAAGCCGAAGTGGCCGAGCGGCTCACGGCCGAGCAACAGATTGTCGGCGACGCTGAGCGATTCAACGAGGCTCAAATCCTGGTAGACGACGGCAATCCCCGCCTCGCGCGACTTTGCCGGGCTGTCGAACAGAACCGGCCTGCCTGCGATCTCGATCGCGCCGCTGTCATAGGCATGAACGCCACTGAGGATCTTGATCAGTGTGGATTTGCCGGCGCCGTTCTCGCCGAGCAGCGCGTGCACCTCCCCGGCCCGCACCTCGAGGTTCACGTCGCGCAGCGCACGCACGCCGCCAAAGCGCTTGTTGATGGCGTTGACCATCACAAGCGACGTCGGTGGCCGGGGCTGCGTTGCAACCGAACCAGACGGCTCCAAATTCTCCTCCCGCTTGCCCATCGCTGCTACGATGGTGACATTTTGTTATTATTTCAACTTATCGTGTTATAATTCTATCAGTTCGTCGCCCCTGTCAATGGTCAATGGAGGTCGCGCCGACGAGGGTTTGCAGGGTGGAGGAGGCAGTCAGCCCTCCTGACCATAGTAGCCGTTCGGCACAAATGGCATCGCCTGATGGTCCTTGACGCGGCCGATTTCCCGAGCGGCGTCCTGGCCAGCGCGTTCGCTCGCGATTTGGACGAAGTGTCCTTGCCGACGCGCCCTATAATCATTGGCAGCTCAGCAAAATCAGAGGTCTTCGAGACGATGCCAAGAATGCTGCACGCGACGGTCATCCTTCGTCAAAGCGAAAAAATGGCCGCCCCCGGCGGGTTGGTCATAGGCTCGATCAATCGCAAAACCAGAATAATGACAATACAAGAGAGTACCAACGCCACCGTGGCCGACAAAGAGGACATCGCCGGGTCGATTTCGCGCCAGGACGTGCTCGACCTCGCGCACAATGCGCAGTTGGGCATCAATCGCTCGCTCCCAGCCCCGAATGCTGGTGTGGGGTTGCGCGAAAAATTGATGAGCCACCGCCTCAAACTCGTCCGGTATCAAGAAGCCCGTCGCCGATCGATCGTTCTCATGCATCGCTTCACGAAGCTCTACGTCGACGTTCAGTTTTGCGGCAATAATCTCGGCTGTCTCGATCGCCTTCCGCTCTCGGCTGGAAACGATCTGTGTCGTGGCCGAGAGCGGTCCCGTGCCTGCTACTGCTTCAGTGCGTGCTCTCCCGACCTCACTGAGGCCCCAGGATGGAACGGGAATGGCCGGATCAACATTGACCTGCGGATGGGTAAGATAGCGTATGATGCTTGTCATAATTGAATCATCCCGCCACCAATGCCGGTCTGCAATCGGCCGTCGCGTCGCTTCTATGAACTGGTGTGCGCCGAGACGCGCCGGCCCGAGGCGTCAAAGACGTGCACGTCCCGAGCCGCCGCAATGAGCCTCGTTCTCTCGCCGGGCATAGGCGTCAGTCGGCCGCGGACCTCGGCGACGAACAGCCGGTCGTCGGGGCGACGCACATAGGCGAAGGAGGATTCGCCAAGCCGTTCGACGTGTTCGACGACGCCTTCGGCAGCAAAAGGCCCCTCTGCTTCTCGGCCAAGGTGCTCCGGACGGACGCCGACCGTCACGGGGTCGCCGACCTTCAGCGACGTCGCCGGCAGATCGAGGCTACAAAAGCCGGGGCCGACCACGCGCGCGCCCCCGCCCTCGACGCTTTCGACCTTCGCTGCGAAGAAATTCATGGCAGGCGAGCCAACGAAGCCGGCGACGAACAGGTTGGCGGGCGCATAATAGAGGTCGAGCGGCTTGCCGACTTGCTCGATACGGCCCTTGTTCATGACGACGATGCGATCGGCCAGCGTCATCGCCTCGACCTGATCGTGCGTAACATAGACGATCGTCGCTTTCAGCATCCTGTGCAGATTTGCGATCTCGACGCGCGTCGAGACGCGCAAAGCCGCATCGAGATTGGAGAGCGGTTCGTCGAACAGGAAGACGGCCGGCTCCCGCACGATTGCGCGGCCGATCGCGACGCGTTGCCGCTGGCCGCCCGAGAGATCGCGCGGATGCCGGTGGAGCAATTCCTCGAGCCGCAGCATGCGGGCGGCCTCCGTGACGCGCCGCTCGCGCTCGGCTGGCGGCACGCCGGTGAATTTCAGGCCGAATGTCATGTTCTTGCGAACGTTCATGTGCGGATAGAGCGCGTAAGACTGGAACACCATCGCGATGCCCCGCTTGGCGGGGGGAAACGTGTTGACGAGCTTATCGGCGATATGGATGTCGCCGCCCGACGCACCGTCGAGCCCAGCGATCATGCGCAGAAGCGTCGACTTGCCGCAGCCCGAAGGGCCGACGAGCACGACGAATTCACCGTCCTCGATTGTCAGATTCACGTCGCTGAGCACCGCCAAAGTGCCATAGCGCTTGTTCAGGTTCTCGATGCGCAGATTGGCCATCCTGAAACCCTATTTGACCGCGCCGGAGGTGAGACCTGCGATGAGTTGGCGCGAGAGGATCACGTAAATCGCGACGACCGGCAGGATCGCCATCGAGAGCGCAGCGAGCACGGAATTCCAGTCGGTAATGTATTGGCCCAGAAACTGCTGCACGCCGAGCGTGACCGTATGCGTCGAGTCGCTCGAGGTCAGAATCAACGGGAACCAAAGGTCGTTCCAGATCGGCACGACGGTGAAAACGGCGACGGTTGCGATGGCAGGGCGCAGCAACGGCGCGACAATCTCGAGGAAGATGCGGGTTTCCGGCACGCCGTCGCAGCGCGCAGCGTCGCGCAGGTCGCTGGGAATCTGCTGGATGAACTCGCTCAAGATGAAGATCGACATCGGCAGGCCCTGCGCGACATAGATGAGGATCAGGCCCGTCAGCGTGTCGTTGAGGTTGGCAGACCGCATCATGTTGAGGATCTCGACGGAGCCGAGCCGGATCGGCACCATGATGCCGATCGACAGGAAGAGCGCGAGCGCCGTCGAACCGCGAAAGCGGTATTCGGTCAGCGCCCAGGCCGCCATCGCGCCAAACAACAGCACGAGCGCCATGCTGACGAGGGTCACGATCAGCGAATTCGAGAAGTAGGTCAGGATGTTGGACGCGCGGAGAACCTTCTGGTAGCCGATGAGGCTGAAGGTCGAGGCGTCAGGTAGCGCGAGCGGCGCGCCGAAGATGGCACTGCGCGCCTTGAAGGAATTCATCACGACGAGCAGGATCGGCCCGACCGCAAGCAGGCTATAGGCAATCAGGACGAGATGGACACCGAGGCTCCTGGCGCGCTGGTCGACCGTCATGTCGGCTCCTCAGAAGGCATAGCGACGGACGCGCCGCTGCACGAGGAAGAGATAAAGGCAGACCCCCACGAGAATGATGAAGAACATCACGGTTGCGACCGCCGCGCCCATCGTCGGATTGCCGAGTTGTAGCTGGTTGCCGAAGAAGGTGCGGTAGAAGAACGTGCCGAGAATGTCGCTCGCGAAATTGGGCCCTGCGAGCGCGCCCTTGACCGAGTAGATGAGATCGAAGGCATTGAAGTTGGCGACGAAGGTCAACACCGAGACCAGGCTGATCGTCGGCAGCACGAGCGGAAGCTTGATGTGGAGGAAAATGCGGAAATGTCCGAGCCCATCGACGCGTGCGGCATCGATCAATTCTTCGGGGATGTTGAGCAGCGCGGCATATATCAGCATCATAGGAATGCCCACGAATTGCCAGACCGAGATCAGCGACAGGGTCACGAGCGCGCTCGATTCGAGGCCGAGCCAGGGGGCGAACAGGGAGCCCAGCCCCACAGCCTTCAAAGCGCCCGCGGCTACGCCCCAAAGCGGGGAAAGGATCAGGTTCCAGGAGAAGCCGATGATGACGACTGAGAGCATGGTCGGCAGGAACATGACGGTGCGATAGAGGCCTTTCAGCTTCAGGCCCGGCAGGCTCAGCAATCCCGCGAGCGCGATGCCGATCGGATTCTGCACGCACATGTGCACGGCGAAGAAGATCAGATTGTTGCCGAAGGCGTTCCAGAACGGCTTCGACCACAGCGCGTCACCGAGCAGCGCTTTAAAATTGGCAAGCCCGACGAAATGCCGGGCTCCGGACGGGCTGCTCGTGTAGGTCGAGAGCGCCATCGTCGCGACAAGCGGATAGATCGACAAGACGGTGTAGATCGCGACCGCCGGTCCAAGAAACAGCAGCAGAAGTCCCGCGAATTTTCCGCGAGGCATCTGGGCAACGATATGGGAGACGGGTTCGGACATGACGGAAAGAGATTGGACCTGAGGCGCCGTATTTGCCCTCTCCCCCGCTCGCCGAGGCTCGGCACGTTCAGGAAGTGGCGCGACAGCTATAGAGGAAGGCAGGGGTCTCGGCTCAAAGAAAGACCCTTGTTCCTCTCCCCGCAAGAGCGGGGAGAGGAACTGGTGTCACCTCGCGGGCTTGTACCACTTGTCAAGCCCGTCCTGCAGTTGCTTGCCGGCGGCCTCCGGGGTCAGTTTGCCGTTCACGACCTGCGCGGACACGTTCCAAAGCTCGTTTTCCAGATTCGGCGTTCCGCGCGACAGAACCTGATACGAGTTGCGGATCGTCGACTTGCAGGTCTGGCGCCACCCGACCATCGTCGCGGCGAGTTCGTCGTCGATCTTCACCGGTGTCTTGGCGAGCGGGAAGAAGCCCGGAAGCGCGTTGGCGTAGATCGCCGCGAATTCCGGCGTCGTCAGCCATTCGAGGAATTTCCTGGCGTCTTCCTTGTTCTTCGAGGCCGAGTTAACCCCCATCGCAATATCGGTGTGGTCCGAGATGTAACAGTCGCTCGCGCCGGCCGGCAGCGGCGGGGGGAAGGCACCCATCGGGAATTTCGACTCGGCACGAAAGGTCGAGATGTCCCACGAGCCAGCCGCATAGATCGCGCCCTTGCCGAGCGAGAACAGATTCTGACTATCTGGATAAGTCTGCGCCTGGAAGCCCGATCCCAAATAGGGGCCCCAGCTTGCGATTTCCTTGAACACCGCAACATATTGCGGGTCGGTGAGCTTCTCCTTGCCTGCAATCAGGTTGGCGCGGCCGGTCTCACCCTTCCAGTATTCGGGGCCGATGTTCTGGAAGCCCATGGTTGCGGCTTCCCACTGATCTGCAGTGCCCATCACGAGCGGGACATAGGTTCCGTCCTTTTTCAGCTTCTCGAGCAGGGCGTGGAACTCGTCGAGCGTGCGCGGCTCGGAGGCGCCGACCTTGGCGAGGGCTTCCTTGTTGTAGATGAAGCCGGCTATGACGGAGGCGATCGGGACGCAGAACGTCGTCTTGCCGTCGTCGGTCTGCCATGCGGCCTTGGCGACATCAGAGAAATTGTCCATGCCCTTGAGATCGTCGAGGCCGTCGAGCTGGTGCTTCTGATAAAGCGCAAGCGAGGCGTCGAACGGACGGCAAGCGATCAGATCGCCGGCAGTTCCGCCGTCGAGGCGCGCGTTAAGAGCTGCGTTGTATTCCTTCGGCGCCGAGGGCGCGAACTCGATCTTGATGTCGGGATAGTGTTTTTTGAAGGCGGGGATGATTTTCGAGTTCCAGATGTCGGCGTCGTCGTTGCGCCAGCTCTCGATCTTCAGCGAGCCTGCCTGAGCCGCCGCGAGCCCCGCGAACAACGCCACCGCGACGACGCCGGCTCCTACCGCACCCTTTGTCCGCTTCATGCTTTGCTCCATTGTTCGGGCCCCTGCCCTTGATTGATCCGCTTGATCGCCGCACGACGCAACGCGTGATCAATCCGCCCTTCCCCCGCGGCGAGCCATGCAACGGCTTCGCTCATGCTGACGCCGCCGTAGGCGATCAGGATCGCCGGTTTGACCTCGCCGCCAGCCTCGCGAAGCGCAGCGTCCGCCTTCGCCTCGCTGACGCCGGCGATCGTGACGACGATCCCGCGCGCGCGGTCGCGTAATTTCGCATTGTCGGCCTTCAGATTGACCATCAGGCCCTGGTGGACGTGGCCGAGTTCGAACCCCATCAATGATGAGAGCATCCCGAGCGCGGCCTTTTGCGCGGTACCGGCCGCCAGTCGTGTCGAGCCCCGCAAGGCCTCCGCGCCGCTGTCGAGGAAGATCGGCGCATCTGCGGTGGAAAGCAAAGGCGACCCCGCGCGATGCGCGATGGCGATCACAAGGGCGCCGCGACGGTGGGCTTCGGCCGCGGCGGCCACGGTAAAGGGGGTGGAGCCGCTCGCCGATACGGCGATCACGGCGTCGCGCGCAAGGTCGCCGAACGCGGCCATGGCCTGCTCACCAGCCGCAGCATCGTCCTCCGCGGCCGCGTTGAGACGGAACGGCTCGGCGGTCCCGCCGGCGAGAGCAATGGAAATACGGCTCTCGTCGAGGCCGAAGGTGCCCGGAAGCTCGGCCGCGTCCTCCGCCGCAGCAAGTCCGGAGGAGCCGGCGCCCACATAGATGAGCCGCCCGCCCGCACGCCAGATCGCGGCAAGGCTGCGCGCGGCGGCCCGAATGCCACCGGAGGCCGCGGCAACGGACTCAACGGCTCGCCGGTAGGATGCGAGCAGAGCGTCCGCGAACGACGTTTCGTCGATCGTTATGCCACTGGATTCCGGCGGCCTCTCCTCTTTTGTCTCGAAGGTCGATGGTGTTAGCATTGCGAATACCAATGGTAGATACCTCTTGTATTTGTTTTAGACGCGTGACATACCAATTGTCTAGAGGCGTTAAGAAGTTTTTTAGGAGGCTCCGTGGCGACGGCGCGGTTCTTTCTCGGCGTGGACGGTGGCGCAACGCGCTGCCGCGCGCGGCTGCGCAATTCGTCAGGCCACGAGCTGGGCCACGGCGTGGGACCGGCCTCAAACATTTATATCGATTTCGAGGCTGCCATGCAGGTCGTGCGTGAAACGATCGATTCCGCGATCGCCCCGGGCGCAGCAAGGGAGGCGATCGCGGTCGGCCTCAGCCTCGCCGGACTTTCTGAAGACAAGGACGCGGAGCGGGTCGCCGCCGCCCTGCCCGGCTTTGCGCGCGTCGTCGCTGTCAATGACGCGGTCGCGGCCTGCGTCGGCGCCAATGGCCTCAGCGATGGCGGCCTGATCATTGCCGGCACCGGCTCGGCCGGCATCGCACGCGTTGGAAGCAAGACATCAATCATTGGCGGGCGCGGCTTCTGGCTCGGCGACGACGGGTCGGCCGCGCGCCTCGGCGAAGCGGCCCTGCGCGCGACGCTGCGCGCGCTCGACGGTCTCGAGCCGATGAGCGGGCTCGCACGCGCGCTGGCGGTCCATTTCGGCGGCGATCCATTGCAGATGACGCGTTGGGCGGCGGAAGCAAAGCCCAGCGACTACGGCGCCTTTGCGCCCCAAATTCTGGACCTCGCCAAATCCGGAGACATGCGTGCATGCGAAATCGCCGGCCAGGCGGCCAAGGCGATTGCGGCGCTTGCGAACACGCTGGATGCGCTCGGCGCCGAGCGCATCGCGCTCGTCGGCGGCTTCGGCGAGCCCCTGCGGCCCTATTTGCCGCCCGATGTCGCCAAGCGCCTGGTCCGGCCCCGGCGCGACGCGGTGGACGGCGCGATTCTGCTTGCGGGCGGAGCGCTCGACGACGCGGAGCGCTCACCATGACCATGACGGTCGAGGCCGCGCCAGGCCAGAAGCTCTATCGCGCGGTCGTCGACGCGCTTCGGGACGAGATCGAGACCGGACGCTTTGCGGAGACGCAATTGCTG
>Ga0137412_10004182_pt1 | contig 11546 bp, 21 predicted proteins | sample CZODoug2_1_16fun_FD_122160 | JGI IMG/M metagenome (GOLD analysis project Ga0137412, IMG submission 122160) | Vadose zone soil fungal communities from Angelo Coast Range Reserve, California, USA - CZODoug2_1_16fungal (Hybrid Assembly) | ecosystem: Environmental > Terrestrial > Soil > Vadose zone...
TATTAACCAAGGGTGGAAAAGGAAAGTAGGCGCTGTAGCTAATGAAGATAACCTGAAGAAATCCGGTCAGGGATGGGATATTCTAGTTAATGAGGGGTATGATCTCTCAGATGTAGAGAAGATCCAGCCCTCTTCCGTCCCTGAATCAGACTTTGCCCTTGCAGATCAGCTTAGAAGCCTCATATTTGGTACATCAGGGGTAGATCTGGAGAACTGGTCAGCCCAGAACGACAAGCAGGCTAGCACGCTTACAACGCTAATTAAGCAGGCTGCCAATCTAATGGTATTGCAAAAGTATTTTGATCAATGGGATCAGTCTCTTAAGTTTGTGGGAGAGCGTTTACTACAGATTGCTCTCAATAACTGGAATGCTGAAAAAGTTGGCCTCATGATAGGAGAAGAACCAAGTCCTTTCTTCTACTCTAAAATATTCTCTAAATTCCAAGTTATAGTTGAAGAAGGTGATCTCACTCCTACCCAGCAGAACATGCAAGCTCAATCTCTGCTGGATATCAATGCAGCCTTTGGGCGCGAGGTCTTTCCTCCTTCTATGATTGTACCGCATCTTAACATCACTGGAAAAGCTGAGGCTATGCAGTTCCTGCAGCAACAAGAGCAGCAACAACAAGCTATCCAGCAAGAAGCTACCAACATACAACATGCATTTGAAGAAGCTAAACTTAAGGAGTTATATGCAAAAGCAACCGCCGACATCGCTACTGCAAGAGAAAGACACGGTCGTGCAGAAAGTAACATCGGACTTTTGGAAGAGCGTCTTAGCGAAATTAGCAAAAATCAATCCCTTTCCACGAAAGCTAAAATGGAAGCGGTTAAAGAAATGGTGGAAGTCGCAGGTAAAATTGGGGAAATTGAGACCGCTGCCAAAATGAATCAAATCCAAGCCTTAAATGATGAAGAGGCTGTCAGAGAAGATATTGAAAGATCAAAAGCCAAGCAATCATCTGATTCTAATAAATTTATTACGGAGTTAATGGGTCAGGCTCAAGTAGTGGGTCAACCTCAAGGACAATAATGTCGTTTTATCGTAAAGTGAGTGTTAGTGGGAATTACAAATGATTTGTGGATTAACTCCTTTGCTAGAGGAATGAAAAGAATGTCTCCTGATAAAGAAAAAGAACTTATTTCTATTTACCCTGCTTTGTTTTCAGATCTAGATGATAGAAACTGTATCCATTTGTTTGGATTTGAATGTGATGATGGATGGTTCAAGCTGCTCAAAGAATGCATACAAGGGATAAAAGATGTTTGTGAGCGCGATCATCTAGACATAAAAGCCGATCAGGTAAAAGAGAAATATGCGGAGTTGAGATTTTATTTATCTCAACATACCGCTGAGCTAAACCAAGTTATTGAAAAAGCTGAAACCAAAGCCGTTCAGACCTGTGAGATCTGCGGATGTGCTGGTAAGATCAAACAGACTAGGCCCAATTGGTGGAAGACGCTTTGTGAAAAATGTTTTACTAAGTAGCGAAAGATTTATTTAATTTGATAAGTTAAAAACAAAACTTACCTTATTAGAGGTGTATATGAGCGGCAGAAAAATTAACGATTATGGCGGACTTCCACATACATCTGATATGTCAATGAAGTCTAGAAACAACCTTAAGAGCTTTAGTTCAGCTGAAGGCACGGGACATATCGGAATGGAATACTCTGATACTACAGAATTAGTTAAGAGAGACCAAATGAAAGGTGATAGCCAGATCAAAACTAAGCCTATGAGACCTGGTTATAGACAATAGTGAGCTTATACTCACTTTGGGGCCTATATAAGTAGCGCCCTCTGCCATAACGGAAAGGAAGCATGTCTTCCTGGTCCATGGGACTGTTGAAGGAGATAACTTTCAGTTTACCGTTATGGGTTTGATTTGAAAGGCCAAGTGGATGGGTTGCCCGTCCGATTCAACGGAGATTTACGTCTTGATCCGTGAGGCTGAGCCGGCCAAAGGCGTCATTGAAGTTATAACTAGATATAACCAAAATCAGGTATAACCCTATATAACTTGGTATAACTATGAATAAAGTCTTAAAAGATCCGATTGCTCCAAATAAAAAAGATAATGGTGATTACCCTTTTGAATATAAGGCGCCCTCTTATGACAATAGAACAAGTTGTAGTATGTCTGCTGGCAATGATTATGGTACTGGGTTTCGTAATCCTATCGGCAAGGACGAACCTAGATCTTTAGACTCTGGCCCTATACCTCAACAAGCTCATTGTTTCTCACCGGATGAGATATTTTATGGTAAAAACAAAGAAGACTCAAAAGGCTAATGCTAGAAGAACATGGAAGTGCTTATAAGTTTAGATTGGGTGAATCTATGATGCATGACTCTGAAGGTAACGTCATGGCTTGTAAATGCGGAAAGTCGGCGGCCTCTGGGTTAATAGGTAAAAGCGCCTGTAAAGCATGGTGTTCAGATTGTGTTTCTGAAACTGAAAAATACAGTGCAAAATTTGTGTATAGAAGACCTGATCAGAATGATCCGAGATACAAAAAGGCATTAGAGCTCTGTGAAGACAAAAAAGGTTAGTAATTTCATCGGCGGAAGGGGTGTTGCATCTAATGATTCGGGACTGGTTCCAAATGAACATCCGGGAATGGGCTTCTATTATGGAAGGGCTGTTAAAAATCCTCAAGGAAGACTCCGTGATGACACGTTCGGATATATTCCCGTCTCTAAGAAGCAGTTAGGAACCCCTCCTAAGAATTTGGTTTAGATTCCTGGTTTATTTTCGTTCATCTTCAACACGAAAGTGAAAGTTTTCCATTTTTCTCTTCGCCTCTTGATATTCTTTAGGATCATCTGGAATTTTGAATGTGTTTATTGCAAAGAATGGATTTTCTCCAGGGCTAGGAAAAGTTCTTTTGTACTTCAAGGGTATAAGATCATGAAGAAATTCTAAATATGTTGTCATTTCATATATTTGCTTAGATAATTGTTTTATACTATCTTCTACATTGGCAGTTTTAAAGAATTCCTTATAGCTCTCCTCAAAAAATCCATTATCTTTGTACATATAGTCCTATTTTTTTGATTTTGGTAATCTCGGTAAAGGTATCCAATGTGTCACAATGCCTCCATTCTCCCAACTATCTTCACGGAATGAAATATCAACGGTTATAAAGTCATCTAAACGTACTGGCTTAGAGTCATCATAGCCCCCTGTCTCTGGATCATGCTCATGCGTAATATAGTGTTTAACAACTAAAAGAGCTTCACCGATTGGAGCTTCTTCTATCTCCACATCATTCCATTCTATTGGATAAGGCGGATCGGTATTGTGAGTCACTGAACAATGGATGCAGTAATAACAATCTGCATATATTTCACTTTCTATTACGTCTTCATGACACATCCAACACTTCATAATCTATTAACCTCTACTGGACCCGAGTTTATATCTGTTCCAATTGCACTTCAAGGTGTCGTTCTTGGATAAAATCTGAAGTGTTGTGGGTTTTCTATGCAGTTTCGTGCATTCTTTACATCGACTTGATTTCATAGTCATTTCAATCAGCATCTTTTTTTGATGGCACATCTGGCATGTTCTGTAAAGCTCTGTTTCTTGCATTTGCGGATATCTCCCTGTAAACAGCATCAATCTGCTCATCAGTCATATCATCGTCTTCTTTTTCTTCCAATTTATTTCTATTACTATTAAACGCTGCTATGCTTTCACAAACCTTGTTATTTTGCGTTATCTTTCCTTTAGTATACTGAGACCACAGCTCGCGTGCGGGAATCATCCAAATGACTTTAATGAGGTCTGTGCCTGGATATGCCTTAAATAGCATAGAATTCGTCTGAGCTTTAGGCTTAGTAAGCCTTGGCTGCCATATCAAACGTTTGGTAGCTCCATCCTCTTCAGTTCTAGCATGGGCAAATATATAGAAAGGATGGTTATCAAATGGCCTCTTATTGATTAAATCTTGGCAACATTCTGAGATATTAAACGATTGTTTAATAAGGTATTGATATCTGTCATGAGCATCTAAAGGATTAATCTTCATATATGAGTGCCCCACTAGCGTGTAATAAACAATTTACATTATATAGTAAATTATTTACTTAAATCGCTGGTCGGCGTCAAGACAAAAGGAGTAAATGTCAGAGTTACCTCAAGATAATCCAGTAAATGCAGAAGTGAAAACAGACGATAGCGAGAAGAACCTCGTTAAACAAAGACGTTATTACGAAAAACAAATCGAAGAAAGAGAATCCGAAAAGACTCTTCTATTAAAAAGAATAGAGCAAGCGGAAAAAGTCGCTCAAGAGTCACTTGCACATCAACAAAAGTCAGATGACGACGACTCCTCAGATGAGCCTTATGTTGATCACAAGAAGCTCAAAAAAGAACTGGCTAAAGTCGTCAATCAAACAGCTACTGAGACAGACACCCGCATCCAAACAGCTGTCAATCGCGCTCTTTCAGAAGAAAGACAAAAACAATGGATGAAGAACAATCCTGACTTTTATGAGATCATGCAGTATGCACAAGCTTTTCATGATAAAGATCCCGAACTTGCAGAGACTATTTTAGAGATGCCAGAGGGTTTTGAGAGGCAGAAACTGGTCTACAAGAACATTAAGGCATTAGGTCTTCATAAAAAAGAAGAGCCAAAGATAAACATTCAAGACAAAATAGACCAAAACAGAAGATCGCCATCATATCAACCATCCGGAGTTGGAGCTGCTCCTTATGCATCTGCAGGAGACTTTACTCCTACGGGACAAAAAACTGCATATCAAAAGATGCAAGAATTGAAAAATAGACTAAGGCTATAGGTTTTATTGTCTTTTAAGAACTTTAGCTCTCCAGCCGAAGCCTAGTGGTAGCCTTTTTTCAAGTCCATTTCTTTCGCTGAAGAGCATTGGTCCATTGGTGAATTGAAGGCCGTAACCCCAAAAAATTCTAAACCAAAATCCTGATCCGAAATGAAATTCTCCTTCCTCCCTTTTCCATCCATGGCAGCAAAAAAATGGAAATGAGGGTTTGTTTCTATAGGAAAAATTTACAATCATTTTATTTAATTTCCGATGAATATCTAATGATTTTTTGGGGAAGCGATTTGCTAACTGTCATCTTATAAAATTGTCTATCGCCCCTTCTTCAGAGAATTCCTTGTAGGAGGAATTAGATACCTGAATATCTCTTAAAATTGCATCACAGACGCTCTTTAGTATCTCTTTCTCTTTGTCAGCATCGTCAAACTGAACTAACTTGAGATACTTTTTCTCTGTATTATCCATATACATCTTCGTTGGGAAAGTAGCCCAGTATTTTTCGTGCTTCTTAAACAGTTTCACATCATTGATAATGATGCCCCAATCCTTGATCTTAATCCTAGCAATAGCCTTAAGGAAATCGCTCTGTACACCTTTAATATCTAAACATTCTATATCCATGGGACCCTCCATAAAGATCTCGATATATATAAACTTTTAGAAATTAGCAATTCTCTTTTAAATTCTTAACTATTGTCTGCCTGACCAACTCTCCACATGATTCGTAGTCTTCCTTCCTTACATTGAGAGAAAATAACCTAACTAATGCGCAGCAAATAGAATTAAGAACGATATCCAAATCTCTGCAATTATCATTTGAATATCTCTTTCTTAACTCCGCAAATATTCTCAATCCTTCTTGATAACATATTTTATCTTCTTCTTTTGTTGTTTTAGGAAATTCCATCCTTTCCCTCCATCAATTTCAAATGTTCTTTAACACGTTTTAAATCTTCGTCATAATTTGCAGTCCTTTTTCTCATGTCATTTTTAATCTCGTCTAGATTTTTTCCAAGAAAACAAGTGGCTGCTTTTTCAATATCGTCCATTAATTGATCTACAGGAAATTCTATTAGCATTTTTGATAAAAAATCATCTATCCATTTCACGCGGTCAGAGAACATAATCCTTTTTCCTGAATCAATTGATTCTCGGCTCTTAACTGAAAAGAAACTTATAGATTCATGCAGTAAATTTTGAAGATCTTCCTTACTTAAAACATATCTTTTGCTCATAATTCTTCCCAATATTCTTTTGATTTAAACATAGAAAATAATTCTTCTCCTAAGGATTCAACTTTAAATGAATTAGAGATTGCTATATTGAAGTTATTTTGAAGTTCAAAAGAGTCTTTGCCCGTAGCACTAATAATTTTTTTTGTTTTTGGGGTTTTGATCGCCCCTATCCATTGTGATTCTACAGCATCCCAAAATGTTGGAATCCTAAGAATTAATGTGTCTTCACCATCTAAATGAAGAGCCATTTCCATATAAGATTTAGATTTCAAATCAGTCATAGTAGCCGTTTAAAATAAAAATTTGATAAAAGTAATTATACGCCAGCATAGCGTTAAATGCAACTCAAAGCCAGACCAGATCAAAAGGCGTAAATGGGTTCCGCTGACCCCGTGGTAAGCAATGAGACAGGATGTAAGAAAACGGACGTAATACGTTAGGAACTTGTTCCTTTCGTCCACGGATCTTCATTCTCCATGTTTAATTGACAACCAGGAAATACTATGTCAATTACAACTACTGGGAATTTAGGCCCAATGATCTTGCAGAGCCTTGCTCCTGCCATGCTCTATGTGCCTACTTCCACTATGAACTACATCTTAGTCTGCGATAAAGTGTCAGCTCCTGCTAATGCTGGGACAACTGTACGCTTTATGAGACCAAGAGCCTTAGTACCCCCTACTGTTCAATTAGGGAACTCAGGTATGGACCCTCCAGCCCAAGTGCCACAAAGAGACATCATTGATGCTCAAATGGCATTCTTTGGTACTGGATGCATTATTAACGAACAGGTTGAAAAAAATGACCTGTATAAATCTTCTCTGATAGACTTGAAAATCGCAGCATAATTATGAATATGACCAAAAAAAAATACATGAAATCAACTCCTAGACATTGTAAGTGTTATGCGTGTTCAAGAGGCTTATGTTTTGAATGCAACATACATGGTCACAGGAAATGGATGTCTGTGAAATATTATGGTCATGATTGATGGCGACAACAAGGGGCAAGATTATGAAATGTGATGGATGTTTTGATGAAATAGAATGTTCTGATTCTTATTTTTCAGGAAGTTGGGTGCCAGAGTCAAATGAAAAAGATGGATCAAGGAAATTCGGATGTTCGCCACAGCAAAATTATTGTAAAAGGTGCATAGAACATATGCCTACATTTTTTAATCAGCCTGAACGTAGCAAGCGAGAAGACCGTTTGGAAACAGCTTTAAATCTTAACCATGAAATTGTTAAAGTTCAACTTTCAAGCGGATGCGGTGCTCTGAACATTGTGGAAACACAGTGAGGGAAGTGCAATAGGCTTCCTCGCCTAGGAAACTAGGTCATAAAAGTAACAGACTGATTTTGCAAGACCAAGAAGGCGTTTTAGCCTGGGTATCTGAACGTTTAGCTGTTGCTATGCGTCAGGCCGAGGATTTAATCCTTCGTGACTACATTGTATCTGCTGCCAGCCAAATCAATGCTGGAGGCGGTTCCAATGGTGATAACCCAACGAACTTGGGAATTAGTGATTTTAGTTTAGTAGCTACTACCTTAGATACAAACAATGCCTACAAATTCATGTCAGGTATTGAGGGTATGGATCGGTTTGGTACAGGCCCAGTACGTTCTGCATATTTCATGCTTAGCTCTACTGAGCTTCAAACTGATTTTGATGGGCTTGTTGGCTCAGGATTCAAATCTCAATGGGATTATCCTACTAACACTTCAGCACTACCTTCTGAATATGGTTCAGTATTCAACATTAGAGTACTGACCTCATCCGAAGCTCCTGTTGCTCGCGGAGCATCCAAAAATGGTAATGATGTCTATTACAATACTGTAGTAGGCAAACAAGCGATCACTCACATAAATCAAGATGGATATTCCATGAACTTGATTTATCGTGATCCTTACTATTCTGGAATGCTTGCACAGAACGCTACTTTAGCGGTGAAGTTTGCTCAGGCGCAAGCTATCACACAGGATACAGCTATCAGAAACCTTCTAAGCACCAGACTCTCATCTGGCGTAGGACCATAAGGAGGTAAATTATGGCTGAATATTCTAAAATTGCTAAGGGGCATTTTACGTCTACAGGCTTTGCAAAGGCAATCAACCTGCCTTTCCAACCTGACTATGTTGAGTTTATCAACTATACAGTCGCTAACTCAGCTGTTGCGTCGCAAAATATTGCGCGCGGTTTCTGGGATGTGTCAATGGGCCAAGGATTTGCTGTTATCGAAGGATATAATGCAACTCCAGCTCTTATTTTTGATACGGTGACAACTAACGGCATTAGTTCATTTAGTGCTGGCATATCACTTCAATATGGAGCGGTAGTACAACACGGAGGATCTCCTGTATCTGATTTTTCAATCAGTAAGGCTTCCCCTGCTGTCGTAACTACTGTTGGTAACCATGGACTGCAAACAGGCGATGTAATTGTATTCCAAAATCTAGCTGAAACATCAACGACAGGTATGAACCAGATTGCTGGCATTCCTTTCATGATCACTAGAACTGCGGCTACTACATTTACTATCAACTGGGATACAAGTGGTTCAAACTATACTGCATTTAATACTGCAACATCTACAGGTAATATTGGATCTTACAAAAAAGTATTGTTTCCAAATATTTATTTTCCTGGTGAGATTGTAGTTAGTGCTGTGACTACTGGGACTACTACTACTATTTCTACAGCCTCTCAGCATAACTATGTTGTAGGTCAAGAAGTCGGTTTTAGAATTCCAGGAGTCTGGGGTACTACTCAGTTGAATGAATTGCCAAACAATACAATCCCTGGATCTCCGATCTATGGATATGTAATATCTGTGACAGATGCTCAAAACTTCGTAGTAAACATAAATTCTACTGGGTTTACAGCATTCAACGTCAACCAGCCATTTGTGTCAGCTGTGGGATTAACATTCCCTCAGGTTATCGCAGCTGGTGATGTGAATACTGGAGGCGTTCAGATTAGTTCTGGATCTCCATTATATCCATCTCCCCAATTCTCATTTGCAACCCTTAACGATAGCAGCACCATCAATGGTCCAGCTATACAGGGCGCATTTGTTAATAATACTCGTCAAGGGTTTATTATTGGAGCAGGTGCTGGAACAGTGCTTACAACAGGATCTCTTGTTGGAGCAGCAGGCAATGTGATCTACTGGAGAGCTTTCTTAAGCGATCTAGCAGTTAATTAATAATGGTGGCAGGATTCTAGATAAGCCTCCACAAGTCTTGAGCCTTAAATAAGCCAAGGCGCGGACTGCCAGGGGTTCAGACCCCTGGTATCCTCCGTAAAGTATACTAGGCTTAAAACAGGAAAATAAGACAAGTATGAGTTATAACCCACCTCTAATCTTCGGTCCTATAGCTCCAGAGAATAATCCTCCTATTAATCCTCAATTCTATCAACCTAGCGTATTCAATATTGCGTCTATTACTAATGGACAGACCACTTTAGTGGTCACTACTGTTAACCATAACTACGTAGTAGGCCAAGAGGTAAGATTCCTTATCTCTCAACTTTATGGTGAAAGACAACTCAATAGCCAAACGGGATTTGTTATCTCTGTCCCTGCTTCTAATCAAGTCATCGTGGATATAGATTCTTCATTCTATGACACGTTCGTCCCTAATACTTCGTCAGGAACGACCCAACCTCAAATCCTTGCAGTGGGTGATGGAAATAGTGGCCAAATCAATACAGGAAGAACAGGCAATCTAACTTTCATTCCTGGAAGTTTCATAGACATTTCTCCTATATAATTTACTTTCTGAACGTTTTATCAGTAGCTTTTCCCCAAAACTCTGAATCAAACCAACCTTTACCGTCTCCAGGACTCATGTATGTCTCGTTTATCTTTCTATAGTGATTTCCTGAGGGTATATAGCGATTGCCTTTTCTTAATTTCCTGTTTTGTTTTCTTTTCCATTTTTTCATTTCCCCTGCCCGTACATTGCAAATCCACCCTCCTGGATTCTTTTTCCTGCTTCTGCTCATAGTGATCTCACCTTGTTAATCCTCAGTCTTTTGCATGACGTCACGAAAATGGTCTACTCAATAGTACACAGGTAGCGTAAATAATTTCTTTAATGTTATTTCTTGTAAAGAATCAATTTTAATATTTACAGGTGATACATGGTGGATAAACCCAAAGCTTCTAGTCAGTCAGCTCAAAACGAGCTAGATAAAGTAGAAAAGCAGTTCGATCAATTTAAAACTGAGGCTGAAAATCTAACCTTAGATAGAGCTAATCAGGCTCCTAAAGAAGAGCTTGATGTCCAAACTAAGCTCTCTTCCAAAGAAATTGCCAAAAGAAGCTCTATATGTCTCAAGCCTAAGACTATTATCAGTTCCAAGGAAAAATTCAATGAAGCTCATCGCGAAGATTATAACTTTGCTAAGGAAAGAGTAGATTTCATTGCAGAGAATAATGAGGTTATCGGTGAGACTATTTACATGTGGACGAAACCTTTCCCTGGTATGCCTGCTGAAGAATGGGCGATCCCTACTAATAAGCCAATAAACGGCCCTAGATATGTGGCCGAGCAGATTAAAAAATGCACCTACCATCGGCTAGTCATGAATGATAAGCCAGTAAGTGTAGACCATGCTGGAACCTATACCGGTACCATGATAGCAGATACCATTAAGCAAAGGCTGGATGCTCATCCGATTCAAGATAAAAAATCAATATTTATGGGAGCTAGTGGATTCTAATGGCTGAGAAGAAAAAATGGATTCAAGGAGCTATAAAGCATCCTGGCGCACTTAGAAAGTCTTTACATGTAAAAGAGGGACAGAAAATCCCCGCATCTAAGCTAAAAAAAGCTGAGCACTCTAAAGATCCGACCACTAGGAAAAGAGCTAATTTGGCTGAGACTCTTAAGAAGATGCATAAGAAATAATTATTTCTTTAATATAAATACTATCAAAACCGCAGCGCCACAGATAAACATAACTGATACCACGATTGCATCACTAGTCATTTAATTTTACTTCTCTCTTCTATATTGCAAAGTCTATTATGGAAATCCTTCATTTCTAAGTGAATGGCATGAGTAAGATCTCTTATAGCATCTAATTTATTATCCATATGCCTAATATCTGATCTTGATTCAGATCTATTCCAGATAAATAGACCAAAAACCCCAATGAAAAAAACAGCAAATTGAACCCACTCCATAAATTTCTCCTTTTCCCAAAGATATTAACAGATCCATTCTTAAACTGAACCATTAAGAAATTCCTAATAGTTGGGTAGCGACAGAAACCCTATATAAGTTAAATTTTAATTTAACAAGTATAGGTATTTCTTGAATCTTCTCAGCGACATAATCACCTACGTCCGTAGGCTGATCAAAAGCCCATCTAACTCTCAAATCACTGATAACCTGATCATTGATTACATTAACCGTTTTTGGCTAATGGACGTAGATGCCAGAGTTCAGCTTTTTGATCTGAAGACAAAATACCAATTCCAAACCACTC
>Ga0137412_10004183_pt1 | contig 11546 bp, 10 predicted proteins | sample CZODoug2_1_16fun_FD_122160 | JGI IMG/M metagenome (GOLD analysis project Ga0137412, IMG submission 122160) | Vadose zone soil fungal communities from Angelo Coast Range Reserve, California, USA - CZODoug2_1_16fungal (Hybrid Assembly) | ecosystem: Environmental > Terrestrial > Soil > Vadose zone...
TACCCGGAAGGCTGGCTGTCCGACGACCAGACGGTCGACGCGATCGTGACGATCCTGGCCGCGTTGATCAAGAAGGTCCGCAAGGGAATCGACGAGACGGACAAGTCGGACCTGGTCACCCAGGATCTACTGATCGAGATCACCCGCAAGCTCGAAGAAGCCCACTGGATGTGGCAGGCGCAGCGCGCCTGACCGCGCGGGAAAACAGCCGCCCTTCGCGGAGGTCTGCAGGGACCCTCCCCGAAGGGCGGCTTCCACCCCACGGACCCGATACGCTGGCGTCGGGGCCGGCCCCCAGGGTTGGGCGGGGGCCCACCTACCTACAGTGGCGGTGCGGATCGGGACTTTTGGGTCAGGTCTGGGTCATGTCGAGCATCCGCTGCACGAAGTACACCTCGATGCCGACCTGCTTGATGGTTTCCGCGACGACCAACGAGCCGTGGCCCGCGTCGTACCGGTACTCCTCGTACCGTGCCCCGCGTTCGGCGAGCTTGTCCAGGTAGTTGTCGATCTGGCGGATCGGGCAGCGCGGGTCGTTCTCGCCGGCCAGCACCAGAACCGGCGCGCGCACCTCGCCCACGTAGGTCAGCGGCGACGCCTCCCGGTACAGCTCCGGCAGCTGCTCGGGGGAGCCACCGAACAGGGCCCGGTCGAACGCCCGCAGCTGTTCCATCTCGTCGGCGTACGCGGTGAGGTAGTCGGCCACCGGCACCCCGGCCACCCCCGCCGCCCACCGCTTCGGCTGCGTGCCCAGGGCGAGCAGCGTGAGGTAGCCGCCCCAGGACCAGCCGTTCACCACGCTGTGCGCCGGGTCGGTCAGGCCCTGCTCGATGCACCAGTCGTGCACCGCCGCCACGTCGGCCAGCTCGGTGAGCCCCGGCCGGCCCTCGATGGCGTCGCGCCACTGGCTGCCGTAGCCGGTCGAGCCCCGGTAGTTGACCTCCACCACGACGAAGCCGGCGTCCACCCAAGCTGCCCGGACGGCGGAGAACCGGTCCTCGTCGGCCGCGTGCGGGCCGCCGTGCAGCGAGAACACCGTGGGCAGCGGGCCGGCGGCGTCCGGCGGCGCGGCGATCAGGGCGTGCACGGTGCCGCCGGGGCCGGCCACCCAGGCGTCGGTGACGGGCACCGAGCCGGGCGCCCGCTCGCCGGGTGGGGCGAGCAGCTCGCGGTCGGTGCCGTCCGGGTGCAGTGCGCGCACCGAGGGCGGCGCGGCGGCCGACGAGCAGCCGTACTCCACGGTGCCGTCCGGGCGCACGCTGGCCGAGCCGACACAGCCCGGCGCGGTGCCCAGCGCCTCCAGCCGAGCGCTGCCCAGGTCATAGCGGTACAGCGTGCTGCGCGCAGCGTGCGTGTGCACCACCAGCAGGGCGGTCCCGTCCGGGTAGAAACCGCCGGTCAGCTCGCCGGGCAGGTCGATGAGCAGCTCGGTCTGGCTGCCGGTGGCCACGTCCCAGATGAGCAACTCGTCGCGGCCCCGTCGCTCGTGGCCGACCAGCAGCCGGGTGTCCCCGTCCAGGTCGGGGAAGTCCAGCGCGCTCAGGCCTCGGCCGGGGCCGTCGGACAGCTCGGCCACGGCGGCGCCGTCCTCGGTGCGCAGTACCCGCAGTGCGGGGTGGCGGGAGTCGCCGTGCTCGGAGTGCGAGATGGCCAGCAGCGTCTCGTCGTGGGAGAGCGAGCCCACCCCGGCGTCCTCGGCGTGCTCATACACCAGTTCGGCGGGCCCGCCGTCGCGGCTGAGCCAGATGCGGCTGCCGTCGTCGGTGGCGGTGCCCAGTGCGACCACCCGGTGGCCGATCTCCAGGCCGGCGGGGTAGCCGTCCAGCGCGTCCTCGGCCGCGTCGGGGGGCAGCGGCACCGCCGGTTCCGGCGCGTCCCCGGCTGGCAGCCCGGCGAACGGCTCGGCGACCCAGCGTCCGAATTCGTCGCCGTCGGTGTCGTCGAACCACCACAGCCGGGCGCCGTCCGGGGTGAGGGTGGCGGAGTGGGTGCCGGCCGGTCGGTCGGTGACCTGACGGTGCTGGTCGGTGGCGCGGTCCCAGGCGTAGATCTCCCAGGTGCCGCTGGAGTTGGACGGGTAGACGCACCGGTCCGGAGCGTCCCGGGCCCAGTCCGGCAGCCCGATCCTCGGCGCGGTGAACCTGGACCGCCACCGGCGCTCGAGCTCCGGGTCGGCGAACAGCTGATCCGGCACCTCGGCGGGCGGGTGGGTGGAGGGACGATGGTCCAGGGCCTCGGAGTGCTGGGTCACCCCACGATCCTGCCAGCGACGTCGTGAGTGGCGATGGTCGCTATAGCGACCATCGCCACTCACGACCGCGGTATGTGTGCTGAAACCCGCGACTCATTGTGCTGACACTCCCGACTCGCGGAAAGGCGGTTAGCGGAGGGCGGCGCGGGAGCGGATGCGGGAGAGGGCGAACAGGAGGAGGGCGGTGACGGCGAGCAGGACGACGGTGCTGGCGCTGGCCAGGAACGCGTCGCCTCGGTCGCTGAGGGCGAAGATGGTCACCGGCAGGGTCCGCCAGCTCGGTGGGTACACCATGATCGTGGCGCCGAGTTCGCCCATGGACAGCGCCACGGCCAGCCCGGTGGCGGCCGCCAGCGAGGGCAGCAGCAGCGGCAACCGCACCCGCAGCAGCACCCGGGCCTCGCTGGCGCCCAGGCTGCGGGCGGCCTGCTCGTAGGCCGGGTCCAGCCGGTCCAACCCGGCGGTGACCGTGCTGACGGTGAACGCCAGCACCAGCACCGCGTGCGCCAGGATCACGATCCACTGGGTGCCGCCGAGCACCAGCGGCGGGCGGTTGAACGCGATCAGCAGGCCGAGCCCGACGACCACCGACGGCACCGCGATGGGCAGGTGACACAGCCCGAGGGTGAGCCGACGCACCGGGCCCGGGGCGCTCGCCGCCGCCAGCGCGGCCCAACTTCCGACGATCACCGAGGCCACCCCGGCGAGCAGTGCGGTCTGCACACTGACCAGCAGGCTGGCCATCCCGTCCGGGTTGAGCGCCTCGGCCAGGTGGCCGCCGGTGAGGTCGGACGGCAGCGCCCCGGTCCATCGGCCGGCGACCGCGGCGAGCAACACAGTCGCCAACGGGGCCACCACAACCACGACGACCAGCAGCCCGAACACCGCGAGGACCACCGCCCTACTGGTGCGCGACCACAGCAGCATGGCTGGCTCCTTCTCCCGGGTCGGAAGTGGCGCTCTCGGTGCGCAGCCGCGCGATCCCGAAGCGGTAGGCGGTGTAGAGCAGCAGGGAGAGCACCACCTGTGCGGTGGCCACCACGGCGGCGCTGGGTAGGTCCAGGCTGACCACACCCCTGGTGTAGATCAAAACCGGCAGCGTGACGACGTCCTTGGCCCCGGTGAACAGCACGATGCCGAACTCGTTCAGGGTCAGCAGCAGCACCAGGCTGCCGCCGGCGGCCAGTGCGGGGAGCACCTCGGGCAGCACCACCGTGCGGAGCACCCGCAACGGCCCGGCGCCCAGGCTGGCGGCCACCTCGAGTTGCTCGCGGGGCAGCACCGACAGGGCCGCCAGCAGTGGACGCACCACGAACGGGGTAAAGAAGGTGATCTCGGCGAGGATCACACCGAGCGGCGAGGTGAGGATCGGGGGCAGCCTCGCGCCAGGTCCGGCCACGCTGGTGATCAAGGCTTGCAGCACCCCGGCGCTGCCGTACAGGAAGGTGAACGCGAGGGTGATCAGGAAGGACGGCAGCGCCAGCACCGTGTCGATCAGGCGGGCGACCAGGCCGGCGCCGGGGAACGGCACGAACGCGAGCACCAGCGCCAGGAACGAGCCGAGCAGCAGGGTGCCGAGGGTGGAACCGATGGCGACCTGGGCGGTGCGGCCCAGGGCGCCGAGGAACTCCGACGAGGTCAGCACGGTCGACCAGCTGGACAGGCTCAACGCCCCGTCGCCGTCCCGGACCGACTCACCGAGCACGGCCACCATCGGCCAGCCCACGAAGCCGAGCACCATGGCGAGCGGCGGAATGACCCAGACGGCGACCGGGAGCCGGAGTGCGGGGCGTTGCGCTGATGGCCCGGCCGGCGGCCGGTCGGCGATCAGCGTGGTCATGGCTTGCGCTCCAACGGCGCGACCGGTGCGGCGGAACTGGCCGCGCGGGATGCCGGCTCGGCGGCGGCGGCCGCCTTGGTCCGCGGAGTCGAGGGTGGGCCGGTTGCCAGCTGGTCCGCCGGGACCAGCACCCCGGCGCGCGGGGGTATGTGCAGGCCGACCCGATCGCCGAGCCGGTGCTGGATCTCGCCGGGCTGGTCGATCTCGATCAGCAGGTCGGGCAGCGCGTCGACGGCGATGGTCACCCGGGTCGCCGGCCCCCGCCACTGCGCGCTGGTGACCCGCGCGGGCAGCACGTCGGGCCCGTCCAGCGAACTGGTCAGCCGGAGCGCGTGTGGGCGTACGGCGAGCACCGAGGCCGAGCCGGGCTCCCGCGCCTGGGAGGCGTTGGCGACGAACTCCGCCTCGGCGAGCCGCACCACCGCCGAGGACTGGTCGAGGGTCGAGACGACCTGCACCGGGATGAGGTTCGCCCCGCCGAGGAAGGACGCGGTGAACCGGCTGGGCGGGCGGTGCCACAGGTCCTGGGTATCGGCCAGGTCGACCAGCCGGCCGTCCCGCATCACGCCGATCCGGTCGGCCAGCGCGAGCGCTTCGGCCTGGTCGTGGGTGACGAACAGGATGGCGGTGTCCGGCAGGTTCGCGCGCAGCCGCTGCAGCTCGGCGAGCATGCCCTGGCGCAGGTGGATGTCCAGCGCGGCGAGCGGTTCGTCGAGCAGCAGCACCTTGGGGCGGATGGCCAGCGCGCGGGCGATGGCCACCCGCTGCTGCTGCCCGCCGGACAGCTCCCTGGGCAGCCGCCTGCCGAAGTCGGTCATGCCCACCTGGCCGAGCGCCTCGGCGGTGCGTGCGGCGATCACGTCCTTGGGTAGCCGGCGGGCGCGCAGCCCGAAGGCGACATTGTCGGCCACCCGCAGGTGCGGGAACAGCGCGTAGGACTGCACCACCACGCCGATACCGCGCCGCGCCGGCGGCAGGTCGGTGATGTCAGTGCCGTCCAGGTAAACCCGCCCGGCGCTGGGCCGCAGGAACCCGGCGAGCACCTTCAGCGCGGTGGACTTGCCCGAGCCGCTGGGGCCGAGCAGCGCCAGGGTCTGGCCGGCCCGAATGCGGATGGTCACGTCCCGCAGGGCCGGCGTGCTGGATCGGCCCTGCCGGTAATCGACGTCGATACCCTCCAGGTGCACCGCGTCCGGCGCCGCGGCGGATGAGGCGGCGGCCGATGGGGCGGTCATTTGTTCACCGCCTGCTGATACGCGGCCACGTCGTTATCCAGGTCGCGGGCAACCGCGTCCCAGTCCGGCCGCCACACGGTGACGCCCTTCAGCGCCGCGTTGATCTTCTCGGTGTTCGGGTCGGCCGGCCGGACGTCCGGGCGGGCCGGCACGCCGACCGCGTCCAGGCCGACGGTGTGCTGCACGGGTTCGGACAGCAGGAAGTCGATCAACTTACCGCCGGCGTCGGCGTGTGGTGCCCCGACGGCCAGCCCGACCGCGTAGGGCAGCGCGAACGTGGACCGGGCGCCGGTGGCATCGGCCGGGAAGAACAGCTGGAAGTTGGAGTTCGCGGTCAGGATGGACTGCAGGTTCATCTGCAGGTCGCCGTTGGCCACCGCGAGTTCGCCGTTGCTGACCTTGGGCTGCAGCTTGCCGGTGGACGAGGACGGGCCGACGTTGTTGGCCTGCAGCTTGCCCAGGTAGCCCAGCGCACCCTGCTTGCCGAGCACGTGCTGCAGCTGCAGCAGCACCGCGGTTCCGTCGCCGGCCTGGCCTGGGGTGGAGTACTGCAGCTTGCCGGCGAACCGGGGGGACAGCAGGTCGTCCCAGGTGGTGGGCAGTGGCTTGGCGACCGTCGGGTTGACGATGAACACCGGGTAGTTGTTCATCAGCGGCGTGTAGCGGCCCTGAGGATCACGGTCGGGCACGGCGGAGGCGTTGCCGGTGCCGATCCCGCCGGTCTGCAGCAGGCCCCGCTCGGCGGCCCGCTGGATGAACGGCGGCAGGGTGACCAGCACGTCGGCCTGCGGGTTGGACCGCTCCTTGTCCACCCGGGAGACCACTTCCCCGGAGCCGGCCTCGACATAGTTGACCGGGATGCCGGTCTGTTTGGTGAATTCGGCGAAGCGTTTCTGGTACCACGGGCCGAGCCCGTCGGCGCTGTAGACGGTGACGGCGGAACCGCCGGTGCCGGTGGCCGCGGTGCCTCCGCAGCCGGCCAGAGTGACAGTGAGCACGGCCAGCAGGGCCGTGGCGAGCAGTGATCTGGTGCGCATCGGTTTCTCCACGAACGATCGTTGGTCGGTCAGTGGGGCGCGGCGGTCAGCCGGGCGGGCAGCAGCAGGTCGGGCAGGTCGGCGATGGAGGTCAGTACGTGGGTGGCTCCGGCGGCGTGCAACGTCGGCCCGTCGTGCGCGCCGGTCAGCACACCGGCGACCACGGACGCGCCGGCGCTGCGACCGGTGCGGATGTCGCTGGCGGTGTCACCGGCCACGGCGATCTGGGCCACGTCGTCGACCCGCAGCCGCAGCAGCGCGGTGAGCACCATGTCCGGGTAGGGCCGGCCCCGCCCGGCGTCCTCGGGACACAGCACCAGGTCGGCCAGCTCGTCCCAGCCCAGCGCGGTGACCAGCCGCTGCTGGGTTTCCCTGCTGAAGCCGGTGGTCAGGGTGACCAGGACGCCGGCCGAGCGGAGCGCCTGGATCGCCTCGACCGCGCCGGGCAGCGGTACCGCCCGACCCGCGTCGATCTGCTCGAGGTAGGACCCTTCGAAGGCCAGGTTGGCCCGCTGCGCGGTGTCCTCGTCGAACACCGCGCGGAACACCTCGATCTTGGACTGGCCCATGGTGTCCCGGATGTGCTGCCACAGCTCGGGCTCGCGGGCTGAGCCCTCGGTGACTCCGGCGGTGGTCAGCGCGGCACCGAAGGCGGTCTCCACCAACCCGTCGTCGGCCACGGTGGTACCCGCCATGTCCAGTACGGCGAGTCGAATGTCTGGCTGCGCGGTCATGCGCACGCTCCTTGGGAGTTGAGCCAGCGGCGTGCTCTGTGCGCCGCGGCGACGAATGGACGAGTAGTGGGTTACAGACCGGCCTGGTCGGCGGTGCTCTCGGCGATCGCCGGGGCGAGCGTCATGCCGCGCCCGCCCGGCCCGGTGACCAGCCACAGCGCGGGGTCCACCGCCCGGCGGTAGACCACCTGGGTTGGGTCCAGGCACTGGGCGTAGACGCCGGCCCACCGGCGCACGATCGGTGGCAGGGGCCGCCCGAGCAGCGACTCGACGACCCCGGCGAGGTGCTGATACGGCGCCTCGTCCAGGTCGAACGGGAATGGCTCGGCGTAGGCATGGGTGTCGCCGATGGTCAACCCGCCGTGCTTGCGCTGCACGCACAGCAGCTGCATGTGGTGCTCGGCGGCCACCTCCGGCTGGGGCTCGGCGGCGCGCAGCGCATCCAGCGCCGGCCCGGCGAAGGCGGGGTAGTAGCGCATCGAGTCGCCGTCGGTGATCGCGGTGGGCAGCGGCTCACCCAGCGGGGCGGTCTGCATCATCTGCAGCCGGACCCGGCGGATGGGCAGCTCGCCAGCCAGTTCCCCGGCCAGCCCGGTCAGGGTTGCCCCTGGGCACAGCACCGCCAGGTCGCCGTCGTGCCGGGCACCGGTCTGGTCGTGTACCTGGGCGCCGCCCGGCCCGGTGTGGATCCGCCGCGCCTCCCGCCCGGCCAGGAACCGGTAGCGACCGGACGCTTCCAGGTGCGCGCGCACCGCCGGCAGCGCCACCCGGGACTCCACCGCGGCGTCCTTCGCGCACCACAGCGCGGCGAGGAACTGGCCCCGTAGCACCGGGTTGCGCCGCCGGGCCTCGGCCACGTCGAGTACCGCGACCCCACGCTCGGCCGCGTCGGGGTTGGCGGCTACCTGCTTGGCCACCGCGATCTCGGCCTCGGAGCGCAGCACGGTCAACGATCCGTTGGCCCGGAACCCGATGCCCGGGACCTCGGTGCCGAGGCGCTCCCACAGCGCCCGGGCGCGCAGCGTGACCGGCAGCTCGGCGGCCGAACGACCGGACACCCAGATCAGCCCGAAGTTGCGCACCGTGGCGCCCCTGGCCTCCGGCTCGCGTTCCAGCTGGGTCACCTGGTGGCCTCGACGGACCAGTTCGACGGCGTGCATCGTGCCGAGTACCCCGCCGCCTATCACCACGATTCGCATGGGAACCACACTCGCACTTTGGTCTAGACCAAACGAGAGGTGCGAAGCAAACACTAGGTGAATTTTGGTCTAGACCAATGCACGGGCCAGTCAACCGCCGACATCGGGGTTGGCGCTCCTGCTGGCCGGTTGGTGTCTAGCTGGCCTGGCTGGCGAGCTCCTCAGTCGTTACGCCGGCGCTGTCGAGCAAGGTCGCCGCCATGGCAACGCCGACACCCGCGAGCGCCTGAGCCCGTACCACGGCCCGGGCACTCGCGCCGTCGAACACAATGGTCAACTGGATGGCCAGCGACTCCGGGTCGTCCACCCCGGCGGCAATCAGCTCGGCCTCGAAGAAGTCCGTCAGTCGCTGCTTGAAGTGCCGTGCTACCACACTGCCCGGGTGCTCCGGGTTCTTCAGCTCGATCGCGGTGTTGACGAACGGGCAGCCGAGAAAGATGTCACCGGCCGCCAGTTGGTCCTGCCGCTGGAACACCGTCAGGATCCGCTCCCTCGGCGTGCTCCCGTCTTCCGGTCCCGGCTCCAGTGCTCGCTGGTATTGCCGCCCCTGGCTGGCCACGGTCTCGGCGATCAGCTCGTCCTTGGACCGGAAGAGCTGGTACATCGACTTCTTCGAGACCCCGGCCGCCTTGCAGAGCGCGTCCACGCCGACGTTCACGCCGTCGCGATAGAACAGTTCGCCCGCCGCGTCCAGTAGTCGCTCGCGGGGTCGTGCCTGGGTCGTCATGCGGTCGAGCGTACCGGCCCGGGTTGCAGGTGGAAACAGATCGGTTTACGGTGGTGGAAACAGAACGGTTTCCGACCCTTTTGGAGCTCAGCAGATGACCACACTCGAAGGCGCCGTCGTCCTCGTCACCGGCGGCAACCGCGGAATCGGCAAGGCCATCGTCGACGACCTGCTCACTCGGGGCGTCAAGAAGGTCTACGCGACCGCCCGCGCCCCCCGGCCGAGCACTGACAGCCGGGTCGTGACCCTGCCGCTGGAAGTCGCCGATCAGGCTTCGATCGATGCACTCGCCGCTGCCGCTCCGGATGTCACCGTATTGATCAACAATGCCGGCGGGAGCTCGCCAGACACCTACCTGGACGCTCCGCTGGAGGACATCCGGAAGGTCTTCGAGATCAACTTCTTCGGCCCGCTCAACGTCACCCGGGCTTTCGTCCCGATCATCGAGGGCAACGGCGGCGGCCACATCCTGAACGCGCACTCGGCGCTGTCCTGGGTCGCGTGGCACGGCGCCTACTCCGCAACCAAGGCCGCGTTCTGGCTGCAGACCAACGCGATCCGGTTGGAACTGCGCAACCGCGGCATCGGCGTCACCGGCCTGCACATGGGCTACGTCGACACTGACATGACCGCCGCGGTGACCGCGCCCAAGGAGAATCCGGCCGATATCGCCAAGGCGGCGCTGGACGGCATCGAGGCCGGCGCGTTCGAGGTGCTCGCCGACGAGACCTCGCGGCAGGCCAAGGCCGCTGTGTCCGGCGACATCACCAACCTCTACCCACAGCTCAAGGCCTGACCGAGTCGGCGCGTCAAGTCCGAGGTGGGCGGTCGGGGTGCGGCGCGCCGGGTCCGCACCCCGACAGCCTGAATGTGTGTCGCCAAGTTACTGCCGGTAGGTTACCGTGATCCAGTGACTGATCCGCCGAAGCGAGCTATCCAGCGCACCGCCCGACTGGGGTCGCTGCCGGTTGGCTTCGCCGGGCGGGCCGCCGCCGGCTGGGCCAAGCGGCTCACCGGTGGGGACCGCGACGAGATCGCCGCCGACCTGGCCATCCGCAACGCCGACCAGATCTTCGCGGTGCTCGGCGAGCTCAAGGGTGGCGCGATGAAGTTCGGTCAGGCGCTCTCGGTGTACGAGGCGATGATCCCCACCGAGCTGGCCGAGCCGTACCAGAATGCGCTGATCAAGCTGCAGGCGAACGCGCCGAAGATGCCGGCAAAGGACGTGCAGCGAGTGCTTGCCGAGCAGCTTGGCCGGAACTGGCCTCGGCGGTTTGCCGAGTTCGACGCCGAGGAGGCCTCCGCCGCCAGCATCGGCCAGGTGCACCACGCGGTCTGGCACGACGGCCGCGAGGTGGCTGTCAAAGTGCAGTACCCGGGTGCCGATCAAGCACTGATGTCCGACCTGCGCACGCTGCAGCGATTTGCCAAGTTGCTGCAGATGATCGTGCCCGGCGCCGACGTGCGCGCCCTGCTGAACGAGCTGCAGGACCGCATGATCGAGGAGCTGGATTACAGCGCGGAGGCGGACAGCCAACGGACCTTCGCCGCCGCGCTGGATGACGACCCCAAGGTGCGGATCCCCAAGGTGGTTGCCTCGGCGCCAAAGGTGATCATCTCGGAGTGGATGCCGGGCCGGCCGCTGTCAGAGTTCGCGCACCGCCCGGCGGCGGACGCCGAGGAGCAGAAGCTGCGCGACTGGATCGCCGAGACCGTGATGGAGCTGCACTTCTCCTCACCGGCGCGGGTTGGCCTGTTGCACTCCGACCCGCACCACGGCAACTTCCGGCTGCTCCCTGACGGCCGTCTCGGCATGATCGATTTCGGCGCGGTGACCCGGCTGCCCGACGGCATTCCGCGCCCGCTGGGCCGGATCCTGCGGCTGGCCGCCGACCAGCGCGCCGACGAGATGATGGACCTGCTGCGCGCCGAGGGGTTTGTCGGCATCGAGGACAAGGTCACCGCCGAGGACGTCATGCATTACATCGGCGCGCTGGCCAATCCGCTCCGCGAGGAGACCTTCCACTACAACCGGGGATTCATGCAGGCCGAGGGCGGCCGGGTGACCGCGCCCGGCAGCGTCGACTTCCGCACCGGCCGGGCGATGAGCCTGCCCCCGCAGTACCTGATGTTCCTGCGGGTGGTGGTCGGCTGGATGAGCATGCTCGCCCAGATCGACTGCTGGGCGCCGAGCCGCCGAATCGTGGCCGAGTGGGTCCCCGGCTTCACCGACTACGACTAGCCCACCCCAGTTCTTCCGCGAGTCGGGGCTCTCAGCACACCGAGTCGGGGTTCTCAGCACACCGAGTCGGGGTTCTCAGCACACCGACCGAGCCGAGCTCAGTCCGGCGATCACCAGGTCCAGTGCCGCGGTGAACTCGGCCGTCGGGGAGGTGGCGGTGGCCGCCTCGGCAATCTCGCGCAGCCCCGGGTAGCGCTCCATCGGCAAGGCTCGCATCCTGGCGAGCACCGCCGCGAAGTTGTCCTCCTTTGTCGACGACAGCGGGCCGGCCAACTCCGCCT
>Ga0137412_10004184_pt1 | contig 11546 bp, 7 predicted proteins | sample CZODoug2_1_16fun_FD_122160 | JGI IMG/M metagenome (GOLD analysis project Ga0137412, IMG submission 122160) | Vadose zone soil fungal communities from Angelo Coast Range Reserve, California, USA - CZODoug2_1_16fungal (Hybrid Assembly) | ecosystem: Environmental > Terrestrial > Soil > Vadose zone...
GCCGGAGGCGAACGCCTCCTGCAGACCCACATCCGCGGACAGGTGCGCCATGATCCGCATCTCGATCTGGCTGTAGTCCGCGGTGAGCAACGCCTCGTAGCCCTCCCCGGCGATGAACGAGGTGCGGATGCGCCGACCCTCCTCGGTGCGGATCGGGATGTTCTGCAGGTTCGGGTCGGTCGAGGACAACCGACCGGTGGCCGCAATCAGCTGGTTGAACGTGGTGTGGATGCGGCCGTGCTCGTCCAGCATCGGGATCAGGCCGTCGACGGTGGACTTCAGCCGGGTCACGTCCCGGTGCCGGAGTAGGTGCTCCAGGAACGGGTGCTCGGTCTTCTCATAAAGATCGGCGAGTGACTCGGCGTCAGTTGTCCAGCCGGTCTTGATCTTCTTGGTCTTGGGCAGCGCCAGCTCCTCGAACAGCACCACCTGAAGCTGCTTGGGCGAACCGAGATTGACCTCGTGTCCCAACGCGGTGAAGGCGGCTTCCTCGGCGGCCTTCACCTCCGCGCCGAACTGCGCTGACAGGTGCGCCAGATAGTCGGCGTCCGCGGCGATCCCGGTCATCTCCAGGTCCGCGAGCACCTCCACCAACGGCAGCTCGACCTGTTCCAACAGCGCTCCGCTGCCGCGCTCGGTGAGCTCGGCGTCCAGGTAGGTGGCCAGGTCGATCACGGCCCGGGCGCGCACCATCGCAGCCTGCGCGGAGGCCTGCTCGTCACCACCGTCGAAGGACAGCTGCCCGGCGTCGGCGGTGTCATTGCGCAGCTCGCGGTGCAGGAACCGCAACGCCAGATCGGAGAGCTCGAAGGAGCGCTGGCCGGGCAGCGCCAGGTACGCGGACAGCGCCGTGTCCGAGCTGACCCCGCGCAGCGGCCAGCCGCGCGCCGCCAGCGCCAGCATCGGGCCCTTCACGTCGTGCAGCGCCTTGGGGCGCGCCTCGTCGCCGAGCCAGGCGCCCAGCGTGGCCAGGTCCTCGGCGCCCAACGTGCTCGGGTCCAGGAAACACGCGGTGCCGTCCGCCGCGGCCAGGGCGATCCCGTCGACGATGCCGGTCCCCCGGCCCCAGGTGCCCGCGACGTCCACCCCGGTGCGCGAGGCACCGGCGGCGTGTTCGGCCAGCCACTGCTCGACCTCGCCCGGGCCGAGCACCGAGCCGTCGATGTCGAAGCCCGACTCGGCCTCCGGTTCGGCGGACTCCAGCGTCGCCCACAGTCGTTCGCGCAGCACCCGGAACTGCAGGGTGTCGAAGATCTGGTGCACCTCGTCGCGGTCCCAGGCGCGCAGCAGCAGGTCGTCCGGCGCAAGGTCCAGCGGCACGTCGCGGCGCAGTTCGGTCAGTTGTCGGTTGAGCAGCACCGCGGACAGATGCGCGCGCAACGAGTCCCCGGTCTTGCCCTTCACCTCATCGACGCGGGCGACCAGCTCCGCCAACGAGCCGAACTCGCGGATCCATTTCGCGGCGGTCTTCTCCCCCACCCCGGGGACGGACGGCAGGTTGTCCGACGGATCGCCACGCAATGCGGCGAAATCGGGGTACTGAGCCGGCGTCAGGTCATAGCGCGCCTGCACCGCCGCCGGATCCATCCGGGACAGCTCGGACACCCCACGAATCGGGTACAGCACGGTGACGTGGTCGGAGACCAACTGGAACGCGTCCCGGTCCCCGGTGAGAATCAGCACCTCGTAGCCGGAGTTCTCCGCGGCCACCGCGAGGGTGGCGATGACGTCATCCGCCTCGTAGCCGTCCACCGCGAGCACCGGCACCCGCAGCGCGTCGAGTACCTCCCGGATCAGCGAGACCTGCGGCCGGAAATCGTCCGGCGTGGAGGTGCGGTTGGCCTTGTAATCCGGGAACGCCTCGGTCCGGAACGTGGCCCGGGACACGTCGAAGCACACCGCCATGTGCGTGGGTGTCTCGTCGCGCAGCGTGTTGATCAACATCGAGGTGAACCCGTACACGGCGTTCGTCGGCGCGCCGGTGGTGGTGGAAAAGTTCTCCACGGGCAGCGCGTAGAAGGCGCGGTAGGCCAACGAATGCCCATCGAGCAGCAGTAGTCGGCCGGCCTCCACGGCCGCGATCCTAGGCGCCGGCCCCGACAGCCGCCCGGCCGGCGGCCCGGCCGCACGTTTCGATGGCGCAAACGTCCGGGCAGTTGCCCACCGTGGGCCCCCACCCGCCGCTAGAGTCCGCGATCAAGGAAATCTTGATCGCGGACGCAGTCGCCGACGGCATGGGGAGGCCGGTCAGGTGCTTCGCAGGACCGCCGCTGTGCTGGTGGCGTTCGTCGTGGCGCTGCTCGCCCTGGCGACCTTCGGTGCAGGCCGGGCGCTGGCCGACGGCGAGGACATTCACGGACGGCTGGTCGATGACGGCAAGCCGCTGGCCAACGTCCGCATTGTGGTCACCACCACCGACGACAAACCGGTCGGCGACGTGCGCACCGGCCCGGACGGCGCCTGGGCGGTGCCGCTGCCCGGCGGGGGCACGTACAAGGTGAGTCTGGACACCAGCACCCTGCCGCCCGGGGAGACGCTGCGCGACCCGAGCCTGGCCACGGTGACCAAGGTCGTCTTCGACGGCCAGCAGAAGCCGCAGCTGTTCCCGGTCGGCGGCACCGGCCCGGTCGCGGTCTACCACGACAGCACCAACCGCACCGCGCAGCTGATCGCCGAGGGCCTGCGCTTCGGGCTGATCCTGTCGCTGGCCGCAGTGGGCCTGTCGCTGATCTACGGCACCACCGGATTGGTCAACTTCTCGCACGGCGAACTGGTCACCTACGGGGCGCTGATCGCCTACTGGCTCAACGTGACGCACGGCCTGCAGTTGATCGGCGCGGCCGCGCTGGCGGTGGTCATCTGCGGGGCCACCGGGTGGGCGCAGGACGCCCTGTTCTGGGGCCGGTTGCGCAAACGCGGCACCGGACTGCTGGCCATGATGATCGCCTCGATCGGGCTGGCCCTGCTGGTGCGCTACATATTTTTGTACTTCTACGGCGGCGACAACGACGCGTACACCGACTACCGCGGCCAGGTCGCGATCAAGCCCGGCCCGTTGCCCATTGCGCTCGCGCCGCGGGACTACTGGAGCATGGGCGTCGCGGTGCTGGCGCTGATCGTGGTGATTGTGGCGCTGAACCGCACCCGACTGGGCAAGGCCACCCGTGCGGTCTCGGACAACCCGGCGCTGGCCGCCGCGTCCGGCATCGACGTGAACCGCGTCATCCGCACGGTGTGGACGGTGGGCGGCGCGCTGGCCGGGTTGGCCGGGATCCTGCTCGGCCTGGCCCAACAGGTGCAGTTCCAGATGGGTCAGAACATCCTGCTGCTGATCTTCGCCGCGGTCACCCTGGGTGGGTTGGGCACCGCCTTCGGCGCGGTGCTGGGCAGCTTGGTGATCGGCGTCGGCATCCAGGTCTCCACGCTGTGGGTGTCCCCGGAGCTGAAGAACGTCGGCGCGCTCGGCGCGCTGATCGTGATCCTGCTGGTGCGCCCGCAGGGCATCCTCGGCCTGCGCGAACGGGTCGGGTGAGGATATGGACTGGGGCAGCATCCTCACGAACTCCCTCGAGGCCACCGTCGGCATCGACGCGGTGTATTTCGCGCTGGCCGCCATCGGCCTCAACGTGCACTTCGGCTACGCAGGCCTGCTGAACTTCGGCCAGTCCGCGTTCCTGGCCATGGGCGCCTACGGCCTGGCCGTGTCGGTGGCCACCTACGGGCTGCCCTTCTGGGCGGGCATCGCGATCGGCCTGGGGTTGTCCGTGGCGTTGGCCATCCTGCTCGGCATTCCGACATTGCGCCTGCGCGCGGACTATCTGGCCATCGTCACCATCGCCGCGGCGGAGATCATCCGACTGATCGCCAGATCCGTGGCGCTGGAGGACAAGTTCGGCGGCACGGACGGTCTGCAGCAGTTCTCCGCCGGGTTCTACAAGATGAACCCGTACCCGGACACGCACCGCTACGGGATCGGCACGGTGGACTTCGACGCCCGCGAGTTCTGGGTGATCACCGTCGGCTGGGTATTGGTGACGCTGTCCTGCCTGGTGGTCTGGCTGCTCATGCGCAGCCCGTGGGGCCGGGTGCTCAAGGCCATCCGCGAGGACGAGGACGCGGTGCGCAGCCTGGGCAAGAACGTTTACGCCTACAAGATGCAGGCGTTGGTCATCGGCGGCGTGATCGGCTCGCTGGGTGGGTTCGTCGCCGCCCTGGGCAAGGGCTCGGTGCAACCGGACCTGTATGGCACCGAGACCACGTTCCTGGCCTACGTGGTGCTGATCCTCGGCGGCGCCGCGCGGGTGCTCGGCCCCGTGGTCGGCGCGATGATCCTGTGGACGTTGTTGGCGTTCACCGACAGCGCATTGCGCCAGGCCGTCGGCACCGGGCACATCCCCACCTCGGTCCTGCAGAGCACCCAGGTCGGTGAGGTCCGCTTCATGCTGGTCGGCCTCGGGTTGGTGCTGCTCGTGGTGTTCCGACCGCAGGGCATCTTCGGGGACAAGAAGGAGATCGCCCTTGACGCCCGATGACCTGCCAACACCGGCTGAATCGGCCGCCGAACACCGCGTGCGCTCCGACCCGCACGCGGTGGCCATGGACGCGCTGTCCGGCACCGCCGCCGAACCGGGCTCTGCCAAACCCGACCCGATCCTGGTGGCCGACTCGGTGGTCCGCCAGTTCGGTGGTCTGACCGCGGTGAACGTCGCGCACCTGGAGGTGCAGCGCAACTCGATCACCGCGCTGATCGGCCCGAACGGCGCGGGCAAGACCACGCTTTTCAACCTGCTCACCGGATTCGACCGGGCCGAGGCCGGGGCCTGGACCTTCGAGCGCCGGGTGATCAGCGGGATGCCGCCGCACCGGGTCGCCCGGGCCGGCATGGTGCGCACCTTCCAACTGACCAAGGCGCTGGCCAAGCTCACGGTGCTGGACAACATGCGCCTGGGTGCGGGCGGGCAGCGCGGCGAGTCGCTGTGGGCCGCCATGGCCCGTCCGCTGTGGCGGCGCCAGGAGGACGCGATCACCGCGCGGGCGATGGTGTTGCTGGACCGGTTCAACCTGGCCAAGGTGGCGCACGACCACGCGGGCACCTTGTCCGGCGGGCAACGCAAACTGCTGGAGATGGCCCGCGCGCTGATGACCTCCCCGCGTCTGGTCATGCTCGACGAACCGATGGCCGGGGTGAACCCCGCACTCGCGCAGAGCCTGCTCGACCACGTCCGCGCGCTGCGCGACGAGGGCATGACGGTGATGTTCGTCGAGCACGACATGGACGTGGTCCGCCACATCGCAGACTGGGCGATCGTGATGGCCGCGGGCAGCATCGTCGCGGAGGGTCCACCCGCCGCCGTGATGGCCGACGAACGCGTCATCGACGCCTACCTCGGCGCGCACCACGACGCCCCGCTGTCCCTCGAGGAGGAGGAGCAGCGTCTGGCCGAGGCCGAGGTTTCGATGGTGGCCGAGGCCGAGGCCCCGCTGGTCACCGAGGAAGGGGGCACCAGTGGAAGCTGAATCCACGCCGCTGCCCGTAGATCCCGCGGTCGGCGCGCTGTTGCGCGCGCAGGGCATCGTGGCGGGTTACCTGCCCGAGGTGAACATCCTCAACGGCACCGACCTGCATGCCGCGCAGGGCGAACTGGTGGCCATCATCGGGCCGAACGGCGCGGGCAAGTCCACGCTGCTCAAGGCTCTGTTCGGGCTGGTCCCGGTGCGCGAGGGCAGCGTCACGCTGCGCGGGGAGGACATCACCGGGCTGGCCGCGAACAAGCTGGTCGCCCGCGGCGTCGGCTTCGTGCCGCAGACCAACAACGTGTTCCCGAGCCTGACCATCGAGGAAAACCTTCAGATGGGCGTGTACCTGAGCCCACGTCAGTTCAAGGGGCGGTTCGCGCATGTCTGCGAGCTGTTCCCGGCCCTGGCGGTACGTCGTCGCCAGCGCGCGGGCTCGTTGTCCGGTGGGGAGCGGCAGATGGTGGCGATGGCCCGCGCGCTGATGCCCTCCCCCAGCGTGCTGTTGCTCGACGAACCCTCGGCCGGTTTGTCACCCGCCCTGCAGGACGAGGTGTTCATCCGCACCAAGCGCATCCAGCGCACCGGGGTGACCGTGGTGATGGTGGAGCAGAACGCGCGCCGTTGCCTGCAGATCTGCGACCGGGGCTATGTGCTGGACAACGGGCGCAACGCGCACACCGGCACCGGCAAGTCGCTGATCAACGACCCCAAGGTGATCGAGCTGTACCTCGGGACCCTCGCCCGCGCCTGATCGGCGACAACAAAAGGGCCCCGCCGAGGCGGGGCCCTTCCGGGTTCTACGACCGATCGTTACGGGGTGCTGCTCGCCGACGGCGAGGCCGACGACGACGGGCTGCTGCTCGAGCTCGGCGAGCTACTCGGCGAGGCCGAGGAGGACGGCGAGGATGACGGCGAGGACGAGGACGACGGGGACGGCGAGGACGTGCTGGACGACGAGCTCGAGCTGCTGCTCGTCGAACCACCGCTGACATTGCCGGAGACGAACTTCAGCGGCTTGTACTGGTTGTCCGAGCCGAACTGGTAGATGCCCATCGAGGCCTTGGTCGGGTCACCGTTGGCGTCGAACTCGATCGGACCGGACTGCCCGTCGTAGTCGAGGTCGGTGCCGGACTTGATCAGCGCATCGCAGTCCTTGAAGTTGTTGCACTTGGTGCCGCCGGAGCTCACGTCCTGCAGGTGCTTGGCGATGTCGACACCGTTGTCGCTCTTGGCCTCCTCGGCGGCCAGCGCGATCAACGTGACCGCGTCATAGGCCTCACCGGCGTAGGAGTAGTCCTTCAGGTTCGGGTCAAACTGCTTGAGGCGGGACTGGAAGTCCGAGGTCGGCTTGGAGCCGGGGATGGTGCCCTTGATGCCCTCCAGCGCGCCGGACTTCACCGCGATGGTGTTCGACATGTTGCCGTCGACCATGTAGAGCTTCTTGCCCGAGCTCTTCAGCGGGAGCAGCCCTTCCTTGATCATCTCGTCGAGGACCTTGGCGGACTCGTCGAAGCCGATCAGCGCGATCGCGTCCGGGTTGGCGGCCTTGATCTGGCCGACCTCGGAGGAGAACTCACTCGCCGTCGGGTCATAGATGATCTTCTTCACGACCTTGCCGCCACCGTCGGTGAAGGCCTTCTCGGCCTGGTCGGCCAGGCTGGTGCCGTAGGCGTCCTGCAGGGCGAGGATGGCGAGGGTCTGGGCACCGTCGTCCAGCGCGGTCTCCCCGACCACCCGGCCCTGGTAGATGTCCGAGGGCGCGGTGCGCCAGTACAGGCCGTGGTCCGGGTAGTCGGACAGCTTGGTCGAGGTGTTGGAGCCGGACATCTGCAGCACGCCGGAGCCGGTGATCTTGTCGATGACGGTCAGCGTCACCGAGGACGAGGCGGCGCCGATGATCGCGTCGACGTTCTCGTTCAACAGCCGGTTGACCGACTGCGAGGCGATGTCGGTCTTGGTGTCCCCGGAGTCGGACTCGACGAGCCCGACCGGCTTGCCGAGCACACCGCCGTTGTCGTTGATGTCCTTCAGGGCCAGCTTGACGCCGGCCACCTGGGGCGGACCGAGGATCTGCAGGTTGCCGGTTTCCGGGAGCAGGGTGCCCAGTTTCAGCGTGCCGTCACCGGTGTGCGTCACGGTGGACGGCGCGGAACTCGGCTGCGCGCTGGAGCTGCCCTTGCTACCACAGGCGGTCAGCGAGAGGCCGACTGCGGCGACGATCGCCAACGTTCGGGCCGCGGGAATGGCACGTGCCATGAGGTCGATCTCCTTCAGGGATGGAGGCCGGGGCAGCCGTCAAAGGGGGACCGGCGCGAGATGCCCGCAGTTGATTCACCGAACCTAATGGAGCTATCCGGAATACGAGCGAAGCTTTCACAACAGTGCGCAACCCGTGTCCGCTTCGTGATCTTCACCCCGGGCGGAAGGCCTGCAGAGCTGCGTTAGGCGCAGGTCAGGCGGGGTTGGACGCCCGCGGACCCGAAGCAGATTCGGGAGATTCCGCATTCTTGGCGGAATCTGGAGAGGCGTCGTCAATGATGACCAACGCGACCTCCTTCATCGTCATCCGACGATCCATCGAGGCCTTCTGAATCCAGCGGAATGCGTCGGGTTCAGGCATTCCATACTTGCTCTGCAAAATTCCCTTTGCCCGGTCCACAAGTTTGCGGATCTCCAGACGTTCACCGAGTCCACTGACCTCGTGCTCGAGCGCGACGATCTCTGTGTGCCGGGACAACGCCATCTCGATCGCCGGCATCAGGTCGTTCTTGCTGAACGGCTTGACCAGGTAAGCCATGGCACCCGCGTCCCGGGCCCGGGCCACCAACTCGCGCTGGGAGAACGCGGTGAGCATGACCACCGCGGCGCCCCGCTTGGCCACGATCTGCTCGGCCGCGGTGATGCCGTCCAGAATCGGCATCTTCACATCCAGGATCACCAGGTCAGGCTTGTGCTCCTCGACCGCCTGCACCGCGGCCTGCCCATCGCCGACCTCGGCGACCACGACGTAGCCCTCCTCCTCCAGCATCTCGCGGAGGTCCATGCGGATGAGGGCTTCGTCCTCGGCGATCACCACACGGCGGGCTTTGTCGGTCATGGCTCCACCCTACGGCGGGGCCTCGATACACTTCCTGCGCTCCGGCCGGGGTGGCGGAATGGCAGACGCGGGTGGCTCAAACCCACCTGACTCACAAGGTCATGCGGGTTCGAATCCCGCCCCCGGCACCAGGGACTTTGCCCACTCGCGCGACACGCTACGCGGTTGCGCTGTCCCCGCTGCGGTTTGCGGGACTCTGACCGGGACTCAGTCATCGTCTGATCCGGGGATCCCCGTGATGTCGTCGTTGCTCCGCCCGGCCGTGGCCGTGACGTCGGTGCTGGTCGTCGCCCTGACAACGGCAGGTGTGCTGACCCTCGCGCCGACGGCGGGCGCCGATGGGGTCTGCACGGACGCCGGCGGCGTGACCACCTGCGTGTTCCACACCGCGGCGGGTGCGCAGCCGTTCCTGGTGCCGTCCGGCGTCCTCAGCCTCACCGTCCGGGTGGTCGGCGGCGGTGGCGGCGCGAGCAGCGACATGACCGCGGGCGGTGCTGGCGGTATTACCAGCGGAACGATCACCGTCACGGCTGCCACCAGCCTCGACGTGCACGTCGGAGGCGGAGGTGGGAACGTCGAGCCGCCGACGAGCCCCCCGTCCTCCTCCTCGGTCCAACGTCTGCGCGCTGATTGCAGCCCGGCGACGGGCGGGAGCCCCGGCATCGGCGGCGGCGGAACCGGGGGCAGCGGCAGCGGCTGCGCCGGCGGTGGCGGCGGTGGGGGCGGCGGTAGCTTCATCATGAAGCAGGGCGCGGCCCCGGGCACCGTCGGCGACACATTGGCCGCGGCCGGCGGTGGTGGCGGCGGGGGCGGCCAGTTGGTCGAAGAAGATGTGGACCTGGCACGGGGCATCTCCCCCGCAGCCGTGGGCCGGCGAGCGGCATCCGACCCGACCGTCGGTGAGCGGGCGACCGTGAACGGGTCCGGCGGTGGCCAGGGCGGCGCGGTCAGCGGCGGCACCAACCACCCCGGTTCGAACGGTGGCGGTGACGAGGGCGGGGGTAGCGGGGACATCGGGGGTGCGGCCGGAAGCGGCGACGCCACGGCAGGCCGCGTGGGTGTCGGCGGCAACGGCGCGGACGGGAACTTCGGCGGCGGCGGTGGCGGCGGGTACTTCGGCGGCGGCGGTGGCGGCGGCTACTCCGGCGGGGGCGGCGGCTGCGGGTTCCTCCAGGGTGTGCCGACCTCGTGCACGCCCGCGCCCGCGCCCGAGTCCACCGCCCGCCGGTTCACCGCAACCGCTATCGGCGCGGATGGCGAGGTCGACCTCAGCTATCCGACGCCACCTCCGCCGCCCCCACCCAACACACCCGACAACGGCCCCGCGGACCAGTTCCCCGGCTTCCCGCCGGGCGGACGCAACCAGAACACCACCCCGTCCAACGTGACCTGCCGGTCGGGTGCCGAGTGCACCGCGTTCGCCGGACCGGGTGGTGATGCCGCCTATGACGTCACCGCGCACGGTGGTTCCGGCCAGGCACGGCTGTTCGCCAGGCTGAACAGCGGATGGCGGCCGAACTGCCCTGGCTACCAGGAGTACCTGCACGACTTCGTCCGCTTCGGGTTCCGCAACCCGCATGACGGACACACCTGGAGCAAAACCGTCCGGGTGACCGGCCTGCACCGCATGTCGCACGAGGATGCCGCGGACCGGCTGGGGAAGATCCAGATCTGCTTCGCGGCTCCATACAAGTTCGTACCGCGGCACGGCTATTTCCTCGCCCAGCGCGCCGGATGGTGGATCGGGATCCTGCCCGAGTGCGGCGCCTACCTCGACCGGTACGCCTCGCTGAACCACCTCCCTGCGCCGTGCGTGTCGCAGCGACGACTGCTGCGTTGGGACGACACGTGGGTGGTGCGCATCGTGTTCCGGGTGCCGGAGGGCCGACTGGACCCCAAGGCGTTGGGCTGACGCCCCGATCGACCACCCATCGCGACACACCGCGCCGCCTGCGCAATGGCGCGCGGTAAGCGCGAGACGCTGAGCCCGAGTCAGTTACTCACGTGGCGTCAGGAGCGTGCAATGTCTCGCCAGCCCACCCCCACCGGTCGCCATCGCCGTCCTCCGCCGCGCCGACGGCGCCGACGGGCGCTGACCGTCGGCATGGCGTGCGTGCTGGCAAGCGGCGGCGTGGTGCTGCTGGCCGACCCCGTCTCCGCGGCCACCGAGGTCCGGTGTCAACCCGCGGGGCAGCAGATCCAGTGCTCCACCTCGGACTCCACCACGTCCTACCAGTTCACCGCGCCCCACGACCTGACTGCACAGGTCGACGTACGCGGCGCGGACGGCGGCAGCGGTGGCGTGGAACAGACCTGCAACGACTGCGACCGGAGCTTCTTGCGCGCCCAGGGCGCCGGAGTGTCAGGTGGCCAGGGCGGCTTCACCTCGGTCCTGTTGACCCTGAACCGCGGCGACGTGTTGAGCATCTACGTCGGCGGACCGGGCGCGAGTGGAACGTCCTGCCATGGCGGTGCCGGCGGAAACAGTGGCGGCATCCGCACCGGTGGCGACGGCGGAAAGGCGCAGGACGACGGAGAAGGTGGGTGCACGACCGACACCTCCGGGGGCGGGGGCGGCGGCGGCGCCACGTTCGTGCTGAGGGGGAACGGCACCGCCACCACCGGGACGCCGTTGGCCGTTGCGGGGGGAGGCGGAGGCGGAGCCGGAGTCGGCAGCGAGTCCCCGCCCCCCGTCCCGCCCGTCGGGGGCAAGGGCGGTGGCAATCAGTCTGGCTCCCAGCCGGGACAGCCCACCCCTTCACCCGGCGGCAAGAGCGGTGACCAGAAGGCGAGCGGGAGCCGCGTCGGGGGCAACGGAGAGGACGCCGGGTGCCTTGCCTACCGGGCGGCGAGCATCGACAGCACGGACACCTGTGCCTACGGGGGCGGGGGCGGCGGCGGCGGGTTGGTCGGCGGCGACGGCGGGCTCCGG
>Ga0137412_10004185_pt1 | contig 11545 bp, 14 predicted proteins | sample CZODoug2_1_16fun_FD_122160 | JGI IMG/M metagenome (GOLD analysis project Ga0137412, IMG submission 122160) | Vadose zone soil fungal communities from Angelo Coast Range Reserve, California, USA - CZODoug2_1_16fungal (Hybrid Assembly) | ecosystem: Environmental > Terrestrial > Soil > Vadose zone...
CATTTGCAGCACCAGTTCTTTCCTGTCGCGCTGCCAGATGGGTAACAGCGTTTCCAGCCCTGCCTTGCCGCATACCATTTCCTCCCATTCGCGGTGCCGCTGTAAATCGATATCGCCAAAGACCATCGATTCCAGCGCATGGGCCTCCTTCACCTTTTGCAGGGTATTTACAAAATGGGTTTCATAATCGTCCCAGGTACTGGGAATAGCCACAATGGGCAGTTGCATGGCGGCGGCCTGTTGCTGCAATACGGCCAGCGGGAGGCCGTGCGAGCGCGACACCTTCCCGTTTTCGTTCATCATATTGATGAGCACCCTGGGCGTATAGCCCTGCGGGATAGCCTGCATCAGGGCAAAACAACTGTCTTTGCCGCCGCTCCAGGAGCAGCCGGTATATTTTGTTGTCAAACGAATGTAATTTATGTAAGTGCTAGTCTTTTCTTACAAAAGCAATCAGCATCAGCATCCAGCCCACGATGAAGAACAGCCCGCCGAAAGGCGTTAGCAGTCCTAGTTTTTCTATCCCCACCGTTTCAGTAGCCCGCAACGCGGTCATCAGGTAAAGCGAACCGGAAAATAACAATATGCCGATCTGGAAACAATAGCCCGCCCATTTCATCAGGCGGCCGGGAAATTTTTCATATACAATGGCTACTACCAGCAGGGCGAAGCAATGGTAAAACTGGTAACGTACCCCTGTTTCAAACGTGGCTACCGCGTCGGGGGGCAATACCTGCCGCAGTGTGTGGGCGGCAAAAGCACCCAGGGCTACCGATAAAGCGCCAATCAGGGCAGCGGCCATTAAAAACCCTCTATGCATCCGGTAATATTTTTAACAGTGAATCAATGGTAATGGACTCTTCGTGCAGCATGACATCGGCCTGCTCGTAATACAGCTTCCTGTCCTGCAGCTTTTTGATGATAAACGATTTCAGATCGGCATCCGACACGTTTTTTATCACCGGCCGGTGGCTTTTTTCTTTCAGCAGCCGGTGCACCAGTATATCAACGGCGGTATTGAGCCAGATGATGGTGCCGCACATGTTGGCGCCGCATTTCGCCAGGCGGATATGGGCGTCCGCCGTATCGGTGAGCCACACGCCGGAAATGTCGGCCGCATGCGTGGGGCCTGCGATCGCGAGGCCGAGGAGAGTGAAAGCGACTGCAACCAACCGCGCCATCGTGCCGTCCCGTGCTTGAGGAGTATGTTGCGGAATTTGACCAGGAATAAACCCCGTCTTCCCTGAAAAATGCCGCCGGCCCGAAGACCCCTGGCGCGCCGGGAACTTAGCGGGGCAACCCGGGCAACACTAGGGCGGGCCGGGATCGCCCTCCCGATTCCGGCGGGGCGCGCGCTCGCCTCGGCCGCCTAGTCGCGGATGAGTGCGCTCAACCAGTAGCAGATCCCGCGCTCGCGTTTGAACTCGGCGCTCCATTGCGCGCCGGCCTGCTGTTCGGAAAAATCGAATCCGACCTTGAGGCTTTTCGTGGCGCCGGATTCGCGTCGGGAAAGCCGGGACATGCCGGTCGCCGAGGTCCACGAATAGGTCTGGCCGCCCTCGGTGTCGAGCGCGGAAAATGTGTAACGGTCGGGGCGCAGCGTGAGGCGGTTGTTGCGCAGGCCGTCGAGCGCGTCCTTGGCGCTCAACAGCAGATACGAGCTGCCCACAGTCTGCAGCGCCAGCGCGCTCCAGCTGCGGTCGGCGGGGTCGGCCGACCGCATCGGAAGGACGAGAAAATAGAGCGAGTCCGGATCCCTCGCCGCCGCCGCATCGCAATCCGACATGGCCTTGGTGATGGCGGGGATATCCGCCGGCGCGGCCGGCCGCACATTCGTCGCCGCAGGCGTTCCGCTTTGCTCGGTACCGGACACGGACGCGACCTCGCGGGATTTCAACCCCCAGAACAGGAGGCCGAGCGCCATCAGCGCCAGGACCGCAACGGCCGCGACCACAATCGCGATCTGCCGACGCCCGAGCGTCGCGCGGCGTGGCGCGCGCAATGTCGACCGCGGCTTGGCATCCGGTTCCGTCGACTTGAGCTGGCGGTCGAGCTTTGCGGCGAGCACCCGCAACGCGTCGAGCTTTTCGCCGCCGTGCTCCGGCTCGGGCGACGCTCCGCCGCGATCCGGCCGCGACGGATCGCTCTCGCGGCTGCCCGCCAGCGCCCGCAACAGGTCGAGCGGGTCGTCTGGCTCGGACGAACCGGGCTTGGGCGGTCGCGGATCTTTCACCATGGGCGGCGAATCGAGGCCGGTGTTGGGATCATCTCGCCCCGTTCAGACAGACTCTCAGGGGGCCAGAAAAGCCTGATAAATGCGACGAAATTCGGCTCTTTTTTTCGCCTATGGCACCGGCGAGTCCCGCCCGCAACCGGCGGGCGGTCCGGCGGCGCGGTCGGGCCAAGTTTTCAGTTCCGCCCTTTTATACCATCTCTGTCGGCCGCAGAGGCCGATCGCAGCCTGTGGCCGGCTCCCCAGGGTGGGGCGGCTAACGGATTGGAACGATTGCGACTTCGTTGCGTTGGGCGATTGAATGGCTTGAAACACGATTCATGAGTGCACCCCCGGTGGAAGCTTCCGCCTTGCCCAGTTCGCGACGGAAGCCTCCAACCGTGCTGGTGGTGGAAGACGAAGTGCTCGTGCGGCTCATGATTTGCGAGGAGCTGCGAGAGCGCGGATTGCGGGTCATCGAGGCCGTCAGTGCCGACCAGGCGGCGGAGGTTCTGCAATCGTCCACCGAGGTCGATCTCATCGTCAGCGACATCAAGATGCCCGGTCGATTGGACGGTCTGGCCCTGGCGCGCCATGTCGATGCGCATCATCCGGGCCTGCCGATGATCCTGGCGTCGGCCGCGTTCTGGAATCGCGCGGAGCTTCCTGACTGCGTGCAAGGGCTGTTCCCGAAGCCCTACGCGGTGGATGGCGTCGTCAACCGGATTTGCGAAGTCCTCAAGGACCGGATGTCGGGGCCTGGCGATCAAGGCGGGACCGACGTGTCGGCTGCGACGGAGCCCGACCCTGCCGCCTGAATCCGCAAAGACGCCTCCCTCCGAGTTGCAGGAGACGATTCTTCTTGTTGAGGACGAGATTCTCGTCCGAACAGTGATCGCGGAGTATTTGCGCACGTGCGGATACAAGGTGATCGAGGCCGCCAGCGCGGACGAAGCAATTCTTGTGCTGATGCGGCCGGATATCGGCGTGGACATCGTGTTCAGCGATGTCGAGATGCCCGGATCGATGGATGGATTTGGATTGTCGCATTGGGTGCGCGCCAACCGTCCCGGGCTCGATGTGGTGCTGGCCGGAACGCTGACCAAGACGGCCGATATGGCGGCCCAATTGTGCGAGGACGGTCCGATGCTCAAGAAGCCCTATGAGCCTCAGGTCGCCGTGCAGCACATCAGGCGGCTGCTCGCGGCACGAAAGAACCAACCTACGAAGTAACGATAGGGCGCGCGCGGCCGGGTCGCCGGCTTGCGCTGTTTCGCCATGAGCGGCCGTTGCCGCGGAGCCCGATGGCGCCGCGCCTGCGCGGATCGCCCCATGCCCTGCCGCCGGCGGCGCGGGTCGACGGACGGAACCTCTCTGCTTTTCCGACGTTTAATCCAAGCCCTCGCACCTGGGGCATTTGCAGGCGCGCGGTTGCATTCACTTCCAGCGGGCTCACCGGGAGGAGGGGGACAATCGATGGTCGCTAGCGCACAAATCCTGTGGAAGGCGTCGACCGGCATTGTCAGCCGGGCCGAGGCCGAGCCCACCTATGTGGGGAAAAGCGAGCCCCTGCTGGAGGGGCGCGCGTGAACGGTATATCCCAGGTTTCCGAGCGGACCCTCATCCTCGCGCCCCGTGGGCGCGACGCCGTGATCGCCAAGGGCATCCTGCGCGACGCGGCCATGCGATCCGAAATCTGTCTCGATCTCGCCGAGCTGATGCAGGAGATCAAGCGCGGCGCCGACGTCGCCATCGTGACCGAGGAGGCGACCCGCAGCGCCGATCTGCGGGAGCTCGTCGACTGGGTCGGCTCGCAGCCGCCGTGGTCCGATTTCCCCTTCATCCTGCTGACCGAGCATGGCGGCGGCCTGGAACGGAACCCGGCTGCCGCCCGGTTGATGGAGCTGCTCGGCAGCGTCACATTCCTCGAGCGCCCGTTTCACCCGACCACGCTGGTCAGCATGGTGCAGACCGGGCTGCGCGCCCGTCGCCGTCAATATGAGTGCCGTCATCTCAACGAGGATCTGGAGTCGCGGGTCGACGAACGGACCGCGGAACTGGCGGCGGCCAATCGCCAGCTGCTCGGGCAGATCCAGGAACGCGAGCGTGTCGAATCGACCCTGCGGCAGATGCAGCGACTGGAGGCCGTCGGCCAGCTCACGTCGGGGGTCGCCCACGACTTCAACAATCTTCTCACCGTGGTGCTGGGCAACATCGGCTTCGTTGAAAGGGGACTTGCGGCCGCGGGCGTCGACGGCAGGCTGGCCCAGCGGATCGGCTATATGCGGACGGCGGCGGAACGCGGCGCGAAGCTTACCGATCAGCTGCTGTCCTTCTCGCGCCGTCAGCGGCTCGAGCCGCGTTCGCTCGATCTCAACGAGACCATCGCCGGGATGCGCGACCTTTTGCAAAGCACGATGGGCGGAAGCATCCATATCGAGACCATGCTCAAGCACGGTCTGTGGTGCGCGCTGGTCGACCCGACCCAGCTCGAGCTCGCGGTGCTCAACCTCGCCATCAACGCGCGCGACGCCATGGAGGTGGGCGGGACCCTGAAGGTAGAGATCGAGAACGTCACGCTCGGGCCGGCCACCTATCCCGAAGAGCCGCCGGCCGGCGGCTATGTGTCGATCCGCGTGTCCGACAGCGGGACCGGCATGCCGGAGGAGATCCGCGCCAAGGTATTCGAGCCGTTCTTCACCACCAAGGAACCGGGCAAGGGCTCCGGCCTCGGTCTAAGCCAGGTGCTGGGCTTCGCCAAGCAGTCGGGCGGGGGCGTGCGCATCGATTCCCGGGTGGGCGAGGGCACGTCGGTCTACGTCTATCTTCCGCGCGCCGGTGGTGAGCGTGTCGACGAGCGGCCGGTCGCGGCCAGGATCAGTGCCGCCGGGGCGTTCGCGGGCGCGAGCATCCTTCTGGTCGACGACGACAATGCCGTGCGCGAGGTCACCCGGGCGATGCTGCACGAGCTCGGCTATGCGGTGCTGGAGGCGGGAAGCGGCGGGGCCGCGCTCGACGTGCTCGCGCGGGAGCCGAAGATCGACCTCATGATCGTCGATTTCGCGATGCCCGGCATGAACGGCGCCGAAGTGGCGCGCCAGGCGCAAGCCAGGCGGCCGTCATTGCCCATCCTGTTCGTGACCGGCTTTTCCGACCGCAGCAGGATGGCGGGCGTGGATGAGACCCATATTCTGGCGAAGCCCTTCGTCTACGACGAGCTGGCGAGCAAGGTGCGCTTCTGCCTCGCCGGCGGCGCCTCGGAGAAGATCGTGCGCTTCCGGCGCGGCTGAAACAACATGGAAAACCTTGAGACATTTATTCTCGTTGCCGGCAGCCTGGCGGTCGCATGTGCGTTCGGCTGGACCGCGACCTGCAAGTTGATGCTCCTGGTCGCCAGCGGTTCGAAAAAGATCAATGCGAGGGGACAGCCCGCCATCTCGTGCATTCGCGATCCATTGCCCACGGTGTCGACCGCCCGTCATCCCGCCGGGCTTGATGACGATATCGGTATGCCGCGCGACGATCGTCGCAAGGCCGGTGTGCGCGTCGGCGCGGCGGTCGTGATCGACCTGCGTGAGTGGAAGTATGCCGCTGTCTCGAGGGTCGGGTTCGAAAACAGCACACGGCCCATCGCTGTCCACTCCCGGTCGCGCGTGGCCCGCATGGGACGCGACCCGAGTGTGGTCAGGCGGCCCTAATAAGCCACACCGATGATGAAGCCGCGCGTCCAGACCAATTGGACTTTTCTTTTGACGCCGGCATGCAGGAACTCGAACCGTTTGGGAAGCCCGACGGGCGAGGCCACCACCTGGAGACAAGCGCCACCCGCCGACAGGTCGACCACCGTGCAGTCGATCACCGGTTTTTTCGGATCGATAATGAGCTTGCCCGCCTTGGACATCATGCCTTGCGGCCGGACGCGGGCAAATCGGCGATTTTCGCGCAAAACAGCACCTGTAACGCGATACGCGACGGAGATCGTCGACTAAGCGTAGGACGGGAAGGTTAAGGGCTTCTTAACCCGAAATGGCGGCGGAACCGCGCCGGGGCGCGCTATGGCCGCCATCGGGCCGCCCGCGGGCCGCAACGCTCCGGGATCAAAGCGACACCGGATCATGGGGCTGTGGCGATGTGCCGAGGCCGGCCCGCCGCGCCGCATCGGTCAAGATGAGCACTATTGCTTCGTCGTGACACTATGATGCCGGGGGCGGCCACGCGTTCCGATCGTCAATGCCAAGGACCGCTATCTGCAAAGGGCAGACCGCTGGCCTCCCGTTTTGCGGGGCGCAGCCGCTTTAGAAGAAAATACTGCCATATTGCCGATCTATGGAGTCCGTTTCTCTCGTGGGAAATCTGTTGGCTATTCGAAGAAACGTCTTCTACGTAGCCTTCCGTTGGGACGTCGTCACGAGGTGCCGAAGATGTCGGGGAGCACACTTTCTGCCGCGTGCAAGATTCTGGCCTTGGCGGCTGGACTCGTTATCGTTGGATCCGGCGCGCACTACGCGTCGGCGCAGACCACGCTCCTCAACGTCTCCTACGATCCGACGCGCGAGCTCTATCGCGACATCAATGCGCTGTTCGCGGCGGACTGGGAAGCGAAGACGGGTGAGAATCTGACCATCCTCATGTCCCATGGCGGGTCCGGCGCGCAGGCGCGCGCGGTCATCGCCGGTCTCGACGCCTCGGTCGTGACACTCGCGCTCGCCGCGGATATCGATGCGATTGCCGTCAGGACCGGCAAGATTCCGAATGACTGGCAGAAGCGCCTGCCGGACAATTCCTCGCCATATAGGTCCACGATCGTCTTCCTGGTACGCAAGGGCAACCCCAAGCACATCCAGGATTGGGACGATCTGGTGAAGCCGGGCATCCAGGTCGTGACGCCAAACCCCAAGACTTCCGGCGGCGCGCGCTGGAATTATCTCGCCGCCTGGGCATATGCCTCGGAAAAGAACAACGCCGACGAGAACAAGATCAAGACCTTCGTGGCCGCCCTGTTCAAGAACGTCTCTGTCCTCGACACTGGCGCGCGCGGGGGGACAACGACCTTCGCGCGCCGCGGCATCGGCGACGTGCTGATCGCTTGGGAGAACGAGGCATATCTCGTATCGCGAGAGCTCGACGCCGACAAATTCGAGATCGTCACGCCCTCGCTGTCGATCCTGGCGGAACCCACCGTTGCGCTGGTCGACGGTAACGTCGTTTCCGAGCCCAAGCGCAAGGCGGCACAGGCCTATCTCGACTTCCTCTACACGCCGCAAGCGCAGGCCGTGATCGCCAAGCATTTCTACCGGCCGGTCAAGCCGCAACATGCCGCGCAAGCCGATCTCGACCGCCTGCCGCAACTCAAGCTGGTCACGGTGGATAAGGAGTTCGGCGGATGGTCCGCGGCGCAGCAAAAGCACTTTGCCGAGGGCGGTGAATTCGACCAGATCATGGCCAAAGCGCACAGATAGCGGCGCTGGCACCGGACGAAACGCGGGGCGAGTTCGATGCGATTCAAGCAGCCAAATGCGCTCCCGGGATTCGGGCTCACGCTCGGCTATACGCTGTTCTATCTCGGCATCATTGTGCTGCTCCCGCTGGCCGCGCTGGTAGCCCAGGCAGCGGGTCTGGGCCTCGGCGGCATCTGGGCCGTCGCCACTGAACCGCGCGTGCTGGCGGCGCTGCGGACGAGTTTTGGTCTCGCCTTCGCGGCGGCCCTGGTCGATTCCATGTTCGGACTGGTGATCGCATGGGTGCTGACGCGATACCGGTTTCCGGGCCGCAGGGTGCTGGACGCTGCCGTCGATCTGCCTTTCGCGCTGCCGACAGCGGTGGCTGGAATTTCGTTGGCGAGCCTCTATGCGCCGACCGGCTGGCTCGGGGGCATTCTTGCCGCGCTCGGCATCCAGGTCGCCTTCACGCCCGTCGGCATTTTCGTCGCGCTGGTCTTTGTGGCGCTGCCCTTCACGGTTCGCACCGTGCAGCCGCTGATCGCGGAAATCGACCGGGGCATCGAAGAGGTGTCGGCGACCTTGGGTGCAAACCGCTGGCAAACTATCCGGCGCGTGCTGATCCCCATGCTGACGCCCGCGCTGCTGACCGGCTTCGCGCTCGCCTTCGCGCGCTCCGTGAGCGAATACGGTTCTGTCATCTTCATCGCGGGTAATCTCCCCTACGTGTCGGAAATCGCGCCGGTGCTGATCGTGATCAAGCTGGAGGAGTTCAACTATCCGGGTGCAACGGCGATCGCCGTGATCATGCTCGCGATCGCATTCGTGGTTTTGTTCGCGATCAATGTGATCCAGGCCTGGAGCCAGCGGAGATTCGGGTATGCCTGAACGCATCCGACCCGGCGGGCAGGCGAGCGCGCCTGTGACGACCGAGAGCGTCGCAGCCCGAACCGCCTTGATCGCGCTGGCGTTGGCGTTCCTTTCGCTGTTCCTGATCCTGCCGGTGATCGTCGTGTTCAGCGAGGCGCTGCGCAAGGGAGTCGCGTTCTATCTCGCGACCTTCACAGATCCTGACGCGCAGGCAGCGATCCGGCTTACGCTGATCGTCGCGGCCATCGCCGTTCCGCTCAACATGATCTTCGGCATTGCGGCCTCCTGGGCCATCGCCAAGTTCGAATTCCCGGGCAAGAGCCTGCTGATCACGCTGATCGATCTGCCGTTCTCCATTTCGCCGGTCGTCTCCGGACTGATCTACGTGCTGCTCTTTGGTGGCGCACAGGGTTATTTCGGGCCTTGGCTGAAGGCGCATGGCGTCGAGGTCATTTTCGCGCTGCCGGGAATCGTGCTGGCGACCATCTTCGTGACCTTTCCGTTCGTCGCTCGCGAGCTGATCCCGCTGATGCAGGAGCAGGGCAACACCGACGAGGAGGCCGCACTCACGCTCGGTGCCGGCGGCTTGCGCGTTTTTCTCACCGTCACGCTGCCCAATATCCGCTGGGGCCTGCTATACGGCGTGCTCCTGTGCAACGCGCGCGCAATGGGAGAATTCGGCGCCGTGTCGGTGGTCTCGGGCCATATCCGCGGGCTCACCAACACCATGCCGCTGCAAGTCGAAATCCTCTACAACGAATACAATTTCGCCGCGGCTTTCGCCATGGCGTCGCTGCTGACGCTTCTGGCGCTCGTCACGCTGCTCGCGAAGACGCTGCTTGAAATGCACTACGGCGAGGCCTTGGCCCGCCCACCGCGCATGTGAAGAGGCCCGATTGCAAATCCGCGTCGTCGATATCGCGAAGGATTTCGGCAGGACGGGCGCCTTGCGCGGCGTCAGCCTGGACATCAGGGACGGCGAATTGATCGCTTTGCTCGGCCCGTCCGGCTCCGGCAAGACGACGCTGTTGCGTGTGATCGCCGGTTTGGAAGCGCCGAGCGCCGGCCAAGTGTATTTTGGCGATGAGGACGCGACCGGCGTGCCCGTGCAGAAACGGCGCATCGGCTTCGTGTTCCAGAATTATGCGCTGTTCAAGCACATGTCGGTTGCGGACAACATCGCCTACGGCCTCGAAGTTCTTCCGCGCTCCGAGCAGCCCTCGAAGGCGGACATCCGCAGGCGCGTGCAGGACCTGCTCGACCTGGTGCAGCTCTCCGACATTGGCGGCCGTTACCCCCGCCAGCTCTCCGGCGGCCAGCAGCAACGCGTGGCCCTTGCGCGCGCGCTTGCCGTCGAGCCGCGCGTGCTCCTGCTCGACGAGCCTTTCGGTGCGCTCGACGCCAGGGTGCGCAAGGACCTGCGCCGCTGGCTGCGCGAGCTGCACGAGCGGACCGGACATACGACCGTATTCGTGACGCACGACCAGGAAGAAGCGCTGGAACTGGCGGATCGCGTCGCCATCCTGAACGCCGGGCAGCTGGAACAGGTGGGCACGGCGGACGAAGTCTATGACTCCCCGGCCTCCGCATTCGTGATGTCCTTCGTCGGCGACACGAGCAGCATCCCGGTGGAGTTCGACGGAACCCGGCTCACGCACGAGGGCAAGCCGTTCGCGGCCGCATTCGAGGGCTCCTGCCCAAGCGGCGGACGGCTTTATGTCCGGCCCAAGGACATCGAGATTTGCGAGGTAGCGCCGGGTCGCCTCGAGGGCCGCGTCGTCAACGTCCATCGGACGGCGGCGGGACGTCGGGCCCGGATTGCCGTCGGGACCGGACCGGTTGTGCTCGAAGCCGAGGTCGGCGTCGACAAAGGACCGTCGGTCGGAGAGCTGGTCGGGCTGGAGGTTCGTATTGGCAGGGTTTTTGCGGATTAGGCCGGCATTTACGCGACTCGGTCGAGGCTTCCGATGAGCCCTGGCGCGCCCTACGGGAATCGAACCCGTGTTACCGACGTGAAAGGCCGGTGTCCTGGACCGCTAGACGAAGGGCGCGGGGAGGGGTCAAAAGCGCCGCGACATATAAAGACCTTTGGCGCCGCGGGCAAGCATGGGCGGGCACCGTCCCCGGCCGCGAGTCTTCACCATTTTCCGGTGTTCGGCATCGAGCGCCACGGCTCTTTGGGGGGCAGGGCGGCGCCCTTCTGCAACAGCTCGATCGAATGCTTGTCGGGCGAGCGCACGAACGCCATGGTGCCGTCGCGCGGCGGCCGGTTGATGGTGACGCCCGCCTTCATGAGCCGGTCGCACAGCGCGTAGATGTCGTCGACCTCGAAGGCGAGGTGCCCGAAATAGCGGGCTTCGCCATAGTCTTCGCTATCCCAATTATAGGTGAGCTCGACCAGCGGCGCGTCGCGGCCGTCGCGCTTGCTCTCTGCCACCAGATTGGCATCGGCCGGCCCCGCCAGGAACACGAGGGTGTAGCGGTTCTTCTCGTCGACCCGCCGCCGTACCTCGGTAAGGCCGAGCTTGCTGCAATAGAAATCGAGCGCGGCGTCGAGATCACGGACGCGCAGCATGGTATGAAGATATCGCATGAGAACCTCACGAAGCCGGCCGCCCGGCGGCCGCTGCCAAGAGCCACGATAGGGACGACACTATATATATGTCGGGCACGGATGGATCCCAGACCGAGGCCGCCATCGCCCGGCTGTGCGAACTGATCGAGGGGGCGCGCGCGGTGCTGCCTTTCACCGGCGCCGGCATCTCGACCGAGTGCGGCATCCCGGATTTCCGCTCGCCCGGCGGCCTGTGGACCAAGTACCGGCCCATCGGGTTCGACGACTTCCTGGCGAGCCAGGAGATGCGTGACGAGTCCTGGCGGCGCCGGCTGGCGATGGACAAGGAGTTTTCCACAGCGCGCCCCGGGCGCGGACACCGCGCGCTGGCGGCGCTCCACAAGACCGGGAAGGCTCCCGCCGTGGTGACCCAGAACATCGACAATCTACACCAGGCCTCCGGCATTCCCG
>Ga0137412_10004186_pt1 | contig 11545 bp, 6 predicted proteins | sample CZODoug2_1_16fun_FD_122160 | JGI IMG/M metagenome (GOLD analysis project Ga0137412, IMG submission 122160) | Vadose zone soil fungal communities from Angelo Coast Range Reserve, California, USA - CZODoug2_1_16fungal (Hybrid Assembly) | ecosystem: Environmental > Terrestrial > Soil > Vadose zone...
GGGGATAACAGCACCACCGGGGCTGTGAGCACAGCGGCGCCGGATGTCGGGCGGCAGCTCGGTGCGGGCGCGCGGCGCGTGCGGGAGGGGCCAGGCCTGACCTTGACGGATGTCGCAACCACGGCCGGCATCAGCGCCGGTATGTTGAGCCGCCTCGAGACCGGCCACGTGACGCCGAGTCTGGAGACGCTGGTCGCCCTGGCGGCAGCGCTCGGCGTGCGGCCGGCACTGCTCCTGCAGGAAGTCGGCGGCGACGAGGAGGGCGCGCAGCACGTTCCTTCCGGCCAAGGCCTCGAGGTCGTGCGGCGCGGCACGCGCCGCGGGCATACTTATCATCTGCTGGCGGCGCAGCGCGGCCCCCGCAAGGCCTTCGAGCCGTTTCTGGTGACCTTGAATGACCGGAGCGAGGTGTTTCCGGGGTTCCAACATCCCGGAACCGAGTTCATTTATATCCTGGCCGGGTCGCTCACCTACCGCCATGGCAGTCATAGCTATCCCTTGGCGCCCGGGGATTCGTTGAGCTTTCGCGGCGATGTGCCGCATGGGCCGGAGAAGTTGGGTAAGGTACCGATCCGCATGCTGTCCGTCATCATCTATGACGATGAGGCATAGATCGGACGAAGTGGGTTAGAGTCGACCGGCCCGCGGTCACGCGCCGGTGGTCGCGCGTCCCGGTCAAACGCCCTCGATCAGACGCCGAAGGGCGGAAATCTTGCCATCGCTTCCAGCTCGCCTAGGTCTTGATCGTTGCGAACGAATCGGCGGCTAGCGTCGCGGAAGGGTTGGAAGTCCCAGGGCGTATGGCGTCCCGTCCGCAATGCATCGTTCACGAGATGGCGGCGTTGCTGGCTCGCGATCACTGCGGCCTTGAGTGCCGGCAGGTCCCAGCGACCCTTTACCTCGGCAAGAAAGTCTTGCAGCTTTGCGGCGTGTCGTGGAGTGGACGCGAGATTGCGCATTTCGTCGGGATCATCGGCCAGATCGTACAATTGATCGGGATCCACCGGTGAATGCACGAATTTGTACTGCCCGCGCTTGATCATCACCAACGGGGCGATGGCTCCTTCGGCGAGATACTCACCGATGACTGCATCGCTGCCGCTTCCTCCCAGCAGCTGCGGAGCCAGGCTGGTACCGTCCAACGGCGTCGCGTAGTCTGCCGCTTTCCCGCCCGCCAGTTCGCATAAGGTCGGCAAAATGTCGACGAGCGAAGCAGAGGTCGCCACTCGCCGCGCGGCGAAACGGTTCGGTGCATGCACGATGAGCGGTATCCGGCACGCGGGCTCGAAGAAATTCATTTTGTACCAAAGTCCGCGCTCGCCCAGCATGTCGCCGTGATCGGCGAGCAGCAGCACGATGGTGTCCTCGGCGAAGCCGGCATCCCGTAGCGTCGCCAGCATCGCACCGATCTGGTCGTCGACGTACGAGACAGCGCCATAGTAGGCGCGGCGCGCGGCATGAGTCTGCGCTTCGGTCACGGGTTGCAAATCCAATCCGCAGACGTGGCGCAAGCGCCGCGCATGCGGGTCCAGCTGTTCTGCGGCCATGCTCACGCGCGGCATGTCGATTTCGATGCCGTCGTAGCGGTCCCAGTAGCGCTGTGGAATCACATAGGGGTCATGCGGATGGGTCATCGAGGCGACCAAGCAGAACGGGCGCTCATCCTTGCCTCTGGCCATGTCGAAGAGCTTCTGCCGGGCGCTGAAAATCACCTCGTCATCGAAATCGATCTGGTTGGTGCGTGTGCAGGGCCCCGCCTGAGTGACCGAATCCATGGTGTGATACCAACTCGGCCGATGCTCGAACCGAGTCCAGTCCGGCGTCCAGCCAAAGTCCGCGGGATAGATGTCCGTGGTCAGCCTTTCTTCGAATCCATGCTGTTGATCCGCGCCGCAAAAATGCATTTTGCCGCTCAATGCCGTCTGATACCCGGCGCGCCGCAAATAGTGTGCGAACGTCGGCACCTGTGCCGGAAATTCAGCCGCGTTGTCGTAGGCGCCGATGGCGGAAACTTGGCGTCCGGACAGAAACGAAAACCGCGAAGGAGCGCACAGCGGGCTGTTGCAATAGAACGACTCGAAAACCACTCCGGTGGCGGCAAGCGCATCGATATGGGGCGTCTTGCTGACCCGGTTCCCATAGGCCGAGAGCGCCCCCGCGGTGAGCTGATCAGCCATCAAAATCAAAAAATTGGGGCGGTTCGGCATGGCTACAACTCCTTATCGAGCGGCAATATCGAGAGCAATTTGACTTTCATTCTCTGCCAGACGTTTCGCGCAGGCTCGGTTTGGTATTGCACGACCGTTCCAGACACTCGGGTGGTCCAAATCAAGGCGGGCTCTTTACCGGCGGACTTGTCGCTGAGGCTCAGCGCGTACGCATTGTCGAGTTGCGCCAGCGCATCGAAGCGCACGGCTACTTGGCGGGACAATTCGGGACTGGCAATCAACACCCCGATCTCGGTGTTCAGATGTCGGGACCGCTCATCGAAGTTCATCGATCCGATGAATGCCGTCTTGCGATCGAAGACGAATAGTTTTCCATGGAGGGCGTAATTCCCGCGGCGCGAAATGGCCTTGCCTTGGCCGCTTCCCCGGGTGCTGCCGAGCAGTGCTCGAACTTCGTGCAATTCCACTCCCTCTCGAAGCAGTTTCACCCTGTAATGCATGTAGCCCGAGTGGGCCGCCAGGTCCGGGGCCGACTCCAGCGAGTTCGTCAATACGCGTACCTGAACATGGCGCTTCTGGTCGTTCTCGAGGATTTCCAACTCCTCGGCCGACGGAATGAAGTACGGCGTAACGATCACCAACTCGGTATCCACCGCGTTCGCTTGATCTGCCACGGGCCTGTAGATCAACGCCCCTGTCGCGGCGCCATTTTCCACCGCCTTCTTGTCCGGGCTGTCGTATACCAGGTCCGCGTGCGCCCAGATGAGAGGCGTACGGCCCGACGCGATGTCTGCGAAAGGTGTCTTCGCGGCAGCTGCCGGATCATCGCGGCGCGAGACTTTTGTCGGGCCGCCGTGCGCGACATTCATCGGTGCCGGATGCGGGGCATCCATCGCTGCGGGATGCGCGACATTCGTCGGTGCCGGATGCGGGGCATCCATCGCTGCGGGATGTCCGACATTCATCGGTGCGGGACGCGATGCATCGAGGTGTTCCCGGAATCGCGCGAGCACGGCCAGGTACTTTGCCAGGGCGCGCTCCGAGGTATGCCGCTCATCGACGGTTTGAGCCGGAACGGCGAGGCGGCCGTTCCAGAATTCGTCGAATACGCCGGATAGCCTCTGGACCATGGGGCCGGCGACCACAACGTCGTCGTCGCCGAACTGTGATTCCGGGTCGATCTGGAAATATTGATCGCCGATATTGCGACCGCCGATGATCGCAACCGCGTTATCCGCGACCATCAGTTTGTTATGCATGCGGTAGTCCAGCCGCCCCTTGTCGAACAGGAGCTCGGCGCCGCGAATCGTTCTGATGTGTCCGCGGTATCTGAGCGGATTGAAGATGCGAATTTCGATATTGGGCCGCGCCGCCAACGCCAGAAGTTTCTCGTCACCGGGGGCGGTCTCACCGTCATCGAGCAGCACGCGTACCCGTACGCCGCGATCCGCCGCTCGCAACAAGGCTTCCGCTATGAGGTTGCCCGACTCGTCAGTACGGAATATGTAATATTGGAGATCGAGCGTGTGTCGCGCGGCATCGATCATCTCAACGCGGGCCGTCAGCCCTTCGATGCCCGCCGACAGCATGCGAAAGCCGGAAGCGCCGGCGTTGGCTTTGACAAGGCGCTCAAAATCCTCGCGAAGAGCGCTCCCAATGGACGGATCCAAAGCGCTCGACGCGATCTTTGGCTGCCCTGAGCCGGGTGGCAGCGAAGTGCATCCGGCCACGACCAGAAACGTGGAGAACGCAAGTGCCCGGACTGGATGTCGCGTTGGGACGGATCTCATTGTGAGCGAATTCTATCTCGTTATGAGCGCGTCGCATCCTACTGCGGGCGTTTTGCCAACACGCGAAATGCATCGAGCGTTGCCCTGTCGGCGAACGCTCGTTTGGAGATGGATTACTTGTGCGCGGCAGCTTCCTGCGCTCGATACGCCACCCAGGCTTGATCGATCAAGTAGGCATGGATGTTGTCGACGTCCGTTTCGCTCAAGATGTCGTCGAAGCGCTCCATGCCGGCCGGAGCGAGGACACCATGCAGGACGATGTCCTTGAACGCCGCATGCAGACCGGCATTCAGCCGGCGCAGATCCGGGGTACTGCTCAAGCCCAGTGCGTGGCAGCGGGAGCATTCTTCGATGAACTTGACCTCGCCGGCGTGGATGACTTCCTGGCCGGCGGACTGTGCCGGCGGCTTTTCGAACGCTTCCGCGACCCGCGCCGCCGGAGTCGGAACAGGGCCGCCACCGAGTTTGAAGGCGATGATCCGATTGGTGTTTTGGTACTTCACGGCCGCGCTGCTGGGCGGAAATGGACCCTCCGCAATGGCGGTGCCGCCATATCCCACTTGAACGGCCACGTACTGCTCGCCATTTACCGCGTAGGTGGTCGGCGCCGCCATGATGTGACTGCCGGTATGAAGCACTTTGAGCACCTTGCCGCTGTCGGCCGCGTACGCCCACAGCCCGCCGCTACCGCGGCCTTGAAATACCAGATTGCCGGCCGTGGACATGATACCGCCGTCGTAGCCGCGGATGCCCGATGAGGTTTCGTGTTCCCAGACGATTTTCTGCGCGATCGGGTCCCATGCGCGAATGAGTTCGCGCACGACTTTCACTTTTCGCGTGGCCTTGATTTCCTCGAGCGACGGCAGGGGACCGAACAGCCGTTTCAAGTCGCCGGCATCGTAGGTGTCGTCCGGGAAGAGGCCATTGGCGGTGAAGAATCCGTCGAGAAATTTCACATCGCCGCCGTTGTGAGCCATGTCCACCCAAACGGCAGGGGTATCGATCACCGGTATGTAGACGAGGCGCGTTTTCGCGCTGAATGACATTGGATTCCAGGTATGGGCTCCCGCCCAGGATGGATAGACGCTTTTTGGCGAGGCGTACCAATCGGAATCCTTGGTGATCACCGGCCGACCGGTCTTCATGTCGACACCGGAGGCCCAGTTGATGTACGTATAACTCTTGGCCGACAGAAGCTTGCCGTTCTTGCGGTCGAGAACGTAAAAAAATCCGTTCTTGTTCGCTTGCAAGATGACTTGATGCGTTGCGCCCCCCACGTCGAGGTCGGTGAGGATCATTTTTTGTACCGCGTCGAAATCCCAACTGTCGCGCGGCGTGGTCTGGTAGTACCACGCCAGCAGACCGGTCTCCGCATGCAGTGCGATGATCGATGCCGTGTAGAGCGCGTCGAGCCTGGCCTTGCCTAGCTGCCGCAGGTCGTAGGGCGCTGCGTTGGAAGTACCGAAATAGACGAGTTTCAGGTCCGGATCATAGGCGAAGCCGTCCCACGCGGTGCCGCCCAGTTTGAACTGCGGATCACGCGATGCATCCCAGGTCTTGGCGGCTGCGGCCAGATCCGGAGTCTCGAGCGGCTGGCCGACGGCCGGCGGAACGGTGTAAAAGCGCCACTTGAATGCCCCCGTTTCCAGATCGTATGCCGCTACATAGCCGCGTACCCCGCCGTGCCCCATATCCGCCCCCGCATTACCGATGACGACCGCGTCGCCCGCGATCAGCGGCGCGCCGGTGCTGGCATAGGGCTGCTTGTGATCCGTAATGGTGTCGGCTTCCCAGATTTTCTTCCCGGTCGCCGCATCGACGGCATGCAAGCGGCCATCGCCGGAGGCGACATAGACCTTGCCTTTCCACACGGCGACGCCTCGATTGACGAGGTCGCAGCATGGATTTCTTGCCGCGAAAAAGTCGCTTTTGGGGTCATAGCGCCACACTTCCCGCCCCGTCGCCGCATTCACCGCATAGACGTAGCCCCAAGTACCTGAGGTGTACATGACTCCATCGACGACGATGGGTGTGGCTTCCTGGCCGCGAAGCGGGCTGCCCAAGTCGTATTGCCAGGCGAAGCCCAAGTCTTTGGCGTTGGACGCGTTGATCGTCGCCAACGGGGAGTAGTACGTGCCGTCCTTGTCGCGACCTGCGGTGTACCAATTCTGCGGTTCCGAATCCGCCGCCTGCAATCTCGACGCGTCGACCGCGCCCGGTGTGGTGGCAGACGCCGCACGGCTCGCCGCGCCGATCAGCAGCAATACAGCGGCGCTGCACAGTACGAGAAATGGGCCGCGCAGCGCGACCCCAGCAAACATCCGGTTTCGTAGCAAGTTTGATTCTCCCAAGGGGCGGTCGAGACAATTGGCGGTCGAGAGCTTAGCGAACATCCAGTGCAAACGGTATCGCCATTCTCACTTCTGACCGCCGCAGCACGCGATTCGGAACGAGCCGCCGGGCCGAAGCCGACCGCCGTGATCCAGCGCTGGATGTTACGGCCGCGAACTCGCGCCATAGATTTCTTATCGAGCAGGAGGTACGGTGTTGGAATCACGGTCGTTGCGAACGCGACGTTCGGCGCATGGGCACCCGGCGCATGGGCGCCCCGCGCAACGGTGCCCGCCGCTTTCGCTAGTGTTCTTCAGTGGCGTAGATGATGAGCGACAACATGCGGATCGGGACTTTTTCCAGGCGTTCCGGACCGTGCGCGACGTCGCCGCGAAAGGTCAGAGTATCCCCCGGCTTGAGTACGTAGCTGTACCGCCCGTGCCGGTAGTGCAGGATGCCGGAGAGCATGTGAATGAATTCGACGCCGGGATGCTGAAAGCCGGGAAACACCTCGCTGCGATCGTTCAGGGTCACGAGAAAAGGCTCGAACACCTTGCGGGGACCGCGCTGCGCAGCCAATAGGTGGTACGTATGACCGCGCCGTGTTCCGCTGCGCACCGTCTCCAGGCCCTCGCCGGCACGAATCAATTGCGCCCCCCCGTCCTCCGCTCCCACGCGCTGCATCAAGATCGAGGCGGTGACGCCGAGTGCCTGCGACAGGGCGACGATGGTCTCCAAACTGGGGGATACCCGGCCCGTCTCCAGCCGACTCAGCATGGCGCTGCTGATCTGGGCGCGACCGGCGACGTCCGCGAGCGTAAGATTTTGACTCTCGCGCAGCCGCCGCGCGGTGCGTCCCAAATCGAGGGCGGGACTGTCGGAGCGATCGGCAGCCGGCCTCCGCGCTGGCTCAAGGGTGCCGCGACCGGCAGCGGTGCGCGGAGCACGGTGGGGGGGCCTGGCGCCGCTGCCGCGCGTCATCTTCGCCATTGCACAATACGCAAATTAAGTTGCTCCACAGTTAAAAATCGTGGTTATATTCGCACATGGCGACTCTGCTGTTAAAGAACTCTCTCCGCCCCGGCTCCTAGCCCGTATGCCCTATCGATTATTGCGTTTCGGCTGGTCGCGCAAGCACCCGGAACCCCGGATGTTCACGCGCCATGACTCTTTGAAGTCGGCCTACGACGTGGTGATCATCGGCGCCGGCGGGCATGGACTGGCGTCCGCATATTACCTGGCGCGCGATCACGGCATTCGCAATGTTGCCGTCCTCGAGAAGGGCTACATCGGCGGGGGAAATACCGGGCGCAACACGACCATCATTCGCTCCAATTACTTGACGCCGGAGGGCGTCAAGTTCTACGACGAAAGCGTGCGCCTGTGGCAGGATCTGGGCGAGGATTTCGACTTGAATCTGTTCTATTCGACGCGCGGTCACTACACGCTCGCGCACACGGATTCGGCAATGCGCACGATGCGTTGGCGCGCCGAGGTCAACAAGCACTTCGGCGTGCGCTCGGAAGCCGTGGATGCCGCGTTCGTCAAGCGCGGGATACCGACGATCGACATGAGTTGCGGCGGGCATGCGCCCATTCTGGGGGCGCTGTTTCATGAACCCGGCGCCATCGCGCGACACGATGCGGTCGCATGGGGTTACGGTCGGGGGGCTGACCGCCGCGGCGTGGAAATCCATCAGCAGACCGAAGTCACGGGGATTCGCGTGCAAGGCGGCCGCGTGGTGGGCGTGGAGTCGTCGCGCGGCTTTATCAGCACGCCGAGGGTACTGTGCGCCGTGGCCGGTTTCACGCCGCGCATTCTCGACATGGTGGATCTGCATACGCCGATCTACGTGCACCCGCTTCAGGCCATGGTGTCCGAGCCGGTGAAACCCTGGCTCGACCCCATCATCGTGTCGGGCTCGCTGCATGTCTATGTCTCGCAGACTGCGCGGGGCGAACTCGTGATGGGCGCATCGCTCGATCCTTACGAATTGCACCAAACGCGCTCGACCCTGGATTTCGTGGAGAACTTGAGTTCGCACATGCTCGACATGTTTCCATTTCTGAGCGACGTGAAGGTCAATCGTCAATGGGCGGGTCTCTCCGACATGACCCCCGATTTCGCCCCCATCATGGGCGTCACGCCGGTCGAGGGATTCTTCCTCGACGCGGGGTGGGGAACCTGGGGCTTCAAAGCAACCCCGGTGTGCGGCAAAACCATGAGCCAAACGATCGCGACCGGGCGCAACCACCCGTTGATCGAAGGGTTCACGATGGACCGATTTGCGCGCTACCAGCTCACGGGCGAGAAGGGCGCGGCATCGGTGGGACACTGATGAAAATTCTGGTATGTCCCTTGAATGGGCCGCGGCCGGTGTCGGAATTCGCGTACGGGGGCGAAGTGCGCCGCAGCCCAGACCCGGATACCTGCACGGACGCCGAGTGGAGCAGTTACGTTTTCAATCGGTCAGGCTCCCCCGGCGTCAAGTATGAGTGGTGGTGCCACATCGCTTCGGGCTTCTGGTTCATTGCCCTGCGCGATACCGCTCGTGACCTCGTCGTTGCCACCTATTCCGCCGACGCCGCGCGGCGTGGACTGCTGTCCGTCCCGGGCGGTGCGGGCCCGGGCCACGGTGATGCTACCTCAGCCCACGTCGGCGCTACGCCTGCCGATGGCGGCGCTACCCCGGGCCACGGTGGTGCTACCTCAGCTCACGCCGGCGTTGCGCCTGCCGATGGTGGTGCTCCCCCGGGCCACGGTGGTGCTACCGCAGCTCACGCCGGCGCCGCGCCTGCCGATGTTGGCGCTACCCCGGCTCAGGGCGGCGCCACCCCCGCCCCGGATCGTGGCCCGTGATGTATCGCCTCGGTGCGCACCCGGACGAGTGGATCGATCGGTCGCGGACGCTGTCCTTCGACTTCGAGGGACAAAAATACCAGGGATTCGCCGGCGATACGATTTCATCGGCGCTCGCGGCGGCCGGCGTGCCGTACCTGGCGCGGAGTTTCAAGTACCATCGGCCACGGCACATACTGTCGTTCGCCAATCATGACAGCAACACCCTGTTCCAAGTGGATGGCCTGCCGAACGTGCGCGGCGACGTCACGCAGTTGCGCGCCGGCATGCGGGTATCGGCGATCAACACCTTCGGCGGCCTCACCCGCGACAAAGCACGGGTGCTGGACCGGCTGGCTCGCTGGCTGCCCGTAGGCTTTTACTACAAAGCGTTTCATACCAAGCGTCTGTTCCCGCGCTGGGAACGCATGTTCCGGGCTCTCACGGGGTTGGGGGTGGTAGCGCTCGACGCCGCGCGTCAAACGACCGCAAAACGCTATGGATTTTGCGACGTCTTGGTGATCGGCGGAGGTCCGAGCGGCCTCTCGGCGGCCCTCGGGGCAGCCGCCGCCGGCGCGCGGGTGGCATTGGTCGACGAGTCGCTCCGTTTGGGCGGCAGCGGCGTCGGATTTCACGACGGCGGGCATCGCTCGACTCGTGCGCTCATCGAGGCCGTGAGATGTTCCCCCGCCATCACCGTATTCCACGCTGCCGTGGCGGCCGCCTACTACGCCGATCACTGGGTGGCGCTGGCAGAGCCGGATCGCCTCACCAAGATGCGCGCCAAAGCCGTCGTGTTCGCATGCGGCGTGATCGAAACGCCGGCGGTGTTTCGCAACAACGATTTGCCGGGCGTAATGCTGGCGTCGGCCGCCTGGAGTCTGCTGCTGCGCCATCGGGTCGCCCCCGGCCGGCGCGTCGTGATGATCGCAGGGAATGTCGAAGCTTATCGAATCTGTCTGGACCTGCATTCCCAGGGTGTGGGTGTCGCCGCCGTCGTCGATTTGCGGGCGTCCCAAGACGACGCGGACGCAGCGGCCGCCGCCTCCTGCGCGGCACTTGGGATTGAGATTTTGCGAGCTCATGCCCCTTACGAGGCGATCGCCGGTAAGCATGGCGTGGTCGCCGCACTCGACGCCGCGCCTCTCGACGCCGCAGGCCGCGTCGACTCGGCCAAGCTCAGGCGCATCGAGTGCGATGCCATTCTCATGAGCGTGGGGTGGGCAGCAGCGATGAATCTCTTGCTACAGGCGGGCGGGACGGCCCGCTTTGCGCAAGAGCTGCAGCAGTTCGTCCCCGATGAATTGCCGCCGGGTGTATTCGCCTCCGGCCGCATGAACGGCGTGTACGACCTCGAGTCGCGCGCGGCCGACGGTACGCGCGCCGGCTCGTGGGCCGCGTCTCATGCGGGGTTCGGAGCGGCAAGCGCCGCGGTTATCCCTCGCGCAACTCGTTGTCCGTCGCATCGCCTGCCGATCATCGACCACCCCAAGGCTAAGAATTTCGTCGACTTCGACGAGGATTTGCAGGTCAAAGACCTGGAGAACGCCGCGCAGGAAGGGTTCGACTCGAGCGAGCTGCTCAAGCGCTACAGTACGGTGGGCATGGGGCCGTCGCAGGGCAAGCACTCGAACATGAACGCGCTGCGTGTATTGGCACGCTATCGGGGAGTCGGCGTCGAGCAGTTGGGAATGACCACGTCCCGGCCGATGTACCACCCGGTGCCCTTGAAATTGTTGGCCGGTCGAAGCTTCAACGCCGAACGACGAACGCCGGTGGATGCGGAGCACGAATCCTCGAGCGCGGTTTGGATGCCGGCGGGAAACTGGCGCAGGCCGGAATACTATGCCGTGGCGGGGGAGAGCCGCGCACAAAGCATCGAGGCTGAGGTGCAGGCCGTGCGCAGCAGTGTCGGCCTGATCGATGTGGGCACGCTGGGGAAGATCGAGATCTACGGGCCGCAAGCCGGCTTGTTTCTGGATCGCGCGTATGCGGGCAAGTTCTCGAATCTAAAAGTCGGTATGACCCGTTATGGATTGATGCTGGATGAATCGGGGGTCATCATCGACGACGGCGTGATTGCCCGGTTGGCGCGCGAGATGTTCTACTTCACGACCACTACGGGCGGATCGGCAACCGTGTTCCGTGAACTGCAGCGGTGGAATGCACTCTGGGGCTTGGATTGTGCCCTGGTCAACGTGACCGGCCATCGCGCAGCTTTCAATTTTGCCGGTCCTTTGAGCCGCGAATTGTTGCAGCCGCTGACCGACATGGACCTCGGCGAGGAGCGATTCCCTTATCTGGGGGCACGCAGCGCACGAGTCGCAGGCATCGCAGCGCGGCTATTGCGCGTCGGATTCGTCGGCGAACTCGGCTACGAGATTCATGTTGCCGCCGGCGACGCCGCGCCTATGTGGC
>Ga0137412_10004187_pt1 | contig 11544 bp, 10 predicted proteins | sample CZODoug2_1_16fun_FD_122160 | JGI IMG/M metagenome (GOLD analysis project Ga0137412, IMG submission 122160) | Vadose zone soil fungal communities from Angelo Coast Range Reserve, California, USA - CZODoug2_1_16fungal (Hybrid Assembly) | ecosystem: Environmental > Terrestrial > Soil > Vadose zone...
TGGCTTTGTCAGATCATCGTCTGTGAAGCGGTTCCTCGCTGCGCGTCAATCGCGTTCCTGATGCCGCTGGCGCCGGGGTATGGCGAAACACCGGTTCCTGAGAACGAATTGGCGACCCTCTTGCCTGATGCCGTGCTCATGTTGGGTGAACCCGTGACCAGAGCTGCGGTCTACGACTTGGAACAGGGCGTCCAGCAGCAGGTGGCCGAGGTGCTGCGCGGTCACCGCGGGCGGTGAAGATGGCCCTAGTCCGTGATCGCGAGCGCGTCGATCTCGACGAGCATCTCCTCGCGCGGTAGTCCGGTGAATACCGTCGTGCGGCTGGGCAGCACGCCACCGGAGGTGTTGGCCTGCACGAACGCTCCGTAGGCGTCGTTCATGGCCGCGAAGTCCTCACGCTTGGTGAGGTAGACCCGCAGCATGACGACGTCGTCGAAGGTGGCGCCGCTGGCGTCGACGATGGCCTTGACGTTCTGCAACGTGCGCGTGGTCTGGGCTCCGACATCGCCGGGATGGAGGTATTCGTTGGTGGCCGGATCCACCGGTCCCTGGCCCGAGACCTGGACGAACGGGCCCTTTCGGACGCCCTGGGAGAAGGTGTGCGCGGGAGCGGGTGCATCGGAGGTGCGCACGGCTGTCTTGTCGGTCACGTCATGCCTTTCATGGATTGTCCCGGCGGGGATCCCAGCCGAGTTCGTCGGAGATCGCCTCCGCCGCAGCGCGAACCTGCGGCAGCGTGGCCAGAACCTGTTCGTGGTTGAGGAGCATGTCGGGCACCGACATCGACACCGCGGCGGCCACGGTGCCCGTACCGTCGCGGATCGGCACCGCAATGCAGTTCACGAAGCTCTCGTGTTCCTCTTGATCCTCGGCGTACCCTTGCGCGGCAACGAGTTCCACCTCGGCGAGGTAGCGTGCTGGCGAGTCGATGGTGCGCTCGGTGAACTTGGTGTATTCGATCCGTTCGGCGATCTGCCGCCACTCCGACCGGGGCAGGCCTGCTATCAGAACCTTGCCGACGGCGGTGCAGTGCAGGGGAGCGGGTCGGCCCACCCGCGAGTACATCCGCACGCTCTGGATCGCGTCCAACTTGTCGATGTAGACGGCCTCGGGCGACTCGTAGACCGCGAGGTGGACGGTTTGGCCGGTGCCGGCGTTCAGCGCGCTCAGGTGCGGACGTGCCAGCGTCCGCACGTCACGCTGCTCGAGAGCGCGGTTGGACAGCTCGAAGAACCGCGAAGCCAGCACGTAGCGGTGGTCGGCGTCGTGCCGGACGAAGCGCTCGGACTCCATCGTGCGAAGCAACCGCAGCACCGTCGACTTGTGCACGTCGAGTTGTACCGCGAGCTGCTCCAACGACTTCGGGCCCTCACCGAGGGCACCAAGGATGGTCAGCGCGCGCGACAGTGACTGACTCATGCGATGCGCTCCGCAAGCGCGTTCGCGACCTGCAGACGCGTCCACTCGGCCGCGTCGACCTCGAGGAGTTCCTCGAGCCGGTGCAGCGGTGGCAGACGGGCGATGTCGCCATGGCCCGTCAAAGCCGCTGCGGCGCAGAGGTGCCCGAGCCGAATCCGCTGCACGTGCCCGAGCCCGCGCAGGAGTCCGGCCAGGAAGCCGCCGGCAAAGGCGTCGCCTGCACCGATCTTCTCGACGACGGCAAGACGTAGGGCAGGCACGTCGACCCGTTCCTGCCCGTGGAAACCGGTCACGGTGTGCGCGTCGTTCTTCACGATCAGGTGCTCGGGCTGGGGGAACAGCGCCCGCAGTTCCGCGGGGTCGTCGGTACCGAACACCGCGAGTGCCTCGTCGGCGCCCATGAAGACGACGTCACTGCCACGGGTCACTCGCCCGAGTACCTCCGTTGCCTGCGCCGCTCTGCCGAGCCATAGCGCAGGCCGGTAGTTCAGATCGAAGCTGACCAGGCGACCGCGTCGTGGCATCGAAACGAGCGACTCGGTCAACTCCGTTGCCGATTCTGACAGTGCGGGGGTGATTCCAGTGACGTGCGCGAGAGCCGATGCGTCGAGCCACCTTTCGGCCATCGGCGTGACGAGGTCGGCAGGCGAGAGCGCGCTCGCCGCGGATCCACTGCGGTAGTAGAGCATGCGACTCTCGCCAACGGCCAGGTCGCCGGCCGCACCGGAACCGCCGCCGCGTTCCTTGACGTAGAGGCCGGTGGGGCGCGCGGGGTCGGTCACCACCGCGGAGACGTCGACGCCCCGTTCGACGAGGTGCTGGACCAGGTAACGGCCGAATCCGTCGTCCCCGACCCTGGATATCCATCCTGCCGCGACGTTCAGCTGGGCAAGAACCGTCGCGACGTTGGCCTCCGCACCGCCGGCGGTGCGCTCGAAGGACTCGGAATCCTCGAGGGATCCCGGCCGCGCCACCAGCACTGCGAGGCCTTCGCCGATCGTGACCGCGCGCGGACGTGGCGCTGTCGGCGAAATCACATCGAACTCCTCAAGTGCTTGCAGTCACCAACCCTCTGGTGCAGAATAGCTCCCATCAAACAGATAGCGCAACCAGCGTTGCAAAATACGCAACGCGAATTGGAAGGGGGCGGACGGTGATCGACAACGCAGCCGTAGCGGCGCTCGATGATCGCGTCCTTGGGCCCCAACACAAGGGACTCCCTCCGGCGGCGTGGGGGAGGACCGCTCGCGAATTCCTGAGCACGGCGCCGTCGCTGGATCAGATGTCCACGCCCCTGTTGACGGTGGATCGCGCCGCGATGGAATCGAACGTGGCGGTTATGGCCGACTGGGCGAAGTCGGCGGGCGTGCTGCTCGCCCCGCACGCGAAGACGACGATGGCGCCGCAGGTGTGGGCGAAGCAACTGACCGCAGGCGCATGGGGCCTCACGTTGGCCACGCCATGGCAGGTGCAGCTGGCACGGTCCTTCGGCGTCGGCCGGATCATGCTCGCCAACTCGATCGTGGACCCCGTGGCGTTGGCCTGGCTGGCGGCGGAGCTGGACCGCGATCCCTCGTTCGAATTCTTCAGCTGGGTGGACAGCGTCCAGACCGTCGAGCTGATGGATCGTCTACTCGGCTCTTGGCCGGGTGAACGGCCCGTCAACGTGGTGGTGGAACTCGGTGCTCCGCACGGGCGCACCGGGGCGCGCACGCTCGGAGCGGCACGGGCCGTCGCAACGGCGGTGCACGACTCGGCACGGCTCGTGCTGGCGGGCGTCGGCGGTTACGAGGGCGCGCTCAGCCACGATCGCGGGTCCGCCGGACTCGACACCGTCCGGGAGTATCTCGACCAACTCGGCCTGCTGCACCGTCACCTCGCCGACGAAGGACGTTACGGCACTGCGGCTTTGATCACCGCGGGTGGCAGCGCCTACCAGGACGTCGTGGTCGACCGGTTGGCGCACCTGGCCGACGAACGGGGTGAGCACGGTGTGCCCACGTCGGTCGTGCTCCGGTCGGGTGCGTACGTCATTCACGACGACGGCTTCTACGCAGGAATCTCGCCGCTGATCCCCGGCCGGGCCGAGCGCCCGCTGCGGTCGGCGATGCACGGGTGGGCGCGCGCCGTCTCTCGACCCGAGCCGGAACTGGCGCTGCTCGACGCGGGCAAGCGCGACCTACCGTTCGACGAAGGGCTGCCGATCCCGCAGCGCATGGCGGGTGCTGCCGAGATCACTGCCCTCAACGACCAGCATGCGTTCCTTCGGCTCCCCGGGGCGAGTGCCGGAGACGTCCCGGTCGGCAGCGTCGTGCGGTTGGGGCTGTCGCATCCGTGCACGGCGTTCGACAAGTGGCGGCTGATCCCGGTCGTCGACGACGCCGATGCGGCAGCACCCCGCATCGTCGACCTCATCCACACCTTCTTCTAGCCCTTAGGCGGCGCGAAAACTCATGACCGACTTGCTGATCCGAGACGTCGACGTGGTCGACGGCACCGGCTCGGACAGATACCGGGCAGACGTGGTGGTACGCGACGGCCGGATCGCGGACATCGCAGGCGCCCGATCGATCGCTGGAGCGGACCGGATCATCGAACCGGGCCCTGGCGTCGTGTTGTCGCCGGGATTCATCGACATGCACGCCCATTCCGATCTGCGGCTGCTCACCGACCCAGGCCACTTCCCGAAGATCAGTCAAGGCGTGACCACCGAGGTCGTCGGTCAGGACGGAATCGCCTACGCGCCCATCGACGACGCTGCGCTGGACGTGATCCGCCGCCAAATTGCCGGCTGGAACGGCAATCCGGCGGACCTCGACTTCTCCTGGCGCAGCGTCGCCCAGTATCTCGACCGGCTCGACGGGGGGATCACCCCCAACGCCGCCTACCTGGTGCCCCAAGGCACCCTGCGGTTACTCGCGGTCGGTGCCGATCAACGCCCGGCCACTCCCGCCGAGATCCAGCACATGAAAGAGCTTCTCGCGCAGGGTCTCCGCGAGGGTGCCGTCGGCATGTCCAGCGGGCTGACCTACACCCCGGGCATGTACGCCGACACCGGAGAGCTTGCCGCGCTGTGCGAGGTCGTCGCAGAGATCGGCGGCTTCTACGCCCCACACACCCGGTCGTACGGAGCGGGCGCGCTGGAGGCGTACGCCGAGATGATCGACCTCGCGCGCACCACCGGCTGCCCACTGCACCTGACGCACGCGACGATGAACTTCGGCGTCAACCGCGGACGGGCCAAGGAGTTTCTGGACATGGTCGACGCCGGTATCGCCGACGGGTGCGACATCACGCTCGATACCTACCCCTATCTGCCCGGCTCCACCACGCTGTCAGCCCTGCTGCCGAGCTGGGCCATGTCGGGTGGGCCGGACGCGGCACTGGAGCGCTTGCAGGATCCCGACACTCGCGCGCGAATCACCCAGGACGTCAACGTGAACGGGTCCGACGGCTGTCACGGCGTCACCGTCGAATGGGACACCATCCAGATCAGCGGGGTGGCCAACAGCGAGCTCGACGAGTACGTCGGGCGCACGATGCAGGCGATCGCCGCGGATCGCGGAGTTCCCCCGGTCGAGGTCTTCTTCGACCTGCTACTGCGTGATCAGCTGGCCACCAGCATCCTGCAGCACGTCGGCCACGAAGACAATGTCCGCGCAATCATGGTGCACCCCAAGCACATGGGTGGCAGCGACGCCATTCTGGTCGGGGCCAAACCGCACCCGCGGGCATGGGGCACCTTTCCGCGGTACCTCGGTCACTACGTTCGCGACATCGGCCTGTTCAGCCTGGAAGACTGCGTCAACCATCTGACCGGGCGTGCCGCGCAACGGCTCCGACTCGCCGACCGCGGGATCATCCGAGTCGGCTACGCCGCGGACCTGGTGCTCTTCGACCCCGCCGTCGTCACCGACACCGCCACGTTCGAGAACCCGAAGCAGCAGGCACGCGGAATCAGCCATGTCTTCGTGAACGGCGAGTGCGCGATCGACGACGGCCAACCCACCGGACGACTCGCCGGCCGCGCACTGCGGATGGACTCCACGAGGAATCAGACCATATGAGTACCGCTGCCTCGGTCGCGATGGCGACCATCCTGGCCGACCGGGCACTTGCCGTCGTTCGCGCCCCTGAGATCCCCGATCCCGTCGCGCTCTCGAACGCCCTCGCGCAGTCCGGCATTCGCGCCGTCGAGCTGACCTTCACCACACCGGGCGTTCTCGACTACCTGACCGCCGCCGCATCCTCGGATGCGGTGCTGGGAATGGGCACCGTCTGCACCGCGGATCAGGCCAAGGCGGCCATCGATGCGGGCGCACGGTTTCTCGTCACTCCGGGGATCCGGTCAGAGGTCGCGAAAGTCGGTTCAGACAGCGATGTTCCGGTGATCATGGGGGCCCTCACTCCTACCGAGGTCCTCGCCGCACTGGATCTCGGCGCCGCTGCGGTGAAGATCTTTCCTGCCAGTGCCTTCGGTCCTCGGTACTTCAAGGATCTCCGCGGGCCGTTCCCCGACGTCGCGTTGATCCCCTCCGGAGGGGTCAACGCAGGCAATGCCGCCGAGTTCCTCGCCTACGGTGCCGTCGCGGTCACGGCGGGAACCGAGGTCGTCTCACCCCAGGCCGTCGCATCTGGCGATTGGTCCGACATCGCCTCTCGCGCTGCCGCGTTCGTGCAAGCACTGAACTAGCCCACACCACCGTCACCGAAAGGCTCGCCCATGATCGACTGGCTCAGAACATCGACACCAGGACTGCTGGTCCTCTGCGGACTCGCGATCGCGATCCTGCTGTTCGCCATCATCAAGGTCAAACTGGAGCCGTTCATCGCGCTGCTCCTCACCGGCCTCGGACTTGCGCTGGCTGCCGGCCTACCGGTCAAGGACATCGTCGGCACCGCGATCAAGGGCAGCGATTCGATCCTCGAGACGGGTTTCGGGTCCATCCTCGGACACATCGCGGTGATCATCGGACTCGGCACCGTCTTGGGTGCCATCCTCGAACGGTCGGGCGGCGCCGACGTCTTGATGACCAAGCTGCTCGGGATATTCGGCGAACGCGGCGCGCCCGTCGCGATGGGCCTGCTCGGTCTGATCTTCGGCATCCCGGTCTTCTTCGACATCGGAATCTTCGTGCTGGCCCCACTGGTCTACGTGGCCGCCAAGCGTGGCGGCAAGTCGCTGGTGCTGTACGCGATGCCGATGCTCGCCGGCCTGTCGATGACCCACGCGTTCCTGCCGCCACACCCGGGGCCGGTCGCCCTCGGTGGTCTGCTGGAGATCAGCTTGGGGTGGCTCATTCTGATGGGATTCGTCTGCGGCATCCCGGGTTTCATCGCCGCAGGACTTCTGTGGGGCAGCTACATCGGCAAGCGGATGATGGTCGAGGTCCCACCCGACTTCATCGTCGAGGAGCCCAAGGATTCCGACGGCGGGGGCGGATCGCCCAACGGCGGGGGAGTCGGCACGGTGAAGGAGACGGCAGCCAAAGTCGACAACGTCGTCAAGACCAATCCACCGTCGGTGGGCCTCATCGCGGCGATCATCGCCATACCGCTGGTTCTGATCCTCGGGGCGACGTTCGGCACCCAGCTTCTCGACGCGGGGCCGCTGCTGTCGGTGCTCACCTTCCTCGGTACACCCGCGGTCGCCCTGCTCATCGCCGTGCTGGTCGCCTTCTACGTGCTCGGTGTCCGGCGAGGCTCGAGCGTGCAGGAACTCAGCGTCCTCACCGGCGAGTCGTTGCGCCCCGTCGGCATGCTGTTGCTGGTCGTCGGTGCGGGCGCCTTCTTCGGCAAGGTCATCTCCGCCACCGGAATTGGTACCGCATTGGCCGAGACGATGTCCGCGGCGGGGCTGCCGGTGATCGTGTTGGCCTACGTCATTAGCTGTGGGCTGCGCATCGCGCAAGGCTCGGCGACCGTCGCCATCGTCACCACCGGTGGCATCGTGGCTCCGCTGGTCCACGCGGGTGGCTACTCCCAGATGGCGGTGGCCCTGATCGCGATGGCGATCGCCGCGGGTTCCATCATCCTCAGCCACGTCAATGACGGTGGCTTCTGGATCATCTCGAAGTTCTTCAACCTGTCCGTGAAGCAGACGCTGCAAACCTGGACGGTGCTGGAAACGGTGCTGTCGGTGGTGAGTTTCGCCGTGGCGGCGGGGTTGTTCGCAGCGTTCGCCTGACCGGCGTCACGCCTGAGCTGGTGTGTGAATCTGACGACGCGACACGCCAGCGACCCGTCGCAGGATGCACGAACGGGGGAAGGGGGCGCAGGTGAGGATCGGATTACCGTCGTCACGGTTGTTGCGGTAGTGCGAGACTGACAAGGTGCACCATGTACTGCGAGCAGGCCTTCTGGGAGATCTACCGGTGCGGGACTTCGTCGTCTCGCCTGGCTTTGCCGGCGTAGTGGCGCTGCTCGCGGCGGTCATCGCCGCGGGTGCCGTGCTCTACGCGTCCCGACGAGCCCGTCAGCGGTTCGAACAGCAGCGTGAGCTGCAGGAACGCCGTCAAGAACAGACTCGTGACGACGCGGCGAACGCTCTGGCGTGGGAGCGGTGGCAGTGGGTGGTCGACACCGCGGGGATAGAGCCTGCCACCAGCGAGGGCGCCACTCTGGGTCTTGGGCCTGCGGTGACCCTGGAGCTGCTGGGTGGGCTGCTGCGTGATGCCGAGCGGCTCGGCGATGAGACGCTTGCCAAGGCCGTCGCGGTGTACCAGGAGCAGCTCTTGCTGGTGCTGGCACAGCAGGCCGGTACCGTTTCCGACCTCGGGGTGCCCGCGAGGGCGCAGTCGCCAGATGGCAAGCCAGCCACCAAACCAGCATCGTCGGCGCACCGGAAGCCCGACACCGCGACGCCGCCGACCCCGACGACGCCGACGACGCCCGGTGAAACGGCTCCCGCCACGGTGACGGAGAGCGGCGGAGGGCGGCGGCGCCGATGACGACCACGCGGCAACACATCGAGGACCTCGACGTCGACAAGTGGGCGACGTTGACCCGACGCGCGGCGGCGGACTCAGTCGCGGCCGCCGAGCGGTTGGGGCTACAGCCACGGGCTGAATCGGTCGCATTGGCCCGGATGACTGAGCGCGAACTCGTCGAACACCGCGAACGCAATGGGCCACCCGTGCCACGCCGGTCGCTGGCGATGCAGCTCGTCGAGGCCGACCATCTGCGCCGTGTGGCCGAGGAGCAGGCCCGCGAGGCGCACCAGGGCAGGCTGGATGCCGAGGCGGCGGCCTCGCTGGCTCGGACGGAAGCCGGGGAAGCCGCGCGGGTTGCCACGGCGGCGGGTGAGCGGGTCCGCGCGGTGGAGGCCGAGGCCGCGCGCAAAGACGCTGAACGCGTAGCGGAGCGGGCGGCCGATCAGAAGGCGGTGCAGCAGGCGCAAGCCGAGACCGAACGGGCCCGCGCCAGTGCGGCGGCCGAGCTGGCGGCAGCCGAGGAGAAGGTTCGGGCCGCGGAGGCACGCGCCGTCGAGCGGGGCACCGAACGGACGACCGAGCGGGCGGCGGGGGAGAAAACCGTGCAGCAGCTGCAGGCGGAGATCGAACGGACGCGCGCCGGTGCGGCGGCTGAGGTGGCCGCAGCCGAGGAGAAGGCGCGAGCCGCCGAGGCACGAGCCGAACAGCGGGGCACCGAACGGACGGCCGAGCGGGCGACGGGGGAGGAAGCCGTCCAGCGGGTGCGCGGCGAGCTGGAAAAGGTGCGCTCCGACGCGGCCGCCGAGGTGGCAGCGGCGCGCGGGCAGGCCAGCGGTGACGTCTCTGCTGCGCGGGCAGCTGCAGAGGCCGACGTCACCGCTGCGCGGGAAACCGCAGAGGCCGACGTCGCTGCCGCGCGGGCGGCTGCAGAGGCCGCGGTCACCGCCGCACAGGAAGCCGCAGAGGCCGATGTCGCCCACTGGCGGGCCCACGCCGACGACATGGAGCGATGGGCGCGGGCCGAAGTGTCGACCCAACTGTTGACGATTCCCATCCCGCCGTTGGACGTGCGTGCCCGAATCGGGTCCGTCGAAAGTACGGTCGACGCGCTGTACCAGATCGATTACGTGCTGGAGGTCGGACTGGCCGAGGACGTCGAGTCGCAGTTCGTGCCCGATCTCGAGTTCACGCGCAACCTCGTGTGGAAGGTGCAGCAGCAGGCCAAGGACCTAACCAGCGAATTGGCCAATCTGTCGTCGAGATACGCCGACTCATCGCAGGCGGAGGCCGCCGCCGGCTACGCCGAAGCCGTGACCGACGCCTATCGCGGGTTCGTGCAGCGCATCGACGCCGCCATTCAGCGATTGGGAAGCCGCTTCCACAGCCCGGACGCCGAGATCATCGCGGCGGTCACCGCCATGCTCGCCGACCTTCGGGCGCAAGGTCTTTACTAGGCAGGCGGGTCAGCGCCGGAATGTCTCAGCGGCTTTGAAATGAGCATCATGGTCGCCCATCTCGTTGCGAAACCAGGTGTTTCGTCGCCACCGTGCGTACCGATCCTGCAGCCGCGCGATGCGACCGCTTCGGTGTGCCAGCAGGTCGATCGTGAGGTTGATCGGAATCTGAAGGAGCGGGAGGAGTGCCCATGGCCATGGGTTGGGCATGTCGTAGGACTTGTAGAACTGGCCCGGCAGGAAGTAGCGGGTGTAGCCGAGCTGGATTCGATAGTTGAACTGGTCGCGGATCGCCTTGCGACGAGCCGTACCTGGTTTCGGTGCGAACGCGCGCGGATATGACTCGATGAGTTCGCGGCCGTCCTCGATCGCGCCGAATGTCCGCTTGGTGAAGTAGAGCGTCATCAGTTGACCGGCTTCGGGAAGATCCGCTGGGTACCAGCGGGGTTGGACGCCCATCAGGTGCCCGACGTATCGCCAGAAGTGCATCATCGCCAAGGTGTCGGCGGTGGTCGATCGGTAGCCGAGCTTGTGCATGCCCAGTCCTGTGGCGAACCCGCCCGCCAGAAGCGTGATGGTGGCTTCGGCCTGGCTGATCGGTTTGCCCCACGCAGCCAGGTTCCATTGCGGATGGCGGGTGATCCGCTGCCGGAGAAAGACGTGCATGACGCGAACCCGCATGGCGGTGGCGCGCCCGGGCGCCCCGGGTTTGGTGCCGTCGGGGTCGGACACGTCGATCCAAAACCGCGCCGTCTCCATGAAGCGGTTGAGCGCTGCGTCACCGGCGTACTTGCCGGTCATGCTGAGCGGCTTCACGATCGGGTCTTCGGTGTACGCGAGCAGTGTGCCGACTCCGTTGAAGCTGAAAACGGCGGGGCCATACCGCCGGAAGAGGAACGCGCCACGTTCGACCAGATCGTGATCGACCCACGGTGGGTCCTTCTCGAGTTCTTGGAATAGTCGCACCATCGACGCCGGCGCGTCGGGAACGGACTCGATCCCGTGTGCGAGGGCCTGGTCCAGCATGGCCCTGCCCTGGGATGAGTTGCCATCGATGTAGGCGTCCTTCACGAAGGCCTCGGCGACTGGGTCGGCGTCGTAGTACCCGTGTGCGAAGTCGAGGATGTGTTCGTCCGACGGCAGGCCGATGGCACTCGAGAAGGATTTGATACCACGACGTTTGGGCTGGTCGGAACGTCGACTGCGGTTGTCCAAGAACGCTTGGAAGTCGGTCGAGATCTGATCGGCCTCAGCTGGTGAATAATCTTCGACGGTCATTTGAGTGTCTTGTTCGTGTTGAACCTTGCCTCGAAGAATTCGACTGCACCGCTGTGTTCGAGCGTCACGACGTCGAGGCCGAAATCCTTCAGCCATGCCTCGATTTCGCCGGCGCGCGGAGTGTTTCCGAACACCCCGGCGCGACGCGACATTGCGATCAGAACATCCTGACGCGGACCGCGACCTCTGACGCATGACGTCCCCCGTAGCGTCCCTCCCGGCCTGAGGACGCGAGCGAGTTCGCCGAGCGCGGCGCGCGGGTCGGGCAGGCAGTGAAGCCCGTTGTAGGTGATGCACAGATCAAAGCTGTTGTCGTCGAACTGAAGTGCGGTCACGTCGGCTTCGACGAACTCGATCGCGTCTTGCACTCCCCGTTGGGCCGCCGCTGCGCGCGCCTGGCCGAGCATGAAGGGGGAGATGTCGGCCGCGACGTAGTGCACGTCCTGGCCGGGACGTAACCC
>Ga0137412_10004188_pt1 | contig 11543 bp, 9 predicted proteins | sample CZODoug2_1_16fun_FD_122160 | JGI IMG/M metagenome (GOLD analysis project Ga0137412, IMG submission 122160) | Vadose zone soil fungal communities from Angelo Coast Range Reserve, California, USA - CZODoug2_1_16fungal (Hybrid Assembly) | ecosystem: Environmental > Terrestrial > Soil > Vadose zone...
CCGCCGGCGGTGGGCTGGCGCTGCTGCGCACCGGCGACCGGGTCCGCATCGACCTGGTCAACGGCACCGCCGACATGCTGATCCCAGACGATGAGCTGGCCAGCCGGCGTGCCGACCTGGAGGCGGCGGGCGGCTACCCGGTGCCGGCCTCGCAGACCCCCTGGCAGGAGATCCAGCGCTCCATGGTCGAGCAGCTTGCCGACGGCATGGTGCTGGGGCCGGCGGTCAACTACCAGCGAGTGGCGCAGAGCAAGGGAGTGCCCAGGGACAATCACTGAGAGCTGGTGACCTGGACGTCGATCAAGGTTGGCGTCGGTGAGGCGAGCGCGTCGCGCAGCGCGGTGGCGAGTTCTTCCGGGCGCCGTACCGCGACGGCGGCGCAGCCCAGGCCCCTGGCCAGCCCGGCGAAGTCGATGTCCGGCAGCGTGGTACCGACCGGTTTGCTGATGCCGAAGTGCCGGGCGAACTCGTCCAGTGCGGCATAGCCGTGGTTGTTGACGATGATGAACACGATCGGCAGCGATTCGCGCGCCGCCGTCCACAGACCTTGGATCGCGTACATGCTCGATCCGTCCCCGAGCAGGGCAATCACCTGCTGGTTGGGGCGGGCGAGGGCCACCCCGACGGCGGCGGGCAGTCCGTGTCCCAGCCCGCCGCTGGCGCAGGTGTAAAAGCTCTCCGGTCGGTCGAACGGCAGGTAGGCGTGCATGACCGACCGGCTGCTGGGGGCCTCCTCCACGACGATGCTGGAGTCCGGACGCACATCCGCGAGCGTCTGCATCAGCAGCGCTTCGGAGATCGTCTCCCGCTGTTGCACGCGTGCCGGTGGCACCCGCTCGGGCGGCGCGGGCCGGGGCTCCGGGTCCGGCCCGGCGAGCAGGTCGCGCACCCCGAGGCCGATGCTGGTGACCACCGAGGTGCCCAGCGGGGTCCACGCGGCGGTCGCCGGGTCGTCGATCAGCTGGAACAGCGTGGTTCCGTCCGGGACGTGCGGTCCGGCGCCTTCGACGTGGTAGGGGAACACCGGGGAGCCCAGCACCACGACCACGTCGTATTCCCCCAGGCGTTCGCGGACGCCGTCCCGCTCAGCGGGCAGGAAGCCGGCGAACAGCGGATCGGACTCGGGAAAGCCGCAGCGTGCCGAGAACGGGGCTACCCACACGCGCGCCTGGTGGCGTCGGGCCAGGGCGATCGTCTCGGCGAACGCACGGTCCCGGTCCACGCCGGCGCCCACCACCAGAGCCGGTCGCCGGGCGTGCGCCAGCGCCTCGGCCACCCGGTCCAGAAGTGCCGGGTCCGCGCGGATGGCGGTGCTGACGGTGTGCGGCGGCAGGGGCTGCTCGGGATCGGTGGGTTCGTCCCAGTCGTCCACCGGCACGGACAGGAACACCGGACCCTGTGGCGGTGCCATGGCCAAGTGGTAAGCGCGCACCAGCGCCGCCGGTACGTCCTGGGCCCTGGCGGGCTCGCAGGCCCATTTCACGTAGGGCCGGGGCAGCTCGATGGCCTGGTCGGCGAACAGGAACGGTTCGCCGACCAGCATGGACCGGGCCTGCTGGCCGGCGGTGATGATCAGCGGTGTGCGGTTCTTCCACGCGGTGAAGATGTTGCCCATCGCGTGGCCGACCCCGGCCGCCGAGTGCAGATTCACCAGGGCCGCGTTCCTGGTCGCCTGCGCGTAGCCGTCGGCCATGCCGACCACCACGGACTCCTGCAACCCCAGCACGTACCGGAAATCGTCCGGGAAGTCGCGGAACATCGGCAGCTCGGTAGAACCCGGATTGCCGAATACCGCGGTCATGCCGAACGACCGGAGCGCTCCGATGAAGGCCTCCCGGACGCTGTCCGCCATAGCCACCTCCCCCGTCGTGCACGTCGCCCACCGACTGCCCCCGCCGTACCCGCCGAGCATAGTTCGCCACCCCCGCCGCCCGCCCGCCTCGCCTCGCCTCGCCTCAGTCCACCCCCCGACCTGTCGCGTCTATTTCCAACGACATGACCTACCCGTCGCGCCTTTTTCCAACGACAGGTCGCCGGGGCGCCGGTAGAACGGGGGGATGGAGATTGAGCGGCGAGTTGCGCTGCGGTTTCATCCGGACGCGGTGGCGGCGAACACCCACATCAACCTGTCGGCGGTGCGCTCGGATGGCCAGTGCCTGTGGGTGGCCGGCGATGAGACCGCCACGGTCGAGCGGTTGACTCCCGACGAGGGGGGCTTCGGCAACCAGCGCGCGTTCCGACTGGCCGACCTGGTCGAACTCCCCGGCCCCCCGGAGCAGGAAGCGGACATCGAGGGGCTGGCCCGCTCCGGTGGGTTCCTGTGGGCGATCGGGTCACACAGCCTCATCCGCAAGCGGGTCAAGCCGACCCACTCCGATGCCAAGGCGATCCGCCGGCTGGGCCAGGTCCGGCGGGACGAGAACCGCTATGTCATCGCCCGGCTGGCGGTGCAGAACGGGGCTGACGGGCTTCCGGAGCTCATCAAGAGCACAGATGACGGCCGGACCAGCGCGGTGTTCGGCGCCGCCGGCGAACCCAACCTGGCCGATCTGCTCGCCGAGGACGAGCACCTCGCGCCGTTCCTGGCTATTCCGGCCAAGGACAACGGGTTTGATGTGGAGGGGCTGGCGGTGCACGGCCAGACGCTCTACGCCGGGTTGCGCGGCCCGGTGCTGCGTGGGTTTGCGGTAGTCCTCGAGGTGTTGCCGGAAGAGGCCGCCCCGGGACGGCTGCGGCTCGCCCCGCTGGACGACGGGCGGCCTTATCGGAAGCACTTCCTGGACCTGAACGGGCTCGGCGTGCGGGATCTGTGCCCGCACGGGCCTGACCTGCTGATCTTGGCGGGCCCCTCGATGGACCTGGACGGGCCGGTCCGGGTGTACCGCTGGCACGACGCGGCGGTGCGGGATACCTCCGCGGTCGCTCGGGGGGCCCAGCTCACCGTGGAGATCGAGCTGACCTACGGCGAAGGCGACGACCACGCCGAGGGCATCGCCCTGCTGCCCGGGCCGGAGCCGGACAGCCCGCCCCAGCTCCTCGTGGTCTACGACAGCCCCGCGATCCATCGCCGACCTCGGGAGGACGTGGTCTTCGCCGACGTGGTCCGGCTACCTGGCCCTGGCTCCGGCTGACCGGCCGGCGGGGTCCTCGAGGGGTTGCCCGTCAGCCGAGTCTGAGCAGCTGGCGGGCGTTCCCGTGGGAGATCTTCGCCCGGTCCGCGTCGTTGATCTCGACGTCGTCGAACCACTTGCTCGCGTCGATCATTCTCTCGAACGGATAGTCGGTGGCGAACAGCACGCGGTCCGCACCGACCTCGAGCAACACGTTGAGCAGCGCGGGGGTGCGGTAGTTCCCGCTGATGGTGAGGTGGAAGTTGTTGCGCAGGTAGTGCCCGAACGGGCGCCGCGCCGGAATGCCGCGTGGGGCGACCTCGATGCGGTGATCGGTCCGCCAGATGTTGAACGGCAGAAGTTCGCCGAAGTGGCCCAGGATCACCTGCAACCGAGGAAAGGTGTCGAACAGGCCGCTGCCCATCAGGCGCAGCGCGTGGGTGCCGGTCTCCACCGAGAATCCCCACGCCGAGCCGAGCAGCCAGGGGTGGCCCTGGTAGATCTGGCTCCGGCTGGGCAGTGCGTCGCGCGGGTGCAGGTAGATGGGGACGTCGAGCTCCTGCACAGCGGCCCAGAAAGCGCGGTACCTGGCGTCGTCGAGGTAGACGGCGGTGTCCTCGGCGCCGACCTGGGAGAAGCCGTTGATCATCGCGCCGACAAAACCCAGCTCGCGCACGCAGCGGCGCAGTTCGGTGATTGCCTGGTCCGGATCCTGCATCGGCAGCGCCGCGAAGCCGGCGAACCGGTCCGGGCGGCGGGAGATCTGCTCGGCTTCGAAGTCGTTCAGCCGGCGGGCCCAGTCGACCGCCTGCCCGGGCTCCCAGAGCGACTGAATGCCCGGGGAGAGCAGGGACAGCACGGCGAGCTCGATGCCGCCCTCGTCCATCTGTCGCAGCCGGTCGTCCTGGATGTCCAGCAGCATCGCCCGGTGCTCCGGCCAGCCGGCGGCACTGAAGTGCTCCGCTGACTGTTCGACGATGTTGGGATCTGTCGCGCCGAAGTGCTCTTCGAGGGCGATCTTGCCAGTCATGGGTTCTCCGTAAGGTCCGGTGCGAAGGAGACTAGCAAGCTATAGCATAGCGCGCTATGAGAAGTAGTAGGCTGTCCACATGGCAGAGGACAGCGAGCCTGGGGACAACCAGCCCGCGGAGAGCGAGCCCGGGGACAGCGATGTCGACGAGTTCTCCCAGGCGTGTAACCGGGTCTACTCGCTGATGCACCGCAACCGCAGCAGCCTCACCGCGACCACGTCGGGCCCCACTCAGCTCTCCGAGTCGCAGCTGGCCATCGTGACGCCGCTCGCGGAACACGGGGCGATGGCCGTCGGGCAACTCGCTGCCCACGCGCGGGTCTCCCAGCCGACCGCCACCCGCGCGCTCAAACACCTGGAGAGGAGGGGCATCGTGGTACGGGGGCGGGTCGAGGAAAACGAGCGCACCGTGCTGGTGCGGCTGACTCCGCTCGGGGTGCGGGCCTGGCAGCGCGCCGGGGAACGCATGCGCACGTTCCAGCGCAAGGCGCTGGGCCGCATCCCACCCGAGCGACGCGCCTCGGTCGTGGCGGCGCTCGACGAGCTGGCCAGGGTTATCGACCAGACCAGCTGAGGCCGGTCTGGCCGAGTGCCCCCGCTGTCACTGGGCGAGGACCACCTGCTGGCCCTCACGAAGACCGGCGAGGATCTGCGTCGTGATGTCGCCGGACATGCCCAGTTGGACCTGGACAGGGTGGGACTTGCCGTCGCCGTCGAGGACCTGGACGACCCCGGTGTCCCCGCCGCGCTCAACCGCGGCGGTCGGCACCACCAGCACGTTGTCCATGCTGCCGGTGATGACCTTGACTTCGGTGGTCTGACCGCCCTTGAGCCGGGGATCGGTCTCGTTGAGCACGATGGTGGCGTAGTAGTTGGTGACGTCGTTGATCTTTGTGCCGGTGGGGGCGATGGCCGCGACGGTGCCTTCGCGGGTGAGATCGGCGACGGCGTCGAAGGTGAGCTGGACCCTCTGGTTGGGCCGGATCTGGGAGGCGTCGGCCTCTTCGAAGGGCACCACAACCTGATAGCTGTTGACGTCCTTCAGCGTGATGAACGAGGGACCACCAGGACGTCGCGCCGGGTTGCCCGTGTCGTCCTTGCCGCCGACGCCCGACTCCGTGTCAGGGAGGGAGGCTCGACCGCCGGGGGCCAGTGGGGTGGTTCCGGCCGCCGCGTCCAGGTTCTCACCGACCGTGCCGTTGATGCTGGCGACGGTGCCGGACACGGACGCGCGCAGCAGGGTGTCGTCCACATCGCGTTGCGCCCGATGTACCTCCTGCGCCGCGTCGTCGACGACTGCCTGGCGTTCGTCGATGTAGTGCGGGCGGTCAGTGGCCGCGCCGTCGGCGGCGTCACCGGCCGCGTCCGCGTCCCTGCGGGCGTCGGCGACGGACACCCTGCTTCGCGCGTGATCGATGTCGGCCCGGCGCCTAGCCGCCTGCAGCGCGCGCTCATTGAACTGGATGCGCCGTTGGTACGCGATCACCTCGGATTTGCCGTTCTCGGCACGCTCGCAGGTGGGCGAATGGACATCCAGTGGGGATTCCAGCAGTAGGCCGCGCCTGTCCTTGGTGGTGACGTCGGCGTTATCTCCGTAGCCGTCGTAGCGGTGTGAGTTGCCGGTGACCGAGCGGTTGCACCTTGTCTGATCGGCCTGCGCCTCGACTCGAGCCCGCCGCAGGCCTTCCCGGTCTTCGTCGATGCGTTTCTCGGCGTCCTCTATTGCTCGATCGTTGGCCTCGTCGACCGAGTCCGCCTCGTCCTTGCGCGCGTTCAAGACGTCCTGGGCCCGGTTGTGGTCATGGCTGGTGGCATCGGCCTTGTTGTCGTCCTTGGCCCCGTCCAGCCGGGCCTGTTCCTTGTCCAGCCGGGCTTGCGCCTGGGCCAGGTCGGCCTGTGCGTCGAAATCGTCGATACGGGCGAGCACCTGCCCGGCCTGCACCTGTTGGCCCACGGTCACCATCAAGTCGGCCAGCTTGCCTGACTTCGGGAAACCCAGATTCTGCTCGCTGATTGCCTGCAGGGTGCCGGTCGCGGACACCGTCTTCACCACGCTGCCCTGTACCACTCGCGCCGTGGTCGGTCCGGATTCGGCCGAGCCACAGCCGGCCAGGAGCAATCCCGGCACCAGACCCACCACGACCGCGGCCACTGCCCGATGCCTAGACGGACGCGCGTCGGCGACACAGCCCAGAACCCGGCGCGACTCCGACTCCCACGTAGCGGCCGACCGCATGTGGCGCTCTCCTTCTCGCGTGGCTGTCCGAACCGAGGTACTCATGGGCGGTCTCATTCGTATCGCAGGGCATCAATCGGGCGCATTCGAGCCGCTCGATTGGCCGGGTAGGCGCCGAAGAACAGCCCGATGCACAGGCTGACGGTGAAGGCCAGCGCCACCGAACCCCAGGAGAGCTGGGGTGGGGCGAACTGGCCGAATTCGGCTCCCACGGTCGAACCCAGCAGTGAAAGCCCGACACCGATCAGCACGCCGGCGACGCCGCCGATCCCGGCAAGCACCGTGGACTCGATGAGGAACTGCTTCAGGATCGCCTTGCGGCGAGCTCCGACCGCCTTGCGGATCCCGATCTCGCGAGTTCGCTCGGTAACGGTAACCAGCATGATGTTCATGACTCCGATGCCGCCGACCAGCAATGCGATCGCCGCGATCGCGGCGAGGAACAAGGTAAAGACGTCGGTCATCTGGGTGTACTGCCGCAAGAGTTCCAGGTTGGAGCGGACGTCGAAGTCTTTCTCCTCGGGATCGCTGATCCGGTGCTGATCCAGCAGCACCCGGGTTATCTTGCCCATGGTGGCTGGGACAGCGGCCTGGTCGATGGCCTGCACGATGATCTGATCGACGTTGTCCTTCCCGCCCACCAGGTAGTTACGCGCCGCGCTGATCGGCATGACCACGATGTCGTCCATCTGGCCGTTGGGGACCAGCACCCCGGTTACTTGGAAGTCCTGCCTGCCGATCCGAACCGTCTGGCCGAGCGCGGCCATACGGTTACCGTCGAAGAGCTCCTCCACGGGTTTGTCGCCGAGCACGACGATCCGGTTGCTGGTCCGCACATCGGACCCGGTGAAGAAAGTGCCCGCCGCCATGGTCCGGTGATATGCCGCCAGGAAGTCCGGAGTGGAGCCAAATACGCTGCTCCGCCACAGTGAGTTGCGGTAGTTCAGCACCGCGCTGGCCTGTTTGACCGGAGTCACCGACACGATCCGGGGAGCCTTGGCGGATTCTTGCAGGGCTTTGACGTCCTTGTCGGTCAGCGGCTGGCTCTTGCCGCTCGCCGCGACACTGCCCCGGGATTGCAGCACTCCGATCAAGTTCGTGCCCAGCGAAGAGATCTGCTCGTTGAGCCGCACCGAGGTACCGTTGCCCAGCGCGACCAGCAGAATCACCGCAGCGACACCGATCATGATCCCGAGCATGGTCAGAAGCGTGCGCAGGCGATTTGCCCGCAAACTCCGAACCGCAACCCGAACCGCTTCCCGCAGGGTCACGCGGCGGCTCCTGGCGGCTGAATTTCTGAATCGAGCGCGCTAGTGACGATGGGCATCGCAGTGCCATCCAATGTGGCGATGTTCCGGTCGGCGAGTTCCCGAGCCGGCCACATCATGTGGACAACGCCCAGCTCAATCATCACCCGCCACCACAGTTCTCTGCCGTAGAGTCCACCGCTGTTGCGTCCTCGCTCTTAGGTGCAACGAGAGTATCCGCGGCGGGTTATGGCACCTGTGATTTCGCAGATCGAGTTACATGCGTGTCGTTTTACCGATCTTGCCGCGGCGAGTGGAAAGAGGATGCGTTTAATCGGGTTCGCCGGGTCCCAAGGCCTGTTTACCCTGGGAAGAGTGCACCTGATCCCCCGTTCGTGAGGTTGCTGAACGTTGCACAAACGGACCGTGACGAGATCAAACGTAGCTCATTCGGGTGGCGACCCGGCAAGATGTTTGCGGTTCGTAGCTGTCGCCGTGCGTGGCACCTCGGCATCCGCTGCCCCGCTCGAAGCATCACTCCAGTAGGTGGGTTGAGGGTGCGAAGGCGAGGACGCTGAGACGCGTTCGCGCTCGGGCGCCGCACAATCAGCTGGCGATGGTGCAGCCCTTGATTAATCTCCATTAGGCCGGCGGCACCGGGTAAGCCGAGTGGGATCAGTTCCCAGTAGCAATGGGGCCGAATCGGGACAGTGGCAGCACAATCAGGCGGGCCTTGCCGATCACCGTTGTGATCGGCACTGGGCCATTGCCGTCGGCGCGCGAGTCCACCGAGTTGTTGCGGCTGTCGCCCATCATCCACAACTGCCCTTCGGGCACGCGCACTGGGCCGAAACTGGCCTGCCGGGCGGGGCCGAACTCGGGCCCGAAATAGATGTACGGCTCGTTTACTGATAGGCCATCAACCAGCAACCTATTTCGGGCGTCGCAGCAGAATACGGTCTGGCCTCCGACGGCGATGACCCGCTTGATGAGGTCCGTGCGGTTCGGGCCGTTGCCGAAAACGCCGCCGATCCACTGCAATGTGCGCTGTACCGGATTGTCCGGCGGTGGGGTCACCGGCAGCTCGCTGTTGTGCCAACTGTCCGGAACGGCGAAGACCACGACGTCGCCCGGCTGGGGCTGCTGGAACCGGTAGGTGAGCTTGTCGACGAGCACGTGGTCGTTCTCGCACCCAGCACAGCCGTGCAAGGTCAACTCCATTGAGCCGGACGGGATCGCGAATACCCGGGCCACGAAGGCCGCGAGGAGCACGACGACGACCGTGAGGGCGAGCAGCGGCCAGACCGACCGAGAGCGGGTGGGGCGCCGGGGCGGGTCGGCCGAGTCCTCAATATCTGGCTCGAGTCCGGTCGTCGCGTCTTCGGGGCCCGAGGGCCGCTCGAGCTCTTGGCTCACCAGTGAGTCCGGTGGGCGGTCTTCACGGCACGAGGCCAAGCGGGCGCTCGGAACTGTCCGCCTCGGCGGTATCGCTGATGATCTTTCCGTCGCGCAACCGAACGATCCGCTCGGCGTGCGCGGCGATCTCCTCCTCGTGGGTAATCAGGACCACTGTGCGGCCCTTCTTATTTAGCCGGACGAGGATCTGCGCAATCTCCGCGCTGGAGGTTGAGTCCAGGTTGCCGGTCGGCTCGTCGGCCAGCAGCATCATTGGTTCGGTGACCAACGCGCGGGCGATGGCCACCCGCTGCTGCTGACCTCCGGATAACTCGTTGGGTAGGTGGTAGGCACGCTCGGAGAGGCCTACTTCGCCCAGCGCATCCTGGGCTAGCTGCTGACGTGCTGGCGAATTGGCGTACACCAGCGGAAGCTCGACGTTGCTGATCGCGGTGGTTCGCGGCAACAGGTTGTAGGCCTGGAAGACGAACCCGATCTTGCGGCCCCGGATGTCCGCGAGACGGTCATCGCTCAATTTGGCGACGTCCGTTCCGTCAAGCAAATAGGTGCCCGCGGTCGGGGCATCCAGACAACCCAAGATATTCATCATGGTGCTCTTGCCGGAACCGGACGGGCCCATGATCGCCACGAGTTCGCCCTCGCCGATCGTCAGGTCAATACCGTCCAGCGCCCGCACTTCGACCTCGCCGGTCCGATACACCTTGCTGACGCCTTGGAGTTGAATCATTGTGCCCGCCGTCGTAGTTCCGTATGAGCAGTTCCGGAGTTACACAGTTGTCGCATCTAACGCAGCGGTCTTGTCAACAAGCACAGTGCGTTGGTGAGGTTACACCATCCGACAAGCCCTTAACCCGAAAGTGATTTCGGGTCCCTCAGGTGGGTGGTTTAGTTAGAATAGATGGAGTGAAGCTGTGGACAGATTGTTCTCCACCCTACTAGATATATTGCTGCTAGAGGTGATTAGAAGCCTTAAGCGGAGCAGACAACGAAGTCAGGGGAGGAAATATGAAGCGCAGGCTCGTGCAGCGCGCCGCAGTCGCTGTTGCAACGACCGCTCTTGCCGCTAGCGCGACCGCCATGTTCGGTGGCGTTGCAGTCGCGGGTGGTAGCGGCCACAATCACGATGAGGTCAACAACACCGGCGGTGCTGCTGGTGGAGGCGAGGCCGAGGCCAACTGCTTGATTCCGATCGGCCTGGCCCTCGGCATCTACGGCAGTGACAAGCAGTCAAACGAGCAGTGCACGGCGACCGCGAACGGCGGGACCGGCGGATCGGCGGGCGAGACCTCGTACTGACCGCGAATTGTTGATCGGCGTTCGTCGACGGCACGTTCTACTATGAGGGTGTAGGTCCCCGGGTGTATCGGGGACCTACACCCTTTCGAGTTTAGCTGTCGTGGCCTGAGACGGGCGCTGGTGGTGTCGCGTTCGTGGGGGCCAGGGGCGGCTGGCTGGGCCTTCTGATGTCGATATGCAGAGGTCGCCGGGTGGCGGCGGACCGGGGTGTCGGTGATCGGGTCGATCCCGAGAGCGCGGGCAGGTGGCAGAGCCACCCTGTTCGTTCGGCCCATTTATTGAGTGTTGGAGCAATCTTTCCGCTATCGATGCGCCACTCTCGCTAATCTTTCACTTCTAAATCCGTATCCTGATCATCTCATTTCTGTCGGGTAGGGTCGTCTCGACCGCAGGTACAGATTTCCACTCCCTTTTTGATGCGCCGGGAGGCACTCTTCGACATCCTGGCGCGCGACGACCAAGCCGCGAAAGATCCGCGACGGCCGTCACTTTCGACCAAACCTGTTACTCATTTGAACGTCTAATTGCGTTGTCAATCAACCGGTCGTCTGTCCCTGCTCTGCAATGCGGCAGCGCAAGCCGCCCCGATAGTCGAATTCGACACGGGCAAGATGAGGAGCTCGTGAGCTCGGGTCCAGACGTATCTGGGTACCGACAGGACCCGGCACGGCCGTCGACACCGGCGCTCGCTTGGGGTTGTGCGCCACGGCAGCAAACCCGCAGGCTCTTACCATCGCGGGTAGGTTCCGTCGATCCAGGTTCGGGGGCGAGCGTGACAAGCACCGATGTTCCAACCACCGACGAGCGGGCATACGCCGATATGGCGGAGCTGTCCGCGGCGCCGCTGTGGCGGCAGTACGGGGAGCTGATGCCGGCCCAGCCGGTGAGCCGGGCCCGCCCGCATCTGTGGCCCTATGCCCGCTTGCGGCCGGTGGCGATGCATTTCTCGCGGGCGCTATCCCTGGCTGAGGCCGAACGCCGGGTGCTGATGATGGTCAACCCGGGGCTGACCGACCCGCCGGCCACGGTGCCCACCCTGTTCGCCGGCATCCAAATTGTCATGCCGGGGGAGACGGCGCGAGCGCACCGGCACACCGCAAATGCCTTCCGGTTCATCATTGAGGGCGACGGGGCGGTCACCACGGTCAACGGCGAGCAGCTGGCCATGCGCCCCGGCGACCTGCTGCTCACCCCCGGCTGGCACTGGC
>Ga0137412_10004189_pt1 | contig 11541 bp, 20 predicted proteins | sample CZODoug2_1_16fun_FD_122160 | JGI IMG/M metagenome (GOLD analysis project Ga0137412, IMG submission 122160) | Vadose zone soil fungal communities from Angelo Coast Range Reserve, California, USA - CZODoug2_1_16fungal (Hybrid Assembly) | ecosystem: Environmental > Terrestrial > Soil > Vadose zone...
ATGCCGTTGCCGATGCCGCGTTCGGTAATTTGTTCGCCCAGCCACATCACGAACAGGGTGCCGGTGGTGATCGACACCGTGGCGACGAACAGGAACTGCGGACCCGGGTTGGGTACCAGATTACCGCCGGAATTCTGGATCGCCAGGGCCGCACCGAAGCCTTGGAAGGCGGCGAGCGCCACCGTCCCGTAGCGCGTGTACTGCATCAGCTTGCGCCGGCCGGACTCGCCGTCCTTGCGAATCTGCGCCCAGGGCGGATAGACCATCGATGCCATCTGGATGATGATGGACGCGGTGATGTAGGGCATCACGTTCAGGGCGAATATGCTGAAACGCTGCAAAGCGCCGCCCGAAAACATGTTGAACATGCCGAGCAGGGTGCCGTTCTGGGTCGAGAAAAACGCGGCAAATCGAGCCGCATCGATCCCGGGCACCGGGATGAATGTGCCCATTCGATACACCACCAGCGCGCCCAGCAGGAACCATAGACGCTTGCGCATCTCGGCAAAGCGCGTCATGTCTCCTAGAGCGGCGGTCGGATTGGTGCTGGAAGTGGCCACGTGTCTTAAATCTCGAAACGCCCGCCGGCCGATTCGACCGCGCTCTTCGCGCCCTTGGTCGCCATGACCAGCTTATCCTTGACGATATAGGCCTTGCTGACGGTGCCGGACAAAATGATCTTCACCAATTTCGTGCTTTCCGGGACCAGGTTCGCCTCGATCAGGCCGGCCAAAGTCACATCGGTGCCCGTAACGCGCATCAGATCGGTGAGCGTCAACTCGGCGCGGGAGGCCTTCATGGCGGAGCGAAAGCCGATCTTGGGCAAACGCCGCTGCAAGGGCATTTGACCGCCTTCGAATCCGACCTTGTGATAGCCGCCCTTGCGCGCGCGCTGTCCTTTGACGCCGCGGCCGCAGGTCTTGCCCTGGCCGGCGGACGCGCCGCGGCCGACGCGCAAGTGCTCTCGCTTGGAGCCGGCACCCGGCTTGATGGTATTTAATCGCATTACGCTCTCTCTACTTTGAGCATGTGGCTGGCCGCGTTGATCATGCCGCGGTTCGACGGCGTGTCCGCGACCATGACGCTGTGGCCGATCCGCCGCAACCCCAGGCCCTTCGCCGAATTGCGGATGCTGGCAATCTGGCCGTACATGCTCTTGATCAAAGTGACTTTGACTGACTTGTCGGTCATGGCTTAGCCCACGAGTTCCGCGACGCTCTTGCCGCGCTTGGCCGCGATGTCATCCGGGGTGCGCAGCTTGGCCAGCGCATCCATGGTTGCACGCACCACGTTGATCGGGTTTCGCGAGCCGTAGCTCTTCGCGAGCACGTTGCGCACACCCGCGCATTCGAACACCGCGCGCATTCCGCCCCCGGCAATCACGCCGGTACCATCGGCAGCCGGCTGCATGTACACCCGCGTGGTTCCATGCCGTCCTTTGACAGCATAGAACAGGGTATCGTTCTTCAATGAGACCGTGACCAGGCTCTTGCGCGCCTGCATCATGGCCTTTGAGATCGCGACCGGCACTTCTCGCGCCTTGCCGTAGCCGAAGCCCACGCGGCCGGCGCCGTCACCCACCACGGTGAGTGCGGTGAAACCGAATTGCTTGCCGCCCTTGACCACCTTGGCGACACGATTCACCGCGACCAGCTTTTCGAGCAGGTCGTCGCCGGACATTGGTTTTTCTACTCTCGCCATAAGTCTTCAGACCCTTGGGTTAGAACTCGAGACCCGCTTCGCGAGCGGCCTCTGCCAGCGCTTTGACGCGCCCGTGATACATGAAACCGGAACGGTCGAAGGCGACCTTGGCAATCCCCTTGGCCTTGGCGCGCTCCGCAATTGCGCGGCCGACGGCCTTGGCAGCCTCTATGTTCCCGGTGGCTTTCAGTGCTCCGCGCACGTCCTTCTGCAAGGTCGACGCGGCAACCAGAACCTTGTCGCCCTCGGCAGCGAAGATTTGCGCATAGATGTGCTGGGGCGTCCGGTGCACCGACAGGCGCAGCGCGGCGAGCTCCTTGATCTTTACGCGGCCCCGGCGCGCACGGCGCAAGCGGGTGTCTTGTTTGGTCAATTTCATGTGCTTACTTCTTCTTCGCCTCTTTCAGCGAAATCTTTTCATCGGAGTACTTCACGCCCTTGCCCTTGTAGGGCTCCGGCGACCGGAAGTCGCGAATCTCCGCCGCGGTCTGGCCGACCCGCTGGCGATCGATGCCCTTGACGATGATCTCGGTCTGGCTCGGCGTTTCGATGGTGACGCCGTCCGGAATCGCATAGTTGATCAAGTGCGAATAACCCAAGGTCAAGGTCAGGCTCTTCGCCTGGACGGCGGCGCGATAACCCACCCCGACCAGCTCGAGCTTCTTCTCGTAACCCTTGGTCACGCCCGTGACCATGTTCGCCAGGTGCGCGCGCGTGGAACCGGCGATTGCGTTCAAGCCTTCCGCACTGCTGTCGGCTTCCACTTCCAGATGCTTGTCCTTCTGCACCACCTTGATGCCGCTCTTGATCGACAGCGTCAGCGTGCCCTTGGCGCCCTTCACCGTGACGACGTCGGCGCCAATCGTGGCACTGACGCCCTGCGGGAGATCTACCGGCTTTTTTGCGACTCGTGACATGTAAAGCTTACCTATTAAACCCTTTGAACGACTCTACGGCCCTTATTGGACAACGAAGAGCACTTCGCCGCCGGTGCCGGCCGCCCGCGCCTGCGCGTCGGACATGATGCCCTTGGGCGTGGATATGACCGCCACCCCCAAACCGCCAAGCACCTTGGGCAACTCATCCTTGCCGCGGTAAATGCGCAGGCCCGGACGGCTGATGCGCTCGATACGGTCGATGACCGGACGGCCCTCGTGGTACTTGAGCTCGATCGACAAGGTGCTCTTTGCGCCGGCGACATCGACACCGTACCCGCCTATGTAGCCCTCATCCTTCAGCACCTTGAGGATGGCGAGCTTCAGCTTCGAAGCACCCATACCCACCGTGGGTTTGCCCGCGGATTGCGCGTTGCGAATACGCGTCAGAAGATCGGCAATCGGATCAGTCATGCTCATTGTGCGCGCCTCACCAGCTCGCCTTCGACAGGCCCGGAATCTCACCGCGATTGGCCGCTTCCCGCAGCTTGGTGCGCGCCAGACCGAACTTGCGATACACGCCGCGAGAACGTCCGGTAATCGAGCAGCGGTTGCGCTGCCGCGTCGCACCCGCATCGCGCGGCTGCTGCTGCAGCTCCACTTGCGCGGCAGCGCGCTCTTCCGCCCCGGTCTTCGGGTCGCGGATCAGCTCTTTGAGCTCGGCGCGTCGCTTAGCGTATTTACTCGCTACTTTGAGGCGGCGCTTCTCGCGCATGAGCATGTTCGTCTTGGCCATGGGCTATTACCCTACTTGCGGAACGGAAAGTTGAAAGCTTCTAACAACGCGCGCCCGTGCTTGTCGTCGCGCGCCGACGTAGAGATGGTGATGTCCATTCCACGAATTTGATCGATTTGGTCGTACTGAATCTCGGGAAAAATGATCTGCTCTTTGACGCCGAGGCTGTAATTGCCTCGTCCGTCGAACGAACGCGTGCTGATTCCACGGAAATCCCGGATGCGCGGAATGGCGATGCTGACGAGACGATCCAGGAACTCGTACATGCGATCGCCGCGCAGCGTCACCTTGCAGCCGATCGCCTGGCCGTCGCGCACCTTGAACGTCGCGACGGATTTCTTGGCCTTGGTCACCGCGGGCTTTTGGCCCGTGATCTTGGCCATATCGCCGGTCGCGGCGTCCATGACCTTCTTGTCGGCCACCGCCTCGCCCACGCCCATGTTGATCGTGATCTTGAGGATGCGCGGAACCTGCATCGTGTTCTTGAGATCGAGCTTGGCCTTGAGCTCAGGCACGAGCTTCTCTTTGTAAATCTGTTTTAGTCTTGCTGCCATGTTATTTACTCGGTTATTTCGCGTCGACCATTTCTTTGTTCGACTTGAATATCCGCACCTTGCGGCCGTTCTCGAGCGCCTTGAAACCAACGCGATCGCCTTTCTGCGTCGCCGGATTGAAGATCAACACGTTCGACACATGCAAAGGCGCCTCGCGCTCGATGATTCCGCCCTGCACGCCCATCTGCGGATTCGGCCGCTGGTGCTTCTTGGACATGTTGAGTCCCTCGACGCGCACGCGGTCGTCCGCCAGCACCTCGATGACGGCGCCCTTGCGCCCCTTGTCTCGACCGGTGATCAGAACCACCAGGTCGCCTTTGCGAATCTTTTTCATCTACCCATTCCTAAATAAATCTAGGCCCGAATTACAACACTTCAGGCGCGAGCGAGATGATCTTCATGAACTGCACATTGCGCAGCTCGCGCGTCACGGGCCCGAAGATACGGGTGCCGATCGGCTCGAGCTTGTTGGTCAACAACACAGCCGCATTGGTGTCGAAACGAATCAACGAACCATCGGCGCGGCGCACGCCGCTCTTGGTGCGTACCACGACGGCGTCATAGACCTCGCCCTTTTTCACTTTGCCGCGCGGAATGGCGTCCTTGACGCTCACTTTGATGACGTCGCCGACGGCGGCGTAACGGCGCTTGGAGCCGCCCAGGACCTTGATGCACATGCAGCGCTTGGCGCCGCTGTTATCGGCCACGTTCAATATAGTTCGCATCTGAATCATGTCGGCTCCCTATTCGGCGCGGGCGCGTTCGACAACGCGCACCAGCACCCACGATTTACGACGCGACATGGGCCGGCACGGTTTGATCGAAACCGTGTCGCCTTCCTTGCACTCATTGTTCTCGTCGTGCGCCAGCAGCTTGGTGGTGCGGCGAATGTACTTGCCGTACATCGGGTGCTTGACCAGACGCTCGACCGACACGGCAACAGTCTTGTCCATCTTGTTGCTGACGACCTTGCCGGTCAGCAGGCGCTGCCCGGGTACGGGGGCCGCTCCAGCCACGGGCGCCGCTCCGGCCACGGGGGCCGATTCGGCTACCGCGATATTTTCTGGTGTCGTCGACATCAAGCCTTACCTCCGCTTGCCTTACTTTGGGCAAGCACCGTCTTTACGCGCGCAATATTCTTGCGCACCTTGGCAAATTGATCCGGCTTCGCGGCCTGGCCGGTCGCACGCGCCATGCGCAAATTGAACTGTTCGCGGCGCAGCTTGAGCAGCTCCTCGCCGAGATCCTTGGGTTGCCTGTTGCGCAAATCTTTGGCCTTCATGTTCCCACCCTCATGTCCGGACTTGGCGTTTGACGAACGCCGTCGACACGGACAGCTTCGCGGACGCCAGGCGGAACGCCTCGCGCGCGATTTCCTCGCTCATGCCCTCGATCTCGAACAGCACCTTGCCGGGCAGCACTTTCGCCACCCAATACTCGACGTTGCCCTTACCCGAGCCCATGCGCACTTCGAGCGGCTTCTGGGTAATCGGCACATCCGGGAACACCCGTATCCAAATACGCCCGCCGCGCTTCACGTAGCGTGAAATGGCGCGCCGCGCCGCTTCGATCTCGCGGGCGGTCATGCGGCATCGATCCGTCGCCTTCAGGCCGAATTCGCCGAACGCAACGGAGTTGCCGCGCTGCGCGCTGCCCGAAATCTTGCCCTTGAACTGTTTGCGGAACTTGGTCCGCTTCGGCTGCATCATGTGTCGTTACCTAGTTCAACCAGCGGCCGGCGCCGGGGCCTCGGCGGGCTTGGGCGCGGTCGCCGCGGCGGCTTCAGCGTCAGCCTCGGCGGCCTCGACTTCCGGCTGGTCGAATACCTCGCCCTTGAATATCCAAACCTTGATGCCGATGACCCCGTAGGTCGTCTGCGCTTCGGCGACGCCGTAGTCGATGTCGGCACGGAACGTGTGCAGGGGAACCCGCCCCTCGCGATTGGTTTCCGTACGAGCGATTTCCGAGCCATTGAGGCGGCCGGAGATTCGCACTTTGATGCCCAAAGCACCCGAACGCATGGTATTGGTCACCGCACGCTTCATGGCACGGCGGAACATCACCCGCTTTTCCAGCTGCTGCGAGATTCCCTCGGCGACCAGCTTGGCGTCGAGCTCGGGCTTGCGGATTTCGGCAATGTTGAGCCGCACGTCGTTCATGGTCATGCCGAGAATCTTCGCCACCGCGGTGCGGAGTTTCTCGATGTCCTCGCCCTTCTTCCCGATCACGATTCCCGGACGTGCCGTGTGAATGGTGATGTTGGCGCGGCGTGCTGCGCGTTCGATATGAATGCGGCTCACCGAGGCATCGGACAGCTTCTTGTTGAGGTACTTACGCACCAAGAAGTCGGTGTGAATATTTCCGGCGAAGTTCTTCGAATGCGCATACCACTTCGACGTCCAGTCGCGCGTGATGCCGAGACGAATACCAATCGGATTTACTTTCTGACCCATTAGGCCTCTCGCTTGCCGTCGGACACTTGAACCAGGATGTGGCTGTTGCGCTTGGCGATCCGCACGCCGCGCCCCTTGGCGCGCGCATGAAACCGCTTGAGCATCGGCGCCGGGTCGACTTCGATCCGCGTCACTTTCAGATCATCGACATCGGCATTGAAATTGTTGTAGGCATTGGCAATTGCCGAGTCCAGCACCTTGAGGACGATCTTGGCGCCCTTCTTCGGCATGAACTTCAACGTGTTGACCGCCAGCGTCGCGGATTTGCCGCGAATCGTGTCCACCACCAAGCGGCATTTCTGAGGAGAAATGCGCGCATACCGTAAAACTGCCTTGGTCTGCATGCCCTACTCCGCCGCCGACACTTTTTTGTCGCCGGAATGCGCTTTGAACGTGCGCGTGGGCGCGAACTCGCCGAGCTTGTGGCCGACCATGTTCTCGGACACCAACACGGGTACGTGCAAACGGCCGTTATGCACGGCAATGGTCAAGCCGACCATATCCGGAATGACCATGGAGCGCCGCGACCAGGTCTTGATCGGACGGCGATCATTCTTCTGACTGGCCGTCTGCACCTTCTTGGCCAGATGCAAATCCACGAACGGGCCTTTCTTGAGCGAACGAGGCACTGTGATATCTCCAGTCTCTTAGAGTCGTTTGTTCTTGCGGCGCTGAACGATCATGCCGTCCGTCCGCTTGTTGTGGCGCGTCTTCTTGCCCTTGGTCTGCAAGCCCCACGGACTCACGGGATGAGGGTTGCCTTGACCCGACTTACCCTCGCCGCCGCCGTGCGGGTGATCGACCGGGTTCATCACGACACCGCGAACCGTCGGACGCACGCCGAGCCAACGCACCGCGCCCGCCTTGCCGAATACACGCAGATTGTGCTCGTCGTTGCCCACCTCGCCGATGGTGGCGCGGCAATCGACGTGAATCTTGCGCATTTCGCCCGACTTCAGGCGCACGCTGGCATACACGCCCTCGCGCGCCGCGAATTGTGCCGAGCCGCCGGCGCTGCGCACCAGCTGGCCGCCTTTGCCGACTTTGAGCTCGATGTTGTGCACGGTACTGCCCACCGGAATGTGCCGCAACGGCAATGCATTACCCGGCTTGATCGGCGCATCCGCGCCGGAGCGAATTTCGTCGCCGGCTTTCACGCCCTTCGGCGCCAAAATGTAGCGGCGCTCGCCGTCCTTGTAGAGCACCAAAGCCAAGTGCGAGGTGCGGTTCGGATCGTACTCGAGACGCTCGACGATGCCGGGAATGCCATCCTTGTCGCGCTTGAAATCCACCAAGCGGTAGCGCTGCTTGTGTCCGCCGCCGATGTGGCGCGTCGTTTGCCGACCGGAATGGTTGCGTGCTCCGGTGCGGTTCTTCTTCGTGGTCAAGGACTCGAGCGGTCCGCCCTTGTGCAGGTGCGAGCGGTCGATTTTGACGACGAAGCGCGTACCCGGAGAGGTCGGCTTCATTTTGATGAGTGCCATGGCCGATAGTCCTTACTTCGAAGCGCCGCCGGTGAAGTCGATGGACTGCCCGGTTTCCAGACGTACGTATGCTTTCTTGAAGCCGTTGCGCTTGCCGGCCACATTCTTGAAACGGCGGGTCTTGCCCGGTTTGTTGAGCAAATTGACGCCTTCGACCTTGACCTCGAACATCAATTCGACGGCCTGCTTGACCTCCGACTTCGAGGCGTCGTCACGTACGCGGAACACGTACTGATTCGCCTTCTCGGTGACGGTGGCCGCCTTCTCCGACACGTGCGGTTGAATCAGCACGGTCATCAAGCGTTCTTTATTCATTCGCGCCTCCGAGACGCTGGTCCAGCAACTTCAACGCACCGACCGTGGCGATCACCTTGTCGTGCTTGATCAAGCTCAGGGGATCGAGCGAGGCCACCGGCATCACGTCCACGTAGGGCACGTTGCGGGCGGCCAAGAACAATTTCTCTTCGTAGGCCTCGACCAGGATGAGAGCCCGCGTGAGCCCAAACTCGGCCAATTTGCTGATCAGCAGCTTCGTTCGAGGTGCGGCCAGCTCCAGCGATTCGACGGCGAACAGACGATCTTCACGCACCAGCTGCGACACCATGGATTGCATGGCGGCGCGATACATCTTGCGATTGACCTTTTGCGAGAAGTCCCGCGGCCGAGCGGCGAAGGCCCGTCCGCCGCCCACCCAGATGGGGCTGCGAATCGACCCGACGCGCGCCTGGCCCGTGCCTTTCTGGCTCCAGGGCTTCTTGCCGCCGCCGCGTACTTCGGCGCGGGTTTTCTGCGCCTTGGTACCGGCCCGGCCCGCCGCTTGATAGGCGGTGACGACCTGGTGAATGAGCGCTTCATTGTAGGCACGACCGAAAGCCACATCCGACAATTGGATATCGCTGGCTGGAGATGCGTTCTTTAGCTGGAGCTTCATGAGGGTTTACTTCTTGGCGGCCTTGGGCGGCGCGGCCTTCGCGGCGGGGGCGCCCTTGGCGGCAACAGGAGCCTTGTTCGGCGCCAATTTATTGCGGCGCGCCTGCCCAACAGCCTTGACGGAGGGCCTGACGACGACGCGGCCGCCTTCAGCACCGGGAACCGCGCCGCTGATCAACAGCAGGTTGCGGGATACATCGACTTCGACGATTCGCAGGTTCTCGATGGTGCGGTTCTTGACGCCCATATGGCCCGACATACGCTTGCCTTTGAACACGCGTCCGGGCGTCTGGCGCTGACCGATGGAGCCCGGCGCGCGGTGCGATACCGAGTTGCCGTGGGTCTTCATGCCGCCCGCGAAATTGTGGCGTTTCATGGTGCCGGCGAAGCCCTTGCCCACCGTGGTGCCGGTGACGTCGACGATTTGACCCGGGGTGAACATGTCGACTTTCAGCTCGGCGCCGGCTGCCAGCGCGTCGCCTTCACCCTTGCTCAAGCGGAATTCCTGGGAGGTGTAGCCGGCGGCGACATTTGCCTTGGCGAAATGGCCTGCCAGCGCCTTGGTAATCCGCGACGGGCGGCGTCCGCCGGTGGTGATCTGCACCGCGCGATAGCCGTCGGTTTTATCGTTTTTGACTTGCGAAATGCGGTTCGGCAACGCCTCGACGACCGTCACGGGAACGGTCACACCGGCGTCGGTGAACACTCGGGTCATGCCGCACTTGCGGCCAACCAGACCAATGGTCATTTTGTCGATCCTCACAGCGGGAGCTTCGATTGACTCTCGCATTCGTTGCAATCAGCCGGCGGTTTGTGCGCTCGGACCCCATGTACCCGTAGGATATGGCGTCGGCGCCCACGCGCTCCGACCTCTAAAATGGACGGCGGATTATATACGAATCCGCCGGTAGCACAACCTCGGGTTTTTAACCCCAACCTCTCGGACGGGGTCGCCCCGACCCCGTAGATTCGGCGCGTAAGCGCCTAATTCAACTTGATTTGGACGTCGACGCCGGCGGGGAGTTCCAGCTTCATGAGAGCGTCCACGGTCTTGTCCGTGGGGTTCAATATGTCCATTAGACGCTTGTGCGTCCGGATTTCGAACTGATCGCGCGCATCCTTGTCGCCATGCGGTGCGGTCAATACGGTAAAGCGCTCCATTTTGATGGGCAACGGCACAGGACCTTTGACGGTCGCGCCGGTGCGCTTCGCGGTATCGACGATTTCGCGGGCTGACTTGTCGATCAGACGATGATCGAAAGCCTTCAACCGGATCCTGATGTTTTGATTAGCCATTTTATTTAACTTCCAACGGGGTCGAAGCGACCCCGAATTGCCATGCGCTTCGCGCAACTTTCAACGGGGCCGAAACGGCCCCGTCCTTTAAAGGGAGCCGGATGTTACGCGAAAACATCGGCAATCACCATCATGCGATCACCTTGGCGACTACGCCTGCACCGACCGTTTTGCCGCCCTCGCGGATGGCAAATCTCAAGCCCTGTTCCATCGCGATCGGCGCAATCAGCTCCACCACGATCTTGATGTTGTCCCCGGGCATCACCATCTCCGTCCCCTCCGGCAGCTCCACCGCCCCGGTCACGTCCGTGGTGCGAAAGTAGAACTGCGGCCGATACCCCTTGAAGAACGGCGTGTGCCGCCCCCCCTCTTCCTTCGTCAGCACGTACACCTCGGCCTCAAACTTCGTGTGCGGATTGATGCTCCCCGGCTTGCACAGCACCTGGCCGCGCTCCACCTCTTCGCGCTTCGTTCCGCGCAGCAGCACCCCCACGTTGTCCCCCGCCTGCCCCTCATCCAGGAGCTTGCGGAACATCTCCACCCCCGTGCAGGTGGTCTTCGTCGTCGGGCGAATCCCCACAATCTCCACTTCGTCGTTGATCTTCACGATCCCACGCTCGATGCGACCCGTCACCACCGTCCCGCGCCCCGCAATCGAGAACACATCCTCCACCGGCATCAAAAACGCCCCTTCCACCGCCCGCTTCGGCACCGGGATGTACTCATCCAGCGCCTTCACCAGCTTGATCACCGCGGGCACCCCGATGTCCGAGGCATCCCCTTCCAGCGCCTTTAACGCAGATCCCGTGATAATCGGCGTCTTGTCCCCGGGAAACTTGTACAGCGTCAACAGATCCCGCACCTCCAGCTCCACCAGCTCCAGAAGCTCCGCATCGTCCACCATGTCCGCCTTGTTCAAAAACACCACGATGTACGGCACGCCCACTTGGCGCGCCAGCAAAATGTGCTCCCGCGTCTGCGGCATCGGACCATCCGCCGCGGAGACCACCAAAATCGCCCCGTCCATCTGCGCCGCCCCCGTGATCATGTTCTTCACGTAGTCCGCGTGCCCCGGGCAATCCACGTGCGCGTAGTGGCGCGCCTCGCTCTGGTACTCCACGTGCGCCGTCGCAATCGTGATCCCGCGCGCGCGCTCCTCCGGCGCCTTGTCTATCTGGTCGTAGGCTTTGAATTCCCCGCCAAACTTCTCCGCCATCACCTTCGTCAGCGCCGCCGTCAAGGTCGTCTTGCCGTGGTCCACATGCCCAATCGTCCCCACGTTCACGTGCGGTTTCGTTCGCTCAAACTTCCCCTTCGACACGGCAAGCACCTCTTAAATAAGAAAAACTGGAGCCCACGAGCGGGATCGAACCGCTGACCTCGTCCTTACCAAGGACGTGCTCTACCAACTGAGCTACGTGGGCCGCATCCATTTGGAGCGGGTGATGGGAA
>Ga0137412_10004191_pt1 | contig 11541 bp, 13 predicted proteins | sample CZODoug2_1_16fun_FD_122160 | JGI IMG/M metagenome (GOLD analysis project Ga0137412, IMG submission 122160) | Vadose zone soil fungal communities from Angelo Coast Range Reserve, California, USA - CZODoug2_1_16fungal (Hybrid Assembly) | ecosystem: Environmental > Terrestrial > Soil > Vadose zone...
GACGATCTTGCCGGTCAGCACCTCGTCGCCGGTGCAGATGATCTCAATTTGCATGCTTGCGTCCATCCTCCCCGTCCATCCTGCACTGCATCGGGCCGTGGGTCAGTTTGAAACGATAGTTAGGCTTTTGACACCATGGTTTGCATGGGAGTGATTTCAAGGGCGATAGACAAGCTACCCACTAGGGTCCAAGTGATCCTCGCGGTCCTCGGCGTTGTTGCGGGCCTATATGGGATAGCTCATTATGGCTTCTGGCATTTCCTGCTGCGCTTGATATTCAGCCCGACTCTATAAATTTCAAACTGGCCCACTACCGTTTGGCGTTAGCGGACCGGTCTGAATCGGCTGGCAGGTTTACGGTGGGCCTTCGCTCTGCAAGCTTTTGTTGCAGGTACCAAAAAGTAATCCACGCAGTATAGGCGTTGCCCACCAACATCATCAGCCCTCTTTGGTTCAGGTGCCGGTGACGGAACCCTGCGAAGGCAATGACGACTGTCCAGCCACCAAACACAAAAAGAGCGAACGAAAGTCCGATGATCCACAGGATTCGTGTCATCTCCGAAGCAGTCTCCGGACCAAGGGTTTCACCGAGGACGCGCCACACACTTGCTAAAGCCCAATGTTTCTCAAATCCTCTATGGCCCGACTAAAGTCGTGCCCTGATACAAAGCCAAGGCTTACATTCAGCGCTTTAGCATCCGTTCGATCCGGGCATCCATCTCGGCTTCGTCGATTGGTCTCCCCGATCCGCGTCTTCGATCCCTTTTCGAACGCCGGAGCGGAAGAGGTCATCCTCATCGATTGGCCACACAGCAGCGTCTGCCTCGATTTCCATATAACGAAGCCTAGAGACGACGACTGTAGGACGTCAAGCGCTATCGGTCGTTGTCGCTGGAGCGTTGCAGGGGCATCAGGGCGTTCTTGTTGTCCGGGCCCTGGGGATCGATGCGGAAGTCCCATACCGATAGGTTCACTTCTCCAGGGCCCAGAAGCTCCATGAGCGCAAAGTCGCCAATTGTGAGGGGTTGCTGCGGTGTTAGCCGGATCCAGCGATTTCCCGGCAGGACCTGTACCGTGGTTGGGATGACGTCTTCCGTCTGCGTCACCTTGCCGCCCACCCCAATCTTGATCCCGCTCACCACGCGATAATCCTTCTTGAAATTGCTGCGGACCCGCACGATCGCGTATTGGCTGTTTGCGGACTTAAGGGGATTCTTTTCCTTGGCGGATCCTGCTCCGCGGGTGTCTACCGTCACTGCTGAGGAGTCAGCCTCATTGTCGTCTACCCCGACGATGCTGACGTAGAATGCGGGGTCGTTGACGTGCAACTTAACCCTGGACTCCGCACCGGGAATCTGGACGCTCTGCTGGATGCCACCGAGCGGGTTCAGCGCGGCGCGTAGTACGTTGTGGCTGGTCTCACGATTCACGCCGCCGTAATTCTGAGTAAGCGCCACCAACTCCGGCTGATCGTGAAAAGTGTCCAGCGCCCATATGCCATCCTGATCGGGCAGCCTCAAGCCGGGGGATACGTCGGGAGTCCGGGCCCGCGCATGTTGCTCCTCTTTATCAATGGCAGCGGCTTCCGGCACGGCAGGGGAGACCGGTTCGGCCCCCGGCTTGTGGTCTTTGGCCCAGGCCTCGGTTGCCGCCCAATCCACGAGGCTTGCCGGCAACTCTTCCCATTGGCCACGCTCGGCACTGAAATACCGTACCCGGTCGCCTACCTTCTGGTACTTGGTCACGACCTGGTAGGTCCCATCCTTCAGCACCAGGCGCTGATTGGGCACCTGCGCCGACCCTCCAGGGCAGAGGGACAAACTCGACAGGAGCAGCACGAGAACGAGCAGGAGGCGAGAGGGCGACATAACAACCGTGTGATTACTTTAGACGAAACCGCGAGGACGATGTTTACCCGTTCCTCACTTCTAACTTCCATTCGTTTTCACTTCCTGCGATACTTGTATGTGCCCACCCGGTGCGCCAATCCCATCCACAGTAAAAAGGTGAAGAAGCAATGTCAGCAAAGTACATCTTTGTGACGGGCGGAGTTGTGTCCAGCCTGGGCAAGGGCCTGGCCGCAGCCTCCATCGGATGCCTGCTCGAGAGCCGCGGTCTGCGCGTCAACCTGATGAAATTCGACCCGTACCTCAACGTCGACCCAGGCACGCTTTCCCCTTTTCAGCACGGCGAAGTTTTCGTGACCGACGACGGCGCGGAGACTGACCTGGATCTGGGTCACTATGAGCGCTTCACCCACGCCCGGCTGAGCCGCGACAACAATCTGACCACGGGCCGGATTTACGAGCAAATCATCACCAAGGAGCGTCGCGGAGACTACCTGGGCAAGACAGTGCAGGTGATTCCCCACGTGACCAACGAAATCAAGAACGCCATGCGCAAGGTGGCTACCGACGCCGATGTAACGATCGTGGAGATCGGGGGAACGGTCGGCGACATTGAATCCCTGCCCTTCCTGGAAGCAATTCGGCAGATGCGGCAGGAGGCTGGCCGGGAAAATACCGTCTTTGTGCACGTCACCCTGGTGCCCTGGATCGGCGCCGCACAGGAATTGAAGACCAAGCCTACGCAGCATTCGGTCAAGGAGCTGCTCTCCATCGGAATCCAGCCGGATATCCTGCTGTGCCGCACGGATCGCTTCCTGGCGCACGAAATCAAGAGCAAGATCGCACTCTTCTGCAATCTCGAGGAGCGGGCGGTGATTGCCGCCAAGGATGTCGCGTCGATCTACGAGGTGCCGCTGACCTTCGCCCAGGAAGGCGTGGACAACCTGGCTTTAAAGTACCTGCACATTGACGCGAAGGAACCCGACCTGACCCGCTGGAAGAGCCTGGTGGAACGTTGCTACAACCCGCGCGACGAGGTCTCGATCGGGATCGTGGGCAAATACGTCGAGTACGAAGACAGTTACAAATCGCTCAAAGAGGCGCTGGTGCATGGCGCCCTGGCTTACGACCTCAAGCTACGCGTCACCTGGATCGAAGCCGAGGGCCTGGAGAGCAAGCATCCCGGAGACCGGCAGTACGAGGAGCAGCTGGCCGGTTTTGACGGCATCCTGGTCCCGGGTGGATTCGGCAAGCGCGGCATTGAAGGCATGCTCAACGCCATCCGCTACGCGCGCGAGAATGCTGTGCCCTACTTCGGCATCTGCCTGGGCATGCAGACCGCGTGCATAGAGTTTGCCCGCAATGTGTGCGGGCTGGCAGGCGCCAGCTCCAGCGAGTTCGACCCGGCCACGCCCCACCGCGTGATCTTCAAGCTGCGCGAACTCACGGGCGTCGAAGAAATGGGGGGGACGATGCGCCTGGGTGCATGGCCCTGCGTTTTGGCGGAGGGTTCCATTGCGGCCAGGTCCTACGAAGCAACCCAGATCAGCGAACGGCACCGTCATCGTTACGAATTTAATCGTGAGTATGAAGCTTTGCTGACCGGCGCAGGTCTGCGCATTACGGGCACCACACCCGATGCGACCTACGTGGAAATCGTCGAGCTCCCGGATCACCCCTTCTTCCTGGGTTGCCAGTTTCACCCTGAGTTCAAGTCGAAACCGCTCGAGCCGCATCCTTTGTTCAAGTCATTTATTTCGGCTTCTTACCAGAACCGGCTCCGCTCTCAATCTGAGGCCGTGAAGCAGGACAGCCTCACCCAGTCTCTGCAATGAACGACTTTGAAATCGGTTCGGTACGCATAGGGTCTCCGTCGCTGTTTCTCATCGCGGGGCCGTGCGTGATCGAGAGCGAAGCGCACGCGCGTTTCATGGCCGATTCCATCCAACGGATTACGGCCGACCTCGGTGTGCCGTACGTATTCAAGGCCTCGTACGACAAGGCGAACCGGACCTCAGTCAAAGGTTTTCGGGGGCCAGGCTTGGAAGAGGGTGTAGGCATCCTGCGCCGGATCGCTGAGGCCACCGGTCTGCCGGTCATCACCGACGTGCACCGGGCGGATGATTGCGAGCGTGTTGCCGAAGCCGTAGACGTACTGCAGATTCCCGCCTTCCTTTGCCGGCAGACTGACCTGCTGCTCGCGGCCGCCAAAACAGGGCGTGCCGTCAACATCAAGAAGGGGCAGTTCGTTGCCCCGTGGGACATGAGTTACGCGGTCGAAAAGGTCACGGGGGCGGGCAATCCGCGGGTCTTACTGACCGAACGCGGTTTCAGTTTCGGCTACAACAATCTGGTAGTGGATATGCGCTCGTTAGCGATCATGCGCAAGCTGGCGCCGGTGGTCTTTGACGGCACCCATTCGGTGCAGACTCCCTCTTCCGCAGGCGGACAAAGCGGGGGGCAGCCGGAGTTTATTCCGGTGCTGGCCAGAGCTGCGGTCGCTGCGGGGGTGGACGGAGTCTTTCTTGAAGTGCATGATGACCCGGCCAAGGCCAAATCTGATGGGGCAAATGCACTAAATTTGAAGCAACTTAAGCCGCTTTTGGAAGATTTGCTATATATCCACAGGGTAGTGGGAAAAAGCCAATAGCTTTGGCTCCGTTTTTTGGTTACATTAAGGCGCTATATGGCCGACACGTAGGTAACAAACTAGGCCTAGATTTGATAGACACTGTAAGACTTTGGGGCAAAAAAAAGGGCCCCTCGGGTGAGGGGCCAATCTGCCTTGGTTCTCTCGTTGTGTGAGAGCTTTTGAGCGGCCTTATTGCTGGGGCTGCGACGCAGCATTCCGGGGGGAGGGCTGCGGGGTCGACTGCTGCGTCGCGCCTATTGGTGAACTGCCGTTATTTTCATTTGTTGGCGAGTTCAAAGCCGCAAGACTGTTGTGCATCAACGTTACGTGGACGACCGTACCGGTGGTGCCGGATTCTGTGGTTTCCTCGCGGGGAGCATTGCCCATCGCAAGGCGATAAATTCTGAAGACAGGAACATGATGGTCGACGACTAAGTAGCGAACGACCGCATCCGCCATGTCCTGAGATTTCTGGATGCCGACTTGACCGCGCGCGTGGGAATATCCCTGCACTTCTACTATATAACCTTTTTGGCCTTCCAGCTGTGATGCGATCTGGTCCAAGGCTTCTTTTGCTTTGGCATTCAATCCCGTTTGCGTGGTGCGGAAATGCAATTCGGTGTCGGTAACCTGCTGATACTGGTCAAGGTTCGTGATCGTAGTGTTCAGCTGACTGGTTTGCGTGTTTGCCTGCTGCGCCATCTGCTGCGCTTGACCAGCCTGAGTGCTTGCCTGCTGCGCCTGCTGGTTTGCAGCTTCCGCCGTGCTTTGCGCCTGATGAATCCCGGCCTGGGCACGGGTGTCTACGTCCTTAATGTCGTTGGCGTTCTTAGCCGTGAGCTGATCCAGCTCGTTCAACCGGTCTTTTACCGGGGCAACCTGCCGGTTGACCCACTTTTTACGGGCAAGGGGATTCATTTTGCCCCAAAAGCCCTCAGTTGACTTCGCCGGCAAGGGTTGGCCAGTGGCGTAAGTCGTAGAATCTGTCGCTGCGCCAGAAGTGCTTGCGGGGGTCGAGCTAGCCGGAGCCGGAGTGGCGCTGGTCTGCGGAGCGCCGCCATCCGCCGCCGGAGTGTTCTGCGCTATCGCGGGCATGCCCAAGCTGGCGGCCAACAAGATTGCAGCGATCGATCCCGGGGTTGCAGTACCTTTTGTCACGATATCCCTTTGTCGGCCCAAAACGAGATTAGGAAGAAGATGCGCACACCCGTCTCTTCCACACTTGCCAGACACTATTGCAAGCGATTGGCCAAACAGCTTTTCATGCAAAATAAAATGATTATCTTATTGATTACAGACAGCTTGTTGGATACAGACGACCCATTTGTGGATATTTCCTAAAACGGGTACAAAGATGAAAAACGTGCACTTTTCTCTAGTCGGTAAGAAAAAAATGCTCGAACGCGGCCATAGGGATTACGCAGGTTACTGACGCTGCCGATGATCATCTTACCGGTTACCGGCTACGGACGCTGATAACCCGGGCCTCGGGAACTCGTTGATCCCAATCCGCAGGCACGGTATCGAAAATCAGGCGAAAGTCTCGTGTCTGACCCGGCTCAATAGGCGAAGCGGAAACTGGCTGGGTATCCACGTAAGGTTCGCGGGTGCGGATCAGGCTGAGCGGGACTGCCAACCTTTGAGCGAACTGGCCCACATCATTATGGAAGCCGACCTGGACGGTGATCGCGGTCACGGTCCGGTCGCCGCTGTTGGTGATCTGGCCGTCGATATAAGTGACCTTAGCCCCGGAAAAGCTAGTGGCCTCGCTCATCTGGATACCGCTGAAGCCTAACTTGGGGGCATAGGGGTCGGCGGGCGCCATGCCGGTGCCGAGGGCCGACTCCGGAGCGCTGCGGCCGCCGGCTATCACCAGGATGCCAAGTCCCACGATTACCACCGTGGCGGCAATGATCCACGGCATCCACGATGTTGCTTCCCGGGCTTGGTGCGCGGCAAGAAAGCCCGCGTCTTCGCCGGATTTCGCGTCAACCTTGTCTTTGTCTTCTTGAGCCGCCATCAACGAGATTGTACCTGCCGGGGCTAAGACCGGAGCCGGCTCAGCCGAAACGTGCCTTCTTGACGGATTGCCTCAGGTCATTGCCGCGCATCTCCACCTCCACGCACATTTCCGCTAAACGCGAACGCATGCGCTCGCCGATGCGGTCCCCTAGGCTCTCTTCGCGCGGCGCTTTATCGGCGGCGCGCGCCAATGCAGCCGGGGCGTTGGGATAGTTGGTGGTGATCAGGGTGGTCCGTTTGTCGTTGTAGCGGGTGTTGAGGATGAGCGCTACGGTGTCCCAAACCCAGTCTGTCGGTTTCTGTGCGCCCAGCTCGTCCAGGATGAGGACTTCCGCCTCAAACACGGGTGCCAGAATCTGCAGCTCGGTGGTGGCCACCAACGGGTTGTAGGATTCCTGGATGCGCTTGAGCAGTTCGCGGTAATCGCAGAAGAGAGCGCGCACACCTTTTTCGAAAATCAACGCCTGAACGATGCCTACGGCCAGGTGGGTCTTTCCGACGCCTACGTCTCCGGTCAGCAGGAGCCCTTTGCCTTCGGTGGTCACGGGATAGCCGGCGACGAAGTTGCGCGCCATCAAGTGGGCTGCCGCCAAAGACCGGTCCGCCCCAGGGTAGCCGGCCTCGAACGTTTCCAGGGTGCAATGCTCGTATCGTTTTGGGATCGAGGCGCGGCTCAATAGCCTGGCCGCCTGGACCTGCAAGCGACATTCGCAGGGCTGGGCATAACGTTCACCGTCGGGTTGGATGATCAGACACAGGCCGGAGTCTTTACAGATGGGGCAGAATTCGCTCATGGGACTATGGCCAACTTACCTGAAGCGACGGCCGCTCGCCAGGATAGCGGAAGGTGGAAGAGTGGAAAGAAAGCAATAAATGCCCTAAAATGGAGTTTCGAGCCTTGCGTTGCAGGCTTGCAGGAAAGGTTTTGAGATGCCAAAAGAGGGAATCCATCCAAATTACAAACAAATCCGGGTGCAGTGCGCATGCGGCACCGGGTTTGACACGCGCTCGACCCACAAGGGTGACATCCACGTGGAAATTTGTTCCGCCTGCCACCCGTTTTTCACCGGCAAGCAAAAGCTGGTCGATACGGCAGGCCGCGTCGAGCGTTTCCGCCGCAAGTATGCGAAGTCTGATAGCGGCAAGGCTCCCGCGGCTAAGTAAACGCGGCTGGTCTCGAACGAAGGCCTCCGGCGACGGAGGCCTTTGTCGTGTGGGAGCCTGATGAAAAAAGTCTCCATGAAGAAGAACTGGGACAATCCGCGCGAGAACAACATGCCGGCGGTGGCTCGCGTGCCGGCGTCGATGGAGATCGGAGGGGTGCTGGTGGCCCCGGCTACCGTGTTAGCTCCGATGGCTGGGGTTACGGATACGGTGTTCCGCCGGTTCATTCGCAACGCCAGCATCTTCACCGGCAGTGAGGGTTCCCCGGCCGGCGATCCTCACCTGGTGGAAACGCCTATCAGCAATCAGCAATCGGGCTGCGGCCTGATCATGACCGAGTTCACTTCGGCGGATGGCTTGTCGCGCATGCGGGAGTCGAAGCGGAAGCGGTATCTCTCTTATGACGAGGATGAGCATCCCATCTCGGCGCAGCTGTTCGGGTCAGATCCTGCGACTCTGGCAGAGGCGGCGAAGATTGTCGAAGATGCCGGCTTTGACATGGTGGACCTCAATCTCGGGTGTCCTGCCAAGCGCGTGGTCAGCTGTAACGGCGGCAGTGGCTTGTTGCGGGATTTGCCGCACATTGCAACCATCTTTGAGCGTGTGCGGGCGGCGGTGCGGATCCCGTTCACCGTCAAGTTCCGCATGGGCTGGAACGATGAGCATATTGTGTGTGTTCCGCTGGCCCGGCTTGCCCAGGAGAGCGGTCTGAATGCGGTCGCCTTGCATGCGCGCACACGAGAACAGGGTTACGCCGGCCAGGCGCGGTGGGAATATATTGCTGCGGTGAAAGACGCGATTCGTATTCCGGTAATTGGGAACGGGGATATCCGCTCCCCGGAGGACGCCTGCACCATGGTCGCGGAAACCGGCTGTGATGCGGTGATGATTGGCCGCGCCGCGCCAGCGAACCCATGGATCTTTCGCCAGATCGCACAGTACACCGCGTTTGGCAGCTACGAACAGCCGACCCCGATGGACCGGTATCGCATGATCCGCGATTACTTTGTCATGCTGATGGAGGAGACAGAGGAGAAGGCGGCCATCGGCGGCAGGATGAAGCAGTTTGCATCGTGGTTTACCCATGGCGTGCCGGGCGGAGCTATTTTGCGGAAGAGCATCTATGAGGCGAAAAGCGGCGAGGCGGTGCTGGTTGCGGTGGATGCGTTTTTTGCTGCGCAGCCGGAACAGTTGGTTGGCGCTGGGGCTTAACCGATCCGTTGCAACAACTATGTCCGGAGCTGGACGGGTGCCCCACGTTCGCTCCACCTGCCCCGGCGTGCCGTGGGGCGTACGTGGGCCGATTACGATGTTTTTCGATTGCTTTCCTATCTCGCGCAGGAATTTTCCGGCCGTAAAGCAAAAGCGATCGTGGGGCTGCGCCCGTCTTTTTCGGCCCACGTACGCTTAGGCGAACGTGGGGCACCCGTCCCTTACCTCACCCGGCCGGTACCTCGCCAAGCCCATACCGATCAATCGGCCTGTACCTGTTTGGTCTCTGAGCCCGTCGGCTAGGCAGAGCCGCTGCGTTTGCGAAAGATTACTTTCGGCTCGGTGCGCCAGGCCTCGTTCAACGCGATCAGGGTCCAGGCAATCTTTGGAGAGAGGTGTTGCAGCACGGTATCCATGGACGGATGCACACGCAGCGCCGGGACGATGAAATACAACAGCGGCGAATGGGGCAGCAGCGAGATGCCCGGGAAATATCCGTTCTGCTCCAGCTCTCCTGCTCCAGTAGAACTGCGCTGCTGCTGCAGCCAGTGCACGCGAATCCAGTAATCCAGGCCCTGGAGCGGAAAATGTAGATCTTCGCCGGCCTTCAGTTCCAGGATGGCCAGGCGCCCACCGCGGGTCACGGTTAGCAGGTCGAGCATGGCGCGGTCGGCGCCGGCGAAGGCCGGCACCTGGTGGTAAATGGCATGACCGCCGAGGCAATCGTCCATTTGGCTAAGGTCGCCGGCAAGTATCGATTGGAGCCACGACTCCGGCTGCAGACGAAAGAGCGGATTGCGTGCACTCCCCTTTGGGCGGCGGCTCTCGAAGAGCCGCTGCATCAACTCCACGAAAAGAGCTTCTGTCTCTGGCGACAACGGAGTTTCGCTGGCCAGCCCCAAAGGTCACCTGGGCGTGGCGGGCAAACGAGTCGGCGGCAAATTCCTGGCGCACGCGTGCGAATTCCAAACCGCAGAGAGAGAGCGTGACCTCGTTGGCGTGACGCGCGGTGATGGTCACCCGGCTTTGCATAGCTCCGGGTAACAAGCGCATGACGCGATCCACGCCATCCTGGGCTCGCTCCACCGCTGCCTGGGGATTGAAGGCATGCACCAGGCGCATCTTCAGATTGCCCTGGTCGGCGGTATCGATGTTCAGCAGCTCCTCGCTGCCCGCGCCGACTTCATAGAGCTCCCATTGCGCCAGCTCGCGGTTGAGCCACGCCATGCGCGCTCGGGTGGTGGCGCCGCAGCCCACGGGCAAAAAGACCTTAAGTCCGTGGCACACTCGTTTGCCGGCGAAATGCTCCCGGCAATACGCGAGCCAGAGAATTCCCAGGGTCAGCACTCCATCGATGATGGCCGGGCTCTCCTCGGCATTGACGCCAATGATCGCCCAGCATTGCTGACCGCGCACCAACAAGCCTCTCGCATACGCGGGCCCAAAGCTGTGCTCCAGGTCCATGGCCGAGTGCAGGCTTTCCACTTTGTACTCGTTAAAGTGACGAATCAGCAGCCGCTCCAGCAGCTGCAGGTACCTGGTCCTGGAGAGAGCACGGGTAGCGGGCGTCCGCAGGTCGCGATCCCGTACCACCTCCAGCGATTGCGGGCGCTGGGTACCCAGGCGGCGCACGCGGATGCGCAGGGTTTCTTTGCGCGCTTCCAGGCCCACCACGGTGCGGACCATGTTCCGCTCTTCAGACCACAGATGCAGGACGCAGCGGCCATGCTCGGATGAGAGGGAGTAATGGGCGGTGCCCATCTCAAACAGTACCCGCCCATCCTCCAGCAATGCGGCCCGCGGATACTCGGAAAAGAATTGTTCCAGTGAGCGAGCGAGTTCCGCGGGAGAAACTTCAACCTTCCCGCGGATTTCCAAGTGCTCTTCTACCAGCCCATGCGCTGAGAAAGCTGGGTGACGTGGGCGGTGTGATGGCGGCCGTGCCAATCGTAGAGGATGACGCACTGCTCAATGGATTGAGGGCCGTTGTCGGGATGAAGATAGCCGCGCTTCCAGTCTTGCTCCTGAAGCGAAGAGAAGAGGCGGACCCAACGGACGTGGAGCGATTGCAATAAATCAAGAGACGTGGACACGGCCTCGGTGCGAGCGTCGGCCAGCTCCGCCCAGCGGTTTTCCTGGTAGGCGAAGATGGTGGGCCAGTCTTCAGTCAGGCCGAGCCGCACGCGGTTGTAGGCATTCATGTGGCTGTCGGCAACATGGTGGATCAACTGCCGTACTGTCCATCCGCCTGGCCGATAAGGAGTTTCGAGTTGTTCTTCGGAAAGAGGAGCGATTGCTTTGCGCAATTCTTGCGGCAGCTGCCGGATGCCTGCGATGGCGGCGCTGCGTTCCTGCGGGGTGAAGGACTCCGCCTTCCTGGGACCGCCGATGGGATAACGAAGAGACTCGTCGGATCTCATCAGGACATCTTAGAGCAATTATCAGTCGGTGGGTGCGATGGCGTAGTAACCCTTGCGCGCCTGCGCCTTCACAAAGTTGAGCAGGACGGTCAGTGCTGGCGAAGTGGGATCATCGATGATGGGACCACGTGGCGCATAGAAATACGGCCTGTTCAGTATGGGCACAGACATGACCTGGATAAGCATTGCCGCGCATAAGTTTCCCTCTGCATCCACCACGCCTACATGCAGAGAATCGTCTCCC
>Ga0137412_10004193_pt1 | contig 11538 bp, 7 predicted proteins | sample CZODoug2_1_16fun_FD_122160 | JGI IMG/M metagenome (GOLD analysis project Ga0137412, IMG submission 122160) | Vadose zone soil fungal communities from Angelo Coast Range Reserve, California, USA - CZODoug2_1_16fungal (Hybrid Assembly) | ecosystem: Environmental > Terrestrial > Soil > Vadose zone...
CTTGAGGACGTCACCGGCGGGCAGATCCTGATCGACGGCCGCAATGTGGTGGACGTTCCACCCGCGAAGCGCGGCCTGTCGATGGTTTTCCAGTCCTATGCGCTCTACCCGCATATGAGCGTTCGCGGCAATATCGCGTTCGGCCTGAAAATGGCGGGGCTGCCGCGCCCGGAGATCAATCGCAAGGTGGAGGCCGCGGCCGCCACGTTGAACCTGACGCCCTATCTCGATCGCAAACCGCGCGATCTTTCCGGCGGGCAGCGGCAGCGCGTTGCGATCGGCCGCGCCATCGTGCGGGAGCCGAAGGCGTTTCTGTTCGACGAGCCCTTGTCCAATCTCGACGCCGCACTTCGCGTCCAGATGCGCATGGAGGTCACCAAGCTGCAGAAGCAGCTCGGGACCACCGCCGTCTACGTCACGCATGACCAGGTCGAGGCCATGACCATGGCCGACAAGATCGTGGTGCTCAACGCCGGCCGTATCGAACAATACGGCTCGCCGCTCGAACTCTATGAGCGCCCCGCGAATCTTTTCGTCGCCGGCTTCATCGGCTCGCCCAAGATGAATTTCGTGCCCGGGGACGCCGCCGGCGAACCCGGTGTCGCCACCCTGGGGGTCAGGCCCGAACATCTGAGAATCGGCAAGGACGGAGAGGGCTGGCCCGGGACCGTCTCGGTCGCCGAGCATCTGGGCAGCGACACCTTCCTCTATGTCGACGCCGGAAAACTCGGACTGCTCACCGCGCGCTGCGTCGGGGAATTCAGCCTGCAAGCCGGCGACGAGGTGTGGCTTTCGCCCGATCCGGCCCGCCTGCACCGCTTCGACAAAGAAGGTGAGGTGATCGGGGCATGAGCGGCAGGACCTGAGTGGCTGGCGCCGCGCCGACCGTCTCGTCCGGGCAGACGACAAAGCCGCTGGTGCAGCGCAGCGTCTGCAATCGCCGGCAAGCAAACAGGAAGACCAAGATGTATCTGGAAAAATTCAGGCTGGACCGAAAAACCGCCCTGGTGACGGGCGCCGGCCAGGGGATCGGACTTGCCTGCGCGGAGGCGCTGGCGGAAGCGGGCGCAAAGGTCGTGATCGCCGATCGGGATGCGGACGCGGCGAAGGACGCGAGTACCGGCTTGAACAAGAAAGGCTACGATACCGACATCGTCCTCATGGACGTGACGGACTCCCGGCGCGTCTCCGAGGTCGCCGATGAACTCGCATCGAGCTATGGCAAGATCGACATTCTTGTCAACAATGCCGGCATCGCGCGGAGCGAAACGCCTGCCGAAGCGGTAACCGACGAACACTGGTTGAATGTTGTCGACGTCAACCTCAATGGTACCTTCTGGTGCTGTCGCGCCTTCGGCAAGCATATGCTCCAGGCCAAGGCGGGAACCATCGTCAACATCGGCTCAATGTCCGGGTTTATTGTCAACAAGCCGCAGGAGCAGTGCTATTACAACGCCTCGAAAGCGGCCGTGCACCATCTGACCAAATCGCTCGCGGCCGAGTGGGCCTCGCGCGGCGTGCGCGTCAATGCCGTTGCCCCGACCTATATCGAGACGCCCCTGAATGCCTTCGTGAAAAGCAATCCCCGGATGTACGACGCCTGGATCGGGGGGACGCCGATGGCGCGCTTCGGGCAAGTGGATGAAATCGCGTCCGTCGTGCTGTTTCTGGCATCCGAGGCCGCAAGCCTGATGACCGGAAGCGTTGTTCTTGTCGATGGTGGCTACACATGCTGGTAGGCTTGCGTCAAAACTGACGGGAGCGGACATGCGGCAAGCCTATATCGGCATCGACGTCGGGACTTCCAGCGCGCGGGCAGGGGTATTCGATGAGGTGGGAAACCTGTTGGCGACCGCGCGACACCCGATTGCGGTCTGGCACGAAGCAGGTGACATCGTCGAGCAGTCGTCGTCTGACATCTGGGACGCCTGCGCTAGCGCCGCGCGAACCGCCGTGGCGGAAGCGGCAGTCGCGCCCGACGCCATAAAAGGTGTCGGATTCGACGCAACCTGTTCGCTGGTCGTGCTCGACAAGAACGGCGAGCCGCTGACCGTCAGCACATCGGGTGATAGGCAGCGCAATGTCATCGTCTGGATGGACCATCGCGCGACCGCGGAGGCCCGGCAGATAAACGAAACGCAGGATGACGTGCTGCGTTATGTCGGCGGCGCCATCTCGCCCGAAATGGAAATCCCCAAGCTTCTCTGGCTGAAGCGGAATGTACGCTCCAGCTTTGATGCAGCCGGTCACTTCCTCGATCTGGCGGACTATCTGTCCTACCGCGCGACCGGATCGCTGACGCGATCGATGTGTACGGTGACCTGCAAGTGGAACTTCCTGGCGCATGAGCGACGCTGGAGCGCTCCGTTCCTTGAGGGTGTCGGGCTTGAGGATCTCGTGGCCGATGGCTACGCGAGGATCGGAACGGAAATCGTTGCTCCGGGAACGCCGCTTGGGTCCGGCTTGACCAAATCAGCCGCAGATGATTTCGGGCTGATCCAGGGAACCCCGGTTGGCGCTTCGCTGATCGATGCGCACGCAGGCGGCATCGGGGCTATCGGCGGCCGGTCCGCATCGGGCGAGGCGGTCAACGTGTGCGATCGCCTGGCCTACATTATGGGGACGTCCGCCTGCATCATGGCGACGACGGCCGAGCCGTGCTTCGTTCCCGGCGTGTGGGGCCCGTACTACTCCGGCATGGTGCCCGGGTTCTGGCTGAACGAGGGCGGGCAATCGGCTGCGGGTGCAGCAATCGATCATCTGATCCGGTCGCATCCGGCCCATGCCGAGGCGGCGGCGGCCGCGCGCAGCAATGGTACGGACATCATCGGATTGCTTGAGAAGCGGGTCATCGCGCGCGTCGGAAATGCCAGTGCGGCGGCGTTGCTGGCACGGGACATTCACGTCTTGCCGGAATTCCTTGGCAATCGCTCGCCTTATGCTGACCCCCATTCGCGTGCGATTATCGCGGGCCTCGATCTCGATACCGACATCGCCGCCATGGAGCGCTTGTTCGTCGCCGGCCTCTGCGGGCTCGCCTACGGTCTCGCTGATGTCATCGAAGCGTTCAGCGCACATGGGGTCGGCAGCAATATCATCGTCATGGGCGGCGGCGCGGCGCGCAGCCCGCTGGTTCGACAGATCATGGCGGATACCACCGGTCTCACGGTGGCGCTTCCGCAAACGCAGGAGCCGGTGCTGCTTGGCGCAGCCATGCTCGGCGCAGTCGCCGCAGGAGCGTACCCGTCAATTGGCCAGACCATGGCGTCGATGTCGGTGCTCGGCCGCTTGACCGAACCGACCGCACCTGGACTGCGGGAATTTCACCGCAAGAAGCGCGACGTCTACAAGCTGCTGCGCGTGGTTGATCGCGGAACCCGCGAGACGATGCGCGATTTTGAAGCCCGCCGCTGCTGAGGTCGAGAGGTCGAAACAATGATACTCAGTTGTGGCGATGCGCTAATTGATTTCGTGCCGGTGATGGCGGCGGATTGGCCCGAGGCCGTGATGCCCATGGTAGGCGGGTCGTGTCTCAACGTTGCCGTTGGACTGGCGCGGCTCGGTGCGTCGGCCGGCTTCGTGGGCGGTATCTCTGTGGATATGTTCGGTCGCATGATCGCGGAGCACGCTTCGTCCTCCGGCGTCGATCTCCGTCATGCGACGCGCAGCGAGCACCAGACCACGCTGGCGTTCGTGCGGATAGTCAAGGGCGAAACGCAATATGCTTTCCATGATGCGCAGACCGCGTCGCGAAACTGGACGTATCGACGCGGCGCAATTCCGTTCGAGACGGTCGATGCCGTGCATATCGGATCGACGACGCTGGTCCATGAAAGGGGAGCCACGGAAACAGTCGCGATGATCGCGGACGCCAGGCAATCAGCGACAATATCGTTCGATCCGAATTGTCGACCCAACATGGTGAGGGACAGGGAAGCGTATCTAGCCCGGATGAGTGCGTTTGCCAAAAGCGCCGACATCATCCGGATGTCGGATGTCGACTTCAACTACCTTTACGGCAACGAGAAGTACGCGGCCAAAGCCGAATCTCTTTTGGCCGGGGGCTGCAGCCTGTTTGTAATTACACGCGGCATAAACGGCGCCCTGGCTTGGCGGCAGGCAACGGAAGCCATCGAGGTTGAAGCACCTGCGGTCACGGTAGTCGACACGATCGGCGCGGGCGACAGTTTCCAGGCGGCCATGCTATTTGCGCTGAATAGGCTGGGGCGGATCGGGAAGCAAAAGCTGAGAGGTATCAGCGCCAACGAGTTGCGCAGGGCGTTATCATTTGCCTGCAATTGCGCGGCCTTTACCTGTACCCGCGTCGGTGCGGATCCGCCCCGCGCTGGCGAAATTGCCTGGGACCGGTAGCCCGCGCGAATTCGCCGTCGGCGGTGCCTGAATGCGCCAGCCGGCGAGTTGAAGCAGCGGCTCGATTCGCCGCTGCTGCAGAATTATGGCGTGAACTACGCCGCCGTTCGGCGCTATGCGATCGCCTGGCGCAAGGAGCACGGCGCCCAATACGGAGAGACCTATGGAAAGAGAATTGGAAGGCAAGGTTGCCGTCGTGACCGGGGCGGCGTCGGGCATCGGATTGGCTAGCACCGAGGCGATGTTGGCCGCGGGCTCGCGCGTGGTGATGGTCGACCGCGACGAGGCAGCGCTGAAGGCGCTCTGCAACAAGCATGGCGACGCCGTGATCCCGCTGGTCATCGACCTGCTCGACCCGAAGGACTGCGCTACGCTGCTGCCGAGAGTCCTGGAGAAGGCAGGCCAACTCGACATCCTGCATGCAAATGCGGGTACCTACGTTGGCGGCGACTTGGTCGATGCCGACACTGGGGCTATCGACCGGATGCTGAACTTGAATGTCAACGTCGTGATGAAGAATGTGCACGACGTGCTTCCTCACATGATCGAGCGTCGGACGGGCGACATTATCGTCACGAGTTCCTTGGCGGCCCATTTTCCGACGCCATGGGAGCCGGTATATGCGTCGTCCAAATGGGCGATCAACTGCTTTGTCCAGACGGTGCGACGACAGGTGTTCAAGCACGGCATTCGCGTGGGCTCAATCTCGCCTGGCCCCGTCATCAGCGCCCTGCTCGCGGGCTGGCCGCCGGAGAAGCTGAAGGAAGCCAGGGAGTCAGGAAGTCTGCTGGAGGCCAGCGAAGTGGCCAACGTGGTGACGTTCATGTTGACGCGGCCACGCAGTATGACGATTCGCGACGTGGTCATGCTGCCCACCAATTTCGATCTCTAGGGCACGCCCTCATAAGCGTCCGGGACGCTTGCCAGGCCCGCACAATTCAAGGTCGGAGAACGGGGACGTTTACGCTGCAGCGGCACCGTGGGCTGTGTCGGGTTGAGGCCAAGCCGTTGTTGGGCGCGAAGGAGGATGGAAGGGACCGCCGGGGTCCAGCTTCCCAAGCAGCATACGAGGTCGTTTCCCTTCACGCGCTCCGTCCCACGATTTTTCTGCGCTGATCAACGATCTTGCGATCGCGATCTCTGGATGGCAGCGCTTGGGGGCTTCATCGGCCGTAGGCGGGAGAAACACCCGCAGACTTCTGGTCGGCCAGTCCAGGTTCGCAATTCTCGACGGCAGGGCTCTCGGGCTCTCCAAGTTCACGTAGGTTCAAATCTTGTCCCTGATTTGAACCTGCTGTCGCCGTTGACTGGTCTCAACCTTGGTCGCTATCTAGATCGACCGGTCCCTCGGATATTGTTTCTTCATGGCGATAGCATATGCGCCGCAGCGTGGCGTCGGCAAGAAAAGAGGGCGTTGTCTGCCTGATCTTCGGCAGAATGGGTTTGGGTGATCATGCTGAAACACCATGAAGATCAATGAGACGCGTTTTGCCCAAACTTCTCAGTAACACCTTGAAATTGTTTGATTCACTTGCTTTCCTAGGGAGCGCCATTTGGACACCATTCAGAACAAAACTGCGAACTTTGCAGATGCCGGTGGAAGAACTGGCAATCTTTCAATCTCCATCGGCAGCGACCATTGCTGTCGCCGAGGTGCTGGCTTGGCGTCTGCAGGCGGCTGATGACGCGCTCTCGCGGCGGGTGGATTCGGAACATCAGCGATGAGCCGGAAGATTCCACTTGCTGATCGTGTCGCCAAGGCAGCCGAAGCGGCGCTTGCTGCCAGGCACTTTGTGAGCGCCATCGATATCCTCGTCGGGATCGGGTGGCTTGACCCTGGAGCGGTCGAGCGCTGGCGTCGCGAACAGATCGATTGTCTTGAGACGGCTGTCCAGACCAATCCGCTGCGCATCTCGGGAGCCATGCAGCTATTGCGGTCTTGGGCGACCGGGCGCGGATTGTTTGCAAGCCCGACGGAGTATGTCGCACGTACGCCGCAGCGCCAGACGCTGCGCTTCAGCCGTAGCGGAAACCCCGCAATCGAAGCGTCGTATCGCACACATTGGGTGTCGCCGGACCTTTCCGAGATGAAGCGTGAGCGCTTGACGGAAAAGGCAAGCCGCGCCCCGGACCTGGTGGTAATCCAGCCATTGAACACGGATTGGAAATGCCATCGGTGCAGCGGCACCGGTGGTTTCCTGATGATGGAGTCCGCCGGCCCAGCATGCCTGCGCTGCGTTGGCCTCGATGATCTCGCGCATCTACCGGCGGGCGATGCCTTGCTCACGCGGCGCGCCAAAGCGAAAAGCGCCCGATATGCCGTTGTCGTACGCTTCAGCAGGACGCGTCGCCGTTACGAACGACAAGGTCTTCTGGTCGAGCCTCAGGCCTTGGTAGATGCGCAGTGACGCAAGCGCCTTTGTCGCGGCCGGATGCGACACGTTCATCGTCTCAGTTCGCTGATGCCCAACTCCCTCCATAGCCAGCCGAAGCTGTAGTTTCCCATCGCGCTGTTGCTGTCTGCGGATTTCGCCGTCCGGTTCTCCATCATTTTGAGCCAATCGACGACCTTGATCCGTCCGCTGTCCGTTCTGACAGCGCAGCGCGGCGTTTCGCCTCCCAACATGGGAACCGGCTGATCGAGCACGTCGCGGTAGTGCCGGTCCATGTGGTCATGGATGATGGCGCAACGCTCGTCCTCGGGTATGTCGAGCTGGTGTGGCGTGGCGGAGTTGCGCGATGCCATGATCTGCGGGACGGATTCCGTCTTGACCGAAGGTTGGCCGACGCGTCCCCCGAGTATCTCGGACAGCAGCGCGCGTCCAATGTCGGAACGCTTCCCCGAGTTGACGGCGAGCACCAGGGCCGTGTCTTCCAGCTCCACATTGCCGAGCACGAGGGCGCCATCCTCTTGCCAGGTTTCGAAGGTCAGCGATTCCTGCAATTGCTCGTCGGCATCCCTTGATGCCGCAGCCGGCTTTCCTTGGCTGACCCAGATCCATGACGTCGTGCTCGCCGGGCGAAACTCAGGACGTGCCTCCAGGACTGCTCGTATGTCGTCGGCGGTCGTGCCGAGCGCGACGGGATAACGCACCTCACGGAGGATCAGTTCATCCCCATCGGCGTTGCGCAAATCGGGAATTGCCGGTTCTCGAATTCGATCAATCAGGTCGATGAGCCAAAAGGTTGTGAACATCGAACTGCTCGCGCGCAGCATCTCGGTCGGAGAAAGATCGGCGATCGACCCATCGTCAAGGTCTTCTCCGATAGCGTCTCTCGCAAGCTCTCGCTTTTCATCCTTGCTGAGCATTCCGAACCCGCGCCAGGCCTCGAGGAAGCCTTCCGCTGTCCCGTGTTCGAACGGCAGCACGCCGCCGCAGATCTGCATTTTCGATCCCACCGGAACGACGCGCGCCGCAATGCGATCCCACGGCTTGAGGCTGCGGGTCGCGCTCCGCTCGTTTATCAGGACCGGGTCGCCGCCGCGGACAAGATCCCGCGCCCGAAACGACCTGTCGCGAACGATATCGCTGACTTCGTAGAGGCTCATTGTCGAGTTTCGCAGTGCCGCCATGTAGGCGCGAACCGGCGCAGTCTCCTTCCAGCCGCGGCGTTTCAGATAGTCGTCGATCGCGTTTTCGCCGTCGTCGAATTCACGGGTCAGGAAGTCTTCGAAGGCACAAGCCCACGCCGTGCTCATGAACAGGCCTTCGCCGATGGTTGAGACGATGTCGTCAATCTCAAGGCCGGTTTCGTCGCAGGTGGGCAGCAGATGGTCTTCGAGGATCTGCTCGAACCGATCGGCCCATCGATCGCGCATCGACCATTTTATCAGCCCCTGGAGCAAATGCTTGCCGGCCATGTTCCTGTCCGCTTCATGGGATCATTGGTCGCCATCGAGACCGCGACCGTGCCGCAGTCTATCAAGCATCTGCCAGTGCTTCGATCCGGAACCGGATCGCTCGCGCGAAATCAACGGGTTTTTTCGCAGATGCCCGCGCTGACCCGACGGTCAAGTCGAGATCCCGATGCAATCGTGCTCTTTGGTAAATTATGCCCGAATTTCAATAGTGTAGAAGTTCGCAGTTTTATTCTGGGAGCGCACCAAATTCACGATATTCCACGACACGCTACGATTACGGGTGCCCCCAGTAAGTACCGCTCCTTTACTTCGAATCTGGTTGTCGTGGACCTCGACGACATCGATGATCGACTGTAGTGCAACGTCTGAGAGCGTGATCTCCCGTCCCAGCGTGCCATCCTCGTGACCCAGCTCCCGCACTTTCAACACGCGCTGGGAGCGCCATGTTGCTCGACAACTGACTGATCACGCAGGCATCAGCCGAGTTTGCCACTTTGCGCCATCACAATTTGCCAATTCGCATCGGATCGCCCGAGGTGTCTCTACGGGTCCAACGATGGACTGGACCGAGAGTTAAATTTATTCAATTAGTTGGAAGGCGACGTGTGTACGATGTGTGCACCGGGAGATCAAGGAAAATCTAGTGACACCCAACGAGTGCAGCAAGTCGCCGGTAAGACCGCTTCTGCTCATCTCTGCAGGTTAGCGCCACATCCCGCGCATCCGTGCGCCAACATCGATACGAGGTCCCTTGCTTGCGGCCCTTGCCGCCGCATCGGCTAGCGCCAGAGGCCAAGTCGTCCTTTCGAACAGTCCAAGCAGATGATCGGGAATGAAACGGGTTCTCGACGCATAGACGTGGCGGTCGCCCCGTGCGTGCTGGCCGTGCGTAAAAAAGCGCTGCGGCACCACCAGATCTAGGTCATCCCTAGCGCGAGTCATGGCGACGTAAAGTAGCCGACGTTCTTCTTCAATCTCAGCTGTTGTTCCGGCTCCGAGGTCTGAGGGCATGCAGCCATCGACCACATTGAGCACGAACACCGACTTCCATTCCTGGCCCTTGGCGGAATGGATCGTCGATAGGATCAAATAATCTTCGTCGAGCAGTGGCACCCCAGCCTGATCACTCGTGGCGTCCGGCGGATCGAGTGTGAGTTCGGTGAGGAAGCGTTCACGCGAAGAATATCCGCTCGCAATCTGTTCAAGCTGGATGAGGTCTGCGCGGCGCGATTGCGCATCCTCGTGAATTCGATCCAGGTGCGGTTCGTACCACAAACGGGCGCGTTCGAGATCGGCCGGCCAGTCTGAATGGCGAAGGTCCGTGATGACGGTAATGAATGCTTTCCAGTCCTCGCCGGCGCGTGGCGGGGTGGTCGCGTGCGCAAGCGCTGCAATCGGATCGGTGTCGCCAGCCATGTAATCAAGCACCCGCTGTGCCGAGGTAGGACCAACCCCGGGCATCAGGTGCATGAGCCGAAAGCCGGCCACACGGTCCCGCGGATTCTCGACGAAGCGCAGCAGCGCCAGCATGTCCTTCACGTGGGCGGCATCGAGGAATTTTAGACCGCCGAACTTGACGAACGGGATGTTGCGGCGGGTCAACTCGATTTCCAGTGAACCGCTATGACTTGAGGTCCGGAACAGAACGGCCTGCTCCTTGAGACGCGTGCCGGACTCCCGGTTCTCCAGAATGCGCTCGACGATGCAGCGCGCCTGATCGGCTTCGTCGCGCACGGTAATGAGCCGAGGCTTCATGCCAGAGGTTCGGTCGGTCCATAGGTTTTTGGTAAAGCGCTCCCTGGCAAGATCAATCACGCCATTGGCGGCGGCTAAAATTGGCTGGGTCGAACGATAGTTGCGATCAAGCGTGATGATGTTGGCCGGCGGCGAGAACTGAGATGGAAAGTCGAGAATGTTTCGCACGGTCGCGGCCCGGAATGAATAGATCGATTGCGCATCGTCGCCGACGACCGTAAGCCCGTGGCCGCCAGGCTTGAGTGCCAGCAGGATCGACGACTGCAGCCGGTTGGTGTCCTGATACTCGTCGACCAGAACGTGGTCAAAGCGGCCGCCGATGTTATCGGCTAACTCCGGATCGCTTATTGTCTGTGCCCAATAGAGCAGAAGATCGTCATAATCGAGCACGTTCTGACGCTGTTTGGCTTCAACATAGGCAGCGAACAATTCTTTCAGTTCGGCCGCCCACCCGGAGCACCAGGGAAACGAAGCTGCCAAAACCTGCTCGATTGCCGCCTCGGCGTTGACACATCGCGAGTAGATAGCGAGGCACGTGCCCTTGGTCGGAAAGCGGTTTTCTGTCCTGGAGAAGCCGAGGTCATGCCGGACCAGATTCATTAGGTCGGCAGAATCTTCGCGGTCGTGGATCGTGAAAGCGGGGTCCAGGCCGATCAGTTCGGAGTACTCGCGAAGCAGACGCGCGCCGATGCCATGGAACGTGCCGGCCCAGGCCAGCGCGTCGGTCATTATGCCGGCGTTGTTACCCATCACCTTTCGCGCGATCCGTTCAACGCGCTTCGTCATTTCGGAAGCCGCACGGCGTGAAAAGGTCATCAGAAGAATGCGCCTGGGATCGGCGCCGTTGACGATCAGATGGGCGACGCGGTGCGCAAGGGTATTGGTCTTGCCGGATCCAGCTCCGGCAATCACCAGCAACGGCGCAAATGGGCCCGGCCCGACCGCGCCATGCTCGACGGCGCGCCGCTGTTCCGGATTTAGGTTATCGAGATAGGGAGCTTCAGCTAACACGGACACGTCGTCCCCAGGCCGATCGAACGGTCGCTGATTCTCGCTTTGTTCGCAATGGGGACGGGGCGCTAGCGGTTAACACGGGCGGCGCAGATGTGGCGAAAGCTAGATTGTCGTTGGCCGAATACTGGCATCGGCGACAAGGTTTCCCTTGTTGCGCCTCAAGCAACTGCCTGGAATAGCAATTTGAGATGGTCGCAGATCCCCGCAACCATTGGTGACAATCAGGACTTTGGAAACGCACCCACGTTATGGCATTTTGTCTCACCATCAACCTGACGCGCATGGAGTTGGGGCAAAAAGGGGCGCGGCGACCGCCGCGCGGCTATCGCGAGACGATTGCAGGCCGCATTTCAGTGATGGGCCGAAACGCTCTTGACGCACTCGGACAGCAAATCACTGGACGCGGAATGACTGACGTCACCCAGGCTGACGATGCCAACCATCCGCTTGCTCTTGTTTATCACCGGCAGCCTTCGAACCTCCAGCCTCTCCATGTGATGGATCGCCTTTCCGAGGTCACGGTCCTCCCGCAAGCA
>Ga0137412_10004195_pt1 | contig 11537 bp, 8 predicted proteins | sample CZODoug2_1_16fun_FD_122160 | JGI IMG/M metagenome (GOLD analysis project Ga0137412, IMG submission 122160) | Vadose zone soil fungal communities from Angelo Coast Range Reserve, California, USA - CZODoug2_1_16fungal (Hybrid Assembly) | ecosystem: Environmental > Terrestrial > Soil > Vadose zone...
CAGCGCGGTCCCGGTGACTTCGGCCCGACCAAGGCGCTGGACTTCGAGGCCGAGTTGGGGTTCGTGCTCGGCGGTCCACCGACCGAGCCCGGTGAGCCGGTGCCGATGGCGCACGCCGAGGAACGCCTGTTCGGAGTGGTGCTGCTCAACGACTGGTCGGCGCGGGACGTCCAGCGCTGGGAGGCCCGCCCGCTGGGGCCGCTGCTGGGCAAGGCGTTCGCCACCTCGATCTCCTGCTGGGTGACCCCGTGGGAGGAGCTGGCGGCCGCCCGGGTCGACCCGCCGCCCCGGGACCCCGAACCGCTGCCGTATCTCCGTGGCCCCGGTGACCAGGGGCTGGACCTGGCCCTCGAGGTACGGCTGAACGGCGAGGTGATCTCCCGGCCACCTGGCTCCTCGCTGTACTGGACCGCGCCGCAGTTCATCGCGCACCTCACCTCCGGCGGCGCCACGCTGCGCCCCGGTGACCTTCTCGGCTCGGGCACCATGAGCGGCCCGGAGCGCAACCAGCGCGGCTCCCTGCTCGAGCTGAGCTGGGGCGGCACCGACCCGCTGCCGCTGACCGACGGGGGCAAGCTGACCTACCTCCGGGACGGCGACGAGCTGCTCATCACCGCCAGCGCCCCGGGACCGGACGGTGCCCGCGTCGAACTCGGCGAGGTGCGCGGCCAAGTTCTCCCAGCTCACACCCTGTGAGTGGTATTGGTCGCTATAGCGACCAATACCACTCACAGGTTCCTATCTGACCCCGAAGCCGGCATCCACGGGGAGGGTGACGCCGGTGACGTAGCGGGCCTCGTCGGAGACCAGCCAGGCGACCGCGTTGCTGACGTCGCTCGGCTCGATCAGCGCCACCGGCATCAGGTTCGACAGCGCGGACGCCACGTCCGGGCTGGACTGGACCAGTGCGCCCATCGTCTCGTTCACGATCATCGGCGTGTTCGCGCCGGTAGGGTGGATGCTGTTCACCCGGATGTTGTGCGGGGCCAGCCAGTTGGCGAACGAGCGCATCAAGCCGACCAGGCCGTGCTTGGCCACGCAGTAGCCGGTTTCGCCGCCGCCGCCATTGCCACCCCGCCCGGTCAGCCCCTGGGTGGAGCTGATGAGCACGATGGAGCCACCGCGACCCTGCTCGATCATCATCGGGGCGGCGGCGCTGATCGTGTGCCATACGCCGACCAGGTTGACATCGATCACCTCGCGGAACAGCGCGTCCTGGTCGCCGTCGGTGCTGCCGGTGATGTTGAGGATGCCGGCGGAGGGCAGCACGATGTCCAGGCCGCCCAGCTCCGCCACGCCCGCTTCGAGCACCGCGCGCAGCGCCTTGCTGTCCCGGACGTCGACCTGGGCGGAGATGATGCGCCGGTCCAGGGCCTCGACCTCCGCGACGGTCTGCGCCAGGTCGTCCGGGGTGGACATCGGGTAGGGCACGGTGTCCAGCTGCCGGCAGATGTCCACCGCGATGATATCCGCGCCCTGCTGGGCGAGCTGCACCGCGCTGGCCCTGCCGAGGCCCCGGGCGGCGCCGGTGATGAATGCGGTCTTCCCGTCCAGCTTGCCCATTCGACTCTCCGTTGAGTTGGTCAGTGCAAGGGATGTGGTTCGCCGAGGGCGTCCAGGATCAGCGGCGGGATCTCCCGCTTCGCGTAGTCCTCGATGGCCACGACGACGTAGATGATGCGGCCGTTGGTGGTCGCCTCCCCGGACTCCCGACGGATCTGGAAGTCCAGGCTGAAGCTGGTGCGGCCGAGCCGGGACGGTGATACCGCTACCACGATCGGCTCGCCGAACCGGACGCCGGACTTGTAGTCGATTTCGGAGCGCACCAGCTGGACGTCGTAGCCGGCCGCCATCATCTCCGGGTACGGCAGCCCGCGGTGCCGGAAGAACGCCGCCATCGCCTCGTCGAAGTAGGTGAAGTACCAGCCGTTGAAGACGACGCCTTGGACGTCCACCTCCATGTAGCGGACGGTGACCGGAAAGGTGAACACGGCGGCGTCGGTGGGGGCGACCATGCCGCTCACATTAGTGTCCGCGCGCCGGCCCGAGGAGCGACATTAACCGAGGGTGCGGAAGGCCAGCAGGCCGTCCAGGCCGCGCTTGCGTGCCTCGTTGGCGATCACCAGCCGCTGGATCTCCGAGGTGCCCTCCCAGATACGGTCCACCCGCAGCTCGCGCCACAGCCGCTCCACCGGGTAGTCCCGGATGTAGCCCCGCCCACCGAAGATCTGTTGGCAGCGGTCGGCGACCCGGTTGGACGCCTCGGACGCGGCCAGCTTCACCGTGGCCGCCTTGGCGTGCAGCGTCTTGCGCACGTTCTCGTCGGTCAGGTCTGAGTTGTCGAATTCCCAGGCCACCTGGTGGGTGAACGCCCGGTTGGTGGCGATGTCCACCACCGAGTCGGCGATCATGGCCTGGATCAGTTGGCGGTCGATCAGCGGCGCGCCGCCCTGCACCCGCTGCTTGGCCCAGTCGGTGGCCAGGGTGAGCGCCCGCTCGGCGGCGCCGATGGTGCGCGCCCCGATCATCAGCCGCTCCTCGGTGAACCAGTCGCGGGTCAGCTCGTAGCCCTGGCCGAGGAAGTCGCTGCCGCCGAGCACCGCGTCCGCGCCCACCCGCACCCCGGTGAACTCGAACTCCGGATGCTCGTAGACGAACGTGTGGGTGAACCGGGGCACCCGGGAGATCCGCACACCCGGGGTGACCGCGTCGACCAGGAACATCGTCGGCCCGGCGCCGGGTACCTTGGCCAGCACGATCAGGAAGTCGGCCACGTCGCCGACCGTGACAAACCACTTCTCCCCGTTGATCACGTACCCGTCCCGGTCCGGCACCGCGGTGGTGGCAATGGCGGACGGATCCGAGCCGGCGTCCGGTTCGGTGATCGCCACCGCGTCCCGCCGCTCCCCCCGGGCGCCCGGGATCAGGTAGCGCGCGCGCTGCTCGGGGGTGGCGTGGATGAGCGGGTTGGCCGGGCGCCACACGGTGTCCCACAGCGCGTTGGTCAGCTTGCCCAGCTCGTTCTGCACGACCACCTGCTCCAGCACGGTGAGCCCGGCGCCGCCGTACTCGATGGGGGTGTTGATCGCCTGCAGGCCGCTGGCCAGCACCTCGTGGCGGATCGCGGCGTGCGCTTCGGGGCTGAGCCCATTGTGGCGCTCGCACTCGTCCTCGTACGGGATGATCTTCGCGGTGAGGTCGGCGGCGCGCTGCTTGAGCTCCGCGAGCCGGGGCGAGTAGGCGAAATCCATGGTTTCCTCCCGGTGGTTCGGTGATCAGGCGAGCACGATGTGGGCGTCCAGGCCGAGCGCGCCGTGCGGGGTGGCCAGTAGCGGGTTGACCTCCAGCTCGGCGATCTCCGGGTGCGCGGCGGCGACCTGGGTGACCGCGGCGATGAGGGCGGCGGCCGCGTCCAGGTCCACCGCCGCGCGGCCGCGCACCCCGCACAGCAGCGCCGCCGAGCGCAGCCCGGTGAGCAACTGTTTCGCCGAGGCGGGGGAGATCGGGGCGAGCGCGAACGCCACGTCGGAGAGCACCTCGGTGAACACCCCGCCGAGGCCCACCATGGCCACCGGGCCGAATCGGGGGTCGGTACGCACGCCGGCGATCAGCTCGACGCCCTCGGTCAGGTCGACCATCGCTTCCACGCAGTAGCCGGGAGCGCGCAGCCGGTCGGACATGCCGGCGAACGCGGTCCGCAGCTCGTCCTCGCCGGTCAGCCCGAGCGCCACCCCGCCGACGTCGGTCTTGTGCGGCAGCCCGAGGGCCTTGAGCACCACCGGGTAGCCGATCTCGGCGGCGGTGGCGGCTGCCTGGTCAGCGGCGGTGATGAGGGCGGCGGCCGGGAATTCGACGCCGGCCTCGCGCAGCAGTCGGCGGGCGTCCCAGTACCCGTCCTGGGTGACCGGTGGCGCGAGCCGTGGTGGGGTCACGGCGGTGACCGTGCCACCCGAGCCGAGCAGGGCCAGGGTGCGCGCGGCGTCCTCCACCGCGCCGAACACCGGGACGCCGCGCTCGGCGAGCACCCGGGCGGCCGGGCTGTCCGGGTACATGGTGTGTACCGCGAGCGGCTTGCCGTGCGCCCGAGCCTGATCGGCCATCGCGCCGGCGGCGGCCACCTCCGCGCTGGCCAGGGCCGGTCCGTACTCGCCGTAGCCCCCGAAGTACCCGGTGACCAGGGCCCCGTCGATGTCCGCCGAGCCGAGCATGGCGGCCAGCACCCTGGCGAACGTACTGATGTCCCGCGTGCCGGCGAGGTCGACCGGGTTGCTCACGGCCGCCGACGGGGGCAGCTGACCGCGCAGTTCGGCGGCCAGCGCGAGCGGGAACTCCGGCACCGCCAGCCCGGCTGCCTCGAGCAGGTCGCAGGCCAGCGCGCCGTGCCCACCGCCGTCGGCCAGCACCGCCACCCGGCGCACCCGAACAGCGGCCGCTCCGCCGCCGGTCGCTCCGCCGCCGGTCGCTCCGCCGCACAGCGCCCGGGCCAGGTTGGCCAACTCCCTCGGCGAGGCGACCCGGTACACCCCGGCCGCCCGGCAAGCGGCGTCGATCACCGCGCTGTCCGAGGTGAGCGCGCCGGTATGGGAGCGGGCGCCGCGGACCGACCCGGCACTGCCGCCGACGGTGAGCAGCAGCACCGGCTTGCCCGCTCTGGTCGCTTCGGCGGCCGCCGCCACGAACGCCCGCCCGTCGCCGAAGTCCTCGCAGTACACCGCGATCAACTCGGTGCCGGGGTGCGACGTACAGCTGAGGATCAGGTCAGCCACGGCCAGGTCGGCCTGGTTGCCCAGTGAGGCGAACCGGGCGAAACCCAGCCCGTGCCCGGCGAGCATCTGGCTGAGCTCCAGCGCCATGTTGCCGCTCTGCGAGAGCAGGCTCACCCCGCCGGGCGGCAGCGGGTTCGAGGCCAGCGTCAGCCCGGTGGTGGAGTCCGCCACGCCCAGGCAGTTCGGCCCGAGCAGCAGCGCGCCGGCCGCGCGGACCCGCCGGGCTACCCGCTCCTGGACGGCCCGGCCTTCGGGCCCGAGCTCGGCGAACCCGGCGGTGATCCCCACGATGGCGCGGGCACCGGCGCGCAGCGCGTCATCCACCGCCGGCTCGAACCCGGCGGCCGGCACCGCGATCACCACCAGCTCCGCCGGCCCGGGAGCCTCCGCCAAGCTGCGATAGGTCGGCCTCCCGAGCACCGGTTCGGCGCGGCGGTTGATCAGGTGCACCGGGCGGGAGTTGGCCATCCGCAGGGCCTGCACGCTGATCCAGTTGCCGTACTTGGACTCGTCGTTGCTGGCCCCGAGCACGGCCACCGAAGCGGGGTCGAACAACACGGAGAGGTCCCTGCCCGCCGCCATCGAGGCCTCCCAGCTCTGACTGATGCGTCAGTTAGCCGCGAAAAGGCGCCGCTGTCAAGGGAAGAGTGCATGACTGGCAAGTCAGATTGTGTAAGGTTCCTAGCGCGCCGATCGAGGGAGGCAGCGGTGCCCACACAGCTCGACCTGGAGGAGCGGCGGCGGGCCGCGATCCTGGAGGCGGCTGGCGCGCTGATCGCCGAGCGCGGCTACCACGCGGTGCGGATCGCCGACGTCGCGCGCCTGGTTGGCACCAGCACGGGCGCGGTGCACTACTACTTCCCGGGCAAGAACGACGTGCTCACCGCCGCCCTGCGGCACAGCGTGGAGCGGGCCTTCGAGCGGCAGAGCGCCGTGCTGGCCGCCATCGACGACGCGCACCAGCGGCTACTGAAGCTGATCGACATGCAGTTGCCCAGGGTTGGCGGGGTGCGTGACGAGTGGTCGGTGTGGATCCAGTTCTGGGCCGAGGCGACCATCCACCCCGAGCTGCGCCCGGTGCACAACCAGTTCTACGCGCGCTGGCAGGAGACCGTGGCCCGGATTGTCCGCCGAGGTCAGCGGCAGGGAGTGTTCCTCGCCGAGGTGGATGTCGACGGGGTGACCCGCCAGCTGACCGCGCTCACCGATGGCGCGGCGATCCAGGTGCTCACCGGCGCGCCGGGGATGACCGTGACGGTGATGCGTGAGCTGCTCGTGGAGTTCGTGCGCCGGGAACTGATCCCGCCGGGGAACAGGTAGCCCGCTGGGGGCAGGCGGGTAGTCGAGTACGCGTGACGGGGCCGCCCCGCTGGCAGAGGCTTTTGCCACGGCCGAAGAACGCGGAGCTGGTGACCAGCAATCGCGCCGGACCCGGCGGCGGATTCTCGGAGGAGCGGCCATGACCCACACCCTCAACGTCGACATCGAGGCCCTCCGTTCGCTGATCCGTGGCCAGCTGGTCAGCCCGGGCTCGCCGGACTACGACCAGGCGCGCGAGGTGTGGAACGCCGACATCGACCGCCACCCGGCGTTGATCATCCTGTGCGAGTCCCCGTTCGACGTGGCGAGCGGCCTCAAGTTCGCCCAGAACCACGGGCTGGAGGTCGCGGTGCGCGGCGGCGGGCACAGTCCCGGCGGCGATTGCACCGTGGAACACGGCCTGGTGATCGATCTGCGCCGGATGAACCGGGTCAGCGTGGATCCGGTGGCCAGGCGGGCCCGTGCCGGCGGTGGCGCGCTGCTGGCCGACCTGGACGCGGCCACCCAGGCGCACGGCCTGGCCGTGCCCTCCGGGATGATCAGCCACACCGGCGTCGGCGGGCTCACCCTGGGCGGCGGGATGGGCTGGCTGACCCGGCTGGGCGGGCTGAGCAGCGACAACCTGGTGTCCGCCGAGGTGGTCACCGCGGATGGCTCGGTGCTGCGCGCGTCGGCGACCCAGCACCCGGACCTGTTCTGGGCGATCCGGGGTGGTGGGGGGAACTTCGGCGTGGTCACCGAGTTCGAATTCCGGCTGCACGAGGTCGGGCCGATGGTGCACTTCGGCTTCCTGTTCTGGGGGCTCGACCAGGGCGCGCAGGTGCTGCGAATCGCCCGCGAGCTCATCCCCACGCTGCCCCGGACGCTCAACGTACTGATCGGCGGGCTGAACGCGCCGCGAGCTCCGTTCATCCCCGAGCAGCACCAGGACCAACCGGGCTATGCCCTGCTGATCGCCGGCTTCGGTTCCGAGGAGGAACACGCCGCCGCCGTGGCCGCCCTCAGCGCCGATCTACCGCCGACCGTCGAGTTCGCCACGCCGATGCCGTTCGTGGCCCTGCAGCAGCTGGTCGATGAGGCGAACAAGTGGGGCCAGTACAACTACCTGCGCTCGGCCTACCTGGCCGAACTCACCGACGAGGCCATCGAGGTGATCACCGAACGGGTGCCGCAACGCAGCTCCCCGCTGTCGGAGATGCTGTTCTACCGATTGGACGAGGCGTACTGCGAGGTCGGCGAGGACGACACCGCGTTCGGTGGCCGGCGCGCCTCGGGGTACACGGTGTTCCTGATCGGGGACTGCCCGACCCCGGAGCTGCTGAGCGCCGACCGCGCCTGGGTGCGGGACAGCTGGCAGGCGTTGCTGCCGCACACCCAGGGCATCGGCAGCTACCTCAACGGGATGAATGAGTACCTCGAGGACCGGGTGCTCGCCGCCTACGGTGCCAAGTACCCCCGGCTGGCCCAGATCAAGGCCCGCTACGACCCGGGCAACGTCTTCCACCGCAACCCCAACATCAAGCCCGGCTGAACCCGGGTGGGGCTCGAGCCCGGCCGACCCGACCGGTCGGGCTCGAATCCCGACCCGTTGGACAGCCTTACGCCCGGCTGACCGGGTCGTCCGCCTCCGGCGGCGCCACCAGGGCGGCCAACGCGGCCCGGTCAGGGAGGCCCAACCGGGTGCAGGCCCGGTAGACGTGGCCCTCCACGGTGCGCACCGACACATGCAACCGGGCGGCGATCTCCCGGTTGGACAGGCCGGTGGCGGCCAGCGTGGCCACCTCCCGCTCACGTGCGCTGATCGGCAACGGCGCCGTCCCGGCCCGCAGCGCGGGTGTGCGGGCGCCCTCGCAGCGTTGCGCCAGCGCGGCGGCCCTGGCGGTGGCGAACGCGGCCGGCGCGGTGTGCCCACGAGCGCGGAGCAGCGTGGCCGCCTGTGCCGCGGCGTCGGCGGCGAGCAGAACCAGCTCGGCCTCCTCCAGGGCGGCGGACGCGGCGAGCAGCGCGTCCGGGTCCTGCCCGGCCAGCGCGGCGGCGTGCGCGGCGGCCGCCGGGGCGCGCGGCCCGTCCACCTGGCCGGCCAGCTCGGTCAGCCGTTCGGCCTGGCCGGTGTCGCCGAAGCAGACCGCCGCGTGCCGGGCCACCACCTCCACGGCGAACTGGCCGGACTCCCCGGCCAGCTCGGCCGCGCGCAGCGCTCGCTCGATCGCCTGTCCGGTGCCGCCCTCGGCGGCCGCCACCCAGGCGCCGGCCAGGATCAGCTCCGGATCCACACAGCGCACCCCGGGGTGTCTGGCCTGCTCCGCCCTCGCCAGCGCCTCCCGGGCGAGGCTCGGAATGCCGGCCATGCCGAATGCCTGGGCGACGCCGGCCTCGAACAGCGCGGTCCAGCCGCCGCCGTGGCCGGGGAAGAACGGCAGCGCGGCCTGGATCAGCCGGGCCGAGCTGCGCACCTCCCCGGTGTCCAGCGCGATCCGTGCGGTCACCAGGTCCCTGGCCATGGTGGCGTAGCGCCCGGGCAGGTCGCGTAGCCAGGTGCCGCACTCCCTGGCCTGCCCGGGCCGGCCGGCCAGGCCCAACCCGTAGGCCTGGAAGTAGCGCATGTTGAACTGCATGTGGGCCGTCTCCGGGGCATTCAGCGCCTCGGCGACCACCCGGTCGACCAGCGCGTTCAGCCGGTCCTCTTGCCCGGCCAGCGAGTGCACCATGATCAGCCCGTAGCCAGCCCAGGTGGCCGCGAAGCTGGACGCGTTCGGCTGATCCAGCACCCGCGCCGCGTAGTCCCGCGCATCGTCGAGCCGGTTGCCCGCGGCGGCGAACAGTGCCCGCGGCCCGTCCGAGTACTCCGTCCGAGGCGGGTCCGTCTCATCCCCCGTGCCACCTGCTTCGCGGTCAGCCGAGGAGCCGGGTTCGAGCAGCTGGTAGGCCTGATCGATCTCGGCGAGCAGGAAGAACCGGTTGATCGCGCGCAGCGCCGCCACTCTGGCGCGCTGCTCGCCGGTGCTGGCCAGCGCGGCCGCGTGACCGAGTTCCACCTCGGCCTCAGCCGGGCGGACCACCCAGGACAGCGTCTGCCCGAGCGCTACCCGGGGTTCGAACCCGCCGCCGGCCTCGGTGGCCGCCCGCAGCAGCCGCTCGGCCAACGCCCAGTCGGCCAGCTGAGCGGCCTCGGTGGCGGCGCTGGTCAGCAGTGTGGCGTCGGCCCGCAGGTCGCTGTCCAGGGTCAGCACCGCCCGGCGCAGTGCGTCCCCGATCCGCCGCGCCCCGGTGGCGGCGAGGGCGGCGGCCAGCTCACCTCGGCGGCGTCTGGCCCGGATCGGCCCGGTCCGGGCGCGCACCGCGTCGCCGTAGAGCGGGTGGCCCAGCCGCGCGCCCAGCCGCCGGCCGGTGGGCTCCACGGTGATCAGCCCACGCTCGGCCGCCGCTTCCACCACCGACGGCTCGACCAGCGTGCCAAGCAGGCCGACCTCCAGCGGCTCGCCGAACGCCACCAGCTCCAGCAGGCGGCGTTCCGGTTCGGACAGCAGCCCGATCCGGGCGTCGATCAGGTCGCCCAGCTCCGGGGTGATCTCCGGTTTGCCGGTCCACCACCACAACCCGTCCATTGCGACGAGCCGGCCGGCCCGCTGCTCACCGGCCACCAGATGCCGGAGCAACAGCACGTTCCCGCTGGTCACGGTGAACAGCCGATGCCCACTGGCATCCTCGAGCCGGCCGCCGAGCACGGACTCGACCAGCCGTACCGTGTCCGATTCGGTCAGCACGGGCACCTCCAGCCGAGCCAGCAGGCCGTCCTTCCAGAGCGCGGTCACCGCGTCCGGCGCCGCCTCGCCGCCTCGTACGGTCACCACCAGCCGGGTGGCCCGCTCGACCGCGAGCTGGTGCAGCAGGGTGGCCGAGACGTCGTCCAGCAGGTGCGCGTCGTCGACCACGAGCACCTCGACGTCCTCCCGCAGCACCGCGCCCAGCCGCCCCAGCAAGATGGCCTCGGACCCGGCACTGAGCTCCCCGATCAGCGCGGCGAACGCCCCGAGCGGGATGCCCCGGGAGGACGCGGTGGCGCCTATCCAGCGGGTGGTGCGACCGTGGCGCCCGGCCTCGGCGAGCACTTCGCGGGCCAGCCGGGTTTTGCCCACCCCGGCCGCGCCGGCCAGCACGACGCCGCCGGACTCGCGCAGCGCGGTTGCCGCCCGAGTCCATTGGTCTGCCCGACCGGTCAGTGGCCACTCCCGGTACACCCGAGCAGTGTCCTCGGAAACGGAGTGGCTCGATAGGGCGAGATGGCCGCGTTTCAGCCGGTCAGCACCGGAGGGTGGGGGTCGGCGGGAACCGCTCGGCGGACGGCAATCAGCGGCCGCCCAGGAGGCCGCCCAGGAGCCCGCCCGCCCCGCCCACGCCGGTCTGCTCGCCGGCACCGGTGCCGGACACCATGCTGCCCGGGGGTTCCTCGGACGGCTGTACCACGACGAAGCCCTGGCCGTTGAAGCTCATGGTGTACGCCTCGCCGGAGGTGCGGCCGAACAGCGCGCCAATACCGAGCTGCTCGGCGCGGTGGAACCCGGTGCTCAGCGAGGCCGACCAGCACACCGCGGCCTGCGGGTCGGCGTAGGTCTGCTGGTCCACGTTGAGCACCACCGGCGTGCCCTTGCAGGTGATCGCGATCCGGCCGTGCCCGGTGAACAGGCAGTTGAACAGTCCGGAGGAGGACAGCATGCCGGCGCCCTGGACCATGTGGATGTCCCACTTCAGCGTGGACTCGAAGGCGAGCACGTTCGATCCGTTGATGGTCAGCCCGTCACCGGGCTCCAGGTCCAGCAGGAAGACGTCCGCCGCGTAGTCGGCCAGGAATAGGTCACCCCGGCCTTGGGCGCGCATCAGCGGGATGCCCTCCCCGGTGAGGTGCTGCTTGAGGAAGTTGCCGATACCTCCGGCGCCGAGGCCCTCGAAGTTGATCTGGCCCTGGTAGGCGACCATCGCCCCACGCCTGGCGAACACCTCGCCGTCCAGGGCAACCTTGAGCATCTTCGAGTTCTGCAGGCTCAGGCCGCTGTGGCCGGGCTGTACTTCGGCATGACTGGGGCTGAACAGGTCGCTACGCATGTGGGGTCCCCCTCCTCGGACGAGCCGCCAGAGTAAGCCCGCGCCGGGCCCGCTCAGGAAGGAATATCCGTGCTGGTCAGCCCGGGTCGGTGTAGCGCTCCCGGATGGTCCGGTTGACCGCCCGCCCGAACGCGGTCACCACACCCTGCACCGTGATCGGCTTGAGCCGGGTGAACAACTCCCGCAGCCTGGCCCGCTCGGCCACCGGCCGGCCCCGGTCCCGGTAGGGCTGCAGTACCTCGTCCTGGAACATCACCATCAGGTCCTCGGCCAGCGCGGTGGTGTGCCGGCTGATCAGCTCGTGCGACCGGCGCAGCAGGTGCGCTGGGATCCCGATGTCCAGGCTGGCCA
>Ga0137412_10004196_pt1 | contig 11537 bp, 9 predicted proteins | sample CZODoug2_1_16fun_FD_122160 | JGI IMG/M metagenome (GOLD analysis project Ga0137412, IMG submission 122160) | Vadose zone soil fungal communities from Angelo Coast Range Reserve, California, USA - CZODoug2_1_16fungal (Hybrid Assembly) | ecosystem: Environmental > Terrestrial > Soil > Vadose zone...
TGCTCGCGGAGAAACCGTGGATTGTTCCGATCCCCGGCACCACGAAGCTGAAACGACTGGAGGAGAATATAGGAGCAGTCGAAATCGAACTTACGCCAGACGATCTCCGCGAAATCGAAACCGCCTCATCAGGAATCAAGGTGGAAGGCGCTCGATATCCCGAGAAGCTGGAAGCGATGACCGGCCGTTGAGCGCGACACTACATTGGCCTCGCAGCGGGAATGAGGCCAGTGTCCTGATTCGTCGGAAGATTGTCATTTATGACATCGTCGACCCAGATTAATCTGGGCGGAAATGAAACCGCTGCGCGTCGGATTAATCGGTTACGACGGAGTCCAGGCGCTCGATATCATCGGACCGTCGGACGCATTCACGATAGCGGACATCGAGACTGACAACGGACAACGACGGCCGTGCTACGAAGCCATCATCATTGGGATAACGAATAAACCGTTTCGCGCTGAATCCGGAGTTTCTTTTCAACCGCACACAACACTGCGCAATGCGCCAACGCTCGACACGCTGATCATTCCCGGTGGCAGAGGCGCGCGTATTGGGCAGTCGAGCAGCCTCATCGCGAAGTGGATTTCGAGTCGGGCGAAACGGATTCGCCGGATCGCGTCGGTCTGTACTGGGGTCTATGCCCTCGCTCCAACCGGCTTGCTTGATGGCCGGAGAGTGACAACGCATTGGCGGTTCGCGAACGATGTGGCGCGACGATTTCCAAAATTGAATGTCGATCACGACGCGCTCTTTTTGAAAGACGGGCCCTTCTATACCGCCGGCGGCATTACGGCGAGTGTCGATCTTGCTCTCGCGCTTATCGAAGAAGATTACGGGCCGCGCGTCGCGCTGGCGGTCGCGCGCGAGCTGGTCGTTTTTCTCAAACGCTCCGGTGGCCAGAAACAATATTCTGAGCCGCTCGAGTTTCAGATTAACTCAACCGACCGCTTCGCCGACCTGGCGTCATGGATGGTCGAACACATGCGCGGCGATCTCTCACTCGCTGCGCTGGCCAAACGCGTTTGTCTTTCGCCCCGCCACTTCGTCAGGCGATTCAAACAGGCCTTCGGCGGGACGCCGGCCGCGTTCGTAGAAAATTTGCGTCTGGACGAAGCGCGCCGCCGATTGAGCGAGCGCACGCAAACAATCGAGAACGTTGCGAGTTCTGTCGGGTTTCAAAGCGACGATGTTTTCCGGCGCGCGTTTCAGCGTCGGTTCGGCGTAAAGCCCAGTAGTTACCGGAGCCGATTCGATGCGCGAACGAAATCGCGATCACGCAGAAAGAAGTCAAGATGATGTCTCTCGCGATCATAGTGGCGGTTTTGCTTCGGAACGCGTTGACCCGACAGGCGCCAGCATCGGGCAAGGGGAACGGGAATTGTCGGCGAACAAAGGAAGCATTTCTAAAACAAACCTGCGGCGCTGCCGCCGCGTCAAAATGAAAGGAAAAGCCAAATGAAAACACTGATGATGTTGTGTGCCTGCGCGATCGCTATCGTCGCGATTCCGACCCAGGCTGCGTCGAATAAGCCTAAAAAAGTCTATGTCTGTCCGGATTGCGGATGCGCGGCTGACAACCGCACTTTCGACAAGCCGGGTAACTGTCCCGAGTGTGGAATGGCGTTGATCGAGAAGATCGACAATAAGGAGCAGCGGCCATCGGTCGCGATCCTGCTGTTCGATAACGCGCAGGTGATCGATTACGCGGGACCGTGGGAGGTTTTCGGTGAGGCCGGTTTTAAAGTTTTCACGGTGGCGGAAAAACGAGCGCCGATTAATGCGGTCTTTGGCCAAAAGATCGTGCCCGACTACACATTCGCGAATAGTCCGACGGCCGACATTCTGCTGGTCCCGGGCGGCGGAGTTCGCAACGCAATAGGGAATCCGGCGCTGATCAAATGGGTACAGACAAACGCGCAAAAATCGAAGCAGGTCATGTCGGTGTGTACCGGCGCGTTTATTTTGTCGAAGGCTGGGTTACTCGATGGTTTGAGCGCTACGACAATCGAGCACGCGATAGAGGATCTACAGAAAGTTTCGCCGAAAACGAAAGTTGTTCATGACCAGCGCTACGTCGACAACGGCAAGATCATAACGACGGCGGGACTCTCCTCCGGAATCGACGGCGCGTTCCATCTCGTCGCCAAAATGAACGGCGAAGGTGAAGCTCAAGCGATCGCGCTCGGAATGGAATACCAATGGGATCCGCATTCGAAGTATGCCCGTGGCGCATTAGCCGATCGATACTTGCCCGATTTCTCCGATGTGAAAGGGGCAAAAGCGAAAATGATTTCCACGGCGGGCGATTTGGATCATTGGGAAATGAAGGCCCTCGTCTCGGAACCAAATTCAATCGAAGGGATTGCCGATCTTCTGAATAAGCGAATTGCATCGAACACACCTCATACAAAGGGAGCGGTGACGTTGAGTCCGTCGGGCACAAACAAATCCGCGATCGATTGGAAATTCACCGACGATGAGGGACACGCATGGAACGGCGAAGAGCGGATCGATCCGGCGCCAGATCAGGAAGGTCAATTTGTAGTCACGCTGAAACTTGTGCGACAACCGGATGACAAATCGACATGAGGAAAATTGGTCTTCGGAATCGATTCCTACCTGGCGATACGTTGGCCGAGATCGTGGATCTGGTAATCCGTCAGCAAAGCGATTAGAGGTGCGGATGAAGACATCGATCCAACGATTGGCTATTTTTTTCGCTATCGTTGTCGCTTTCCTGAGCGTGCGACAACTAGACGCGGCCGATTCGGAAGTAAGCGGTGTTTTCAAGGGAAACGATCAGCCGGCGAAGTTGGCTTTTGTTTCCGCGCACAAAGGCACGCCGATCGCGGGCAAGGACACGATCAAGCTCGTGTTTACGGAAAAAGATCATGCCAAAGATCAACAGGCTGATGTGAAGGCATTGTTCGGCGATTATGGTAGCGCTCTGATCATTGGAATCCAGGCAGACGGAAAGGTAGCAACCTGCGACATCGCGCACGAAGCACTCAAACAGAAACCAATCAGTTCGCCTTCGTCAGTCAAGATGAGCGACTTCAAGAACGAAGGCGGTCAGATTTCAGGAAAGCTCGCGACGGACGGAAAACAAGAAGCGTTCGGTCAAACCTGGGAAGTGAATCTCATTTTCAAGGCAAAGGCGCCGTAGCTTGCTTGTCACGGGACGAATCGCATTGAGCGTTGGCGTAGTTGTCGATCAACGCTTGGAAGCGCGGATCTTTTCGCAGCGAGTCCCAAACCGGATCGAGCTTGACACTCAATTTGCTTGCCGCCGAAATTTACACCCGACGCTTGAAGACGACTGGTGTATTAACCGAGATTGGAGAACGGCAGAACGCTCGCCTTTCGAATGGCGCCGTGCCAAAATCATGTTAACAAAAATCCAAACCAACTCTCACGCAGGCAACGAACTTTAAACGATGGCGCACGAATCGGAGACGCCCTTGGATCCGGAATGTGGGGATCTGGATGAGTTGCTGATCTTCGGTAGTCCGGAGACGCGCCGGCAATTTATCAGGCAGGTCGCGGGCACCAGTATTGCGATCACGGTCGGTCTGAATCTCGTCAGCGCATCGGCCGGGGCCGCGGCACCCCCGGCCGCTGCATCGCCCACCTTTGCCGGAAGCGATTCAGTTAAGGTGAACTTTAAGATCAACGGCAAGGATTACACGCTGGAGGTCGATCCTCGCACGACGTTGCTCGACGCCTTGCGCGAGCGATTGCATCTGACGGGTTCCAAAAAGGGATGCGATCACGGCCAGTGCGGCGCGTGCACGGTTTTGGTCAATGGCCGCCGCGTGAATTCGTGTCTTACACTCGCAGTCGTACACGAGGGCGACGAGATTACGACGATCGAAGGACTCGCGAACGGCGAAGAGCTGCATCCGATGCAGGCTGCTTTTATCGAGCACGACGGGTTTCAGTGCGGCTATTGCACGCCCGGACAAATCTGTTCCGCGGTCGCGCTGTTAAAAGAAAATCATGCGAACAGTGACGATGAAATCCGCGAATGGATGAGCGGCAATATCTGTCGCTGCGGTGCGTATCCGAACATTCTGGCCGCAATTAAGGAGGCGAAAACGCGCGCATGAATACGCTCAAGACGCGACCGATTCGTCTCGAAGCTTGTAGGACAGGCGCAGCGCTTGGCGAAGTAAAGCGGCAACCGATGCGGTTGCCCTACAAATTGGAATCACGTTCATGAATCCATTTACCTATTCGCGCGTGGTCGATTCAAACGAAGCCGTGACCGGCATCGCGGCGAAACCGCAGGGAAAATTTCTTGGGGGCGGCACGAATCTGATCGACCTGATGAAAATGGGCGTGGAGACGCCCGACGTCTTGATCGACATCAACCGTTTGCCGCTTGCGCAAATTGAAGAACTCCCCGGCAACAAAGGCGTGCGCGTCGGAGCGATGGTCCGCAATTCCGATCTGGCCGAGCACGCGCTGATCAAATCGCGCTATCCGGTTTTGAGTGAAGCGCTGCTGTCTGGTGCAAGTCCGCAATTGCGCAACATGGCCACGGTCGGCGGCAATCTTTTGCAGCGAACTCGCTGCTATTATTTCTACGATCCGGAGTTCCCAGCGTGCAATAAACGGAATCCGGGCAGCGGCTGCGGCGCGATTGACGGTTACAATCGAATTCACGCCATCCTCGGCCAAAGCGAGCAATGCATTGCCACTCATCCGAGCGATATGTGCGTGGCACTGGCCGCGCTCGACGCGATCGTGCGCGTGCGCGGTCCGAAAGGCCAACGGGAAATTCCGTTCGCGGATTTTCATCGATTACCGGGCAACACTCCGCAGCGCGACACCAACCTCGAGCACGATGAATTGATCGAATATGTCGATCTCCCGGCAATTCTGTTCGCAACTCGCTCGCATTATCTAAAAGTGCGCGACCGCGCGAGCTACGCCTTCGCGCTCGTCAGTGTGGCCGCTGCGCTCGATCTTGATTCGAGCAAGAAAATCAAGGCCGCGCGCATCGCACTTGGCGGTGTTGCCCACAAACCGTGGCGGGCAAATACGGCGGAGAAGAAATTAATCGGGCAAACTGCTGACGAAAAAACATTCCAAGCGGCCGCCGAAGCGGAACTCGCCGCCGCCAAAGGTTACAAGCACAATTCGTTCAAGATTGAGCTGGCCAAGCGCGCGATCGTTCGCGCACTAACCATAGTTGGGGAGATGGCATGATGACCGCGCAAATTTCTGGGGAGCGCAGGCTGCCAGCCTGCACGGTCCGGCAGCTTACCGGACGGAACCACGATTACCTTCCGCGAATGGCTCTCCTCAAGATGTTTGCGGCAAGCTGCCGCAAACTACAGGCTGGCAGCCTGTGCTCCCCGGAACTATGAACACGACGCCAATTGGAAAGCCGCTCGCGCGTGTGGATGGCCGCCTCAAAGTAACGGGCGCTGCGACCTACGCCGCGGAGTTTCAAAGACCGCATCTCGCTTATGGCGTGTTGATACAAAGCGCGATCGCGAACGGGCGTGTCGTTAAGATCGACATCTTGGCTGCTAAGTCGGCGCCGGGCGTGATCGAAATTCTGACGCGCGAAAATACACCGGGTTTCAAACCGTATCCTGACGATCTGACGAAAAAAGGTGCGCCGGGCGAGAACCGGATGCCCTTGCAAGACGACGAAATTCATTACGCCGGTCAACATCTCGGGGTTGTTGTCGCCGAAACTTTCGAGCAAGCCACTTACGCGGCTTCGCTTGTTCGAGTCACGTATCAAGCGCAACCGCCGATCGTCGATCTTCCGGATCAACGCGCCGCCCATACCGCAACTACTCCCGAAAAATTCATTGGCCGCGAAGAATTGCAGGTTAAACGCGGCGACGTCGATGGCGCGCTCGCCGGCGCAGCACACAAGATCGATGCGACCTATTCTACGCCGGTCGAAAATCACAACCCGATCGAGACCTATTCGACGACTGCGGAGTGGGAAGCGGCCGATCGGTTGCTCGTGCACGAGTGCACCCGCGGCATCAAACAACTTCAACGCATCCTTGCGACGTGTTTCAGTTTGCCGGCCGAAAACATTCGGATCATCTGCCCGTTCATCGGCGGCGCGTTCGGTTCGAAAGGTTTTCAATGGAGCCACACGCTTCTGGCGGCGGCAGCGGCCCGGCTTGTCCAGCGGCCGGTGAAACTCACGTTCACGCGTCCGCAAATGTTCGATTCAGCCGGTCAACGGGCGCGGACGGAACAACACTTCACTGTCGGCGCGGACAACAACGGAAAGCTCGTTGCCTTGCGTCACGCGACCACAACGCATTCCTCACCGGTTTCGGAATATACCGAACCGTGCGGCAACATGTCGCGGATGTTGTATTCCTGTCCGAACGTCGATGTCACTCATCGACTCGTTAAGCTAAATCTCACTTCACCCTGCCCGATGCGCGCACCGGGGGAATGTCCCGGCGTTTTCGCGCTCGAGTGTGCGATGGACGAGATCGCGCACGAAAGCGGGATCGATCCGGTCGAATTTCGATTGCGGAACTATGCCGACCAGGATGAACACAAAAACAAGCCGTGGTCGATGAAAAGCCTTCGCGAGTGTTACGAGCGCGGCGCGAAGAAGTTTGGCTGGTCGAAACGAAACCCAAAGCCGGGCTCAATGCGCGGGCCGGACGGATCGCAAATCGGCTTCGGGATGGCGACAGCAGTTTATCCGGCCGGTCAGCAAAAGGCCGGTGCGACCGCGAGCCTTAACAATGATGGCACTGTGGTTGTGCGCAGCGCAACGCACGAGATCGGCACCGGCACCTATACGGCAATGTCACAATTCGCGGCTGACACGCTCGGTGTTCCGGTGGAGAAGGTCCGCTTCGAGCTGGGAGATTCTGCGTTTCCAATCGCGCCGAACAACGGCGGCTCATGGCTGACGGCGAGCGTCGGCCCTGCGGTCCTTGGCGCATGTGGCGAGTTAAAAAAGAAAGTGCTGGAGCGATTCGGCCATTGGCCTAACGAACAGGAACTCGCGAGTTTGTCCGCGCCAATCCAAACCGAATTCACCGCCGAACCAAACAAGGATGAGCGCGAAAAGTTTTCCTTCTTCTCCTATGGCGCGGTGTTCGTCGAAGTGCACGTTGATCTTTTCGGACAAGTCCGGGTGAAACGCGCGACCGGCGTTTACGATGCGGGGCGAATGATTAATCCAAAACTGGCCCGCAGCCAGATCATGGGCGGTCTGATTTTTGCCATTAGCACCGCGCTCTTTGAAGGGACGGTTCCGGATCAAGCGACCGGCCGAGTCGTGAATCGCAATCTTGCCGAATATCACGTCGCCGTGCACGCCGACGCGCCGCCGGAGTTCGACATCGATTTCATCGACAAACCGGATCCGCATATGCCCGACCTCGGCGCGCGCGGCATCGGCGAGATCGGAATCACGGGCGCACCCGCCGCGGTCGCAAACGCGATTTTTCACGCCACCGGCAAACGCGTACGTGATCTACCGATCACGCCGGACAAACTGATTTGATCCACCAGCTTCGTTAGGCGGCGCGCCCTTTGAGGTGTTCCGGCCGAATCGGCAATCTGCGGATCCGCATACCGGTTGCCGCAAACACTGCATTCGCAATCGCAGGGACAATTGGCGGAACGGGCGGCTCACCCATGCCAAAAGGCAAAGGCGCGTCAGAACCGACGATGTGGACTTCGACCGCCGGTGTGTCGTGCATTCGAGCCACTGCGAAGTCGGCAAATGTGCCTTGTTGCGCCGCGCCTCCGCGAAAAGTGATTTCGCCTTTCAAGGCTGACGAGATACCCCAAATGATCCCACTCTCCATTTGTTGCTCGACACCGACAGGATTAATTACGCGGCCGCAATCAACCGCCGCGACAACGCGTTCAACGCGGACGTTGTTGTCGTCATCGATCATTACCTCAACCACGTAGGCAATGTAAGTGCGACCGAAGTAGGCGTTGCAGGCCACACCGCGTCCGCGGTTTTCCGAGACGGGGCGATGATCCCAGGCAGATTTATCCCGAACCGTTTCAAGAACGCGTCGCAAGCGGCGGCGATCAACAGTTGTGGAGCCGGCCTTGATAACGTCGGCACCTTTCAACAATTCAAGACGAAATTCGAGAGGATCGGCAGCTCGCGCTTGTGCCACCTCATCGATAAAACATTCGCGCGCGAACACGCTCGATGGCGCGAACACCGAACGCCAGGGCCCGTGTTTCACTGGAAGATCGACAGGCACATAAGCGGTTTGAATCGCCGGAAAATTATACGGCACGTCGTAACATCCCCAGGACCAATCCTGGTACCAGGCAGTGTCTCGCATCTCTTTCGGGTCGAGCGGTGAGATATTATGAAACGAGCCGGCTTTCGTATGCTTCCACGAGACAGGCATTCCGCGCGCATCGAATCCAGCAGACAGATAATGGACTGAGGCTGCCTGAAAATGGCCATGCTTCATGTCGTCGGCACGCGACCAGAGAAGTTGCACCGGCCCTTTGGCCGCACGGGAGATGTCCGCCGCTTCGACCGCATAATCGACTCCGAGGCGCCGGCCAAACCCACCACCAATCAGTGTGATGTTTACGTCAACATTCGTCGGTCCAATGCCGAGAAGTTTGGCCACTTCTTTTTGTAATCTCTCCGGCGCCTGCGTCGGCGCCCAAATCGTACAGCGATTTCCGCGCACGTCGGCCACGCAGTTCATCGTCTCCACCGGCGCATGGGCGTAAAAAGGATATTGATAAGTCGCCTCGATCGTCTTTGTAACCTCAGCCGTGCCAGGCGGCGCTTTCTCTTCGCGAGTAATAAATCCAGTTTCATGCGACGCCGCTTCAAGCCGCTTCCAGTGGGCATCGGAGTCGAAAGCGTCTTTGGGGGGATCGTCCCATTCTACGGCAAGAGTAGTGCGACCTTTAATTGCGGCCCACGTGTTATCCGCAATAATGGCGATCCCGCGCGGCAGTTTGATGATCGATCGAACTCCGTGAACGGCGCGCGCTTTGTCTTCCTGCATTCGCTTCACTTTGGCGCCGGCAAACGGCGGTCGTTCGAGCGATGCATACAGCATTCCTGGAATTTTGACGTCGATACCGTATCGCGCCTTGCCACAAACGATGTCCGGCCCATCGATGCGTGCAGTCCGTTGGCCAATGATTTTGAAATCGCTCGCATTCTTCAGCGGCGGATTCTCTGGTACTTGCAGTTTCGCGGCGTCGCCCACTAATGAACCGTACTCGAGACGTCGATTGCTCGGCAGATGAACAATTTCGCCACGCGCGGCGCTGCAACTTGCGCGATCGACTTTCCAACGGGCGGCCGCAGCCGTAATTAACATTTCCCGCGCGGCTGCTCCGGCTTGTCGCAAAGGCTTCCAGCTGCTTGCGATGCTATCACTTCCGCCAGTTCCAAGATCGGAACCCGGCGAAGGTTTTGCCTGCACCAATCTGATTTTCGTCCAATCCGCTTCGAGCTCTTCCGCCAAAATCATTGCCAGGGACGTGCGGACGCCCTGACCCTTTTCGCATTTCCCGATTGTCAGACTAACGGCGCCGTCGGCATCGACTCGTATCCAATTGCTAGGCTCGAATAAATTCGTTTTGGCGTTCGCGCCTTTAAGCAAACGGAGTCCGTCAAATCCAATGATCAGTGAGGCGCTGCCGAACGCCGCCGTTTTCAAAAAATTGCGTCGCGAAGTGATCATCGATTTTTAGCCCGCATCTCCTCCGCTGCGCGACGGATCGCGTTGCGCATTCGCGGATAGGTTCCGCAACGGCAAACCGAGTCCGACATGACGTGATCGATCTGCTCGTCGCTCGGGTTTGAATTTTCCTGTAACAATGCGCATGCAGTCATGATCATGCCGGCTTGGCAGTAACCACATTGCGCCACTTCTTCAGTCAGCCACGCGCGTTGACACGGATGACTGCCGTTGGGCGAGAGTCCTTCGATGGTGGTGAAATTGCGCCCGGCCGCGGCCGAGCACGGGATCTGGCACGATCGCACCGCTTGGCCGTTGTCCAACACCGTGCAGGCACCGCAAACACCCACGCCGCAGCCAAACTTTGTGCCGGTCAATCCCAGCGTGTCTCGCAGGATCCAAAGCAGCGGCGTGTCGCCGTCTACTTGAACGACATGCTTCGCGCCGTTGATGGTTAGTTCGGTCTTTTCCACAGCAATGTAAAAGTGAGATGCTGGTTAATGCTTCCGTCGGATCGCGACTCATGACAATGAGATCCGGTAATCGCGGTCACAGCGAAGACACAATTGCATCGTGTGTGCCAGTTTTCCTGCACTGATGATTCACCCTCTGCCTGAACCGGTTACGCAACTGATGAATGGTAAATTGCCAGGCTGATGATCCCGACGCTGGGATTTTTCGTCCCGTTTGCGATACGCTGCAAAACGGAGGCGATTCAAATTCGCCACAAAAATGATGACGCGCGTTGTCTGGAGTCGAACAGGCGTCGTGAGCGACATTAATTGTGTGGGTCTCGCCAGACGAGGACAAAAAGGATGCAATTCCTGACATCTCAGCCGGTGGAACGAGCCATCAATCGTAGTCGCAATGTTCCTCTTTCAACCGATTGAGCATTGCCTATCTTTATTTGAATCTTCTCGAAGCTGATTGTTCTGCCCGTGAAAGATATTTACGACACTTTGCGCGAAATGGAAAAAGCGCCGCGGCTCGGACCACCACTCCGGCTCGGAGTTCGCGCTGGCAACGCTCATTCGCGTGAAAGGATCAAGCTATCGCTGGCCGGACGCACGCATGTTGATTGCCAGGACGGAAGGAGAGTCGGCTCGCTTAACGCGGGAATCCATACAACTTGGGAGTGTGCCAACATGGCAACGCTTCTAAAACAGTGAGATGTCACCGCAGTTCCAAATCGCGGCGGTAATTTTGGCGGCGGGCGAATCGTCGCGTCTGGGACAACCCAAACAATTGATTCAATTCCGCGGCAAAACTTTGGTGCGGCGTATGGTCGATGCAGCGAGCGAGGCAGGTTGCCGGACGGTCCTGGTGGTTCTCGGCGACAGTAAGCGAACCGCTTCGGGCTCACCGACAGGGAAGGCGAGAGAACATGAAATCGAACTTGTCGAAGCCATCAGCTCTGAATTGAAGAAAACCGGCGCGACGATCGTTGCCAATCCGAATTGGAAACGCGGAATCGGAACTTCGATTCGCGCGGGCGTTCAGCACCTGATCGAGATTGCGCCCGGGGTGGAAGCGACCGTTTTGTTGGCTTGCGATCAGCCGTTCGTGGATCGCGCGGTGATCGAGGGATTAATCACGCTTCATCACGAAACACGAAAGCCGATTGTAGCCGCGAGCTATGCGGGCACGCTGGGTGTTCCAGCCCTCTTTGATCGAAGTCGTCTGCCGGATCTACTCGGATTGGATGATTCCGCTGGGGCAAAATCGATCATCCTTTCAAATCGCGATCAAGTTGCAGAATTCCCATTTCCCGAGGGAGAGATCGACATCGACACGGCGGAAGATCGCGAACGGTTCTGTGGCAGCAAAAAGTAGAGGTGA
>Ga0137412_10004197_pt1 | contig 11534 bp, 10 predicted proteins | sample CZODoug2_1_16fun_FD_122160 | JGI IMG/M metagenome (GOLD analysis project Ga0137412, IMG submission 122160) | Vadose zone soil fungal communities from Angelo Coast Range Reserve, California, USA - CZODoug2_1_16fungal (Hybrid Assembly) | ecosystem: Environmental > Terrestrial > Soil > Vadose zone...
TGGGGCCGCGCCCAGGCGAGCTCGAACCGGCGACGAAGGCTGGGTTCGCCGCGACGCTGACCGCGTTGACCTCGCCACCGGCATTCGATGCCGGGGCAGCCGCTACCCCGGTTCCATTGATGGAGGCCACGAGCCGGGTGCCCAAGGCCGCGATCGAGGTTCGTAAGGCGCAGAACCAGGCTCTAGTCGCACAGGGTCGTGCGTTGGGGTTGTGGTGGCTGGACCGGATGACCGCGACTGATGCCCCGTTCCCGGAGCGGATGGCCTGGTTCTGGCACACCCATTTCGCCACCAGTATTCATAAGGTGAAGTTCGCCAAGTTGATGTATCTGCAGAACGACACATTCCGACAGCTGGGTCGGGGAGACTTCCAGAAATTGGCCCAGGCGATGATCGTCGACCCGGCGATGCTGATTTGGCTTGATGGCCGGGGAAATCGGATCGGCAAGCCGAATGAAAACTTGGCTCGGGAATTCATGGAGCTGTTCTCTCTCGGGGTGGGTAACTACACCGAGAATGACGTACGGCAGGCCGCTCGAGCGCTGACCGGGTGGCGGCTGAACTACAGCGACGACGCACCGTCGTTCGCACCGAGTGCCCATGACCCCGGACCGGAAACCGTACTCGGGCGCTCCGGAAGTTTTGACGCTCCGGCCCTGGTGAATCTCTTGGTCCAGGAGCCGGCCTCGCCGATGTTCTTGGCCAACCGGATCTGGACCAGGTTCGTCTCCGACATCCCACCGGACCCGACGACGGTGGACCGGTTGATCGCTGCCTACGGTCCCGGCCACAGTGTCACCGGCTTGATCCGTGCCGCGGTCAACTCCGCACAGTTCCGCGACCCGGCCTCGGTGCTGGTCAAGGAGCCGGTGCTATGGCTGGTCGGGGCATTGCGCGCACTACGGCTGCCCGCGTCCACCCCGCCGGGACCAAGCTTGCATGCCGGACTGGCTGGGCTAGGCCAGGTTCCATTCGCCCCACCCAGCGTCGGTGGCTGGCCGGCCGGGCTGCCCTGGTTGACCACCGCCTCGGCGTTGAGCCGGCTGCGCCTGGCCCAGCAGATCACCGCTCACGGGGACATTTCCCCGGTGACCAACACTTCGCCGACCGGGCGTATCGACGCTACCGCGGCGCTGCTCGGACTTGGAGGTTTCACCGACCGCACTGCCGCCGCGCTGAAACCGCTCTCCGGCCAGCCCGCCCAGCTAGTCAGCCTAGCGCTGACCTCGCCTGAATACACCGTCAGCGCCTAGAGCGAGCGGCGCTGGACACCACACCAAAGGCGAATTTTCGAGGAGACTCCATGGCCCCCGTATTGAACCGGCGTCGGTTCCTCGCCTATTCCGGGGCCGGCGCCCTCGCCGTTGCCGGCGCGGGCTATGGCATCGACGCATTGGTGTCACGCGCACAGACGACTCCGCTACCCGCCGGCGCGGGGGTGTTGGTGATGCTCACCCTCTACGGCGGCAACGACGGGCTGAACACCGTGATTCCGGCCGGCGATCCGGCCTATCAGCGCGCGCGGCCGGAGTTGGCCTACGCCGAGTCCGACGTGCTCCCACTGGGCGAGGGGCTAGGGCTCAACCCAGGCATGACCGGAATGAAGAGCCTGTGGGACGACCATCATCTGGCCATCGTGCGTGGGGTGTCCTATCCGCGGCCCGACCACAGTCATTTCCGCTCGATGGACATCTGGCAGACCGCCTCACCCCAGGAGCCGAGTTCCACCGGGTGGCTCGGGCGCTGGCTGGATGCCAACGGGCGCGACCCATTGCACGCGGTCTCGCTGGACCCGGTGCTGCCGCCGATGCTGGCCGGCGCAACCACAGCGGGAGCGGCACTGCCAGCGGCCGGCCTCAGCTTGCCCAGCGGGGCCCTCGGTACCGCATTCCAAGCCTTGGGCACCCCGGCGCCGGGGGAATCGGCGCAGCAGTCGACCGCCGCGCGAGCCATTGTTGACCTGCACCGCACCACCACAGTGCTCGGTCCCGCCCTAGATCACCTCACCCCGGCCGCCAATTCGGGGGATGCCCACCCGCGGGCCGGCGCCGCGGGCCCGGCCGGCGGGGCGAAGCGAGGCGGCGGGACCAGCGGCCAGCTGGCCCACGAACTCGATGTGGTCGCCGGTTGTGTCGAGATGGGAGCCCCGACCCGGGCCTACTCGGTCAGCATCGGCGGGTTCGACACCCACACCGGCGAACGCATCACCCAGCAGCGGCTGCTCACCGAGGTCGACCATGCCGTGACCGGTTTCATCAACCGCATGGCCGGCTCGGCTCGGGGTCGAGGGGTGGTCCTGGTCGCCTACTCCGAGTTCGGTCGCCGGGTCGTGGCCAATGCCAATCAGGGCACCGACCACGGAACCGCCGGGTCTGTTTTCCTTGCCGGGGCACCGGTGCGCGGTGGGTTCGTCGGTGAACAGCCCAGCCTCACCGACCTGGACGACGGCGACCTGAAGGTCACCAGCGATTTCCGCGACGTCTACGCGACCCTGCTGGCTGGGGTACTCAATTCCGACCCCGAGCCGGTCCTCGGCCCAGGCCGCACCACCCTGCCACTGATCGCCACCTAGTGCGTTGATCACCGTGTCGTTGCGGCGTCGGGTGATAGGGCTCGGGGTCGGTGTACTGGTCGCGGTGCTGCTGGCCACCGGGATCGCCACCGACGTGATCTTTTCAGCGCTGTCACGCGCCGAACTGAACACCCGGCTGGCCGAGCGGATTGCCACCGCCGGGCAACTCGACGCCCGACACGTACCACCGCGCCAACTCGTCCGCCAGCTCTCCGGCGGCCCGATCCACGCCCAACTCATCACCCCCGACGGAGCTGAGTTCGGCGGCACCGACCCCGCCGGCCCTACGGTGCGCCTGGTGTACCGGACGCTGCCTGATCAGTCCCGGTTAAGTCTGAGCGTTGACCTGGATACCGTCACCGTCCCGCAGCAGCGGCTGCGCAGCATCTTGGTCGGAGTCGGTCTCGCCGGACTCACCCTCGCCCTGCTCGCTCTGCTGGCCACCACCCGCACCGCGCTCGCGCCCCTGGACACGATGACCACGCTGGCACGATCAATCACCCGAGGACAGCGGGGCCGCCGGCTTGCCCCCGCACGCCCCGAAACCGAACTCGGCCGCACCGCCGCGGCATTCGACGACATGCTCGATGCACTGGAAGGCGCCGAGCAACACGCCCGTGACGAACAAGCCCGCGCCCAGACCGCGGAAGCCGCGGCGCTCGACGCGGCCGCGCGGATTCGTCGGTTCGTGGACGACGCCGCGCACGAATTACGCACCCCCATCACCGGCATCCTCGCCGCCGCCGAGGCCACCGCCTCCACTCAACTCGACCCCGAGCAACGAGATCACCTGCAGCTGCTCCTGATCCGCGAAGCCCGCCGAGGGCAGCGACTTGTCGAAGACCTGCTCAGCCTGGCCCGTCTCGACGCCGGTACCCCTGCCCTACACGAACCCGTCGAGCTAGGAGCCCTGGTCGAGCAGCAAGCCGAACGCAGCGCCCTGCTCGCGCCCGCCCTGACCATCACGGTCACCGGCGAACCCACCACCATCACCGGCGACGGCCAACAACTGGCCCAGCTGCTGGCCAACCTGCTCGACAACGCCCGACGCCACACTCCCGATGGCGGCACCATCACCGTCAGCATCCGGCAACACACCCCGCGCGACGCCGGGGGTTACGTCACCGTGACGGTCACAGACACCGGTCCCGGTGTGCCACCAGCAGACCGGGAACGGATCTTCGAGCGGCTCACCCGGCTGGATCCCTCCCGAACACGGGACCCCCACCACAGCGGCGCGGGTCTCGGCCTCGCTATCGCCCGGAGCATCGCCCACGCCCACCAGGGCACAGTGCGCTGCATCGACCCGCCGGTTGGAACGATCGGTGCCAGCTTCACACTCACCCTGCCCATCCCCATGCGCCACATGAGCAGTACATGAAGTGCGAACCTGGACGATGCTTCGCTGCGCCTACTCGTGCCGCGCCTGACAAGATCAGATTCAGAACCCGGGCCGGCGAATTTGATTCATCGAGCTCCGCACGCGAATCGAAACATGATCGCCTCGTTGTGCGGGTTCGCCCGTGGTCACCGCCATATCGCCCTCCGCTGAACGCGGCATGCCCGGCCCTTTGTTGCAGGCTCAAGAACTCGGACCCGATTGATTTGCGGACCACCAACCGAAGCTGTGGCAATCCTGACGATCTAATGGAATTCTCAGAAAATATCTGAGCAACCCCTCAGAAAAGTACAACAAGAATTGCGGACCCGCTACGGTACGCCGCGAAGTCACAAGGCCTTGTCGCCCCATGAGGACAGCGGAAGAAGTACATCATGGGGTCGACCGAGGCCTCACGCTTCGTCCATTTCGTCCTATCCGCGAAGGTCGGGCGGGAGGTGTTACTTACCGCGCCCGAAAATCGGGCGGTCCAAGTCCGAATACCGAGTTCACCTGAGGAGTCAATGAAGATGATCCGACGCCTTACCGGCGCTGTCGTGCTCGGCGCGGCAGCCGCAACGCTCATCACCGGGGCCACGACCGGTGGCCATCACGCACTCGCCAGCATGACGCCCGCGCTCGTTTCGTACAACTACGCCGCTCCCCCGGCGCCCCCCGCCAAGAAGTGCGCGGCCAACTTCACCTCCGGCGTAATCGGCGGCCAGACAAGGTGCCTCGCCGCAGGACAGCAGTGTGGGCAACAGAACGCCAAGGATTACACCCGCTATGGCTTCAATTGCGCCAAGGTGGGCAACCGATACCAGCTGAGTCGCCGCGGCGCCGCCGGGCCGAACCCACCGAAGCCCGCCCCGGCCAAGCCCGCTCAGGCGAAGCCCGCTCCGGCGAAACCGGGTCACTAGAAATGGCTGTTGTAGGCCGGTAGCCCGAGGGCTACCGGCCTACAACGCCGGCTGGTAGAGGCTTCCCCGCCGTCGGGCTGGGGCTACGTGGCGGGTGGAGCCTCCACCACGACGATGTGGTTGCCGTCTGGGTCGCGCAGCATAAACATGAGCGGGGCTCCGGGCGCGCGCATCGGCTCCGGATCGACGTCGATGCCGTCGATGGCCTTCAGGCGTTTAAGCTCGCCCAGGACATCACTCGTCTCGACTCCGATCGCGCTCCCCCCTGCCTTGCCGTCCATCGGCGGGTTGAGCGCCAAGCGCGCTACCGATCCGGGTGGGGCCACCTCAACCCAGCGCCCTTCGTCGTGTTCGCCGAAGCGCATGTCGGCACGAACCTCAAAGCCGAGCTTCTCGGTGTAAAAGGCCAGTGCTTCGTCCTGATCGGTGACGGCGAACATCACGACACCGATGTTCGTCAGCGTTGTCGGGTTTGCTGAGAAATCGCTCATGCTCTGTAGACCGGGCAAACAGCCAGAACTCATCGGTCTTTGACGGAGAGTTCTGACCGGGCAGGTCGGCACCGCGGGCGGGTCTAGAGTCGGGAGAATGGTGGATCCCTGGGCCAGCGCCGATGATTTGTGGCGTACTGGTGGGTTGGCGTGAGGCGCCGGCTGATCGTCGCGGGCGCTCTGGCCGGGACTTTGCTGTTAGCCGCGTGCGGCCTGCCACAGGCGATCGGTCCCACCGCCGGTGAGTCCTCGAATCCGACCTCGGCACAGGTGGACGGCGTGTGGCGGACCGACGGGTACGGCTGGGTCATCCAGGTGGTCGGCGGGCACGCCAAGACCTATGACATCACCTCGTTGAGTTGCCTCCCCAACGGGGACCTGACCCGCATCGATGGCTCCCCGGGCGGCGCGGCCCAGTTCGGCAAGCGCAACACCGCCGAGGAGACTCTGCGCCGTAACCCGGACGGGCGGACCGCGGAGCTGCGTCTGCTGGGCACCGCCGCCGACATCGACCTGGTGCCGCTGCCCGCGCTGCCCGGGATGTGCACCCGCCCGACACCCTCGGACCCGCTGACCACCTTCGACGTGTTCTGGGCGACGTTCGCGGAGAACTACAACTCGACGGTCCGCAAGCACATCGACTGGAACGCGGCACGCAACACCTACCGGCCGATGGTGAACGCCTCCACCCCGCCCGACCAGCTCTACCAGATCCTGGTCAACATGATCAGGCCCTTGGGGGACAACCACGCCAGCATCGACGGCCCGAACAACCAGTCGTTCACCGGGCAACGTCCCGGAACCCGCGACGACGACCAGGTCGCCGACACCGACGTAACCAAACCGATCGATGAGCACCTGCGCCAGAACCTCGGCGTGCGCGACATCAAGACCTGGGCCGACGGCGACATCGCCTACGCCGACCTGCCCGACAACCGGGGCTACTTGCGCATCACCGCATTCCAGGACTGGGGCACCAAGCCGGACCAGTACGTGACCCGGCAAGCCCTGCTGGACAAGGCGCTGGACGAGGTGTTCACCGACCAGCACGTGCATTCCTGGCGGAGCCTGATCATCGACGTGAGCTACAACGAGGGCGGCGACGACCAGCTCGGGCTGAGCCTCGCCGGCCGGCTCACCGACACCCCCTACCTGGCCTACACCAAGTTGGCCCGCAACAACCCGACCGACCCCACCAAGTACGGACGAGCCCGTCAGGCCATGGTGGTGCCGACCCCCGACCACCCGCACTACACCGGGCCGCTGCGCCTGCTGACCAGCGACCTCACCGTCAGCGCGGGCGAGACGTTCACCGAGGCGCTGATGGCCCGCACCCCGCCGGCCACCCGGATGGGCACCGCCACCCAAGGCGTGTTCGCCGACGACATGAACCGCAAGCTGCCCAACGGCTGGGATTTCACCGTCGGCAGCGAGGACTACATCGCCCCCGACGGCCACAACTACGAGGGCCCCGGTATCCCACCCAGCACCGAAGTCCCGACACTCACCCCCCAGCAGCTGGCCGCCGATCAGGACCCCGCGCTGGACCTCGCCGACACCCGCTAACGCACCGACTCGGCCCGGAAGACCTTCCGAGATGAGAGACAGAACTGCTGTCACATGCCGAACCGCGCGTCGCACGGCTCAGGGCAAAGTGCGCTGGCAGATCGGCGCTGCTCCGCTGATCAAGGCTCGCCGCCAGGCGAGTGTCCGACCGCACCTCGCCAGGACGGCCTGCATAGTGAACCCAGGTTGCCGTATCAGGTCAGATGGTCCAGTTGATCGGGTAGTTGACGATCGGGATGAACGTCACGCCGACCGCCTCCGCCTCCCCGCGCGCGTCGACGACCATCTCTTTCAGTCGGTCCATCTGCGCCGCATGCTCGTCGGAGTCCCAGACGCTGACCTGCACGATCGAGCCCTCCGGCGAGACGCCCGCGTAGAAGTGAATGAGCCCCGGCAGCCGCTTGATGGCCGGGATCAGGTACTCCGCTTGCTTTGTGTTCAGGGCGTCGACCTCGGCGAACCGGCTCGGGTCGAAGCTAGCGCGTGAGACGCGGACAACCGCGGTCGCCGACAACGACTCGGTCATGGTGACCCTCTCTCGATGAATTATGTTCCGATAGACTATCGTAATGTAATGAGCAATCCGCGGGCGAAGGTCGGACGGCCGAGGAACCCGGCCGTGGACCAAGCGATCCTGTCGGCCGCTGCCCGCCAGCTCGGCGAGCTCGGCTACGCCCGCATGTCGCTGGAAGCCGTGGCGGCCGCCGCGGGCACCACCACGCCCAGCCTCCGACGCCGGTACCAGAACAAGGCGGAGCTGGTCGCCGCGGTGATCGGCTCGCTGCGGGTCGAGGAGCCACCCGCCGGCGCCCCGACCCCACGCGCCCACGCCCTGGCGATCCTGGAAAACTTCCACAGCAACCTGCGGGCCATCCCCGCGCTGGCCATCCTCGGCTCACTGCTCGCCGAAGAGGAACGCCACCCCGAACTGCTCCACCTCTTCAAGACCCGCATCGTCGAGCCGCGACGGGCGCTGCTCCGGGAAGCACTGGCGGCCGGCGACCTCCCGGACTCCGCCGACCTCGACGCGCTCACCAGCATGCTCATCGGCTCCTTCTACGGCCGCTACGTCACCATCGACGGCATCCCCAACGACTGGCCGAACCGCGTGCTGAGCGCCATATGGCCACACGACACCAGCCCCGCGCCACCGCACCACGATCACAATCCGTGATCGAGACAGGCAGGCCCGAAACCACGAGACGCGCTACAGCAGCTGAGATTCCACGTAACTAATACGGGGAACGCGGCGAGGTCAGAAGAGGGCGAGCTGATCCGAGGCGGGCCTGGCCGGCAGGCGCCCGTAGCGCCGCGACGGGCGCGGCGGCGGCCATCCGATCTCCAGCGGGGTGCTCGGTGGTCGGGGTCCCGCTGATTCGTCGTGCGCGAGCACCCGCAGCGCTGCGGCGGTCGTCCAGTGCAGCTCGTGGGCGAGGAAGGCCTCCCGCACCACGGTGGTGGGCAGCGGGAGCCGGCCGGCGTCGAGGTCGATCGGGACGTCGGTGTGCATCGCCATCACGGCTCGGTTGAGCTCCCACGCCTGCCGCGCCGCCGGGTCGGCCAACCGGGCAGCCGCCGCCGGGCCCACCGCCTGGGCGACGCGGCACCCGCCGGCCTCCAGGTCGGCGAACGCGGCCTCGGCGCTGCCCAACGCGACGAGCAGCCGAGCAGCGGTCCTCGGCCCGATCCCCCGCACCCCGGGCAGGTTGTCCGAGGGGTCCCCGCGCAGTGCGGCGAAGTCGGGGTACTGCTCCGGACGCACGCCGAGCAGCAGCACCAGCCGCTCCGCTGTGAGCATCGGCGAGGCCTCAACACCGCCGTTGATCACCCGCAGCACCCGGGTGTTCGCGTCGATCAGCCCGAACGCGTCCCGGTCGGAGGTCACCACGACAGTGCTCGCGCCGGCCCGAGGCGCCCGCCCGGCCACCGAGGCCAGCACGTCGTCGGCCTCCAGACCCGGGGGCACTACCACGCACACCCCCAGCTCACGGACCACCTCCGCCGCGGTGGCCAGCTGCTCGACGAGCGCCGGCAGCTTGTCGCCACGGTGGGCCTTGTAGCTCGGCCAGCGCTCCCGGCGCAGGCTGGCCTCCGGGTCGTCGAAACCGACCACCACCGCGTCCGGGTCGACCCGGTCCACGGCGGCCACCAACTGCGACAGCAGCCCACGCACCGCCCACCTCGGCCGACCTTCCGCGGAACGGAATCCGGTGCGGGCCTGAGAGTGGAACGCGCGGTGCACGAGCGAGTTGCCGTCGACGACCAGCACGACGCGCTCGGATCCGGACACGTGATGACTGTGCCTCATCGCACCGTCCCGAGTCACCCTGGGTGGGCCCGGCGTGTCCCGACCGCGCGCTACAGCAGCGTGCCGCCCGATGCCTCCACGCGCTGCGCCGTGACCCACCGCAGGCCCGGGGACAGCAGTGCGGCGATCGCCCCGCCGATGTCCTCGGGCACTCCCACCCGGCCCAGCGCGGCGTGGCTGGCGAGCTGCTCACGGAGCTGCTCGTTGTCGCGCATCGCGCCGCCGCCGAAGTCGGTCCCGATCGGCCCGGGCGCGATCACATTGACGGCGATGCCGCGCGGGCCGAGCTCCTTGGCCAGGTACTTCGTATAAGTCTCGATGGCGCTCTTCAGCGACGCGTACACCGACCAGCCCTCGCCGACGAAGCGAGTCAGCCCCGTGGACAGGTTCACGATGCGACCGCCGTCCACGAGCAGCGGGAGCAGCGTCTGGGTGAGGAAGAAGACGCCCTTGAAGTGCACGTCCACCAGCAGGTCGAACGCCTCGACGCTCGTCTGGCCGACCGGCGTGACCGCGGCCACGCCGGCGTTGTTGACCAGGAAGTCGAAGCGATCGCGGTCCCACGTCGTGCGGAGGGCGTCCCGCAACGACTCGGCGAACGCGGGGAACGCGTCCGACCGGCTCGTGTCGAGCTCCAGCGCCACGCCCGCGCGGCCCAGCGCCGTGATCGCGTCGAGGACCTCGGCGGCCTCGTCCTTGTGCGAGCGGTAGGTGAAAACGACGTCGGTGCCGGCCTGCGCCAGGGCCAGGGCGGTGGCCCGGCCGAGCCCCCGGTTCCCACCCGTGATCAGGGCAATCGTGTGCTGGCTCATGCGGGCTCCTCCGAGAGACGGACGGCCCTCGTGCGGTGTACGAGCAGGTAACCATCCACTCCCCACCCTCACGCCGGCCGGCAACCGGATGAAGGCTTCAGTGATCCAGGGACCACCGGTCCCCCACTGGCCGACCTGGGCCGAGGCAGTACGCCGGCAGTCCCCGCGAGCAGTTGTGCGTTCGGCGACCTCGGTGGACCGGGTCGGGGTCACTCCGGCGGCGGCGAGTACCGCGGTGCCCAGCTCCGCCGCGAGCTCGTCCTCCCGCGCACCGCCGAACGTGTACGCCGGTGAGCGGATCTCACGCACGGCGGTGACCTCGACCAGCACCGCGCGATGGGCCGGGAAGTCGGGTCCGTTGCGCTCCAGTAGCCCGGCGCGCAGCGACTCGTAGGTCGGATCGCCGGCCCCCAGGAAGCGGCGGCACGATGACCATTCGGGTCGATGCCGGCTCGGCGCCCCACCCCCGGTCGCGCAGCCAGGGGCCGGCCGCACAGGGCCGCTACGGTTTAATGGCCCGGGAAAATGATCGCCGAACGGCCCAGCCGCGCACTACGGTGCACCGGCGCCCCATGGCGCACCGGCGGGCGGCGTGACCGCGCTCATCAACGCTGAGGGACGTGCAACGACTTGGTTGACCATCTTCTGATGTCGATCCCGCCGCTCGCGGTCTATCTGATCGTGGGCTTCGTGATCGGCCTGGAGAGCCTCGGCGTGCCGCTCCCCGGTGAGATCACGCTGGTCTCGGCGGCGCTGCTCTCCTCCCGCCACGAGCTCGCGGTCTCGCCGGTGTGGATCGCGGTGGCGGCCAGCGTCGGGGCCATCGGCGGGGACACGATCGGTTACCTGATCGGCCGCCGCTGGGGTATGCCGCTGTTCGCCCGGCTGGGCCGGAGGTTCCCGAAGCACTTCGGTCCTTCGCACGTGGCGCTCGCCGAGCACATGTTCACGAAGTACGGGGCCTGGGCGGTGTTCCTCGGCCGGTTCATCGCGCTGCTGCGGATCTTCGCCGGTCCGCTGGCCGGCGCCCTGCGGATGCCCTACCGCCGGTTCCTGGCCGCGAACGCCGCCGGCGGCATCGTCTGGGCCAGCGGCACCACGTTCGTGGTGTACCAGCTGGGCATCGTCGCCGAGCGGTGGCTGGCCCGGTCGTCCTGGATCGGGCTGGGCCTCGCGGTGGTGGCCGGCCTGGCCATCGGGCTGGTGCTCAAACGACGTACCCAACGGTTCGCCGACCAGCACGCCGCCGCCAACCCGCCGGCCGACTCGAACCCCGACGCGGGGCACTAGACACCGCTGCCTCACCCTCTCGCCGGTAGGGGCAATGCATTTTCGCCGCCCCATTGGGCCCGCGCATTTCGACAATGCGCGGGGGCACACTCGCGACGATCTCCGGCCAACTCGTTAGTCCACGCGGTATCCGGGTACCCAGAACGAGTAGGTTCCTGCGCACATTGATTGGCGGGAGGCCGCGGTGCGAAGACGCT
>Ga0137412_10004198_pt1 | contig 11533 bp, 8 predicted proteins | sample CZODoug2_1_16fun_FD_122160 | JGI IMG/M metagenome (GOLD analysis project Ga0137412, IMG submission 122160) | Vadose zone soil fungal communities from Angelo Coast Range Reserve, California, USA - CZODoug2_1_16fungal (Hybrid Assembly) | ecosystem: Environmental > Terrestrial > Soil > Vadose zone...
TCGAAGTACTATTCGGCCCGTCCTCCACGCCCCAATAAACAAGTCGATAACGATCTCCCACACGTAACTATCCAGATGCCTGTATATAAGGAAGGTCTGGAGGCCGTCCTGTGCGCTCCTTTTGTTTAGAATACTTCCTTCTTCTCACGATATCTTGCCTTTCTTATATTTAGTGCCCCTTCGATTGCATCCCTGAAGAAGGCGATGCAAACGTACGCACGTCAGGGGGGAACGTCAAATATCTTCATCAACGATGATGGCTTACGGGTAATTCTTCCAACATCCTGGAACAGACGCATTTAGACTCAAATTGATTTCGAACAGACACTTCCAGATCATGAACGCGAGAGGCGCGTTGCATTCTACGAGGCTAATGGTATTGGATGGGTTGCTCGACCTGCTGATGGTGAACCAAGCGCAAATGGTGATGGCACGACATTCGTACGTGCCGGTCGCTTTAAGAAAGCCTCGAACATGAACTACGCACTTGCACTCTCGCGCAAGGCTGAGCATCACCTCAATGAAATGGTCGCCTCGGGGGAGCTGAAGGCGCCGATCGTGGTCGGTCGCGATCATCTCGACACCGGATCGGTCGCGAGCCCCAACCGCGAGACCGAGGCGATGCGCGACGGCTCGGACGCGATCGCCGACTGGCCGTTGCTCAACGCACTGGTGAATTGCGCGTCCCAGGCCGATCTCGTGGCGATCCATTCCGGCGGCGGCGGCTACTCCGGCTACATGACCAGTTCCGGCGTCACCCTGATCGCCGATGGCTCCGACGCGGCGGACGAGCGGCTGCGCCTGTCGCTCACCAACGACACTGCGACCGGCGTGATGCGGTATGCCGATGCCGGCTACGAAGAGTCCTTCGACGAGATCGCGCGCGGCAATATCGATCACTTTCGGCTGCCGCCGCGTTGAAAGATCGGAACATGGCCGACCAAAGCCTCCGCGGCTTCCTGTCTGCGCTTGAAGCCTCCGGCGATCTTCACCGTGTCCAGCGCCCGGTCGATCCCCGGTTCGAGCTCGCGGCGGTGCTGGCGTTGCGCGAGCGCGGACCCGCGCAACTGTTCGAACGTGCCGGCAGCATGCCGGTCGTCGGCAACCTGCTCTCTTCGCGTGAACGCTTTGCCCGCGCGCTCGGCGTCGCGCGTAGCGATCTGCATCTGCGCTGTCTCGATGCATTACAAGACTTGATCCCGCCGGCACTCGTGCAACAAGGCCCGGTGCAAGACGTCGTGCATCGCGCGCCGTTCGATCTCGCGGCGCTGCTCCCCGTCCCGACCTGGTTCGAGCGCGAGGCGGGCCCCTACATCACCGCCGGCGTCATCGTCGCCAGGGACCCGCAGACCGGTACCCGCAACGTCTCGATCGCACGTCTGCGGCTCGAGGGCGGCGCCCGCCTGATGGCGGGCATCGCGCGCAACCACCATCTCTATCTCCTGGCGGAGAAAGCGCGTGCCTTGGGCCGCCCGCTCGAGATCGCGGTCACGATCGGAAATCATCCCGCGGTGTTGCTGGCATCCCAGATGTACGTGGATCTCGGCGACGACGAATTCGCCATTGCCGGCGCGCTCCTGCGCGAGCCCGTTCGGCTGGTGAAGTGCAAAACGGTCGATCTCGAGGTGCCGGCGGAAGCCGAGATCGTGCTCGAAGGCATGCTCCACCCAGGCGAGCTGATCGAGGAAGGGCCGGTCTCGGAATTCCCGGGCTTCTATGTGTCCTATGGCCCCGGTATCGCCGTCGACATCGCGGCCGTCACCCATCGCGCCGACGCCATCTACCAAGCGGTACTGCCCGGCTACGCGGCCGAGCATTGCCTGCTCGGTGCCATCGCCATCGAGGCCGTGCTGCTGCGCGCCCTCCAGCGTGCGGTCCCCGCCGTGCGTCGCGTGCTCATCACCGATGGCGGCATGGGGCGGCTGCACGCGATCATCACCATGCACCGGCCGCAGCGCGGCGAAGGCAAGCGCGCGGTCCTCGCCGCGATGGGACAGGTCAATCTCCTCAAGCTCGTCACAGTGGTCGAGGACGACATCGACCCCGAGGATGCGCGACAGGTCGAATGGTCGCTCGCGGCGCGTTTTCGCGGGCATGAGGACCTGATCGTGCTGCCCGGCGTCAAAGCGGACCGCTGCGACCCCGTGCAAGACGACCTGACGGTCACCAAGATCGGCATGGTCGCGACCACGCGTCCCGGCGACGGCGAAGCCGGCAGTCGCTCCGAGTTCGCCCAGCCGCCAGCCGATATCCTCGAGCGCGTGCGCCGCGATCTCGACCAGTATTGACGGCCTACGCCGTCTTCAGCGCCTCGCGCACAGCCGCCATATACGCTTCCTTGCGGCGCGGCAGCGGCTGGCGCCGGCGAAACATCCCGAACGCGACGCTGCGCGCCGGCACGATCGCAAGCGCCTTGAGCACGCCGAGCGCGACCTCGTTCTCCGCGCAGGCGCGCGGTACGATGCCGATGCCGCGACCGGATTGCACGATCACCTTCATGGTTTCGATGTTGTCGGCGACTGCCACGATATTGGGCCTGATGCCGAGATCGGCGAACAGCGACAGCACCACCTGCCCGTAGCCGACCGAGAGCTCGCTCATGATGATCGGCTCGGTCACCAGGCGGCCGACGTCGATGGGCTGGCGCGAGCGCGCGAGCGCATGCTTGGGATGCGCGATCAGCACCATCTCGGCCTGGGTCAGCCGCTCGTACAGCAACCCGGCCGGCACCCGGTCCGGATCGGACTCGATGGCAAGGCCGGCGTCGAGCCGCTCCTCGTGCAGGTCATTGAAGATCGTCTTGGTCGGCGCCGTCACGATATCGAGCCGCACTCCGGGAAGGAGCGCCTTGCGAAACAGCCGCGGGATGAAGATCTCGGCCATGCCCGAGCCCATCCCGATCGTCAGCGTATCGGAAGGCGCGCCTTTCAGCCGCCGCGCGGTGTCGGAGAGGCTGAGCACGTCGCCGGCGACGCGCTCGGCCTCGTATAGAAACGTGCGCCCCGGCTCGGTGATCTCGATGCCGCGGGGCGTGCGGCGAAACAGCGAGAAGCCGATCTCCTGCTGACGGCTCTGCTGGCGGTAACCGATGTAAGCCTCCAAGGCCCCCTGCGGCAGGATTTGTTGATTGGCCGGCGGAGTGCCCCCCGCCGCAGTGGTGGGCTTGTCATCGGGCCCTTTGAAGTAACGCAGCAGGTGATATGCAAGTCGGACTTTGGCCACCCGTCCAAGAGAATGGCCATTGATTGCGTCGAATGCATTCGCATGCGGGTCAATAAAACTTGACTCGGTGTACGCCCATTTCTGCTCTTGATAAACCCGGACGAGCGCATTTACGTCTGAATCATGTAGGTATCCGCCATTCATATCCATCGCGCACCCGCCGAGACTCATTGTCCATACTCGGCCGCCGATGCGATCGCGGCCTTCGAGTAACACTGTTTCGATTCCGGCATCGTGCAGTATTCGAGCCGCGCTCAGACCTGCCAACCCCGCTCCGATGACTATGACTTTCTGCGGGCGCGGCCCGGGCTGGGTAACGTCGGCGTCTCGGAAGTGCCGCAAAAGAACGTCGCTAAGGGACACGGCGGAATCCGTCAGCGGAGCGCAAGTGAAAAGATCTGCTTGTTCGGTATGGGCCGAATGTCGGTGCCGATGGAAGATGTCCGCATTTTAGCCCTGCTATCGCTGTTCTGAGGAGGCTAGCTGAACCACGTGCCCAGTTCCTGGCAACTATATACCACGCGATTTTTGGCAAACGCAAACAAAAGTTTGCATTTTGGATAATTTTAGAATAAAACTTCGCATGAGTACCGAGAGGGTACAGTGGAATAGCACAGCAATATTCTTCCGCGAGGACGATTGCTGATCGCTTTTATAGCCGACGTAGCACGATCATCCAACTCCGGCCACTTAAAAGCACCGACAAATCTAAATGACCGCGGGTGCCTTGCAGAAAGGGGAATCTACAATTGAACGCTAATACCGAAGCTGGGCCTCGCGTCGAGACAAGTACCGCCGCGCCGTTCTCGATCGATCGCCGATCACCACTGGCCTGCGCCATTGCTCGCATTTTGCTCGCTGGTGCGGCCGGTCTCTGCGGACAAGCACAGGCCGACGAAGTACCCGCACGTGCGGCACTCGAAGAAATTGTGGTTACTGCGCAGCGCCGCAGTCAGTCGATTCAGGACGTCCCCTATAACATTACGGCCGTCGGCGAGGCCGCCCTAAGGGATTCGGGCGCCACCTCGCTCAATGATCTTGCGCGCCTTGTACCGGGGTTAACAGCACCCGACACCGGACCGGCGGCACCCGGTCGGAACAATCAGTTGACATTGCGCGGTCTGCAAACGCAGAGTCCGGGCGGCGGCGCTGGCGGTCCAGCGCAGCCAGGGCTCGCAGTGAGTTCGGTAGCCACCTATTTTGGCGAGACTCCGGTCTTCTTCCCGGTCGCGCTGGAGGACATCGAACGTGTGGAGATTCTTCGTGGTCCCCAAGGCACACTGTACGGGTCAGGCTCCGAAGCTGGAACGATTCGTTTTATTCCAAAACCGCCTGACTTCAAGGCTGTCAGTGGAGACATCGATGTCTCGGGAGGTTATACGGAGCATGCTGCGAACGCCAATGGCAGTGCTCACGGCTCCCTTAATGTCCCACTAGCTGACAACGCCGCGTTCCGCATTTCGGCGGGCGAGACGCATCTTGCGGGATTCATCGATGCAGTTGACCGGTTCAGATTGGATGCTCACGGGATACCGATTCCGAACTCCTCTTCAGATCCAACCAGCGCGCCTCTGATAGCAGCCCCGCACCGAGGTGTCAATTGGTCAGATCAATGGTACGGGCGGTCCGCATTTCGCTGGGAGCCGTCAGACGCGATTGCGGCTGAATTCGACTACCTGCATCAGTATTCCAAACTCGCCGATGCTCAAGCCGTGACCCCCAATTTCTCAGGCGGCGCTGTCAATTTGAGCGGCTATAATCCGGCACCCGGCCCCGCCAACAATCCTTATTGGCCTAATGGAAGCTTCAACACGCGCCCCAGCGGTCAATATTCCACCGGGACTTTCGCGGCCCAGCCGTACGACGACAAAATTGACCTCGGAAGTATAGTCGTCACCGCAGATGTGGGTTTGGCGACATTGACATCTGCTTCCTCGTATTTCTCCGATCGAAGCTTCGCACTAGAGGATGACACGGGCGGATATTTTAACCTCGGGTTCAATAACTTTTATCCTTATAACCACTATCCCCGCCTCCTTGGACTGACCGCCGTCCCCGCCGAGGAGCGCTCCTTCGTTCAAGAGATCCGGCTGGTATCCAAGCAAGCGGGACCGTTTGACTACGTTCTCGGCCTGTATTATCAAGATGAAAAAGACGCTACTGCATTTACGCAGTTTGTGCCGGGAGTGTTTGATTATCTCGCGTCGCCGCCGGCGGTCACGGCATTTGGGGTAAACACATCAACTTACGGGGATATCGACTGGCTTTATAACCGGCATACCGAATTTACCGATAAAGCCATATTCGGCGAGTTAACCTATCACGTGACCAACGAGTGGCAGGTTACCGGTGGATTGCGTTTCTTCCACCAGAGCTTCACAGGTAATGTGATCAGCCAGTTACCATTGTGCGGCTCCCTGTGTTCGACAGATCTTACCAACCCTCTTGGACTATTCACCGCGCAAGCCAAACAATCGGTCTCAAAGCACATCGGCAAATTAAGCACCTCGTACAGTTTTAGCGAACGCACTAAGGTGTATGCGACCTACTCTGAGGGTTTTCGCCGAGGTGGGGCCAACGGCCTGCCGGAAAACGGGCCATTCGCAAGCCTTCCGCAGTATTCAACGTTCGCGCCGGATCTCGCCAAAAACTACGAAGTCGGCATAAAGGGTGAAATGGGTAATGGGCGCATTCGCTACGATGTTGATATTTTCTACATCGACTTAGACAATTTCCAATTCAATACCCGCACGTTGGGCGGCGTACCCGTCACACTGAACGGACAAAAGGCACGATCGGAGGGCGTAGAAACGCAGCTCGAAGCAGCGGTGACCGATCGATTTACAGCTCTGTTGGGCTACACCTATACCAAGGCCCAGGTGACTCGCACCTTCGATATTTTGGATTACGCACCATACGCATTAGTGCCCTCGTTTGGTGGCACGGGTCAGACTACTTCTATATTTGGAGGCCCGATTACTTCTGGAACGAAACTTCCGGGCGTACCACAGTCGACTCTGGCATTTGGCCTCGACTACAAATACAACGAACCGCCAATTGGCGGTGCAGGCTCAAGTGTGACGTTGCATTTGGACGGGTCTTACCGGGGTTCGTCGCAGGCGGACATCAATGCCTCCAGTCTCTACAATTGGAACATACCGTCGAGCTTTATCGCGAACGCGAGGATGTCGCTGATGACTAGGGAGAAGGTCAGATACGACTTCTTCATCAATAACTTAACTAATAAGGCAGCGTATTCCGGTGGGTCGGGGTTGCAGAGTACAAGTGTACCGCTTCTCGCCTACGCGGAAAGAATCATTAGTCGACCGCGTACCTTTGGCATAGAGCTGAATTACAAGTTTTAAGCGGCATCCGCACGTAGTTGACGAGTAAGCAGAGCCGAAAAATAGCTTTCCTCGCACAAATGCACAAAGCGGGCTGACAATGGACGAAAGGAGTGAAGACACGCAAACTCTAGATAATGCTCATCGAAATGTGACGCCCGAAGAGATGTCTACGGCCAGCACGACAGATGCTCTGCAAGAAATCCGCCAATTAATTGCTGCGGAGGATTTGGCAACCGCGATAGCCCGATGTTCGGCGCTCGGACAAAAAGAGCCGTTGGATTCGCGCGTTTGGCGCCTTGCTGCAGACATCTCTGTTCGTTTGAATCGGCTCCATGACGCGTTCGATTTTCTGACACGCGCCATTTCCTGCGGCCCGAAAGATGCGTCTCTAATCCTGAGCTACGGGCAGTTGCTCTTGCGTCTTGGTCGACGCTCCGATGCCCTCGCCGTCGCGCGAGAAGCTGAGGACTACTTCTTGCCCCCTGCGCTTCACGATGCACTGGGTACTTTGCTGACGCTCCTCGAGAACCCAACCCGAGCGCTCCAGCATTTCGAGCACGCCGTGCAGGCTGTCCCGAAGAGCATTGACTATCGCTTTAATCTCGCCATGGCTCAACGCATGGTCGGGGACTTTGAGACAGCGGAGACGAACCTCGATGCCGTCATTGAGGTTCGGCCGAATGACGCGGAGGCTTACAGCACCCGCTCGGAACTCCGCGGACAGACCCCGGACCGTAATCATGTAGCGCAATTGCAGGCGGCACTCGGCCGGTCGACGGACACGCGAAGCTCTGTCGCAATTGAATTTGCACTCGCAAAGGAGTTGGAAGACCTTGCCGAGTATCCCCGGTCGTTCTCGCACCTTAGCCATGCCTGTCGCTCTTATCGCGCTTCCATTCGCTATGATGTGACCGAGGATGTCGCAGTTCTCGACGCGCTACGGAAAACCCACACATCTGCACGGCTGGCAAGTGTAGTCCCGGGTCTAGACACGAACGAATGCATTTTCATTGTTGGATTGCCGCGTAGCGGCACAACCCTAGTAGAGAGGATCCTAGGTACGCACAGTCAGGTCTATGCTGCAGGCGAACTAAATGCCTTGCCGAGCGCGGCCATTGCGGCGGTTGCGAAGCGTTCGGGCGGCCCGGTAAAAAAACTGCAATTTGTTGAGGCCGCCCTCGATGTTCAAATGGCCGACGTCTGTCACGATTATTTGCGTGAGGTGCGCGCAAGGATCGGCAACACCCCAAAGTGTGCAGACAAAACGCCTCTTAATTATTTATACGCAGGGATCATTCACGCCGCGTTGCCGCGCGCACGCTTCATTGCGCTGCGGCGCCACCCGATGGATAGCGGTTACGCGATGTTTAAGACCCGTTTCGCCGGAGCCTATCCCTTCAGTTATGACCTATCGGAGATCGCCAGCTACTACGTGGCGTGGCGCCAACTCATGCGGCATTGGGAGACCACCATAGGTGATGCGTGGCTGACGGTGGATTACGAAGACCTCGTGACGAACCAGGAAAAAGTAAGTCGTCGAATCCTGGCCCACTGCGAGCTCTCGTGGGAGGAGCAATGCCTTGAATTTCATCGCAGTCGGACGGCAGTCACTACGGCAAGCGCCGCGCAGGTTCGGCGCAAGATGTATCCAGATTCCATAAGGAGGTGGCGTTCCTATGCGACGGAGCTGGAGCCTTTGGCACGCTATCTGGAAGCCAATGGCGTCTCGACACAATAGGACCGTGAACGAGCGCACGGGTCGCTCAGATTTCAAGAATCGCAGAGCCCGAATACTCGCACCCTGCTCGAGCTGGCGTTCGAGGCTCGTCCGAGGGGCTATGCATTGAGCGACCGCGGAGAGAAAGTGACCGTCGAAAGTACGGTCGCTTTGATAAGTGCCGCATACATGGCCGCCTCCGCGCTGTCCGTGACCAACGTAGTACCATTTTTGCTGGGGGCGATCGCGGATCGATATGGCGCCGGACCTCTCCAGCTTGGGCTCGTCAATAGCTGCCTCACTGGAGCATCATTACTGGTGGCGGGTAGTGCTCCGTTTTGGATCTACCGAATATCGTGGCCCTGGGTTGGTGGTCTCGCCGGTCTCGCGATAACCATAGACTTTCTTGTCTCGACTGCCGCGCCCAATATGGGCGCGATCTATGCGGTCTTCCTACTCGCCGGCGTCTTTTCCGGACTCATGAGTGGACCGAGTAACGCCAGCCTCGGGTTTTCGTCATCACCCTCGCGCTGGTATGGGATCTCCATGGTGTGGCAGAACGTCACGGCGGCAGCCTATTATTTTATTGTCCCTTCTTGGATTCAGCCGCATTTCGGATCCCAAGCTGCATTCACAGCGACGGCTGTTATGTTTTTTCCATGCATTGTGGCCGGTTGGTTTCTGCGCCGGTCCGCACAGCCACTCGCCTCGCCACAGCACAGTGTGTCAGTTTCTCGCACCGCCGGCGGAGTGAAGAGCTGGATCGTTCTTTGCACAGCGTTTGCGGCGGCCATCTTGGTCGCCTCCGGCGGCGTCGCATTCTGGCTTTTTCTAGAAAGACTGGGAAAAGTTGCGGGAATTCCAGAGTCGTTCATCGGCCTGAGTCTCGCGATTGCGAACATGGCGGCACTCGCCGGAGCGGTACTCTCAGCCACCGTAAGAACGAAGTTCGCGGCGTCACTGAGCTTTGGACTGCTCTCTGGTGTTGTCGGCTTTATCCTAATGTTAGTCCCATCGGCTCCATTCTTCTTGGCCAGCGTTTGTATGTACGCGTTCGCTTGGAGCCTAGGGATGCCGGTTCTGCAAGCCGTCATTCGTCACGCAGATTTCACGAACCGATTATTTGTCGCGAGCCCATCAACGGTATTCATCGCCGCGGTTGTGACCGGTCCAGTGGCGGGCCGTATCGCTGAGCTTTGGGGATATCACGCCGCTGTGTATTTTAGTGTCGGCTCATGGATTTTGGCCCTCGTGTGCGCGCTCTATGCGTGCGCGTCCACACGCGCGCACCCTGCCCATGGCGCGGCAGGTTTCGGAGTGCACTGATTGATCGCGGCGTTGAGACTTGGCATTTTTCAATTTCCAGATCAGATGGAGTAAGACATGATTCATATTGACTTGCCGCTCCCTTGCGAGACGCGTGCCGTCGAAATCCACCTAGACGGACATGACGAGGCCCAGTTGCCGATGCCCACCGACGTGGCACTCGGTGAACCGAAGTCCGTTAGGACCTGTTCAGGCACAAAAAAAACGAATGGCGTGCTCTTCTGTGCGGGTCAACGATGAGAATACTTGTCATAGGGGCTGCGGGCGGCATGGCGAGCGGCACCATTCGCGACCTCCTGTCTACAAGGTCGAGGCACGTCGAATCGATAGTTGCCGCTGACATGGAGGAATCGAGGCTTGGGAATCTGCAGGCAGGGCTGGGCGATCCGCGTGTTCAAATATTGATCCTGGATGTTCGCGACGGTGGCGCGTTGCGGCGGGCGCTCGCTGACGCTGATGTTTGCATCAACGCCGTGCCGACATTCGCCGGTCATCAAATGGCAATATTTCAAGCTTGCCTGGAGACGCGGAGAACTTACGTCGACTATGGCGGTATGGGCTCCTTTACCGTCCAGCAAAAGGGGCATCATGCGGAGTGGCAGGCAGCGGGCGTTTCGGCCGTTCTCGGTCTCGGTTCCGATCCGGGAATCTCCAATATGCTTTGCAAGGCGGTTGCCGATCGTTTGGAGCGAATCGATCGCATAAATCTATACTGGGCCGCGAAGAAGTTCGGGCCTGACAGCCCAGTGCTGGTCCCGCCGTATAACATCAACACCGTGTTAGCGGAATACGCGAACCCTTCAATGCAATTCTTCGGCGGAGGGCTCACTGAGGTTCCGCCGCAGTTCGGCCAAGAAACTCTGGAGTTGCCTGATCCCTGGGGCCGCACAGAGTTTATGTGCACGCAACATTCGGAGCCACTCACTGTGCCGTTCTCCAAGGGTATCGCTGAGAAAGGGATTCGCGAGTTTACATGGAAGCTCCATCTGCCAGCTCGGGAACACGAAGCATGGGTCGCTCTCGTCAAGTCTGGCTTCGGAGAGTTCAATGACCCTATCGTCGTGAACGGCGTCGACGTTCTTCCGGGAGATTTTCTAGGGATACTGATTCGCCGAAACATTGCGCGTCACGCAGCACGAATTCCGGAAACTAAGAGTTTCGAGATCACACTAGCAATTGGCGAGGGTCAGAGAAATGGCCAGCCCTGCACCGTAAATTGCGCTCGACTAGGGGCGCCCAATGATCTCTACGCGGGCTACGTAGATGCGGCCACGTCGATGGGCCTATCGATCGGCCTTCAATTACTCGGCGATACGCCAGCCAAGCCGGGAGTATGGGCCCCTGAGGAGGTTTTCGAACCGGCGGCATTCTTCATGGAGCTGGAGCGGCGCGAATTCCGCATAGTGCATGGCTTGCCAGTTAAGCGCTTTCTTCCAGGCGTAGCTGCTCTGACTGCGGACGGGTAGGCGATGCTCGAGGGTGCATGTACGCGTAGGTGGAAGCGCTTCGTTTGCTGGGGTGTCGACTGAGTCCGGACTGATTGGACGTAAGAGCGTCATTTTTTTGGGTGACGTCCATCGCCTGCACTTTCTTGGCCGCGGCAGCGACTTGTTCGATGGAGATCCGGGCTGCCGGACTCATGCCGCATCGTTTTGCGAAAAGCCAGGGCTGTGTCGTCGCATTTGGTCGCTCGAGTGCGGCGCGGTTTTTTTCGCGAAGGTTTTCGAGTCCGGTTTGGAGTGCCCAATTGGCCATGCGAATGGCCTGTTCTTCCGGCTCAGCGTGGTAGAAAGAGGAAACAACTGAGGCTAGAGTGACGAACGTATATTGTTCGCCTCCGTTTGCCTCCAATGCAAAAACACGGGATCCTTCCATGTGCGTAAAGCGCCTGTCCGGTTGAATACGAACCGCAATTCCAAGC
>Ga0137412_10004199_pt1 | contig 11532 bp, 10 predicted proteins | sample CZODoug2_1_16fun_FD_122160 | JGI IMG/M metagenome (GOLD analysis project Ga0137412, IMG submission 122160) | Vadose zone soil fungal communities from Angelo Coast Range Reserve, California, USA - CZODoug2_1_16fungal (Hybrid Assembly) | ecosystem: Environmental > Terrestrial > Soil > Vadose zone...
AAGATTTCGGTGATCTGGAACGTCCGGGCCATGCCGAGCGTGACGCGCTCATGGGTTGAAAGCTTGGTGATGTCGCGGCCATCGAACATGATCGCGCCGGAGGTCGGCGGAAAAAACCCGGAGATCAGGTTGAAGAAGGTCGTCTTGCCGGCGCCGTTCGGTCCGATGATCGCGCACAATTCTCCCTTCGCCACGCTGAGCGAGACGTCACGCACCGCTACCAGGTTTCCGAACCGCTTGGTGACGTTGTTGATCTCGAGAACGTTCATGCCTTGCTCCGTTGAATGAAGCCAAGCAGGCCGCGCGGGAAAAACAGCACGACGAGGACGAACAGCAGTCCGACGAACGACATCCAGTTGACGGTGATGCTCGACAGGTAATCCTGCAGCACCACGAACACGGCGGCGCCGAGCAGCGGGCCCCAGAAACTGCGCATGCCGCCCATCACCGCCATCATGACGAAATCGCCGGACTGGCTGTAATGCAGGCCCCTCGGATCGGCAAAATTGTTGACCAGCGCATAGAGCGCGCCGGCAAATCCCATGAAGAAGCAGGACAGGGTGAAGGCGATCCAGATGTGTCGTTCCACCGGGATGCCGAGGAAGCGGGAGCGGCGCTCGTTCTCGCGGATCGCGATCATGGTGCGGCCGAACGGCGAGCGCAAAATGAATCCCATGGCGCCGACCACCAGGGCAAAACAGAACAGCACGAAGAAGTAGAAGTTGTTGGCGCTGGAGAGAATGTCGAGCTTGAACAGGCCAAAGTCGATCGGCTGGCGCGAAAAGCCGCGCAAGCCATCGTCGCCGCCCGTCAGCGAACTCCACTGAAAGGCGATATAGTAAAACACCTGGCCGAACGCGATCGTCACCATGGCGAAATAGACGCCGCGCCGCCGCACGATCAGCGTGCCGAGGATGGCGCCGCACAGACCGCCAAGCAGCGTTCCCGCGACCAGCGCCAGCGGCGTGCTCAGCGCTAGGAATTTGAGCGTCAAACCGGCGCCGTAGGCACCGAGACCGAAATAGGCGGCGTGACCGAACGACAGAACGCCGGTAAATCCCAGGAGGAAATTCACCGACATCGCTGCCAGTCCAAGCACCAGGACGCGGGTGGCGAGCGCGGTGTAACCGCCGAGCGGTACCATCCAATAGGGAACGAGCACGAGCGTGGTCCAAATCGCCGCAAGGACGATCGCTTTACGCGATTGTTCGGCGTTCAACTCATCATTCCTTCTTCGCCGAATAGTCCGCGCGGTCGCAACAGCAGGACCACCGCCATCATGACGTAGATCACCGCCTCGCTGGCGGCTGGGAGAAATACCGCTGTCAATCCCGACGCCACCCCGATCAGCAGGCCGCCGACCAGCGTTCCCGGCAGGCTGCCGATGCCGCCGACGATGATGGCAATGAAACTCGGCATCAACAGGCCGGTGCCCATGGTCGGTTCAAGACCGAGTTGTCCGGCCGCGAGAACCCCGCTGAGGCCAGCCAGAAAAATCCCGACCGCGAAATTGAGCGAGCGCAGCATCTGCACGTTGATTCCGAGCGCCGCGACGGTCTCGAGGTCAAGCGTGCCGGCCCGGATGCGAATGCCCAACCGGGTGTAGCGTAAGAGCAGGAACAATAATACCACCGCGATCATCACCACCGCCACCATGAACAGGCGATAGCCGGTGATGAAAAATAGATCGTTGCTCAAAGGCTGCGCCAGGAATGCAGGAATGGTGACCGGCTTGCCCTGCGGACCCCAGATGAAGCGCGTACCATCCTCGATCATGAAGGCGAGACCGAAGGTGAGCAGCAGGCTATAGAGCGGATCGCGTCCATAGAGCGGGCGGATCAGCACGCGTTCGACGGCTAATCCGATGACGGCAGTCAGCGGCGGCGCCAGCAGCAGCGCGCCCCAGAAACCGACATAGGGCGTGATGGTGTAGGCGATGTAGCCGCCGATGACGAGAAATCCGCCATGCGCGAAATTGATGACGTTGCTCAGGTTGAGAATGAGAGAAAGGCCGAGCGCCATCAGCACGTAGAAGGCGCCGATGATGAGCCCATTGGTGACATTAAACAGGAGCAGTTGCGTCATAGACCACCGGATGAGAGGAGCACACGTCTGGTCCGGGAGGCGTGACCTTCCGGACCTCAGAAATCGCCGACCTCATGCTAGGCCGGCCACTGAACGATGCAGCCGGTCTCGGTGACAGCAGGCGCCGTCTTGTCGCCCGGCACGACTTCGTCCACACGGTACAGATCTTCCGGATCGTCCTTGCCCTTTGACTGGGCCTCGCCGACGAAGGCCGACGTCATCAATTGATGATCGCCCTTGCGGTAGTAGACCTTGTTCGGCTGCAGCTTGACATCATCGGGCAGCTCGAAGTTTTCGAGCGCGCCGGCAAGCTTGACCGCCTCGAGCGCCTTCTCCTGGTTCGCGACCAAGGCAAAGCTCATGGCCGACGCATAGCCGAACCAGTGGCGCGCGGTCGGTACATGGCCGTTGTTGACCTTGCGAATATCGGCGACGAATTTTTCGACACCGGGAACGCCCGGCTGTTTCCAGTACCATTCGAACATCCAGACGCCGATTCGTGCTTCCGGCGGCAGCGCGGCGAGCGATTCCAGCTCCTGCTGCGTTCCCGCCACGTGGATCTGCTTGTTGAGGCCAAACTGCACGACTTGCTTCAGGCAATTGATCATGTCGGAGCCCTGTACCAGCAGGATCATCACGTCCGGATTGGCCGCCCGCGCCTTGATCAGATAGGCGGAGAAATCCGTGGTGCCGAGCGGCGTCAGCTCGTTGCCGGTGACGGTGCCGCCGAGCTTCTTTAGATTATCGGTGCAGGCGCCATAAAGCGTATGGCCGAAGGCGTAGTCGGGGGTGATGAAGTGCCATTTCTTGCCGTACTTGCTGTACAGCACGCTGGATACCGAATTGGCTTCCATCCGCGTGGTGTTGCAGACGCGGAACACGTTCCACTTGCAATCCTTGCCGGTAATCGAATCGGTATGGCCGCCGGAAACGATGTGCAGGATTTGCTTTTCGCTGGTGACTTGCGCGATCGCGGCGGCAATGCCGGAATTGACGTCGCCGATCATGAAGTTGACCTGATCCCGCTCGATCAGCTTGCGCGCCTTTTGCACGCCGGTGCCGACGTCATTGGCGGAATCTTCCACCAGCAATTCGACCTGGCGTCCGAGAATGCCGCCTTTGGCGTTGACCTGCTCGACGGCGAGCTTGGCTCCCATCACCTCATTGCCGGCAGGGGCCGCGTAGACGCCGGTGAGGGGATCGACCATGCCGATCCGGATCGCGGCCTCGCCGCGCGCCTGGATGATGAAGGGCGATGCCACCTGAAAGGCGCCCAGCGCGGCGGCGCCCTTGATCAGCGTGCGACGGTCGAATTTCGGATTGGAAATTTGCGATGTCATGGGTTCCCTCTCTGGGTTTGTTGCGTTTCTTCTTGAGAAGTTTTACCCCGCCCGGTGCCGTTTTGAGTCACCAGGCGACGTATCGTCCTGTGTCAGGCCGGCCACTGAATCTTGCAGCCGGTGTTTTCCGCCGGTCCGGCGGCTTTTTCGCCGGGCACGGGGTTGCGTATCGTGAACATATTGTCCGGATCGCCCTGGGGCGGATGCGCCTCGCCGACAAACACGGTGCTCATCAATTCGTGGTCGCCGGCGCGATACTCCGGTGCACCCGGCTGCAGGGCGATCTCCGGTGGCAGCTTGAATCCCGAAAGCGCGCGCGCCAGTCTTGGGGCCTCGAGCGTCTTCTCCTGATTGGCAATCACCGCCAATGTCTGGATCGACGCATAGCCGAACCAGTTCCGCGCCGTGGCCGCGCCACCGGTAATTTTCTTGATCGAGGCATTGAATTCCGCGACATGCGGCACGCCCGGCTGATCCCACCACCATTCCATGGTCCACCATCCGACCCGCGCGCCATCGGGCACGGCGCGAATGCTTTCCAGTTCGAACAGGGCGCCGCCGACGGCCATTTGTTTGTCGAGGCCGAATTGAACAAACTGTTTCAGGCTCGAGACCTGATCGCCGCCACCCATGACATTGATGAGCACTTGCGGGCCGTAGGCCTTGGCCTGAATCAGGTAAGCCGAATAATCCGGCGTGCCCAGCGGGACGAGAGAGCCGGCGGAGGTGCCGCCCGCGGCCTTCAGGACCTTTTCAAAGCCCGCCTGTACCGAGTGGCCATAGGCGTAGTCCGGGGTCAGGAAGTACCACTTCTTGCCGAACTTTTCGATCAGGGTTGACGCAATGGCATTGGCGTCCATGGTGGTGGAATTGCAGACCCGGAACACATTCCACGAGCAGTTGGCGCCGGTGATGGGATCGGTGTGTCCGCCCGAGACGATATGGAGCACCTTCTTTTCGCTGGTGACCTGGGCCATCGCGATCGCAATGCCGGAATTCACGTCACCGACAATGAAGCTCACCTGGTCGCGTTCGATCAGCTTTCGTGTCTTCTGCACGCCGGTGCCGACATCGTTGGCCGAATCTTCAATCAAGAGCTCGACCGGCCGGCCCAGAATGCCGCCCTTCTTGTTGATCTCCTCGACGGCGAATCTTGCTCCCACCACCTCGCCCTGGGCGATCGCGGCATAAACACCCGTCAGCGGATCGACCATTCCGATCCGCACCGGCGTTTCACCGCGGGCCTTGATAATGAAGGGGGAATAGAATTGCACCGCAGCGAGCGCGACGCTGGTCTTTAGAATAGCCCGCCGATCGACCGGCCAGGATCGTTGCGAAGTAACCATGCTGTCCTCCCAGACATCGTGACGCACGTTGACGGCAGGCATTCTTCGATGCCTTGATAGGCCGGGAGCGTAGCCGTTCCCGATTGCATTTGCCAATAGCAAGCCTCTGAAAATCCTGCGACCTTTGGCCCATGACGCGTGCGCGCGGAATATGCCGCCCGCCGAAATAGAGACATTCTTCATCGGCGTTGACGCATCAGCCGGTTTTACACCGGCCGTCGTCATGGTGGCCCTGGCTGCCGCCAGCCATCGCATCCTGTCCGGATCGACGTTGCTTGATTGCCGCTTACAATCCAGTGAAGAACTTGAGCAGCATCGCCCGTCGTGCGGACTCGCGCGTAACGCAGGCGGCGTGCATCGCGGTCGCCATCGAACCTTGGATCTTGTCGTCGTAAAACTGACACGTGGTGTCCCGGTATGCCATCCACGCACGCTGCATGGCATGCGCTTTGGCCGTCTGGCCATCATCGAGCGTATCCAGCAGACCTTTGTAATTTTCGTTGAGCAACCCGTCCCAGATCGAATCTTCCACGCGGCGGTAGCAGTCGGCCTCGGTCGGTTTGTTGGCGTCCCCCGATGGCTTGTTGATGCAGGGGTCCGCGACAAGATTGAACAGGCACTGCCGTTCGCCCTCATCCAGATTATCCCTGTTCTTGGTCGCGCAATCGCGGATCGCCGCGATTTCATGCGCGGTGGGTTTTCGGGTTTGCGCGTAGCATCGTTCAGCGGCAAAGCTCAGAGCCAGTGGCAAAGTGCACATCAAAACGGCGCTAAACGCCGTATTGAATCGAGATCTCATTTCGTCGTTCTCCCTCGCTGCGCCTGTATTCCTAAAGTCCTTTCCGTTTTGATAGAAGCGAAACCGGGCTCTAGATTCTTGATTTGACGCGTTTTCTTGACGTGAACCGCCGATCGGCCCCGCACCGCGGCCGTGCCATGGGGCGCACGCGCATATGGGAATTGGCGTTGGGTCGAAACCCTGCATAATAGGGCCGGAGATAACTACCTTGGCGCGCGCGCAATGACCGGAACCGCCCTGAACGTCGTGTCCTTCCTGTTTCTCGGCTTCTTCCTCGGGATGCGGCATGCGACCGACGCCGACCACGTGGTCGCCATTGCGACGATCGTCAGTCGCGAGCGCAGCATGGTGGGCTCGGCGCTGATCGGCGCCGCCTGGGGCGTCGGGCACACCATCACGGTCATGGCGGTCGGCGCGGCGATCATCGTGTTCGGGGTCGTCATCCCGCCAAAGCTCGGTCTGTCGATGGAATTCGCCGTCGGCATCATGCTGGTCCTGCTCGGTATTCTCACCTTGACAGGGATGGGCCGCGCGGTCGGCGCCGCCCACGCCCATGCGGGCGTCCCGGGTGGACATGCGCTCGACCTCCACGATCACCCGCATGCGCACGGCGACTACGTGCACCAGCACCCGCACGGTCATGGCCCCGGTGCGCACGGGCACGCCGAGGAGCACACGCCGCTGGCGCGGCTCGACCGCAGTGGGCTCGGCCGGATCGCGTTCTATCAGTGGCTGCGACCCTTCGCGGTCGGCCTCGTGCACGGCCTTGCAGGATCGGCCGCCGTCGCCCTGATGGTCCTGTCCATCATCCGCGAACCGGTCGCCGCGCTCGGCTATCTGCTGCTGTTCGGGCTCGGCACTATCGTCGGCATGATGCTGATCACGCTGATCCTTTCGGCGCCGTTTGTGTTCACGGCGGTCAATCTGCCGAAATTCAATTGGCGGCTCCGCGTGGCGTCGGGCCTGGTCAGCTTCGTCTTCGGGGTGGTCCTGATCTACGGCATCGGCTTTGCCGAGGGCGGCCTGTTCACCGACGCGCCGACCTGGGATCCCCGTTGACCGCCTGCGCGCGCAGGTCTGTAGTGCGCGCACATCTTTTACCGCCGCGCCGGTTGACCGCCGCGGAAATCGAGGGATACACTGGCGCAACAATGCATAACAAATAACAATACGTGGAGGATGCGCCATTCAGACGATCGGCATGCCCGGCGGGCGGTCGTTGTTGCTGGCCGGCGTCGTTGTGGCGCTCGCAGCAATCACGGGTGCCGCGTTGCTGCACGAGGCGCGGTCGCGGTCGGTGGTGCAACCGGCGGCACAAGCTATCACCACGCGAGCCGAGAAGCCCCAGCCGCCGGCATTGACGGCGGACGAGGAACGCTACGCGACAGCCTTGTGGGCCGTCCACCGGGATGCGACCCGGTTTGCGGTGGCGATGAGCTTTGCCGGCATCACCTATCAGACCGAGGACCGGGACGCGCGCGCGCTCGCACGAAAGATCGAGCCGCTGGCGAAATTCTTTCATGATGCCGAAATGCAGGTCCGCGTCATGAGCACGCCGCCGTCGCTGTCCAGGACGCAGGGGCAGTACGTCGACGCAATGGCGCTTTTCGCCAACGCTGCCGCCGAGATGCTGAAATTCACCGAGGATGGCGACTCGCAGCGTCTCGGCGACGCCCACCGAATGGATGTGAGGGCCTCGGAAGACATGCTGCGCGTCGGCGAAGTGCTGTGGCCGGGACAATACAAGCCGCATTAGGGGGCAATGGGATCGAAGAAGAGATAACGCAGTCCAATCTCAATCGGGGAAGCTCAATCTAGAAACTCAATCTAGCTGTAGGGAGGAAGGCAATGAGAAAACGCGCGTTACGAATTCGTCCGACCGCATGGACCGCGGTGATAGCGGCGCTGGCATGCCTGTTCGGCGCGGCGGCGCAGGCCCAGCAACCGATCTGCTCGGCATGGCTGATCGAGAGCAGCCGTTTCATGAATGTGCCGTTCGGATCGTTCATGCCGGATCGCGCGTTCGTGCCCGGCAGCACCAAGCCGGAGAGCAACATTCCGACCGTCGATCTGCCGGTCAACATCGGCGTGATCAAGTGCGGCAGTGAGTTGATCCTCTACGATACCGGCTGGAAGCAGCAGGATTATCTGAAGATGACCGGGTCGGAGCACTGGGCTCCGCTGCCGGACCAGCTCAAGGTTCTCGGCTTCAATGCCGCCGATGTCACCAAGGTGGTGATCGGCCACGCCCACTGGGACCACGCCGGCCAATTGTCCGACCTGCCCAATGCCGTGCTCTACGTCCAACGCGAGGAGCTCAAGTCGATCGAGTGGGCGCTCAACTATCCGGAGCCGCACATCCGGGCGGTCAACTCCGATCCCGGCGGCTGCAATCGTACGCCCGCTTGCGGCTACATGCCGCTCACCATCGAGGAGGTCTACGGCAAGGTGCTGAAGGGCAAGGCGGTGATCGTCGACGGCGAGACGGAGATCCTGCCGGGCGTGCGGATTCATCCGGCGTTTCGCGCCCATACGGCCGGCTCGCAGCTGCTCGAGGTGCCGACCAGCATCGGCAAGCTGGTGTTCGGCTCGGACGCGTTCTCGTCGTACGAGGGCATCCGCGATTGGATGACGGCGAACGTGCAGCAGACCGATACGGTCCAGCAGTTTCTCGCCTACGAGAAGTGCTACAAGATCACCGGCGGCTACAGCAACTGCGTCGCCGCCCACGAGCCGCTGAGCTACACGGACAAATATCCGCTGACGAAGAATTCCTGGGTGGCGCTGAACGGCGGACGCATGGCCGAGATCGCGCTGGCGCCGGGTGAAAAATCGCGCAAGCCATGAGGGGTGCTTTCGGGGTGGGACCAGTCTCCCCACCCCGACCGCTTCATCCTGGGATTGGAAAAAAACCGATCGGCCTGCGTCGGCTGACCCTCTGGCTTGCCTGCGTCGTGTCCCTCCTGGCCGGCAGCGCGTCGGCACATGATGCGAGCAGCTATGGCGGCGTGTTTCGCTCCCGCGATCTGGGCGCCGCCTGGTTGAATGCGGATGTCGGTCTGTTTCTCAATGCGGCACTCGTCATTGCGGTCGATCCACGCGATTCGTCCCACCTGCTGGTCGGCACCGATCTCGGAATCCTGAGTTCGCGCAATGGGGGGCGGAGCTGGGTGCCGGAGGCGCGCGACCTCATCATCGGCGCGGTATTTGCGCTCGCCTTTTCGCCGGACGGCGAGCTGGCCATGTGCGCGGCAGCCAGCGGCGTGTTTCGTCGCGACCGGGACGGTTGGCTGCGCGCCGAGGCCCCGGAGTCCGCGATCCCGGCGCGGGCGCTGGTCGCCGGGCCGGCGAACGATCGGGTCTATCTGCTCGGCCGGAGCCGGCTGTTCGCGAGCGAGGACGGCGGCCGCACCTATGCGGTCGTGCCCGGACTCCCGCAGATGAGCGAGATGACGGCGCTGGTGGCGATCCCGGGATCGGCCGACATTCTGGCGGCCGTGATCGACGGCCAGGCGATGATCAGCCACGATGGGGGGCGCACCTGGCGCAACGCCGGTTTCGGCGGCGCAGGTGCGCCGATCGACACGATCGCGACCGATGCGACGCGGCCGCAACGCATCTGGGCGGCGGCGGGCGGCCGGATCGTGGTCAGCGACGATCTAGGCTCCGGTTGGCATTCCGTCGGACGTTCGCTGCCTGAGGCGAGAGCCCGAGTGCGCGGCATCGCGGCGAGCGCGGACGCGACGACCCTGGTGGTGTCCTCCGATCGTGGAATCTATCGTAGCGGGGACGGCGGTGAAACTTGGGCGCCGAAAGAAGACAACCTTCCGACCCATATCGAGGCCGGGCCTCTCGCCCGCGATCCGAACGATGCGGGCGTCATCTACGCGGTCTTCTCGCTGATGCCCTATGCGGAAGTCTGGCGCATGGCCATCGAAGGCGGCAACCTGCTGGCGCGCATCGAGCCGATCAGCCTCGCCGGCGGGCTCTCGTTCTGTGTGCTGGTGCTGATCGGCGGCTGTCTTGCGGCGCGGCACCTGTCGCGCCGGCGCGCCGCCGCCCATCGCCGCGCTGATCCCGCGCATGGCCGCTAGTTGAGAACTTCGGGTTCAGAAGCGGCACGAGAATCATGGAGTTGCCAGTGTCCTTATCGATTCCGAAGTTCGTACGAAGTGCGCCACGAATGTTTGCGAACCACGGAATCGGGATACCAGCCGCGGTGCTCGGCATCGCGGTCCTGGCGGGAGGTGCGCTTCTGCTGGCGCGCGCCGGCCCGGAGGAAAAATTCGTCGAGTACCGCATGGACGAGCCGCAGGATGCGCCAATCGCGATTGCGGCGGGCACTGACGGCAGCATCTGGTTCACCATCGACCATGCCGATGCGATCGGACGTCTGCGCAACGGCCGCATCGAGCGGCTGCCCACGTCGAGCCGCAATATCGAGCCGCTCGGGCTCGCGATCGCGGCCGACGGCAGCGCCTGGTACACGGATCTTGCCGCGCGCGCCATTGCGCGCATCAGCAGCGTCGGCGAGATCGCACGGTTTGTGCTCGACACTCCGATCACTCGCCTCGGACGGCTGGCGATCGCGCCCGACGGCGCCGCCTGGTTCGCCGACCCGACCGGCTATGGCATGACCCGGCTGAAGGACGGGGTTTTTACCCGCTATCAGATCGAGTCCGCGCGCGGCGGACCCTATGGGGTCGCAGTGACGGCCGACGGCGCCATATGGGCGACGCTGCAGAACGGCAACCAGCTGCTCCACCTTGCCGCCGACGGGACCAGCAGGACATTCGACCTCCCGCGCGGCGGCGCCGTGCCGACTGACGTCGCGGTCGGCTCCGACGGCTCGGTGTGGTTCCTGCAGTTCCGCGCCAATCGCATCGGGCGATTCAAGGATGGACAATTCTCGGATGTAGAGGCGGGTCGGGAAAATGCCGGTCTCAGCGGCATTGCGGTGGCTCCCAATGACGACGTCTGGTTCGGCATGCTGCGCCGCGCGAGCCTCGGGCGGCTGCGCAACGGTCACATCGCGGTGTTTGCGCTTCCCCGCGACAATGCCAGGCCGTTCAGCGTCGCCGTCGATCGCGATGGCAATGTCTGGTACGCCGACATCAGCGGGTATGTCGGCATGCTGCCGGCCAGGCATGCGGGCGCGCGGTAGCCAGTGCCATGGATTTGAAATTCCTATCGGACTCGCGGCAAACTGCGTAGCAACTCCAAATTCCAAAAAGCGCAACTAGAATCATAAAGTTGCTAGTGCTCCTGATTCCGAAATTCGCACGCGAGGGTGCCGCAAGCCTATGCGAACTTCGGAATCGGAGACATTCAGCCAGCCGGCAACGCCGCCAGCTCCGACAACGCGCGGATGGTCAGCACGACGCCCATGCCGACGATCAGCAGGCTGGTGGCGATCTGCAGGCGGACCATCCAGATGCTGGCCAGCCAGTCGAGCACCTTTTCGCCGACCTTCGCGGCAACGATGCCGACCACCACCAGCGTGGCCGCGAAGCCGAGGCTGAACACCACGACAGTGACGAGGCCGAGCAGGACTTTTCCGCTCGACAGCGCGCCGAGCAGCAGCGCCAGCGCGGCTGGATCGGGGAGCAGACCGCCCGCAATACCCAGCGCCAGCAGCACTGGCAGTTTGGGACGGTTCTCGGCCACGACGTCCAGCCGGTGGGCGTGGATCTTGCCGAATCCGTGGCTGTGCCAGACCACAGGCTCGCCGCGCCCATGGCCATGCGGGTGGTCGTGAGTCTGGTCGTGACCGTGATCCCGCGCGTGGGCATCCGCTCGACTGCTGCCATCGCCCGGCTCGCCGGCCTCGCCCATGGCGAGCGCCACAAGATCGCGCTGCGCCCACAGCATCCACAGGCCGAGCACGATCACCGCGATGCCGACCGCGACCGCCAGGTAGGCTTCGATGCGCTGCGGCCGCAGCCAGGTCGAGCCGAGCGAG
>Ga0137412_10004200_pt1 | contig 11532 bp, 9 predicted proteins | sample CZODoug2_1_16fun_FD_122160 | JGI IMG/M metagenome (GOLD analysis project Ga0137412, IMG submission 122160) | Vadose zone soil fungal communities from Angelo Coast Range Reserve, California, USA - CZODoug2_1_16fungal (Hybrid Assembly) | ecosystem: Environmental > Terrestrial > Soil > Vadose zone...
CGAACGGATGCCAGCGCGCTCGCCGATGTGCCTGCCGATGCGGAGGCGGGCACGGACTTGTCATCGTAATCGCGTTGAGCATATAGGGGCTCAAACCCTTGGCCTGTTCGAGCTTGATAGCCGGCGACATCACCCGCTCCTGTTTGGCGCTTGCTCAGATCGCAGCCGCGAGTTTCGACGCCGATGGTCGGATGAAGAGGCGTCAGAGTGATTGACATGCGGAGACTCCCATAAGCGATGCGCCTACTATAATTGCGCGCTCAGAGATGGTGAATGGCCTGTTTTCCGGGAGCAGTTTTCTGTTTTATCGAACGATAGCCACTCTTGGCAAAGCCCTATGCCCGGTCGGTCCAGCCGTGCTGGACCGCGGCTCCTCCCTCGCAAGCGATCATCCGTTAGCCAGCGCCGAATGGCCGGGAGTGGCCGAGTGCACGCATATGACGTGCGCTCCAGCCCAAAAGCGGTCCTCCACGCCCGGAACAAAATCAGACTCCGATGAATCAATTGGAGCCTGACATGGAAAGCAAGCAAACTCGTGAGCCCTGGAACAAAGGCAAGCTTGTCGGCCAAAAGCCACCGCTGAAGCTGAAGGACATCTGGGCTATACGGATTCATCTCCAGAATGCGCATTCGGTTCGCGATCTGGCACTGTTCAACATCGCAATCAACAGCAAGCTGCGCGGCTGTGACCTCGTCAATCTGCGTGTTCGGGACGTTATGCACGTGAGCCAGGTATTGCCCCGGGCAATGATCGTGCAACGTAAAACTCAGAGGCCGGTGCAATTCGAGTTGACCGAGCCAACTCGTTCCGCCGTGTTCGCATGGGTTGACAAGGCTCACTTGAAGCCGGAACAGTATCTTTTTCCCAGCCGTCTTCTCAACTCACCCCACGTTTCAACACGGCAATACGCGCGGATCGTACATCAGTGGGTCGCAGCGATTGGACTCGATCCGACGATTTATGGCACGCATACGATGCGCCAAACTAAAGCCACATTGATATACAAGCGTACGAAGAACCTTCGGCCGTTCAGCTCTTGCTTGGTCATTCCAAGCTTGACTATCTCCCGCGGGGAACTATGTCCCGTGGCGCACGAGACTAATGGGACGACATCAGCCGGCCGTGCGCAGCGCAGGGGCGGCATCGCCGCGGCGGCAGCTTTCTTAGAGCGCGCAACCGCTTTGACGTTGGACCCAGCCCGGCGCGTTTCCAGGGCGATCGCCGCGGCACAGGCCAAAGGAGATGCGGCAGCACCCGAGGCTGCATACGAGCTACTCGCAATCGCGGAACTAGGCTCGCTGTCCAACCTTCAACGCGGCCAACTGGCTCGATTACGCGCCCAGATGGACTTTGCCCGCAACCGCGGGGGTGATAGCAGTGCACCCCGACTTGCCGGACCCGCGTCGCAACTGCTCAACGCCGCCAAGCATCTGGAAACCCTCGACGACGACCTAGCCCGGGAGACCTACCTCGAGGCGCTCGCCGCAGCCATGTACTCCGGTCGACTCGGTGAGCCCGACGCACTGGCGAACGCGGCCGAGGCTGCCCGCGCCGCGGTTGGCCCGCTATCGCAATTGCATCAGCCGATGGACTTGCTGTTGAGCGGCATGGCCAACCGAATCGCTGGCGGTGTGAGTGGCGGTCGCGACGTGCTGCGTTCAACGCTTGAGCTCATCTGCGCCCGGACGAATAGCCAGGTGCAGCGCTGGATGTCGCTGGCCTTCCCGGTTGTGCAGGAGACCGCCGCTGCCGAACTCTGGGACGATGCGATCTACCGTCAAATGGCCGCCGACATTGTCCGGCACGCTCGTGACGCCGGTGCGCTGGCCATCATTCCCCGAGCACTCGCGTACCAGGCGAGGGCTCATGTGCTGGCAGGCGAATTCGCCACGGCGGCAACAATTATCGAAGAAGCAGCCTCGATTACTGCGGCGACGGGCCACGCGCCACTGAAATACGACGCATTGCTATTGACTGCCTGGCGCGGGATCCCGGCGGACGCGGTCGGCTTGATCGAGGCCGCAACCGCAGAGGGAAACACCAGAGGCGAAGGCCGACTGCTCGGCCTGGCCGGGTATGTCACCGCTGTGCTCTACAACGGACTCGGCCGATACGAAAAGGCATTCGCCGCCGCCCGCGAGGCGTGTGAACACGAGGATCTCGGCTTCTACGGATGGTGCTTGATCGAATTGATCGAAGCTGCGGTGCACACGGGCGAGCAGGCAACGGCCGCAGCCGCCATCCGTCAGCTCGAAGAACGCGCGGGCGCTAGTGCAACCGACTGGGGCCTAGGTGTTTTGGCGAGTGCGCGAGCCCTGCTAGCCGACGATCAGCTCGCCGATACTCTCTTCACCGAAGCCATCGAACGCTTGGAGCGCACCAGCATCGTCGTACATTTGGCTCGCGCTCATCTGCGCTATGGGGAGTGGCTGCGCCGGCTGAACCGGCGACTCGATGCGCGTCGACACCTCACCGAGGCCCATGCGATGTTCACCCGGATGGGTGCCAACGCCTTCGCGGAGCGGGCCCGCCGCGAACTGGTGGCCATCGGTGAGAAGGTGCGCAAACAACCGGTCAATTCCGGCGATGAGCTGACGGCCCAGGAGGCACAGATCGCACGACTGGCCGCAGAAGGGCTGACGAACCAGGAGATCGGTGCGCAGTTGTTCATCAGCACGCACACGGTCGAATGGCACCTCAGGAAGGTTTTCGTCAAGCTTGGCATCACGTCGCGTCGCCAGCTCCGCACCGTGTCGTGGGCCAGCTAGGCGGTAGCGCCCTGAACCACGGACCAAGGACTACGGACTTTCAAGGGTCCGTTTCCTCTTCGCAACCGTGACTCTGATCTGGACCGCCCTTGTAGGCTTCCCCACCAGAATTCGGAGATTGACCGTGAGAAGCACTTCCGTACGAGGCACGTCCGAACGGTACGAGAGTCTCGCCGAGCGATTCGAAGGTGAAGCCGCGCCCATCTTCGACGTCTTGTCCCGCGGAGCTCGACGCCTGACTCGCTGCGACGCCGACGCCGAGGACCTGCTGCAAGATGCACTGCTAGACGCATACGCGGGTTTTCATACATTCCAAGAAGGCACCAACGCCAAGGCGTGGCTCTTCCGGATTCTCTACAACCGCTGGGTCAGCACGTACCGCAGACAGCAGCGCCGTCCAGCGGAGGTTTCCGTCGAGGAAATCACCGAGCGGGATCTGGCCTCTAGCGCCGCACGCGCCCCTGCTGGGCTGCGCTCCGCGGAGGCAGAAGTCCTGGAAGCGTTGCCCGACAGCCAGATTCAAGCAGCGATGCAAGATTTGCCGGAGGGGTTCCGGGCAGCGGTGTACTACGCCGACGTCCACGGCTACACCTACGCGGAGACCGCCGCGATTCTGAACATCCCACTGGGCACCGCGATGTCGCGCGCGTCACGTGCGCGCCAACGGCTGCGCATCGCGCTGGCTGAACAGCAAATCGCGTAGCCGGAGAACTGAAATCCCAACCTTCGGCTGATGGGTTATCCGGATCGCAACCCGCGGCAGCAATATTCGCATGTCCTGACCAGCCAAAAGACAAACGTCAGGTGAACACCGTCTGACCGTCGACATCGAGCAGATACTGCTCTGTCCCCTGCTCAACCCGGGGCGCATCGCCGCCCAGCGCCACCGCGACTTTGTTGCTGGCGTTGCGCATAACATCGAGGGTCAGCTCGACAGCCTCAGCATCGGAGAAGTGCGCACGCACCCCGGCCGCGATGCCAGCCTCTATGAGACCCGGCGACCAAATCAGCGCATCCACGTAGCGCAGCGCGGCCTTATGACGATCGCTGAGCTGGGCCGACGCCTCGAACTTCGCTATGTCGCCGTACAGCGTCTCCGACCCGCCGGCGTCCAGCGCCGTTGTCTCACGCAGCGACTTGCACAGCCGGCAGTTGTGCTGCGCCGCGCCGCGCAACCGAACGACCTCCGCCGTCAGCGCGTCAAGCTCACGCTGCCGAGCCACCGTCGGTAGAAAGTCGTTGAACACGATGTCGGACGGATCGGTGGCGTGGTCCCACACGACCGGCCCGACAGTCCACCCGATGTACTCGTGGCCGACCCCGAGCGCCTGCAGCCCTGCTCGCACCCGGGGCACGAAGTCGGCGATATACATCTGCACGACGGTGCTGAACATGCTGTCGCCCAGTACTTTCCACAGCTTCGAGCGTTGCTCGCCGCCGATCGTTGAGACGTCGATGCTGAACTGTTCGGCGAAGTCGGCGATTACGGCCTCGGCATCCGATCCCGGGACGCTCACCTCGACCTCGGCGGGAAGCGCGGGTAGTCCGAGGGTCTGTGCGCAGACGCGCCGAATCAGCGCGGTCGTGCGACCGTCGCCGGGCGACAACGCCACCAATCGGGTCAGCTCGTCTTCTAACACCACAGATGGATTATGTCGCTTGGCTCACCGATGACATGTGAAAGTCGGGAATCCGCAGCGACGGCATCGCCGCGCGAGTGACCCAGTCGCCCCATTCCCGCGGCAGCGTCGGCTCGCTGACCCCGGCCTGGGTGGCCCGCCGCAACAGATCCAGCGGGCTCTCGTTGAAGCGGAAGTTGTTGACCGCCGCGGTCACTTCACCGTCTTCGACCAGGTAGACGCCGTCGCGGGTCAGCCCGGTCAGCAGCAGCGTGGTGGGATCGACCTCGCGCATGTACCAGAACGTGGTCAACAACAACCCACGCTCGGTCTGGGCGATCATGTCGGCGAGTTCGGTGCTGTCGCCGGTCATCAAGATGTTGTCGGCGGCAACGGCGACCGGGGCGTCGAACTCGGCAGCCGCGGCCCGTGGGTAGGCCAGCACGTTGACCACACCATCGCGGATCCAGTCCACCCGACCGATGTTCAGCCCGTTGTCGAAGATCGACAGCGTCTCCGACGAGCTCGACGTCGCGACGAACGGCGTGCAGCCCAGCCCGGACGCCGTGGGATCGGAGTACAGCGTCAGCGGCAGATCGGTCAGCTTCTCCCCTATCCGGGTTCCGCCACCGACAGCGCTGAGCGCGGTGCGACCCTCTTGCGCGCCGCGGCCGCTCATCGACCACGCCAGGTAGATCATCATGTCGGCCACTGCCGACGGCGGCAGGATCGTCTCGTAGCGCCCGGCCGGCAACTCGACGCGGCGCTTGGCCCAATCCAGCCGCATCGAGAGCTGCTCGAGCAGTGAATCCGTTGGCACACCGGCAAAGTCGGGGCTTCCGACGCCCACCCAGGCGCTGGCGCCGTCGCGTTTGGCGTTTATCTCCACCGAACCGGTCGGTTGGGTGTAGCGACGCCGCAGTCCACCCGACGTCGCCAGAAACGTCGTCTCCAGCGCATGTTGCGCGAAGCCGTACAGCTGGTCGGTGCCGCGGAATCCGCGAGCCAGTGGACCGGTAATGTCCGAGAACACCTCGGGCCCGGTCCCCCGAATCGGCGCGTCCCAGTCGGCCGGCGCGGTGTTATCGCTCACCAGTGGCGCGGCGTCGCGGGCCTCGGGCGCCGTCGCCGCGGCGGCCTGCGATGCGGCGACCAACTCCTCGATCGCCGACGGGTCGACTTCGGCCGAGGTCAGCGTGCCGACTCTCGCGGTATCACCTTGTCGGACAATCGAAATGACCGTGGTGTTGCGCGCTGTCGATACGCCGTTGGTGGTCATCGAGTTGTTCGCCCACCGCAGAGATGTCGCGACGCGGTCGCCGACCAGCACGATGGTCTCGTCGGCGCCACCGAGCCGCGCAGCAGCGTCCAGCGCGATGTCGATGACCTGTTGTGCCCCGATCACAGGCCGGCCTCGACGCGGGTGTTGAGCACGTTGACCCCACGAAACAGCGCCGACGGGCAGCCGTGGCTGACGGCGGCCACCTGACCGGGTTGGGCCTTGCCGCAGTTGAACGCTCCGCCCAGTCGCCAGGTCGACGGGCCGCCGACGGCTTCCATCGAATTCCAGAAGTCGGTCGTGGTGGCCTGATAGGCGACATCGCGCAGCTGGCCGTCCAGACGTCCGTGCCGGATGCGGTAGAATCGCTGCCCGGTGAACTGGAAGTTGTAGCGCTGCATGTCAATTGACCACGACCGGTCGCCGACGATGTAGATGCCGTCATCGACCCGGGAGATCAAGTCGGGAGTGCTGAAGCCTTCGGGGCCGGGTTGAAGCGACACGTTGGCCATCCGCTGGATCGGCACGTGGTGCGGCGAATCCGCATAGGAGCAGCCGTTGGACCTGGGTTGGCCCAGCCGCGGAGCGAACACCCGGTCCAGTTGATAGCCGACGAAGATCCCGTCGCGCACCAAATCCCAACTCTGGGCGGCAACACCCTCGTCGTCGTAACCGATGCTGGCCAAACCAAATTCGACAGTGCGGTCGGCGGTCACGTTCATCATCGGCGACCCGTAGTGCAGCGTGCCAAGCTTGTCGGGGGTGGCGAACGATGTGCCGGCGTATGCCGCCTCGTAGCCGCTGGCCCGGTCGTATTCGGTTGCATGGCAGATCGATTCGTGGATGGTCAGCCAGAGGTTGGTCGGGTCGATCACCAGGTCCGTCGGCCCGGCGGCGACGCTGGGTGCCTTCATCTTCTCGGCCAGCTGCGACGGCAGTTGAGCGAGCTCGTCGGTCCAGTTCCACACATCGTCGCCGGCCAGCACCTCCCAACCGCGACCCATCGGCGGCGCCAGCGTGCGCATCGAGTCGAACCCACCGCCGCCGGTGTCCACGGTGACCGCCTCCAAACGAGGCTGCACCCTGACCCGTTGCTGCGTGATCGACGAGCCGGCGGTGTCGGCGTAGAAGGTCTGCTCTTTGACGGACTGCAGGCTGGCCGACACGTGATCGACACCGTCGGCGGCCAGCAGCCTGCCGGAGTATTCGTCGAGCACCGTGATCTTGTCGGCGAGCGGCACGGTGAACGGGTCGACGCGATAGCTCGAGACCCAGGTCGCGTCGGCGTAGACCGGCTCGGACGCCAGCTCGACGCGATCGGTGTTCAGCGCGGCCAGCGTGTTGGCCACCGACACGGCGCGGCGTGCCGTATCCGCGGCGACCTCCGGAGACAGCTCGGCGTGCGATGCGAAGCCCCACGTGCCGTCGACGATCACCCGGACGGCCAGGCCGATCTCGCGGTTGACCACCGCGGTCTCCAGCTCGCCGTCGCGCAACTGGATGATCTCGTTGACCAGCCGCTGAATTCGCAGGTCGGCGTGCGTCGCTCCGGCCGCGGTGGCCGCGGACAGCGCCGCATCCGCCAGTTCGTGGCGCGGCAGGCTCAGGAAGTCGGCATCGATCCCCCGGTTCGGTGTCACCACTCCACCGTATCGACCCGCTTTAATACCTTTATGAGCACCGCTGGGCTGGCAGCGCCGCGCCGATCGACGGCTCTGGGGTATGCCTTGCTCGCACCCAGCCTGTTCGGGGTCGTCGCGTTTTTGCTGCTGCCGATCTTGGTGGTGGTGTGGCTGAGCCTGCAACGCTGGGACCTGTTGGGGCCGATCGAGTATGTCGGAAGCCTGAATTGGCGCTCGGTTCTCACCGACAAGACCTTCGGCAACTCCCTTCTGGTGACGCTGACGTTCGTGGCGATCGTCGTGCCGGTGCAGACCGTGCTCGGGCTGGCCGTCGGCGCCCTGCTGGCACGCGATCTGCCCGGCAGTGGCCTATTCCGGACGCTGTTCGTGCTGCCGTGGATTTGTGTCCCGTTGGCCATCGGGGTGTTGTGGCGCTGGATCCTGGCACCCACCGACGGCGCCATCAGCACGCTGCTCGGGCATCGCATCGAGTGGCTCACCGATCCGGGGCTGGCGCTGCCGGTGGTGTCGGCGGTCGTCGTGTGGAGCAACGTTGGATACGTCGCGCTGTTCTTCCTCGCCGGCATCCTGGCCATTCCCGCCGAGATCCACTCCGCGGCACGCACCGACGGCGCGACGTCGTGGCAGCGGTTCTGGCGCATCACGCTCCCGATGCTGCGGCCCACCATGTTTTTCGTGTTGGTCACCGGAATCATCAGTGCCGCACAGGTTTTTGACACCGTTTACGCGCTGACCGGCGGCGGACCCCAGGACCGCACCGATTTGGTCGCCCATCGCATCTATGCGGAGGCATTCGGGGCCGCGGCGATCGGCCGGGCCTCGGTGATGGCGGTGGTGCTGTTCGTCATCCTGGTCGCCGTCACTATCGTCCAGCACCTGTACTTCCGTCGGCGGATCAGCTATGACCTCACCTAAAAAGCCTTCTGCGGTCTTGGTTTACGCCGGCCTGCTGGCCGGTGCGCTGATCACGCTGGCGCCGTTCGTGTTTGGCCTGTTGACGTCGTTCACCTCCGCGCACCAGTTCGCGACCGGCACACCGTTGTCGTGGCCGCGGCCACCGACACTGGCGAACTACGCGAACCTGGGCGGCGCCGGATTCGGCCGGGCGTTAGCGGTGACGACCTTGATGACGGCGGTGATTCTGCTTGGCCAGCTCAGCTCGTCGGTGCTGGCCGCCTATGCGTTCGCACGGTTGCGCTTCCCCGGCCGGGACGCACTGTTTTGGGTATACCTCGCGACGTTGATGGTGCCGGGCAGCGTGACCGTGGTTCCGCTGTATCTGATGATGGCACAGCTTGGGATGCGTAACACGTTCTGGGCGTTGGTGTTGCCCTTCGTATTCGGCTCGCCGTACGCCATTTTCCTTCTCCGCCAGTACTTTCGCGCGATCCCCGATGACCTGATCAACGCTGCCTATCTGGACGGCGCGAAGACGCTGGACGTGATCGTGCACGTGGTCATCCCGTCCAGTCGCCCGGTGCTGGTAACACTGATGCTGATCACCGTCGTATCGCAGTGGCACCACTTCATGTGGCCGTTGGTGATCACCAGCGGCACCAAATGGCAAGTGCTGACGGTGGCGACGGCCGCGCTGCAGTCGCGTTACAACGCGCAGTGGACGTTGGTGATGGCGGCGACGGCGGTGGCGATCGTGCCACTGCTCGTTCTGTTCGTGGTATTCCAGCGCCACATCGTCCGCTCGATCGTCGTTACGGGGCTGAAGTGAACCGGCCCCGATTTTCCACGCTGGTCGCCGTGGGTTTCGTGCTGATCGCCGCGCTGTTGGCCGTCGCGGCGGTGCTGCTAGATGTCACGGCGCGACCGCACGGCGGTAAGACCATCGTCACCGTCCGGCTATGGGACGAGCAGGTCGCCGCCGCCTACCGAAAGTCGTTCGCGGCGTTCGGCCGAACGCACCCGGGCATCGAGGTACACGCCAACGTCGTCTCGTATTCCAGCTACTTCACCACGCTGCGCACCGACGTCGCGGGCGGTAGCGCCGACGACATCTTCTGGGTCTCCAACGCCTACCTCGCCGGATACTCCGACAGCGGCCGGCTGATGGACATCGGGAAAACCCTTGGACCAAAGGCCGCGTCGGCGTGGGAACCGTCGGTGGTGCAGCAGTTCACCCGCGGCCAAACACTGTGGGCGGTGCCCCAACTCACCGATGCCGGCATCGCGCTGTACTACAACGCGGATCTGCTTGCCGCCGCCGGTGTCGACGTCGCCGCTCTGACGGCGCTGCGCTGGAGCCCGGACGGCGATGACACGCTGCGCCCCTTGCTGGCTCACCTGACCGTCGACGCCGATGGACACACTGCGGCCACACCAGGTTTCGACGCCGGTCGAATACGACAGTGGGGCTACAACGCGGCCAACGATGCGCAGGGCATCTACCTGAACTACATCGCCTCAGCCGGCGGCGTGTTCCAGACCGGAGACCGCTTCGCTTTCGCCAACCCCGGCGCCGTCGAGGCTTTCACCTACGTGGTCGGGCTGATCAACCGTGACCATGTCGCACCGCCGGCCTCACAAACCAACGACAACGGCGACTTCTCCCGCAACCAATTCCTGGCCGGGAAGCTGGCACTGTTCCAATCCGGTACCTACAACTTGGCCACGGTGGCCGGGCAGGCGACCTTCCATTGGGGCGTGACGATGATGCCCGCCGGACCCAAGGGTCGGGTCAGTGTCACCAACGGCATTGCCGCGGCCGGTAATTCGGCATCCGCGCACCCCGATGCGGTGCGCCAGGTGTTGGCCTGGATGGGCAGCAGCGAGGGCAACCAGTACATCGGCCGCCAGGGCAGCGCCATCCCCGCGGTCAACGCCGCTCAGCGGGTGTACTTCGACTACTGGCTGAGCAAGGGCGTCGATGTCAGGCCGTTCTTCGACGTCCTCAACGGTCCACGTATCGCCGCGCCCGGCGGCGCCGGCTTCGCCGCCGGCAATCAGGTGCTCAAACCGTATTTCGATGAGATATTCCTGGGCCGCAGCGACATCCCCGCAAGCCTGCAACAGGCACAGGACGCCGCCAACGCTGCCGCGCGCCGCTAGCGCCCGAGCGGAATCTCAAGCGCGACCGCCGCGGCACACACCGCGACCGTGATCCCGAGCGCTATCCAGTCGGCCTGTTTCGGCCGTGACGGCATCGCCGAGATCTGGCCGATGCCGCCGCGTGCGGTAATGGCATCGCCCATCTCGTCGGCGCGCCGCAACGTCACCGTGAGAGCCGTGGTGAGAAGGTCAACCACTTCCAGGGCCCGGCGTCGGCGGCGTGCCCTGCGGGTGTCGGCGACCCGTTTGGGCCGCAACCGGCGCGCGGCGTACAGCACCCGGAATTCGTCGATCAGCATCGGGAATGCACGCAACGCCAAAGCGATGGTGGCCGCCCATTCGTCGACCGGGACCCGCAACCACCGTAGCGGGCGGCCCAAAGTAGCTACCGCAGGCGCTATTTCGGCGACATTGGTGGTCCAGGACACCATCGCGCCAAGCCCGAGCAGGACGAACGACAACGTGGTGACCCGCAGGAAGTTCAGCAGCCCGCCGAGTCCGATTGGAACTCCGGCCAAGTGAATTGTCGGGCTGCCGCCGGCGAAAGTCGCGGACATCCCGCCAAGCGCCAACAGAATCCACAACCAGTGCGGCACATTGGGAAGCGCGCCGCGCGGAATATGCGCGATCCGGGCCGCCGTCAGGACCAGCGCAGCCACCAGTCCGATGGCAATCCACCCCGGATAGAACGTCAACAGCACCGAAATGCCGGCTACTGCCAGCAGTTTGGTGCCGGCCCATAGGTCGTGGACAGCGGAGCTGCCCGGCACCGGACGCAGCAGCACGACCGAGCGAGACGGCCGGCGTTCGGATCGTTCGTCTGGTGGCGCCGTGGTCACGACAATCCCCCAGCCGCCGCCGTGACCGCGTGCAGCACGCCGTCACGCAGATCCAGTGTGCGCGGGCAGAGCTCTTCCAAGCCGGCGAAGTCGTGGGATATCACCACGACGGTCAGACCCTGCTCACGGCGCAGCTCCTCGAGCAGTCGCACCAAGCCGCTCTGGGTGACCGCGTCGAGGCCGGCCAACGGCTCGTCGAGAATCAGCGCCCGCGGCGACCGCGCCAGCAGACCGGCCAGCACGACCCGGCGCATCTGGCCGCCGCTGAGCTGATCGATGCGCCGCTTGGCCAAGGCACTGTCCAACCCCACGACGGCAAGCGC
>Ga0137412_10004201_pt1 | contig 11532 bp, 10 predicted proteins | sample CZODoug2_1_16fun_FD_122160 | JGI IMG/M metagenome (GOLD analysis project Ga0137412, IMG submission 122160) | Vadose zone soil fungal communities from Angelo Coast Range Reserve, California, USA - CZODoug2_1_16fungal (Hybrid Assembly) | ecosystem: Environmental > Terrestrial > Soil > Vadose zone...
ATGCAGTTCGCAGGTTCTTCAGATAGCTTTCGCCGATCAAGTTCTGCTCGACGAGGACGCCGATCTCGTTGAAGCCGCGTTTGGCGATGAGGTCGGCCAGGAAGATCGGCTCATCGGTCATCGACCCTTGCGGGAAGGCGAACGTCCACTCCCCCAGCCAGTCGTCGGTCCCGGTGACGCTGATGGCCGGTACCTTGAACCGTTCCTCGATCGCCTCGCGGGTCGGCACGCAGTTGTCGGTGATGTGCGGTCCGAACACCGCGAGGCACCCCTCGTCGACCAGTTCCCCGAAGGCATCGATCACCGCTTTAACCGAACCCTTGGGCAGGCCCTCGACCTCGCGGTAGATCATCTGCACCGGGCGGTCGATCAGACCCTGCTCAACCGCCTCGTCGAACACGATGTCAAAGCACTGGGTGAAGTCGGCCTTCATCTCTTCGGGAAAACCCGGCGGCAAGGTGAAGTCCATCAGGTAGCCGACCTTGATTGGCTCCGCGGTGCTTTCGTAGGACATCCGACCTCCCGGCTGAGAACCTCACTCGCGCGGACTTAATTACTGACCTAATATTTGTTCAGACACTAGCGCCGACATTATGCAGCGTCAATCGTCGGACCCATCCGAGCCACCCATGTAGACGCCGATCATCTCGTCGAGAGCCCTGCCCACCGCGACATCGTCAGTGAGCGGTCCGGCGATCGCCGCCAGCGCCGCCTCTCGCATGGACAGGCCCTCTACGATGAGCCTTCCTGCCGCGATGAGCACGCGCGTCGATGCGACCTCACGCAACCCGCCGGTTTGCAGACGGCGGATGGCCTGCGCGAAGCGCACCAGCTCGGCAGCGGTTGTGCCGTCGACGCCCGCCTCGTGCGCAACGATGCCCTCTTCGACACCGGCTGCGGGAAAACCGAATTCGATGGCGACCATCCGCTGGCGTGTCGAATCCTTCAAATCCTTGAGCACGCTTTGATAACCGGGGTTGTAGGACACCACCAGGCCGAATCCTGGTGCCGCGTCCAGCGTGATATTGAGACGCTCGATGGGCAGCTGCCGGCGGTGGTCTGCGAGTGGATGCAGCACCACGGTCGTGTCTTGTCGGGCCTCCACCACTTCGTCGAGGTAGCAGATCGCGCCCTCGCGCACCGCCCGGGTCAGCGGACCGTCCACCCACACCGTCTCGTCGCCCCGTAGCAGGTATCGACCGACAAGGTCGGCCGTGGTGAGGTCGTCGTGGCAGGCGACCGTGATCAGTGGCCGCTCGAGATCGTGGGCCATCGCTTCGACGAATCGGGTCTTGCCGCAACCCGTGGGCCCCTTCAGGACGAGCGCCAGACCCTGACGGTATGCGGCCTTGAAGATGGCCTCCTCGTTGCTGACCGCCTTGTAGTAGGGGCGTACCGTCTGAGCGTCGGGAGTTACGCCGTTCCGGTTAGCGATCCCGGAATCGTTAGCCATAGCGTCCCTTCTGCCGTCCGCAACGCCGCGGTGACTGCAGCCTAACCGGAACAGATGTTTGTTTCAAGTGCGCTGAACAGCGGTTACTGACGACTTCGAACTCGCCACTCATGCGCCAACTGCATTCCGGGACATGGCAGCAAGGCGAAGCTGGGACAGGCAGGGATCCCTCATGACACCCTCCGGCGGACTTCTGCCGAGCGCAGCGCGGACCGGAACAGCGGTCCGATTACACCTGCGAGTTCATCTGGCCGCGCGATCGTTGCATGCGCCGTGCTGCCGAACACTCTGCGCAGCGATCGCACGTCGGTTCCCGCGCCGATGGTCAGGCAGACACATCCGGTGCCCCGGCGGCGGGCCTCGGTCAAGGCGCGGCGCGCGTCGGCGGCACCATAGACACGCTCGTATCCGTGGTCGTACGCGAGTCCGTCGGACAGCACCACCAACAGGCGCCGTGACGTACCGCCGCGTGCTTCCAAGACCGCCGAGCCGTGGCGGATGGCCGCGCCGAGGCGGGAGTAGGCGCCGGGTTCCAGGCTGTTCAGCCGCTGCATGACCTGGGCGTCGAGATGGTCGTCAAACCGTTTGACAGGCACCATGCTCACCGCGGCCCGGCCCTGAGAGTAGTAGGCGTAGAGCGCAACTCGGTCACCTAGGTCGTGCAGCGCAACGGTCAAGTTGGCAGCCGCCGCGCGCTGTTGTTCGTGCACCGTCCGTCCCAGCGTCCCGGGCTCCGCCGCCGACCCGGACACATCGAGGAGGAGCAACACCGATAGGTCTCGCCGGCGTCGCAAGCTGTCGAGGTACACCGCTTCGTCGGGTACCGATCCGGCCAGCACCTCGACGCGGGCTTCGATGGCCGCGTCGATGTCGATGTCGTCGCCCTGTGGCTGGCGGTGGCGGCGGTGCAGACCCATCCCAAGTCGTGACAGCGGGCGTCGCACGCCGATCGCGTCGTCGATCGCTTGCGTCGCCGATACCTTGACCGTCGGCTCGACCTCCCGCACGGTGCACCACGCAGGCCGGTAGCTCTTGCGCGTGATGTCCCATTCCGGATACGTCACGCCTGTTTTGGCTATGCCATCGGCGAATTGTTCGGGGACGTCTTCGCTCGACGTTGACGCCAGCGACGACACCGCGTAGACACCGCGGTTCGCCGAATTCGTGCGGTGCGTCGGGGTATCCGCGCCGGGCGGTCCGCCGCCGCTACCGGTCATGCGTGCTGACGACAGCATCTTCTTCAGCCACTTGCCTATGAAGCCGCCCCCGCCGACCGGGCTGGTGAACAGGTCAGGATCGTCGGAATCGTCTGTCTCGCCGTCGTCAAGCTCTTCCAGTTCCTGCGCGCCGCTTCTTCGCGGGACATGTTGGGGGTTCGCCTCGTCCTGTCTCTTGGCCGCCGGGGCCGACGCGGCTAGCACCTTGGCCGCACGAATAACGCCGAATCCGGGCGCCGGGTCGTCGACCGCCGCTCGCCCAGCCGCAATGCTCAGCGAGGCGGCGGGCGAATCGCTGCGGCTCGCGATGTCGCGGTCGCCGATCGACGCCAAGACGCTAGGTAGCAGGCCGCCATTGCTGACCAGTGCGCGGTGAGCCTCGATCGCCAGGTAGCGCCTGGCCAGCCGGGGATGGCGGACCAGAGGACGGACGATGTCGGGCTCCAGGCTGCCGGCCGCGATCATCGAAGCCTGTACGGCAATCGTCTCGAGCTTCGCGCGCGATGACGCGGCAGCATCGAGGTAGACCGTCTGACCGTCCGTCCATGGGGGTTCACCTGGTTGCTGTTCGACAACCGCCATCGGTCGGCCCGCAAGTGCAGAAGCGAGCATCCCAAGACCCTCCGACCCGTCGCGCAGAGCGTCTTTTGCCACGCTCGACCTCCGAACCACCGGGCAGACGTTGTTGACCAAATATCTGTTCCAACCTAAAGTCCGGCTTGGCCCCAGTCAACGCGCGAGGTAGACAAGAGAACGTGGATTTCTCATACCCGGCGGAGGTGGAACAATTCCGCTCCGAGCTACGCGACTGGCTGTCTGCGAATCTGACCGATGAGCTGATCGCCGCCCGACGCCCGTCCGGCCACGACGATGCGGTATTCGAGAAGCTGCGGGCGTGGAATCGTACGATGGCGGACGCCGGCTGGGCGGCCGTGTCCTGGCCCCGAGAATATGGTGGCCGCGGCGCGACGGTGCTCGAGCAGCTGGTCTACACGGAGGAGACCACACATGCTCGGGCGCCATTGCCGCTCAACGTCATCGGCATGAACAACATTGCCCCGGCCATCATGCAATACGGAACCGAAATCCAGAAGACGACACTGCTCCCCCGCATGATGCGCGCCGACGACATCTGGTGCCAGGGCATGTCAGAGCCCGAGGCGGGATCCGACCTCGCTTCACTGCGCACCCGCGCGGTGCGTGATGGCGACGATTTTGTGGTCAACGGCCAGAAGATCTGGACCTCACTCGGCCATCGCGCGCGGTGGTGCCAGCTGTATGTGCGCACCGATCCAGAGGCCCCCAAACACAAGGGAATCTCCTGTCTGATTGTCGACATGCGGCTGCCCGGCATCGAGGTCCGGCCGCTCGTCACGCTCAACGGCGATACCGACTTCGCCGAAGTGTTCTTTCGCGACGTGCGAGTGCCGGCCGATGCGTTGCTCGGACCGCTGAACGCCGGTTGGCAGGTGGCCACCACCACGCTCAGCCACGAGCGCGCCGGGGCCGCACGGCTTTACGCCGAGATGCAGGTGCGCCTGGAGGAACTGGTGGACGACGTCGCCGCTGCACAGCGCGCCGACGACCCGGTGACATTGCGGCGCCTCGGCGAAATCGCCGTTCGCATCAAATATCTCGAGGTGCTCTGCCAGCGATCGATCTCGGCGACACTGCACGGCGGGGACGCCTTTGGGTCGGCCAGCCTCGCCAAGACCGTGTGGGGAGAGATTGGGCAAGACCTGGCTGCGCTGGCCTACGACGTGTTGGGTACCCACGGCGGGAACGCCTCGTGGGCAAACTACCGCTTGACGTCACGCTCACTGACCATCGCGGGCGGTACCAGCCAGATCAACAAGAACATCACCGCGCAGCGCGTACTCGGGTTGCCGCGCAGATGAATCTTGAACTCACCGAAGAGCAAGTGGCGCTGCGCGACACCACGCGGCGTTTTCTGGCGGAAAAGGCGCCGATTTCGACTCATGTGCGCCAGCTGATCGACGATCCGACCGGCGTAGACGAAGCGGTCTGGCGCGGTCTTGCCGACCTCGGGACAACCGGGCTGTTGGTACCGCAGGAATACGGCGGAACCGGCATGACGATGGTCGAGGCCGGTGTCGTTGCCGAGGAACTCGGCGCCGCGCTGCATCCGGGACCGTGGCTGTCAACCGCGGTTGCCGCGACGCGCACGCTGACCCGGCTCGACACCAACGGGGCTGTCGGCAAGCTGTTGACCGGGATCGCTGACGGCACCACGATCGCGGCTGTCGGCTTCCTGGATTTGCAGAGCACCTCCGTTACCGCGGTCGAGCAGGGGCCGGATACCACAGACGTCGTGCTGCGCGGCGAGATCGCAGCCGTGCCCGATGCCGCGGCCGCCGACATCCTGCTGGCACTCGCCGAAGATCCAAGAGGCACAGCATTTTTCGCGGTTAAGACCGGCTCATCGGGGATCTCGGTGACACCCGAGCCCGGTATCGACCAGACCCGCAAAGCGTCTCGTGTCGCGCTCAACGGCACGTCCGCACACCGGCTGGCCAGCGCATCATCAGAAACCGTCGACGCGGTGATCGATGACGTGCTTATCGCCACTGCCGCCGACGCGCTTGGCGCCGCGCGGGCCGTCATGCATCTCGCCATCGAATACGCAAAGGTGAGAAAGCAATTCGGTCAGGTCATCGGCTCGTTTCAGGCAATTCAGCATTTGTGCGTCGACATGTACGAAACAGTCGAGCTGGCCCGCAGCGGGGTGATTCATGCACTGTGGGCCGCCGACAACGCCGACGCCCACGAGCGGCACCTGTCCGCGTTGCGGGCGAAAGCGTTCGCAGGGCGGTTGGCCACCGTGGGCGATACCGCGATCCAGGTATTCGGGGGTATCGGCTACACGTGGGAGCACGACGCTCACCTCTACCTCAAACGTCTGCTCAGCTGGAGCGCATTTCTCGGCGGACCCGACCGCTATCTCACTGAACTCGGCGCACACCTTGCGAAAAAGACTCCGAAATGATCGATTTCACTGATCAGATTGCGATCGTCACGGGAGCGGGCCGCGACGGCGTGCGTCTTTCAAGCTGCCCGGCCGGTGGACAGCAACCTGGTAGCGTTAAAACAAATATTTGGGCGCATATCACCCGACCATGGTCAGGGCGGGATCCGTGGAGGTGTCGTGGGGCTTCAGCAACCATCCGAGGCTGCAGCCGCACAGGACCCTGCACGCCTAGACTTGCCCGATGCCGATCCGTTGGTGCGAGCTCGCCGACCCGGACGTTCTCGCATGACGCCGCGGGGACGGGGTGCCGCAAAACGGGTCCCCGACTTGGCGAACGACCGCGGCGGCTCTTATGACGATGGCACCCGTCGCACCGAAATCTTGCAAACCGCTGCATCGTTGATCGCCTCCTCGGGCTTGCGGACGTCTCTGCAAGAGATCGCCGATGCTGCGGGCATCTTGCCCGGAAGCCTTTATCACCACTTCGAATCGAAGGAAGCGATCCTTGTCGAGCTGGTCCGGCGGTACTACGCCGACCTCGATCGCATCGGCGAAATCGCTCACGAGAAATTAGACCAAGCCGACCCGCGCTCTGTCGCCGACAAGATCGTCGAATTGGGGTCCGCGATCGCGCGCTGCGCGGTACAGCACCGCGCCGCTCTGCAGATGTCGTTTTATGAGGCACCGAGCGCAAATCCGGAACTCGTCGAACTCCTCCAGAATCCGCCGACCGCCGTGCAGCAGGCGATGCTGCAAACGCTGCGCGCGGGCAGGTGGAGCGGTTTCATTCGATCCGACATCGACCTGCCCACGCTGGCCGACCGGGTCTGCCAGACCATGATGCACGTCGGACTCGACATCATTCGGCACACCGGCGCGGCCGATCAGACCGCGGTCGTCATGTGCCGCATCATGTTGCACGGTCTGGCCAGTCGGTCGCCCAGCGATCGAGAACTGAACAGCTCTAAGGCTTTTGCCGCGGCCGAGGCGGCCATCAACACCTGGACAGACGAGGGCGAGTCGGACGGCAACGACAAAGCTGCACACGTTCGTGCGGTGGCACGAGCTGAGTTCGGCAGAAAAGGCTACGAGGTCACCACGATCCGTGACATCGCCGCGGCGGCAGGCCTGGGCACGGGGACGGTCTATCGGCTGATCGGGTCGAAAGACGAACTCCTCGCCTCGATCATGGAGTCGTTCGGCAACAAAGCCGGCGGCGGCTTCGCCAGCGTTCTGCGCACCGATGCCACGCCGGTGGAGAAATTGGACGCGCTCAGCTGGGTCAACATCAATGCGTTGGATCAGTTCCCCGACGAGTGGAAGATCCAACTCGCGTGGATGCGCCAATCCCCACCCGATACGCCCAACCCCGGCCTGGCGTTCACCATGCGCTTACGACAACTCAGAACGCTGTTGTCGGAAGGGATCGAGTCGGGCGACATCCGCATCGAGGATTCGCCGTCGCTGTCGATGCTGGCGCGCTACGTCATGGACGCGTTGTGGGTGCCGGAAAACATCGTGCGGGCTCAGGGCAAGCACGCGGCGCTGCTCAATGCCCGCGACACGCTGGTGCGCGGCGCCGCCGAGCGTGACACATCCGCGTCAATCTGACAACCAAGATTTCGAATACTCACCGGTAGGCGCACCCATCCACGCATACTTGCGGGGTGCGTGTTGCCGGACTCCGTGTCGTGGGCTCCGCTTTCACGGCACTGACATATCACGTGTTCGCGTGCGGATCGCGGTCTCGCACCCGACCTGGCAATCCCGTTCTTGTACCAAATATCTGTTCCACGTAAAGTACTCGCGAGCCTTACTGTTGGCGTCCCAAGAGAGGAATGAAATGACTGGTATCGAGCAGTTCCGCTACGACGGCAAGCGGGCGTTGGTAGTCGGAGGTGCCACCGGTATGGGCGCTGCTGCGGCCAAGATCGTTGGTGACCTTGGAGCCGAGGTCATCAACCTGGACTACGCGCCGGTCGACGCCGGGCTGGGCCGCGGAATCCAAGTCGACCTTCGGGACCCGGCGTCGATCGACCGCGCCCTCGAGGAGGTCGGCGGACCCGTCGACGCACTGTTCTCTGCCGCCGGCATCGCCGACGGTCCGGACTTGATGAAGATCAACTTCATCGGTCACCGGCACGTGATCGACAAGCTGATCAGCAACGGCCAACTTGGCCGCGGTGGGGCCATCTGCTTCATCTCCTCAGTGGCCGGCATCGGCTGGGAAACCGACTTGCCACGGCTTCAGGAGTTTTTGGCCACGCCCGACTTCGAATCGGCAGACGCCTGGAGCAAAGCCCACGAAGCGGACAACTTCGGCCACTACGGCACCAGCAAGCAGGCGATCAACGCTTATGTCGCGACGCACGCATTCCCGTTCCTGGCCAAGGGCATCCGAATCAATGCGATCTGCCCGGGTCCGACCGACACTCCCCTCGCCCGGGCCAATGCCGACCTGTGGCTGTCGTTCGCGCAGGACTACCGCGAGGCTACCGGCACCGCGACGCACACGCCCGAGCAGATGGGCAACGTGATGGCGTTCCTCAACAGCGACGCCGCCGCAGGTGTCAACGGCGTGACCCTGCTCGTGGACTACGGACACGTCAACTCGTCGAATACCGGGACGTTCGCAGCGGGCAAGCCGATCATCGACTTGCTCATGGGCCGCATTTCGCTGGGCTAGCTGTACTGACCTGAGAGGTTAGGTACACGGGTGGCTGGTGGTTGGCCGCCGCGCTTGTTTACTCCCGAGGACGCACGCAGGCTGATAGAAACAGCGTGCAGGACAAACCTGCGTGCGTTGGGAGGTGCCTGGTGGGACGACGGCTTATCACCGCAGCGGTAAGCGCTTCATTGCTGGCGGCTTCGTGCTCGGGGTGCTTTACGGACGACAAGGCGACGCAGAAGACCGCTCGCATCACGGTCGACAAAAACACCCGCACCTCGCACGCGGTCACGTGCAGCCAGGTCGACTGGTTGTTGACGGCAAACATCAGCGCCGCGCCTGCGAATGTTCGGGTGCTGCTGAAGCTGGACCCCGAAACACCCAAAGTTGAATCGGTCCATTTCGACAACTTCGCGGGCTTCTCCGGCGTCTCCGACTCCGGAGCCGGTCAGGCGAAGATCCGGTTTGCCAACAACACGTACACCATCACGGGGACGGCCGAAGGATCTCAGCTCAACGATCCACGCGTCTCCGTGACGGTCCCGTTCACCATCGAAGTGGGTTGCTGAGCGACGAGCATCCAGCAACGACTACTCGGCATCCTCGTCGGGCGGCGGTTGAAATTCTTGCCCAGGAGGCGATCTCTTGAGCCATGCCCTCAGACGGAGAATCGGGCTGACCACGACGCCGGCGGCCAGCAAGATCAGTAGGACGATAATTGCGGCGTTCACAATCTCAATGGTGACAGGTCGGGGTGAATAACTGCGCCGTTGGTATTCGGAGATTTGACGCAAGCGATAGCAATTGCACATGATGCTCCTGTTGCAGAAGTTGCTGAAATTGCGCGCGAATGTGCGAAGTTGATTCGCTATCTGCGCAGGTAGTCGGGTCGAATGAGGCAAATACGCAATGCGGTCAGGTTTGAGATGGCTGTCAGTCGGCTATTTTAACGGAGCGTGTTCTCACATCCATTGAGAGTTCGCGCTCGGAAAACAAGCAACTAAGAAGGAGCCCATCGTGAAGTTCACGACGACGACAATGAAGACGGCGATTGGTGCCGCGGGTATTGCCGCGGTGAGCCTCGCCACCGCAGGAACCGCTTCGGCCGCACCCAACATTCAGGGATTCGGTACCAGCGAGCCTCTGATCGACGGGCCGATGGTGACCAACTACACGGTGAGCAACCTGCAGCCAGCCAACATCGCGATTCCCGGCTTCACTCCGAAGGGAACGCTTTACCAGGCAGACGTCACCGTCCGGTCGGACGGTGGGATCGTCACACCGCAGGTGCGAGACTTCAGCGCTCGCGGGCCCAACGGTCAGACCTACAAATTGATCGACAACGTCGAGGTGCCAAACGGCCTCAACCCGGCGCCCATCGCCCAGGGCAGTGAGTCGAAGGGGACGCTGTACTTCGACGCGACAGGAGCACCGCCGAACGGCGTCGTCTACAACGACGGACTGCAAGACATCCTGATGTGGACGTCGAACATGGCAGGAACATCGCCGACAATGCCGGGAGCCTCCCCGAACGTGTCGGGAACGTCGCCGAGCATGTCGGGACCGTCGGCACCTGTTGAGCCGGGTAACACCGGCCCTGCGCCGGGCGCGCTTCCTGCACCGGCAACGACCTAGCCCGCTGTGAAATGTCTCCCCTCGCCACGACAAGTGGCCGGGGGGAGACACTTTTATTGATGCGCTAAACCTGCAGTGCGGCATGGCTTTACCATTGACTTGGCTGAAATGCGCCGGGAGGTTGGGCGAGAGCTAACGCGGTCCCCGTTCCGATAGGGCCCGCGCTGTCGAACAGTGTCGCCGTCCCGGCCCCCACACCGTGGTTCCCGTAGTAACTCTGCGCAGCCAGTCCGATGTACTCGCCTTCGGGCAAGCGGCTGATCGCCACGGTGTAATCGGCATTGATGTGCCGCAAGCCTGCTGTGCCCCAGTGCGTCAACGAACTGATGATGTCGCCGGCAACGGCCGCACGGGTGAACGGCGTGAGTGGGTGCCCTGCCACCATCGGGCGAAACATGCGCGTCCACGCGAACTTCTGCACACCAGGCTGCTCCCACTCAAGCGGAGGCATTCCTGCAGTGCCGATGTGGGAGGTCTTGCTGGAGGTCCAGATGCCGAATGGCACCTCCGATTCGAGTTGCTCAGAGTTAGCCGGCATCGGAGGCATAGCCACGGGTGTGGACCACACCTGACCCTCGGGTTCCGCACTGCGGCGCAAGAAGAGCGCGCTGGCCCGAGCGACGACTACGCCGTTCTGCAGCAGCGCGGCGTCGACGAGTTTGATACGACGGCCCTCGCGTTGAATCGACGTCTCGATCGACACGGGCGCAATGGGCACCGGGCGCAGGAGATCAACCGTCAGTCGAGCCGGTTGAAGGTCGTCGTCGCTATGACGATCCAATGCCCAGCCCAGTAGCCCGCCGACGATCTGACCGCCCATCGTCTGGCCCCACGGTCCACCGGTCATGGCTCCCGGCAGATAGGAATTGCCGTCGGCGGTGAAGAATGCGTCCACCCGCTCATGTTAGGGAGCGGGTGGAAGTGCACAGACCACCGCGCTCGGCGACAGGTGCACATTGGTGCGGGCGGAGGGACTCGAACCCTCACGCTCTCTCGAGCACCGGCACCTAAAGCCGGCATGTCTGCCGTTCCATCACGCCCGCAAACCTCACGAGCGTACCGCCTTCGGTCACAGACAATTTGTGTCGGTCGCGGCTCCTAATCTGAACTGCTCGGGACAGTAGAAAGGCGACGACGGTGCGATCGTTGGATGAGTTTGAAACCGTGAAAAATCTCGCCGCCAGCGGCATGAACGATTGCGCGATCGCCCTTGAGACGGGGATACCGCGGAGAACAGTGCGAGACCTACGCTGCCGGCCAATGATCCGAGCGAGGCTCTCGGCCGTTTTGTAGGTGGGAGGATCATGGTGATGTTAAATCGCGATGATTACTGGCAATGCGGTTTTGTTATATCCAAAGGTGGCTTCGACGCTTTAAAGCAAAGAGGATTGGATTTGTTTCATGGCGATATTGTGAGCGTTGCGCCGTTTCTCAAGGACCGTGTTAGTCAACTTCGCGATTGGAATGAGATAAGGCTCTTGACCGTCGTCGTGGATAGGTTGCGTCAATGGTATCGAGCAGGTCTCTTGTGCATTGGCGACTCGGCACATGCAATGTCGCCTGTCGGCGG
>Ga0137412_10004202_pt1 | contig 11531 bp, 6 predicted proteins | sample CZODoug2_1_16fun_FD_122160 | JGI IMG/M metagenome (GOLD analysis project Ga0137412, IMG submission 122160) | Vadose zone soil fungal communities from Angelo Coast Range Reserve, California, USA - CZODoug2_1_16fungal (Hybrid Assembly) | ecosystem: Environmental > Terrestrial > Soil > Vadose zone...
TGCACGTGGACGTGGACATGGTGGCCGCGGACGCCCGCAGCTACCGCGTCCTGCTGGCCGACCTGGCCCGTTGCTACGCCGAGGACACCGACCTCGGGGAGGCCGCGGAGTACGGCTTCGCCCGGTACCTGGCCGAGCACTCGGTGGCCGCCGCCCCGGCCGTCGAGCGGGCCGCGCGGTGGTGGGCGCAGCGGCTGGACGAGCTGCCCGGCGCGCCCGAGCTCCCGGTCGATTCGGGAGCCACCGACCCGGGCCGGACCGGTCGCCGGGCGCGGTGGCTGGCGCCGGAGCTGCGCGACCAGCTCGCCGAGCGGGCCCGCCGGCACGGGGTCACCCTGGCCATGGCGCTGGCCACCGCGTACGCCGAGGTGATCGGCGGGTGGAGCGGGCCCAGCCGGTTCCTGCTCAACGTGCCGCTGTTCGACCGCGAGCCGCTGCACCCCGATGTGCCCGGACTGGTCGGCGACTTCACCTCCTCGGTACTGCTGGACGTGGACCTGCGCGAGTCGGCCGAGTTCGCCGAGCGGGCCCGCCGGCTGCAGGCGCAGCTGCACGAGCGCGCCGAACACGCCGCGTTCTCCGGGGTGCACGTGGTGCGCGAGCTGACCCGGGCCAGGGCCGAGCAGGTGGTGGCCCCGGTGGTGTTCACCAGCGCGCTCGGGCTCGGCGAGCTGTTCCACCCGGACGTGCTCGAGCAGTTCGGCGAGCCGGTGTGGATCATCTCGCAGGGACCGCAGGTGCTGCTGGACGCGCAGGTCACCGAGCTGCACGGCGGCGTGTTGGTGAACTGGGACGTCCGGGAGAACCTGCTCAAGCCCGGTGTCCCGGACGCCATGTTCGCCGCCTTCCTCGGGCTGCTGGACCGGCTGGCCGGCGCCGACGAAGCCTGGCGCGAGCCGGTGGGGGCCCTGCTCGGCGATGAGCAGCGCGCGGTCCGGGCCCGGGTGAACGACACCTCGGTGGACTATCCGAGGCGCTGCCTGCACGAGCGCTTCTTCGCCCGCGCCAGGCACGTGCCGGACGCGCCCGCGCTGTTGTGGGGCCAGACCGGCGTGTGGAGCTACGGCGAGCTGGCCGGCCGCGCGCTGCGGGTGGCCGCCGCGCTGCGCCATCGTGGGATGCGCCCTGGTGACACGGTGGCGGTGAGCCTGCCCAAGGGCCCAGAGCAGATCGCCTCGGTGCTCGGTGTGCTGGCCGCCGGCGGCACCTACCTGCCGATCGGCGCCGACCAACCGGACGCCCGGCTGCGGCGGATCATGTCCATCGCCGGCGCCCAGATGATCATCACCGACCGCCCGAGGGTGTCCACCGGGGACATGACCGCGACATCACCGGCGGAGGCGTTGGACTGGCCCGACCCGCTCACCCGTGCCGAACTGGCCGACCCGGATTCGATCGCCTACCTGCTGTTCACCTCCGGCTCGACCGGCGAACCCAAGGGCGTGGAGGTGCCGCACGCCGCCGCGATGAACACCATCGAGGACCTGGTGGACCGCTACGGCATGCGCGCGTCCGACCGTGCGCTCGGGGTGTCCGCGATGGAGTTCGACCTGTCCGTGTTCGACGTGTTCGGCCCGCTGTCGGTGGGTGGCGCGGTGGTCGTGGTGCGCGAGGAGGAACGCAAGGAGGCCCGCGACTGGGCCCGGCTGGTCCGCGAGCGCGGCGTCACGTTGCTCAACTGCGTGCCGGCGCTGCTGGACATGCTGCTGGTGGTGGGCGAGTCGGACGGGTTGGGGGACTCGCTGCGGGTGGTGCTGCTCGGCGGTGACTGGGTGGGTGTGGACCTGCCGGGGCGGCTGGCCGCGCAGGTGCCCGGCTGCCGGTTCGTCGGGCTCGGCGGTACCACGGAGACGGCCATCCACTCCACCCAGTGCGAGGTGGCGGATGCGCGGGTGCCGGCCGACTGGCGCGCGGTGCCGTACGGCGTGCCGCTGCGCAACGTGGCCTGCCGGGTGGTCGACGAGCAGGGCAGGGACCGGCCGGACTGGGCCGTCGGCGAGGTGTGGATCGGCGGGGCGGGCGTGGCCGCCGGATACCGCGGCGACCCGGAGCGCACCGCGGCGAAGTTCCTCACCGTCGGTGATACCCGCTGGTACCGCACCGGCGACCTCGGGCGGTACTGGCCGGACGGCACCCTGGAGTTCCTCGGCCGCGCCGATCACCAGGTCAAGCTGCGCGGCTACCGGATCGAGCTGGGTGAAGTTGAGGCCGCGCTGGCCGCGCTGCCCGGAGTGCGCCGCGCGGTGGCCCGGCTGACCGAGCGCCGGGGCGGATCGCTCCAGGCGGTAGTCGCCGGCGACGCCTCGCTGACCGAACCCGCGCTGCGGGCGGGCGCCGGCGAGGCGCTGCCCGGCTACATGATCCCCGAGCTGATCGTGGTGCGCGCCGAACTCCCGCTGACCCGCAACGGCAAACCGGACCGGCGCGCCATCGCCGCCCTGCTTGACGAGCAGATGAGCGCCACCCCGACCGCTACCGCCGAGCCGCGCACCGCCCTGGAGCGGGTCCTGCTGGACGTGTGGCGGGAGACCCTGGAAAACGACGCGCTGGGCATCGACGACGACTTCCTGTCCAGCGGCGGCGACTCGGTGCTCGCGACCAGGATCGTGGCAAGCCTGCGCGAGGCCCTGCAGACCGACGAGGTCCGCGTCCGAGACGTGTTCACCTCGCGCACGGTCGCCGCGCTGGCCACCACCATGATGACCGCCGACCCGCGCTGGGAAGAGATCGCCGCCATCGCCCTGGAAGTCAGCGCCCTCACCGAAGACGAACTCGAATACGAACTACGCCAATAACCCAGGTCAACACCCGTGAGTGGTATCGGTCGCTATAGCGACCAATACCACTCACGGGGTCTGAGCTGGGATTGAGCGCCGGGCGCTAGAACGAGGGGAGTTTGCCGGCGGTTTCGGGGTCGGCGGGGGTGTAGGTGGTCAGCCGGGTCTCCGAGTTGCGGCCGAACCAGAGGTGGGTGTAGTCGAAGCAGAGCAGGCCGGCGTCGGGGTGGATGAACCGCTTGGCGTTGTTGCGCATCGGCTGGATCTCGTGCTTCTCCCACTGGGCGGCAAAAGCTGGCGACTCCTGGCGCAGCCGCTTGACCAGCGACTTCCAACCGGGCTCGGCGCCGTGGTCGGCCATGGAGGCGCGCAGCTGGGCGACCGAGCGGGGCACGCCGTCGGCCCAGTCGGGCATCCGAGCCTGCCAGCGGGGGTTGGTGAAGCATTGCAGCATGGAGTTGCGTTCCTCGAACGGCAGCGAGTCGACGTCGAACAGCCAGTTGAAGGCGCGGTTGTAGGCCAGGATGTCGGTGCGCGCGCTGTACACCGCCGCCGGGTAGGGGTCCAGCTTGCCGAGCATGGCGCGCATGGCCGGGGTGATCGCCCGACACTCCTGCTCCGCCGCCGGCATAGGCGCACCGGCCAGCAGGAACAGGTGCGCGCGCTCGTGCGGCTCCAGCCGCAGGCTGCCGCAGATGGCGTCGAGCACCTGCTCAGAGGCGTTGATGTCCCGCCCCTGTTCGAGCCAGGTGTACCAGGTGATGCCGACCCCGGCGAGCTGCGCCACCTCCTCGCGGCGCAGCCCCGGCGTGCGGCGGCGGCCACCGACCGGCAGCCCGACCTGCTCCGGTGAGATCCGCTCGCGCCGGGCGCGCAGGAAATCGGCCAGCTCGCGGCGGCGCACCAGTTCGGATTCGGAACGCACGCCCTCGGTCGTTCCAGTCATTCCGCCATCCTGACACCGCCAGGGCCCTGTTACCAGGTAGTGGAGATACCTGGATAAACAACATCTGGTACCAGGTTCAGCGGCCCCGGATCGTAGTATTCATGACGGCTACTGCCCCGCCGACGACCGCCACCCGGACGTCGGCCCCGGTGCTCACCCGCGCCGGACTGATGACAGTGCTCCTGGGCGCCGCGCTCGCGCCCATCGACCTGTTCATCGTCAACGTCGCGCTGCCCACGATCGGCGCCGACCTGCACACCACCACCGCCGCGCTGGAGTGGATCGTCGCTGGCTACGGTATCGCCTTCGCCGTGCTGCTGGTGCTCGGTGGAAGGCTGGGCGACGCCTTCGGCCACCGCCGGCTGTTCATCGCCGGGCTCGCCTCGTTCACCCTGACCTCGTTGATCTGCGGCCTTGCCCCGACCGCGACGGTGCTGGTGCTGGCCAGGATCGCGCAGGGAGCCGCGGCGGCGCTGATGGTGCCTCAGGTGCTGTCCATCGTCCAGGCCACCACCTCCGGCGAGCGGCGGGCCCGGGTACTCGGCTACTACGGCGCCACCGGCGGGATCTCCATGGTGATCGGCCAGCTGCTCGGCGGGGTGCTGGTGTCCGCGGACCTGGCCGGCGCGGGCTGGCGGCCGATCTTCCTGGTCAACGTGCCGATCGGGCTGCTCGGGCTGGTACTGGCCAACCGGACGCTGCCGGAGACCAGGGCAACCAACCCGAGGGGCACGGACGGCTGGGGCACCGCGCTGCTCGGCGTGACCATGCTGGCCCTGTTGATCCCGGTGATGGAGGGCCGCGCGCTGGGCTGGCCGGTCTGGTGCTGGATCCTGCTCGCGGTGTCCCCGCTCGCGGCGGTCGCCTTTGTCGTCGTGGAGCGGCGGGTGGAGGCACGGGGCGGCACCCCGCTGCTGCCCACGTCGCTGGCCCGGCTACCCAGCATGCGGCACGGCCTGGCTATCGCGGTGCCGTTCTTCGCCGGGTTCGGCGGGTTCATGTTCGTCTACGCGCTCACCCTGCAGGACGGCCTGCACCTGGGACCGCTGGCCGCCGGGCTCGCGCTCACCCCGATGGCGGTGGCGTACCTGGTGACCACCTTGCTGAGCAGCGGACTGGTGGCCCGGTTCGGGCGGCGGGTGATGGTCGCCGGCGCGGCGATCCAGCTGCTCGGTCTGCTACTGCTGATCGGCGCGGTGCTGCTCGAGTGGCCGCACTTGTCCGTCCTCAGCCTGGCACCGGGCACCCTGGTCGCCGGGGCGGGACAGGGCCTGGTCGGGCCGACGCTGTTCCGGCTGGTGCTGTCCCAGGTGCCCAGGGAGAGTGCCGGGGCGGGCAGCGGCGTGATGGTCACCGCCCAGCAGACGTCGCTGGCCCTGGGCGTGGCCACCCTGGGCTCGCTGTTCGCCGCGCTCAGCTCCGGCTCGCCGGGCTTCCAGGGCGCGGTGGTCACCACCACGGCGATCCAGGCCGCGTTGGCTGCGTGCATCGCGATCGGCGCCGCGCGCCTGACCGACCCGCGCGCCTGACCGACCCGCGCGCCTGACCACCAGACCCGAGCAGGGCCGCCGCAACGCCGCGGCGGCCCGCGCTCACCCGACGGAGACGCCGCCGCGATCGATGGCCCGTTCGATCTGGGCCGCCGGCAGCGCCACCGCGCGAGCCCAGTAGTAGATGCCCAGGGAGAAGCCGGTGATCAGCGCGATGTCCCACCACAGCGGGAGGTGGCCCTGGGAGCCGGCGCCGAACCCGCCCTGCCAGGAGATCACCCCCATGCCGAGCAGGTAGACCGGCAACCACTGGGCGGCCCGCCAGTCCAGCACCGGCGCGTTCGGCAGCCGACGGGTGGTGGCGTACCAGGCGTACGCGCCGAGCAGCAGGTAGCCGAGCACGATCGCCAGGCCGAGCCGCCACAGGGTGTTCCAGCCGGCCCAGTAGATGATCAGGTTGGCCACCACGAACGAGACCGGGGCAATGACCGTGCCGGCGGGCAGCCGGTACGGGCGCACCCTGGCGGGCAGCCGGTCCCGCAGCGCCCCGAAGGCCAGCGGGGCGCCGGCGTACATCAGCACGCTGGCCGAGGTGATGAAGGTGACCAGCTGCTGCCAACTGGGGAACGGCAGGAAACAGATCACCCCGGTGACGAAGGACGTGGCGAGCCCGAACCACGGCACGCCCCGGCGGTTGGTCCTGGCGTACAGCGCCGGGGCATAGCCATTGCGGCTGAGCCCGTAGGAGATCCGGGACGCGGCCGTGGTGTAGATCAGCCCGGTACCGCCGGGCGAGATCACCGCGTCCAGGTACAGCACCCAGGCCAACCAGCCCAGCCCGACCACGGTGACCAGCCCGGCGAACGGTCCGCTGATGCCGGCGAAGTCCAACGCCGCCCACCCGCCGGCGAAGGCGCTGGCCGGCAGCGCGCCGATGAACACCACCTGCAGCGCCAGGTAGATCGCCGCGCCGATGAGCATGGAACCGATGGTCGCCCGGGGGATGTCCCGGCGCGGGTTGCTGCTCTCCCCGGCCAACTGGATGGCCTGCTCGAACCCGAGCAGCGCGAAGATGATGCCGCTGGTGCTGATCGCGCCGAGCACGCCCTTGACCCCGTACGGCGCGAACTCGTTCGCGGTGAAGTTGCCGCCGTGGAAGTGGGTCGCCGCCAGTATCAGGATGGTCAGCAGCGGGATTGCGATCTTGAGCCAGGTCGCCGCGCTGTTGGTGTGCGCGAGCCGGCGGACGCCGAGGAAGTTGACCGCGACAAAAACCGCCATGAGCACCACCGCGACGGTGAAGCCGCTGGCGGTGAGCGTCTGGTCCGGGTGCAGCCAGCCGCGCGCCCAGGACCAGTGGCCGGCGTAGCCGATCATCGCCTCCACCTCGATCGGCGCCACCGTGGCCGCCCCCAGCCAGGCGAACCAGCCGAACGACATCCCGGCCAGGCCGCCGAAGGCGAAGTGCGGATAGCGGGTGGTGCCGCCGGCCACCGGGAACATGCCGCCCAGCTCGGCGTGCACCAGCGCGAGCAGCACGATGGCGACCGCGCCGATGCTCCAGGAGACAATCGCCGCCGGACCGGCCACCACGACGGCGTTCTTCGCCCCGTACAACCAGCCGGAGCCGATGATGGATCCGCAGGAGGCCCAGAGCAGTCCGATCAGCCCGACGTCGCGGCGCAGCGAGGTGCGCGCCGGGCCGGGCGCCGCGTCGAGCTCTTTGACTATCGACACGACGCATCTCCCTGGTTCGCGGGTCGGACAGGTTCGAGCCGTGCGGTGACTGGCATATTCATCCGTCTCCTGGGTGGTCGGGCTAGCTGGTGCCGACCGCGCGAAGCACGGCGAGCGCGAGCGTGCGGGTGACCTGGACGGTCTCGGCCAGCGAGACGTGTTCCCGGGGCCCGTGGGCCAGGCGCACGTCGCCCGGCCCGTAGTGCAGCGTCGGCACGCCAGCCCCGGCGTAGAGCCGCAGGTCGCTGCCGTACGGCGCGCCGTGCTCCACCGGTCGGGGACCGCCGGTGACCTCGGCGTGCGCGGCGCCGACCAGGCCGCGCAGCGGGTGGCCGGCCGGCAACCGGCCGCTGGCGAACTGCCCGCCCGGCCAGCTCACCCGCACCGGGTGGTGGCGTAGCCAGGGGTGCTCGGCGCAGGCCGCCGCCACGCAGCGCTCCAGTTCGTCCCGGGCGGCCGCCGGGTCCTCATCCAGCCGCACCCCGAGCCGCCCGTCGGCGACGAGCAGGTCGGGCACACTGCTCGCCCACTCGCCGGCGCGCAGGGTGCCGACCGAGAGCGCGTACGGCACCGGGTACTCGGCCATCAGCGGATCGGGGTCGAGGTTGCGGCGGGCCTCCAGCCGGGCCAACGCGGCGTGGATGGGCTGGTAGGCGTCGATGGCGCTGGTGCCGGAGTCCCGGACGCTGGCGTGCGCGGAACGTCCCGGCACCTCGATGCGGAAGGTGAGCGCCCCGGCGGTGGCGGTGACCAGGGTCGCCGAGGTCGGCTCGGTGATGATGCAGCCGTCGCCGGTGTGCCCTCGGCGCAGCGTGCCGAACGCGCCAAGGCCGCCGTCCTCCTCGCCCACCACGAAGTGCCCGGACACCCGCCCGCGCGGGCGTACGCCGCTGGCCTGGATGGCGGCCAGCACCGCGAGGTTCGCGGCGACACCGGCCTTCATGTCCGCCGCGCCCCGGGCATGCACCACGTCCCCGTCGACCCTGGGCACAAACGGGTCGCCGGCCCACTGCCCCAGATCACCGGCCGGGACGACGTCCACGTGGCCCTGCAGGATCATGGTCGGGCCGTCCCCGTGCTCCGGGGTGCCGGCCACCAGCCCCCACGCCTCCTCCCTCGGCGCCTCGCTGCCCGGGAAGCCCGGCGCGGCGGACAGCCCGGCCAGGTCCATCGACCACAGGTCGACGTCCAGGCCCAGCCGGCGCAGCCGCCGGGCCAGCCGGTGCTGGCAGTCCGATTCGGCATCGCTGCCGGTCACACTGGGGATGGCGAGCAGCTCCACCAGGGTCCGAGCGAGGTCATCCTCGTCGATCGCGGCAAGCACGGCTGCTTCGTCGGAGCTCAGGTTGGGGCTGGTCACGGGCCCTCCGGGAGTAGCTCCGAGTCCGGTCATCGGATGCTAAGTTCCAGCGCAACGCACAAACAATCGCCATAACTTGCGGCTCGAAGTCGAAATACTGTGAAGGTGAGGGCCGTTTGGCGATTTCTTGCACGCCGAGGCGCCCATCCGGCGGGGAGGCAGCGGCGTGGACGCCATCGACGAGGACATCATCCAGTGCGTCCTGCGCAACGCGCGCAGCACCTACGCCGAGATCGGCAAGGCGGCCGGGCTGTCCGCCCCGGCCGCCAAACGGCGGCTGGACCGGCTGGTCGCCAGCGGCGCCATCCGGGGCTTCACCGCGCTCATCGACACCCAGTCGATGGGCTGGCGGGCCGAGGCGTTCGTCCAGGTCTACTGCAAGGGCAACCCGCCGCCGGGAGTGGTGCGGGACAGCCTGGCGGAGGTGACCGAGGTGATCGAGGCGTGCACCGTCACCGGCCCGGCGGACGTGATGGTGTACATGGTGGCCAACGACATCCCGCACCTCGAGCAGGCCATCCAGCGGCTGCGCGAGTCCCCGGTGATCGAGCGCACGGAGAGCGTGGTCGTGCTGTCCCGACTGATCAGCCGGCCCCGGGCGTGACGGGGGCCGGCCAACCAGCGAGTGTCGGCGGGCGGCTGATCCACCGGGGTCAGCGGCCGGCGATCATCTCCCGGAACCAGCGGTAGCTGGCCTTGGGGATGCGCAGCTGAGTGGGGTAATCCACGTACACCAGGCCGAACCGCTTGGTGTAGCCCCAGGCCCACTCGAAGTTGTCCAGCAGTGACCAGCAGAAGTAGCCGCGCACGTCCACCCCGTCGGCGATCGCGGCGTGCACCGCCCGCAGGTGCCGGTCCAGGAAGACCACCCGGTCCGGGTCCTCCACCTGCTTGTCGGCGTCCAGCTCGTCCGGGTAGGCGCAGCCGTTCTCGGTGATGTAGATCGGCGGCAGCCCCGGGTACTCGTCACGCAGCCAGCGCAGCAGCCGGCCCAGCCCGGCCGGCTCGACGGGCCAGCCCATGGCGGTGCGGGGCAGCTCGGCCGGCGGGTTCTCCACCACGTTGATCTCGGTGGCCACCCGGTGCTCGGTGTCCTCGTCGGCGGTGGGCGCGTGCTTGGCGTAGGACGGGAAGTAGTTGTTCAGCCCGAGGAAGTCCAGCGGCTGCCCGATCAGCTCCAGGTCGCCATCCCGGCGGAAGTCGAAGTCGCTGATCGGCGACCACAGCTCCCGCTCGCCGGCCGGCCAGCGCCCGCCCAGGATCGGGTCGCTGAACACCCGGTTGTAGAGCAGCTCGGCCCGCCCGGCGGCGGCGACATCGGCCGGGTCGGGCGTGGCCGGGGTGACGTGGCTGAGGTTGAGCGTGATGCCCAGCCGCTGCCCGTCGGCGGGGCCGCGCCACTGCGCCCGCATCGCCTGGATGGCCAGCCCGTGCCCGACCAGCAGGTGGTGCGCGGCGGCCAGCGCGCCGTGGCCCTCCTTCGCCCCGGGCGCGTGCCGACCCTCCGAGTAGCCGATAAACGCCGAGCAGTACGGCTCGTTCAAGGTGCCCCACATCGGCACCCGGTCGGCCAGCGCGGCATGCACCAGCGCGGCGTACTCGGCGAACCGCTCCGCGGTGTCCCGCACCCGCCACCCACCGGCGTCCTCCAGCGCCTGGGGGAGGTCCCAGTGGTAGAGCGTCAGGCACGGGGTGATGCCGGCGCGCAGCAGCTCGTCCACCAGCCGCTGGTAGAAGTCCAGCCCCTCGGCGTTGGCCGGGCCCTTGCCGTCCGGCTGGATCCTCGGCCAGGCCACCGAGAACCGGTAGACGCCGACGCCCAGCTCGCGCAGCAGCTCGACGTCCTCCCGGTAGCGGTGATAGTGGTCGCACGCCACGTCACCGTGGTCACCCCGGGCGATCTTTCCGGGGGAGTGCGAGAAGGTGTCCCAGATCGACGGGCCCCGTCCGCCCTCGTCCACCGCGCCCTCGATCTGGTACGAGGCGGTGGACGCGCCCCAGAGGAAGTCGGGCGGGAACGCGGGAAAGTTCGGATCAACCATGGTGCCCCTCCACCAGTTCGACGACCCGCACGCCGTACGGCGGCAGGGTGATGCTTCGCGCCGGCCGATCAGCGCCGGACCGGGTGCTCGGCGGTACCAGCCCGTATGTGGTCTCCGGCTGCACGGTGACCTCGTCGGGGTGCTGGCTGACGAACCAGCCGAACCGCCGCCCGTCGGCGTGCACCAGCACGTCGGTGAACACCCGAGGATCCGCCACCACCAGCTCACGGTGGATCCCGGCGACCCTGGCCAGCGCGTCGTAGATCCGGTAGGTCGGCTCCGGGTTCACCTGGGCGCACGCCGAAGCCAGGTACTCCAGCGGATAGGTGCACAGCACCGTTTCGCCGCCGCCGGTGGTTTGTCGCAGCAGCGCCGGGCGCCCGTGCGCGTCGACCGCGACCACCTTGGCGCCCCGGGGCGTCACCGGCAGGAACGCCCGGCTGTGCTCGTTGCCGCCCACCTCGAAGCGCAGCACCGCGCCGGCCGGGATCGAGCCGAAGTCCTCGGTGAAGGTGAACTCCACGGTGTCCTCGACGATCGGGTTGATCAGCCCGTAGGCCAGCTCGTGCTCCACCCCGAACATCTGGTCCAGCCCGGCGTGCCAGAACGCCCGGTGGAAGCTCTGTTCACCGGAGCAGAACGACAGGTACACCGTGGCACCCTCGGCGGCGAGCCGGCCGAGTTGCGCCCAGGTGGGCGCGAGCAGTTGGCGCACGCAGGGCAGCATGTACAGCGATGCGCCCTCGGCCAGCCCGTCCTCCTCCCGGCTCAGCGCCACCGGCAGGCTCGCCTCCCGGGCTGCTACGTACCCCTGGCGCAGGGTGCGGAACGCCAGGCTCCGGTCCGCCGCCGTGGCTATCGGGTAATCCCGCTCCAGGTAGCTGGTCACCACCAGCGCGGCGTCCGCGTGGGTCCGTTCGGTGCGCCGGAAGTCCACCTCGGCCAGCACCTGGGCGAAATCGCGGAGCTCCTGCAGCGGCTGCTTCGGCTGGCCGGTGTTCGTGGTGATCCCGAAGTGCATCTCGAATGGATGGTGCCGGTACGGGTCCTGGCCGGAGAGATTGTCGTAGTCGGTGTTGTTCCAGGCGATCCAGCCGGTGGCGCCGGCCAGCAGCGAGTTGTGCAGCTGCTGGCGGTAGTAGTGGCCCTGGTTGGTCACCGAGACGAAGTCGGTGGACA
>Ga0137412_10004203_pt1 | contig 11530 bp, 8 predicted proteins | sample CZODoug2_1_16fun_FD_122160 | JGI IMG/M metagenome (GOLD analysis project Ga0137412, IMG submission 122160) | Vadose zone soil fungal communities from Angelo Coast Range Reserve, California, USA - CZODoug2_1_16fungal (Hybrid Assembly) | ecosystem: Environmental > Terrestrial > Soil > Vadose zone...
ATGTCAGCTGGGTGGTGCCGACGGTTCAGGTCCATTCCCCGACGGTCGCGATCGGAACCCCGTTCCACACCTGGCAGGTGGTGGCGCAGGGCAAGAGCGGCGCCGCCCACAAGGCGATGGTGCAGGCCGCCAAGGCGATGGCGGGACTGGGCATCCGGGCGCTGACCGAGCCGGCGCTGATCGCCGCCGCCAAGGCCGACCTCGAGAAGCGCACCGCCCGGACGCCCTATGTCTGTCCGCTGCCGGATCATGTTGCACCGCCGCTGAACATGTCCCTAGCCTAAGTGATGGTCTGATCCGGCGATTAAATTTTCCGCACAGCAAAGCGGAACGGAGCGCGTTTTATCCCCGGATTGCCGAAGCGGTGGGCGCCGCCGCGGCATTTTGCCCAAGCAACAGCCAAAAGGATGAGGACTCCGGCACCGCGGGAAGTTGACCTGCGGGGCATTCGGTGTGCCATCTTCCCCGGACCAATTTGCCGTGGCCGCCAGGCCGCGCACCGCAACCACAGGAACCAGACGGGGACAACGATGCTGGACACCGAACTGCGAACCATGATCGACGACGTCAAGGACGGCCGCATGGACCGCCGCGCCTTTATCCAACGCATGATCGGCTTCGGCCTGACCGCGCCGATGGCAACGCAGATCCTCGCCGTCGGCGGCGTCGCGATGGCGGAGGGGCCGTCGCCGTACAAACCAGCCAAACGCGGCGGCGGCGGCCCGCTGAAACTGTTGTGGTGGCAGGGGCCGACGCTGCTCAATCCGCATTTTGCCACCGGCACCAAGGACCAGGACGCGTCGCGCATCTTCTACGAACCGCTCGCAAGCTGGGATGTCGACGGCAATCTCAACCCGATTCTCGCCGCCGAAATTCCCTCGATCCAGAACGGCGGCCTAGCCGCTGACGCCAAGTCGGTGACATGGAAACTCAAGCCCGGCGTCAAATGGCACGACGGCAAGCCGTTCACCGCCGACGACGTGGTGTTCAACTGGGAATACGCCACCGATCCCGCCACCGCGGCGGTCAGCATCGGTACTTACGGCGATGCCACCGTCGAAAAAATCGATGACCTCACGGTCCGTGTCCTGTTCAAAGTGCCGACGCCCTTCTGGGCCAACGCCTTTGTAGGCGCTTATGGCTGCCTCATCCCGAAACACCTGTTCGCCGACTACAAGGGCGGCAAATCCCGGGAGTCCCCGAACAATCTCAAGCCGGTGGGCACCGGCCCCTACAAATTCGTCGAGTTCAAGCCGGGCGACCTGATCCGGGGCGAGATCAACTCCGACTATCACATCCCCAACCGTCCACACTTCGACACAATCGAGCTCAAGGGCGGCGGCGATGCCGTCTCGGCGGCGCGCGCCATCATCCAGACCGGCGAATATGACTACGCCTGGAACATGCAGGTCGAGGACGAGGTGCTGCTGCGGCTCGAAAAGGGCGGCAAGGGCAAGACCATTTATGCGGTCGGTGGCGACATCGAGTTCATCGCCGTCAACTCCACCGACCCCAACACCGAGGTGGACGGCGAACGCTCCTCGATGAAGACCAAGCATCCGCTTCTGTCCGATCCGGCCGTGCGCAAGGCGCTGGCGCTGCTGGTCGACCGCAACGCCATTCAGAAGGTCATCTACGGCCGCGCCGGACGCACCACCGCCAACTACCTCAACGGCCCCGCGCCATTCGTTTCCAAGAACACGGCGTGGGAGTTCAGCGTCGAAAAGGCGAGCAAGCTGCTGGACGATGCCGGGTGGAAGCCGGGTGCGGACGGCGTCCGCGAGAAGGACGGCAAGAAGCTGAAGCTGCTGTACCAGACCTCGATCAACGGACCGCGCCAGAAGACCCAGGCGATCGTCAAGCAGGCCTGCCAGAAAGCCGGGATCGATGTCGAACTGAAATCGGTCGTCGCCTCGGTGTTCTTCTCCTCCGATGTCGCCAATCCCGACACCTATGCGCATTTCTACGCCGACCTCGAGATGTTCCAGATCCCGATGACCCAGCCCGATCCGGTGCTGCTGATGCGGCGCTATCATTCGCGCTACGTCGCCACCAAGGAGAACAAGTGGCAGGGCTCGAATTTTCCGCGCTGGGTCAACAAGGATTACGACGCAGCGATCGACGCGGCGGAAACCGAAGTCGACCCGGTCAAGCGCGCGGAGCTCTACGTCAAGTGCAACGACCTGATGTGGCAGCACGGCGTCATGATTCCGGTGATGCATCGCATCAAGGTCGGCGCGTCCGCCAACGCGCTGCGCCCGGTGATGAGCGGCTGGGCCAACGATCTGGATAACCTGCAGGACTGGTATCGGGAGGCGACGGGATAATCGGCGAAGGGGTTTTCCCTCATGGGCCAGTATGTCCTGCGTCGCCTGTTGATCGCGATCCCGAGCCTGCTCGGCATTTCGCTCGTTCTGTTCACCGTGCTGGCGCTGGCGCCCGGCGACCCCTTCGGTGATCTCGCGACCAATCCGAACGTGCCGCCCGAAGTAGCACTTGCGCTTCGGGCCAAGTTCGGCCTCGACGATCCGATCTATCTTCGTTACCTGCACTGGCTGGTGGCGATGGCGCAGGGCGACTGGGGCTTCTCCTTTGCCAGCCGGGCGAATGTCGACACCCTCATCCTGCAGCGCCTGCCCACCACGCTCTATGTGATCGGCTCGGCGCAGCTGCTGGCGCTTTCGATTGCGATCCCGGTCGGCGTCTTTGCCGCCACCAGGCCGTATTCGATCTTCGACCAGATCGCCAACACGCTCGCCTTCATCGGCTTTTCACTGCCGACCTTCTTCACCGGCCTGCTGTTCATCCTGGTGTTTTCGGTCAAGCTGGACTGGCTGCCCTTTGTCTATTCGACCGACATCAAGGGAACAGGCATCCACTGGGTGCTTGAACAGATCAGGCAAGCCATCATGCCGGTGATGGTGCTCGGCCTGTTCCAGGCCGCATCCATGACCCGCTTCGTGCGCTCGGCCATGCTGGACGTGATCCGGCTCGACTACGTCACCACCGCCCGCGCCAAGGGGCTCGGTCAGGCCACGGTGATAGTCAAGCATGTGATGCGCAACGCCATGATCCCGGTCGTCACCCTGATTGCGCTGCAGATACCGGCGGTGTTCGGCGGCGCCATCGTTACCGAGCAGATCTTCCGCATTCCCGGCATCGGCTCTCTGCTGATTTCCTCCATTCTCTCCAATGACACGCCGGTCGTGATGGCCGTGACCTTCGTCTTCGCCTGCCTTGTGGTGTTCTTCAATCTGATCGCGGATGTGCTGTATGGCTGGCTTGACCCTCGCATCTCGCTCCGTTGAGCGGGGCGGCTACTCGCCCTGGCGCGAGACCTGGCGGCGCTATCGCCGCCACAAGCTCGCCGTGGTCAGTGCGGTGCTGCTGCTGGTGCTGGCCGCGGCGGTGATCTTTGGCCCCTTCGTCTGGCGCGTCGCCATCAACGAAATCGATTTCACCGCGCGGCTGGAAGGCCCCTCGCTCGCCCACCCCTTCGGCACCGACGATCTGGGTCAGGATATCCTCGCCCGCATGATCTATGGCGGCCGCATCTCGCTCGCAGTCGGGCTTGCCGCGATGGGAGTATCTGTCATCGTCGGTACGCTGATCGGCGCGCTGGCCGGCATGTCGCGCGGCGCGCTCGGTCATGGCCTGATGTGGCTCACCGACCTCTTCCTCTCGCTACCGCAATTGCCGCTGCTGCTGCTGTTGATCTATCTGTTCCGCGACGGGCTCAAGGCCGCGTTCGGCCCGGAGGGCGGCATCTTCATTCTGATCGTGCTTGTCATCGGCGGCCTGCGCTGGATGCCGGTGGCTCGGCTCGTACGCGCCCAGTTTCTCTCGCTGCGCGAGAAGGAATTCGTCGAAGCCGCCCGCGCGCTCGGCGCCAGTCCGTTGCGGCAGATCGTCCGCCATATCCTGCCCAACGCGCTCGGACCCGTCATCATTGCCGGGACCATCGACGTTGCGGCGGCCATCATCGCGGAATCGACGCTGTCGTTTCTCGGCCTCGGCTTTCCGCCGGATACCCCGACCTGGGGCCGGCTGCTTTACGACGCCAAGGATTATCTCGACATCGCCGCGCACTGGGCCATGTTCCCGGGCGGGGCGATCTTCATCGCCGTCGTCGCCATCAATTTTATCGGCGACGGGCTGCGCGACGCGCTCGACGCGCGGCGGGTGATCTGATGGTGCCGCTGCTCGAAATCAAGGGCCTGAAGACCCACTTCGCCACCGACGACGGCATCCTTCAGGCCGTCGACGGTGTCGATCTCTCCATCAACAAGGGCGAGACGCTGTGCGTGGTCGGAGAATCCGGCTGCGGCAAGACCGTCACGGCGATGTCGATCCTCAAGCTGATCGCGATGCCGCCGGGCCGCATCGTCGCAGGCCAGATCATTTTCGAGGGCCGCGACCTCGTGCCGCTCACCAGCGATCAACTGGATGAAGTCCGGGCGAAGGAAATCGGCTTTATCTTCCAGGAGCCGATGACCTCGCTCAACCCGGTGCTATCCATCGGCGAGCAGATCGCCGAGAGCCTGCGCCGCCACGAGGCCGTGACGAGCAGGCAGGCGATCGCCCGCACCATCGAGATGCTGCAACTGGTCCAGATCCCGAATGCCGCGGGCCGCGTGCATGACTACCCGCACCAGTTCTCCGGCGGCATGCGCCAGCGCGTCATGATCGCGATGGCGCTGGCCTGCAAGCCCAAGCTCGTCATCGCCGATGAACCCACCACCGCGCTCGACGTCACCATCCAGGCGCAAATCCTCGATCTCCTGCAGGACATGAAGGAACGCTTCGGCATGGCGGTCATGCTGATCACCCATGCGATGGGCGTGGTGGCCGAGACCGCGCAGCGCGTCGTGGTGATGTATGCCGGCAAGATCGTCGAGGAGGCCGACGTCGACAGCCTGTTCGAAAGCCCGGGCCATCCCTACACGCAGGGCCTGATCCGCTCGATTCCACGCATCGACCTCGCCGCCACCCACAAGACCCGGCTGGAGGCGATCGGCGGTTCGGTGCCGAGCCTGATCAATCCCGCCCCCGGCTGTCGCTTCGCCGCGCGCTGCCGCCACGTCATGGGCATCTGCACCGAGGTGGAACCGCTGCTGCGCGAGATCGCGCCCGGTCATCGCATGGCCTGCCATCTCGGAGCTGCGCCATGAGCGAGCTTCCGATGAGCGGATCTTTGACGCGTGAGCCCGAAACCGGTGAACCGCTGTTGCGCGTCACCAATCTCAAGAAGCATTTTGCCGTCAAGGGCGGCCTGCTTTCGCGCGAGGTCGGGCGCGTTCACGCGGTAGACGGCGTATCGTTCGCGGTGAAGCGCGGCGAGACGCTCGGACTGGTCGGCGAATCCGGTTGCGGCAAATCCACCACCGCTCGCTGCGTGATGCGCCTGATCGAACCCAGCGAAGGCGAGATTATCTTTGACGGGCAGAACGTGCTGAGCCTCGGAGGCGACGATCTGCGCGCAATGCGGCGCAACATCCAGATCGTATTCCAGGACCCGTTCGCCTCGCTCAATCCGCGCATGACCGTCGGCGCGATCCTCGGCGAAGCCTTCATCATCCACAAGCTCGCCTCTTCGGCCAGCGAGCGCGAGGAGCGCGTCGCGAGCCTGCTGCTCAAGGTCGGGCTCAAGCCCGAGCACATGCGCCGCTACCCGCACGAATTTTCCGGCGGCCAGCGCCAGCGCATCGTGATCGCGCGCGCGCTCGCGGTCGAACCCAAATTCATCGTCTGCGACGAGCCGGTTTCGGCGCTCGACGTTTCGATCCAGGCGCAGGTGATCAATCTGCTGGAAGACCTGCAGGCCGAACTGAACCTCACTTATCTGTTCGTGGCCCACGATCTGTCGGTCGTCGAGCATATTTCCGACCGCGTCGCAGTGATGTATCTCGGCCGCATCGTCGAGCTTGCCAGCGCCAGCGACCTCTATCGCAATCCGCAGCATCCCTACACGCAGGCGCTGCTGTCGGCCGTGCCGGTGCCGGACCCCAAGGTGAAGCGCAAGCGGATCCGCCTGCAGGGCGACGTGCCAAGTCCGATGAACCCGCCGAAAGGTTGCCATTTCCACACCCGCTGCCCGATCGCCGAACCGCGCTGCCGCGAAACCGCGCCCGAACTGAAGCAGGGCAGCAACGGACATTTCGTGGCGTGTCATCTCGCGTGAGGCGAGCTGGCTGCGCCGGGCATCGCGGAATACCAGCGACCGCGGCGTTCGCTGAAATGTTTCGGCCTAATCTGGCAAAAACGAGCCGAGCTACTACATCAAGCTGAGCCGACAACGGTTCCAGCTGACCCGGATCGTGAAAAAATACGTGTTCATTTTCTTCCTGCTGATATTTGGTCCCGTAGCGGTTTCGTTCGTCAACTATCTGCTCTGCGATCGAGGCGAGAATTGGCAAACGGCCGATCGATCAAGCGCAGGCTTGCTCCCCAAAGCGTCCGACCACCCCGACGCGCTGATTCGGGTTTTTGCGGCCAGAACCGTGCGCTGGCGCGGGATCTTCGCGGTCCACACCTGGATCGTCGTCAAAGAGCGCGGCGCAGCGCGCTACAGCCGCTACGATTATACGGCTTGGGGTGAACCGATCCGGATCGACGGATTCGCTCCGGACGGCCGATGGTTCGGGGCGTTGCCGGAAACTGTCGTAAGCGTCGATGGCGATCGCGCCGAACTGCTGATCCCGAAGATTCGCACGGTGATCGAACACTACAGCTTCCGTTCGTATGGCGACTACAACGCGTGGCCGGGCCCGAACTCCAACACCTTCACCCAGGCGATATTGGATAATATTCCCGAGTTGAAGGCTGTGCTGCCGCCTACGGCCATCGGCAAGGATTACCCATATCGCGGCGATTGGTATGGTCTCACGTCATCCCGCACCGGCCTGTTTTTCTCGCTCGGTGGCTATATTGGATTGACGATTGGGTGGGTCGAAGGCTTCGAGCTCAACTTTCTCGGCGGCGTGCTTGGGCTCGACATCCGCCGGCCTGCCCTGAAATTTCCGGGAATTGGACGGATTGGATTGCCGCTAACGTACTGATCGCTACACGATCCTCTTCTCGCGAAGCACAGCGATCGCGGCGGCGTCATAGCCGAGTTCGGCCAGCACCAGATCGGTGTGCTCGCCGAGCGTCGGCGGCCGTGTCACGATCTCGCCGGGGGTCTCCGACAGCCGCACCGCGGCGCGCACCAGCGGCGCGGGTTTCGGCAAACCGGGATAATCGACGTCCTGCATGAAGCCGGCGGCGCGAATATGCGGATGATCCAGCGCCTGTTGCGGACTCAGCACCGGGCCAGCCGGAATCATCGCCTTGCCGAGCGTATCGAGCGCCTCCTGCGAGGTGCGCTCGGCACACCAGCGCGCCATCCGCTCGCTGATCACAGGACCGTTCTCGCCGCGCTTGAGATCGTCGGCAAAGCGCGGATCCCGCAGCCAGTGATCCTCGCCCATCAATTTGGCCCAGCGGATGAACAGCGGATGGCCGGTGACCTGACACAGCACCCAGCCGTCTTTGGTGCGGTAGATGTCGACGGGCGCCGCGGTCTGTCCGAGATTGCCGGTCGGCACGCGATTGGCCGCGATCACCGCCTGTTCGATCAGCGTCGCATTGGTGAAGGAGAGCGCGGTCGCCAGCAACGCGCCCTCGACGATCTGCCCGCGCTCGGACTTCGCCTTCTCCATCAGCGCCGCCAGTGTCCCGAACGCGCAATGCAGCGCGGTTCCGAAATCGACCCAGTTGACGGCGGCCCGGTATGGCGGATCGCCTACGCCGGTCATGTAGACCGCGCCCGACATCACCTGCCCGACGCCGTCGAAGCCGACGCGGTCGGACCACGGTCCCGGCCCGCCGAACGCGGTCGCTGTCGTGAGGATGATGTCCGGCTTGATCGCCTTCAGCGACTCGTAATCGAGCTTCATCGCCGCAAGCGTCTGCGGCGGCAGGTTGGCAACGACCACATCTGATGTCGCGATCAACCGGCGCATCACTTCCTGGCCCTCGGGCTTCATCGGATTGAGCGTGATGCACTTCTTGTTACGGTTGATCTGCAGGAACAGCGCGCCCTCGCCGCCTGCGCCGACGGGAGCAACGAAGCGATCCTCGCTGCCGTCGAGCTTTTCGACGCGAATGACTTCGGCGCCGAATTCAGCCAGCAAGGTCGCGCAATACGGCCCTGCAATGTAGCGCCCGAAATCCAGAACGCGGACGCCCTCCAGAACTCCCCCCATCAATTCATCCCTTTTGTTTTACTTGGCCGGAGGGTTCTCCAATTGAGGACGCCGAGTCAACTGTTTCAGGCATCACCGCTGGGCCGCCCGGATTGCGTGCCAGATGCGGGAGGGCGTTGCGGGCATGTCGAGATGCGTCACGCCGAGCGGCGCCAGTGCGTTCATCACGGCGTTCATGATGGTGGCGGGTGCTGCGATGGCGCCGGCCTGACCGCTTCCCTTCACGCCCAGCCGGTTGGCGCTACTCGGAAAGTCGGGTGTCAGGCTGCCCTCGAACGAGGGAATATCGCCGGCGCGCGGCAGCGCATAATCCATCAGCGACCCCGAAAGGATCTGGCCGGTCTCCACGTCGTACAGCGCGTGCTCGAACAGCGCCTGTCCGATGCCCTGCACCACGCCGCCATGCACCTGCCCCAGTGTCAGGCGAGGATCGAGCAGGCGGCCGTAATCATCGAAGATCACGTAGCGTTCAAGCTTCACCTCGCCGGTCGCCGGATCGATCTCGACTTCGGCGACATGGCACCCATTGGGAAAGGTGTAGCGGTCGCAGAGGTGGGTTGCCTTATGCGCCAGGCCGGGTGCGATGTCATCACCGGGCACCTGGTACGAGACGCGCGCCACCTCGTCGACGCTGATCTCCTGCCCGGTCGTGGCCACGCGCAACAGACCGGCTTCGTAACTGACGGCATCGACGCTGATCTGCAGCAGCCGCGCGGCCAGACGCCGCGCATTCTCGATCACGCCTTCGGCCGCCATCAACAGCGCAGTGCCGCCCTGGTGCATCGAGCGCGCGCCGCCATGTCCGCCACCGCTGTCGAGATCGTCGGTATCGCCCTGCCGGAATCGAAATCGATCCGGCGGCAAGCCAAGCGCATCGGCCGCGATCTGGGCGTAGGTTGTTTCATGGCCCTGGCCATTGGAATGCGTGCCGACCTTCAGATCGATCAGGCCATCCTCACTGAAGCTGACTTCCGCCACTTCGTTGGGTTGACCACGCGCGGTTTCGAGGAAGCAGGCGTAGCCGAGACCACGCAGGCGGCCTCGCGCGCGCGAGCTCTTTTGGCGTGCCTTGAATCCCGCCGCCGCGGCGACCGCATGATCGATCGCGTACCCAAAGTGGCCTTGCTCGATCGAAAGCCCCATGGCGCTGGCGTAAGGAAATCGGCTGACGATGTTCTTGCGCCGCAGCTTCAACGCATCCATGCCGAGCTTCGCGGCAGATATGTCGATCAGGCGCTCGATCAGATAGTTCGCCTCGGGCTTGCCGGCGCCGCGATAGGCGTCAACCGGCGTGGTGTTGGTGAAGACGCCCTGCGCCTGAAATGCGATCAGCGGGATGTCGTAGACGCCGCCCATCGCGCTTGCCATCGCCATCGTCGGCACAACAGGCGCCACCGTCGAGACATAGGCGCCGAGATTGGCGAGCACTTGTGTGTCGAGTGCCAGGAAGCGGCCGTCTTGATCGAGCGCGAGGCGGGCCCGGATGATGCTATCGCGGCCATGCACGGAGGCCACGAAATCCTCGCCGCGATCTCCGATCCATTGGACCGGGCGGCCGAGACGGCGCGCCGCCCACAGCACCAGCACCCATTCCGGATAGAGCACGTTCTTCATCCCGAAGCCGCCGCCGACGTCGGGAATGCTGACGCGAAGCTGTTCACGGGGAATGTGAAATATGGAGTTCGCGAGCAGGTCGCGGATCGCATGCGCGCCGGCGGCGGACGCCGTCAGGTGCAGGCGGCCGCTCGCAGCGTCGAATTCGCCGAGCGCACCGCGTGTTTCCAGTGATGCTGCGACCACGCGGTTGTTGACCAGTTCGCATTCGACGACATGCGCCGCACTGCCTATCGCGGCTTCCACCGGGCTGATCTCGCCGCGGTTGAACTGGAACGCGATGTTGTCCCTGGCCTCCGGCCAGATCGGCGGAGCTCCCGGCATGACGGCGTCGGTGATCACAACGACGGGCGCCAGCGGCTCGTAATCCACGACGACCGCTTCGGCGGCATCGCGTGCGCTTTCGGCGCTATCCGCGACCACGAAGGCGACGGGTTCGCCGACATAGCGCACCACGTCGCGCGCCAGCGCGTGACAAGGCGGCACCACCAGCGGCGTGGTCATCGAGATATGAGTCACCGCGCAGGGCAGCGGGCCGATATGGTCGGAAGCCAGATCGGATCCGGTGAGCACGGCTACGACACCGGGCATCCGGCGTGCCGCATCGACTTGAAGCACACGGATGCGCGCATGCGCATGCGGCGAGCGAACGACAACGCCATGAAGCGCGTTCGGCGTCGCCAGATCGGCGATATAACGCCCGCGCCCCTGCACGAAGCGGGCGTCTTCAAGACGATTGATGCTGCGCCCCAGGAGCGGCTCGGTCATGCCGGTTGTATGGAACTGGGCGCTCGTGAAGGCAATAGCAGCCATGTTTCAAACGGTATCCCTGAATAGTTGGATAGTCCCCCGCCCTGCCCTAGGATGGTTCGTCTGCACCCCCATCCCAGAGCCGCATCCATGCATCAGCCCTTCGATCGTGCCGCCGAGGACCTCGGCAACGCCATCCATCTCGAACATGTCAACGTCCAGGTGCCTGATCAGCGGCTGGCGACGTTGTTTTACGTCACGGGACTTGGGCTCACCCGCGATCCCTTTCTGATGGTGTCCGACAGCAACATGTGGATCAATGTCGGCAAGAGCCAGTTTCATCTGCCTGAAGGCAAGGCGCAGGTGCTGCGCGGCCATACTGGCCTCGTGATCTCGGGCCGCGCGGCGCTGCTCGACCGGCTTGCCTCCATCGCCAAAAAGCTCGAAGGCACGGCGTTCGCATTCGCCGAGCATAACGACTACGTCGAGGCGACCTGTCCGTGGGGCAATCGCGTGCGCTGCCACGAGCCGGACGCCGATCGTTTCGGGCGCACCACGCTCGGCATTCCCTATGTCGAGTTCGAGGTGCCGCTCGGAACAGCACCGGCGATCTGCGCCTTCTATCCCGAGATCATGGGAATGCCGGCGGAACTGCACAACGACGGCACCGTGGCGGTCGTGAAGACCGGCCACGGCCAGCATCTGCGGTTCCGCGAGAGCGACCGGCCGCAGGGGGAATATGACGGCCACCATGTGCAGATCTACATCACGAATTTTTCCGGACCGCACCGGCGGCTGGCGGAACGCAACCTGATCTTCAGCGAGGACAATCCGTACCAGTACCGGTTTCGCGACCTCGTCGATCTCGCGACCGGCAAGCACCTGTTCACGGTCGAGCACGAGGTGCGCAGCGCCACCCA
>Ga0137412_10004204_pt1 | contig 11529 bp, 10 predicted proteins | sample CZODoug2_1_16fun_FD_122160 | JGI IMG/M metagenome (GOLD analysis project Ga0137412, IMG submission 122160) | Vadose zone soil fungal communities from Angelo Coast Range Reserve, California, USA - CZODoug2_1_16fungal (Hybrid Assembly) | ecosystem: Environmental > Terrestrial > Soil > Vadose zone...
GCTCATCCTATTGGCTCCATTCTTCTTCCTTCTTACCTTTTCTGGCCGCGCGCTTGCTTACCCATCCGATGCTTTTTCGCGTCCTACCATTCGCCTTTGTCCGCATTTGCGCCAAGTTTCGCGGGCGCCAGTAGCTCAGCTCTTCATTGACGTATGCACACGAGAATGACGTTAAGCATAGTTCTTCTGATCTTGTTTTCGAGTTTCGCGCGCGCAGAGTGGCGGTTCGAAGGGGAGACGGGAGTGTTTTATGACAGCAATCTCTCGAATTCCGACCGCTCTGCCGATGTACGCGATGACTGGGCATGGAGGAGCGATATAAGTGCCGGCAATAGTTTCCAGCTTACCCGTGATTTACGAATGAATCTCGGAGCGGATCTGCGCGGCGAACTGTGGGATCGCTTTGGCGCGTTTAATACCATCGGCCCGGGCGCTTCCGCTGGCTTACGTTATCGCTTTGGTCTGGGCCGCCAGGCGCCCTGGGTTTTGCTGGAGAACCGGTTTGGGTACGATCGCTTCCATGACACTTCACAAAGCGGTAATGACAACGTATTCAATCTTCAAGCCGGCATTGCGCTCTCCGACCGGCTCGCGTTGGAAGGCGGTTATGCGTTTGAAAGTTTTGTTGCGCCGGACGATTTCTACGATCGGCAGGTTCATAGCATCAATGTACGTATGGTCTTCGATATCACCTCGTCCCTCCAGGTTACCGCTGGCTACACTTATCGCGAAGGTGATGTGATTTCATACGCTGTTCCGCCGCGGCCCGATATTGCCCCGTTCTCGATCGAACGCGAAAACGAAGACGAGTTCGGCCAGCCGCTGCGTACCGCCTACAAATTGTTGGGACGCACGAATGCAGTTTCGTTTTCGGTTGCCTATCAACTGATGAAGTACGCGTCGGTTCGGGTCGGCTACGAGTATGCCATCACCACGCACGATCCGTTGCAATACGAGAACCACCTGGTGCAAGCGAACATTGCCGTGGCGTATTGAGATGAGGCCGTCGCGCGGATTCGTGCTGCTTACTGTTTTGGTTTTCGCCGGTGACCTCATGGCCGGGTCGCTGGAGGTCATCGTCAAGGACGACAAAGGCCGGCCGGTTTCCGATGCCGTTGCCTATGCCGCCGCCGGCGTTGCGAGTGCAGCGCCGAGAAAGCAGGCCGTCGTCGATCAACGCGACAAGCAATTCGTTCCTTACGTGACGGCGGTACAAGTGGGCACCGCGGTCATTTTCCCGAACAGCGATAACATTCGACATCATGTTTACTCGTTTTCGCCCGCCAAAAAATTTGAGCTGCCGCTTTACAGCGGCGTTCCCGCAGAACCGGTGGTGTTCGACAAAGTCGGCTTCGTTACTCTGGGCTGTAACATTCACGATTGGATGATTGCTTACGTCGCCGTGCTGCCGACGCCGTATTTTCAAGTGACAAGACAAGACGGACGCGCCGTGTTGAAAGATCTGCAGGCCGGGCAATACACCGTGCAGGTGTGGCACCCGGCGTTGAAAGGCCAGCCGGAAGCACTCGCCCAACGGGTTGATGTCGGCGGCGGCACAAAAAGTTTGCTGTTCACTCTGCCGCTCAAGCACGACGTGCGTGCCAAGCGGGCGCCCGGCTTAACCACTGGAGGCTATCGCTGAAACTTCGATTCCGCAGTTTTCGAAGCCGGCTGCTCTTTTTCCTGCTCGCGCTCCTGACGCTGTTGCAATGCGCAATCTACCTCCTCGTCCGGCAGGCTAATCGACAGCATGCTCTGGCGCAGATTCAATCCAGCCTCCGCACCGGCGCCCGTATTTTCGAAAAGCTAATCGAACAGCGTAACCAGCAGATCACGACCGCGGCCGCCATTCTTTCGCGTGATCACGCGTTTCAGGAAGCCTTCGCTGGAGCCGATCAGGACCGTGAGACTACGCTATCTGCATTAGCGAGTCTCCGCGGCCGGGTCAGAGCCGGTGCGGTATTGATCGCATCGCTCGACAAGGAACTTCTTTTTGACACGCGCCGCCCACAAATGCACGGCGTGCCGTTTCCGTTTCCAAAACTGATCGAGAAGGCCGAGACGAACGACGCCACCTATGCGTTTGTCGTGCTCGACCGCGAACTCTATGCCATCGCGGTCGCGCCGTTGCTCGCTCCGGATCCCATTGCGTGGCTTTGTCCAATGTTCCGCATCGACGACGATTTCGCGCGTGAAATCAAAGTTTACACCAACCTCGAGATCACTTTTCTCAATGGCGCCGACTTGTTTGGCACCACGCTGCCGAACCGGCGCGCCATCACTCAGATGCTGCGCAATCGTGTACTCCCGCCGAAGCAGGTAATTGATCTTCGCCTCGCCCGGGAAAGTTTCGTTAGTTACGTCGTCCCGCTTCCGGCCGAGAACGCACGCCCCATCGCGCTGCTGCAACGATCGCTCGACAAGGAACTCGCGCCGTATCTTCGACTTGAACGAATTTACCTGGGCCTGGCGCTGGTGGGCCTGGCCGTGTCCGTCATACTTGGCGTGTGGATCGCGCGCGGCGTTTCCCGACCGGTGTTGGAGCTGGCCAGCGGCGCGCGTGAGATTGCGGCCGGAAATTACAATCACCGAGTAAAGCTTAAGCAGGAGGATGAAATCGGATCGCTTGCCGCCTCCTTCAATCAAATGAGCGCTGGCCTGGCAGAACGCGACCGTGTTCGCGACTTGTTAGGCAAGGTCGTCTCCCCGGCGATCGCGTCGGAGTTACTCCGGAAGAAGGTCACGCTCGGCGGTGAGCAGCGGGAAGTGACAGTGCTCTTTTCGGACCTGCGAAACTTTACCAGAATGAGCGAAGCCCTCGGTCCCGAAGAGATGCTTGCGATTCTCAACCACTACTTCACTCGGATGGCCGGCATTGTGGAAAAGCACGGTGGTGTCGTGGACAAGTATGTCGGCGACGCGCTCATGGCATTATTTGGCGCGCCGGTCGCGTCCGCGGACGATGCCGACCGCGCGCTGCGCGCTGCGTTAGAGATGACCACGGCGCTGGATGAGCTGAACCAGGAATGGCACCGGCGCGGTTTACCCACGGTCGGTATCGGCATTGGAATTAACACTGGTGTTGTAGTTGCCGGCAACATGGGTTCGGAAAGGCGGCTCAATTACACCGTCATCGGTGATGGAGTAAACCTCGCCTCGCGCCTCGAAACGTTGACGAAGACACCAGAATATGAAGCGCGGGTCATTGTCAGCGGCGCCACGTTAGCGAAAGCGAAAGAGAAGTATCGCACTCGCCGGCTCGGCGAAGTGGCGGTGAAGGGAAAACAAATCCCAACCGAAATTTTCGAGCTTCTCGGCTGAGGAATCAGAAAGTCCGAAAGGATCAGAGACTACTTTCCACAATCATCAATACTAAGCTCTGACCCCTGGCTCCGCGTTAGCGACGCTTGCGCAAGGTACCTCGTCGGGGGCCGGCGTTGACGTTTGGAACTTCTTCACCGAGGGCAGTAGCTAAATCGATTTGATGGTCCTGCTCTTGCACCAGGATCTCGCGAATCTGTTCAGCCATCGCGTATTCTCCAAGCGCTTCACACTGTGGGATGCGATCGCGATAATTACGAATGGTTTCATTTTCATTGTCGAGATCGTAGCGGAGCATGTCTCTCGCGTTTTTCGATGTGCGAACCGGCTTCGGGCTAGTCACCGGCATTTTGCCGAGGTAATCGATCTGCCGCGACAGGGTCAGGGCATGATCGAGCTCCTGCTTCGCGTGGATTTCGAGCTGGGCGGCGATGTCCATGTATTCGGCCCCCTTGAGCACCTGGGAATAGACGACGTACGCGATGATGGCTTGATATTCGCGGGCCAGGTCTTCGTTCAACAGCTCCGCGAGACGGTCCCGGGAGATTTCGTTGGATTTTTGTTCAGGCATTGATTCCTCCTTTAGATTGAAAGACAAATTATAAATTAGAGCGCTTTAGGCGCGCCGCTGGGTCCGCGTTGAATTTAGCTGAGTTACTGCAGCGGCTTGGACATAAAAATTGCGGCACCTGCTTCTTCTTGCAGAGCGTAGCGCTCAAAACCGACCGCCTGATACATGCGAACCGCCTGATGATTTTTGTCCATTACCTCCAGCGTTAACTTACAACAACCAAGTTCCTTTGCTTTAGTTTCGACCGCCTCCAGCAACTGTCGCCCAATGCCTTTGCCGCGAGACGTCGGTAGAACCACAAAGTCGTGAATATTGATGAGCGGTTTGGCAGCGAAGGTCGAGAAACCGATAAAACAGACGGCCGCTCCGATCGGCTGGTCACCATCAAATGCCAGGAAGATCAGCGTCGTCGGGTGTCTTCTTAGTCCAGGTATAAGTTGGGTCCGAACATCCGGATCAAGCGACTTGCCATCACCCATGGCGTCTCTTGAATAGGCATCAACCATCGCCAGGACTGCCTCCTGGTCCGCACGCAAACTCAAATTTGCCTCGACAATCCTAATCAGCGACGAAGCATCCGGATAATTCATCCTTTACTAATCTGAAGAGATCGCCTCAACAACTCAACCTCTTAACTTCGCATGTCACTGGTCCCTCTCGATATTGATGGGAAGCCGTGCCTTTTCTGAAGAGCGTCCTTCCTGTAAAGCGCCGAACGCATGCCTGGAAAATCGATAGGAGAAAGTTTAAATAGGCTTCTCCGAAGCGCTGAACACTTCACGGGTTCACCGGCACCCCTGGCTCGTCGATGTGGCGCATTAGTCGTGCGCGTCTGAAACGGATTGACTTACCCGGGTCGGCGCGCTATTGCAGTCCAACGCAAGCAAGCGAGCATCCGGCTTCTCAGCCGGTTCGGCGGCAATAGCTAACAAGACCGTTGTCCGTTGCGGTCTAAACACTGGGCATGGTCAACTCAAACACACGGGGGTTTCCCCGGAGGAAAATAGAAATGAAAAAATTAATGTTGGTATTAATCGCGTCTGCCTGTTGCTTGGCTTTCACGATGAACGCGTCGGCTCAGCAAGCCGACCAGGCAACAGCCGATGCCGTCATTGCGATGACGAAGGCGCAATGGGCGGCGGAGATCAAAGATCCGACGAGTGTCGCCGAACAGTCGAAGGACACGTCGGACGACTACACCGAGTTCAACGGTGATTATGCCACGCGTCTCGATGGCAAAGCGATGAATTCACGGCTGGCGGAGGCTACAGGAAAAGGCTCTGGCAAGACGATAGGGGCGGAAATGACCAATCCCAAAGTTCAGGTATACAACGGGGATGTTGCAATTCTGACTTACAACTATGCCGGTCTAACACAGGACAAGGACGGAAAAACGACGCCGAATCGCGCAAAATCGACGCGCGTTTTTGTGAAAAAGGGCGACAAATGGATATTGGTCCACGCAAACTTTGCGTCGGATCCACTGCCAAAACAATAAGACTCTGAAAATCTGAGAAGGGGCCGCTAGTGCGCGCATTGCGCTTTTGGTGGCCCCTTATCTTGTACGGACGCGAATCAACGATGCCTTCGATAAGATCTGCGCGGCGGACGGTTGTTCGATGAAGCATTCCGAAAACTCCACCCGATCTGGCCGTGCGGGGCGTCGCCGCTTCCACGCGGAGAATTTCCTGGTAGTCGCGGCTCGTTCTTTCGCTGCGGGACTCGTGCTCCCCTGCGCTGCTCGTCGCGTGGCGGCGCAGCCTGATTATAATCGAAACCTTCCGCCTTTTTCCGTACGATCCCGCGGCCGATGAAACGCTCGAGCGAACGCAACGGCCCCTGATCTTCCGGCGTAACAAAGCTGATTGCGTCACCGATGGCGTGTGCGCGGCCGGTGCGTCCGATGCGATGCACATAGTCCTCCGAGTGCATAGGGAAATCGTAGTTCACTACATGCGAGATGCCATCCACATCGATGCCGCGGGCGGCAATGTCGGTCGCCACCAGCACCCGCACCGCGCCCGACTTGAAATCCTTTAAAGCGCGCAACCGCTGGTTCTGGGAACGATTGGAATGGATGGTGCCGGTTTTGATTCCGCTGCTCTCCAGCCGACGCGCGATTCGGTCCGCTCCATGCTTGGTCCGCGAAAAAACCAGGACCGTGTCAAAGCTGGGATCGCTCAGTAGATGAAGAAGTAATGCCGTTTTCAAATGCGGACGGACTTCGTAAACGAACTGCGTCACAGCCTCTGCCGGATTCGCTCGTCGTCCAATCTCAACCATCTTGGGCGACTGCTGAAACTGATGGGTCAATGCCTCGATTTCACGCGAGAGCGAAGCGGAAAACATGAGGGTCTGCCGCTTGTGCGGTAATGCCTTCATGATTCGCCGAATCGGAGGAAGAAATCCCATGTCGAGCATGCGATCGGCCTCGTCCAGCACCACGAATTCCACCCCGGAAAGATTGGCCACGCGCTGCTCCATTAAATCGATCAGACGACCCGGCGTAGCCACGACCAGGTCGACTCCGGAACGCAGCGCTTCAATTTGCGGGCGTTCGCTCACTCCGCCGAAGACAGTGGCCATGCGCAAGGGAACATGTTTCGCGTACGCGCGGACGTTCTCCTCGATCTGGACAACGAGCTCACGCGTCGGCGCCAATACCAGCGCGCGCAGCCGGTGCACGTTATGTTTCTGCGGATTCGCGGTTAACTCGCCGCGGCGGGCAACGGCCTGTCTCGATTCTGCGAGCTTCATCAAAATCGGCAGAACAAAAGCGGCGGTTTTCCCCGTGCCCGTCTGCGCAATCCCGATCACATCGTGTCCCGCGAGAATGAGTGGAATGGCTGCAATCTGGATTGGAGTCGGTTCGGTGTAACCCGAATCCCGAACCGCCTGCAGAATTTGCGGTGAAAGATTAAGTGCGCGAAATGGCATAACGCAATAACTGTCGCCTGTTAAGTACCATCGCGCACCTACTCTTCCTCTATATCTTCGGGGTACTCGCCATGTTCTACGTGGTCAGGCGCAAACCACACCATATCGCCCGGCTCTTGCTCATCACTCGTCACGCGTCACTCGTCACTTCTTCGTGGCCGTCCCTTCTTGTCCCGCCGTAGCCTCGGCGAAAGAGGATGTTCGAAGGCCACGATCCACTTCTTTTACTTCTTTCAACGATCAACTCTCAACTTCTCCGCTCATTGCGGCAGCTCCGTGCCGGCCTGTTCCGCGACCATGTACTTGGCGTACCAATCCGGCCAGTTCGCGTCTCTCTCTCCGGTGCGTTTCTCATGTTCGCCGTGGGCTGCCTCCGCCCGCCGAAGCGCGCTCGCCAGATCGCTCGCCGAACCGAACATCGTTGCTGCGGAATCGATCCGGCCCGGAAGACGCGTCGTGATTTCCTGGAGCAGCCAGCCGTTCCCATCCTGATCTTCGAACGAGGCAAACGAGTAGTACGAACGACCTTGCGGGTCGCGCCCGGCGACGCGTGGATTCTCCACAGCATTGTTGAAGGGGCCGCCGGTGTAATGGAAGACCTCGCTCACTGCGACGCCGCGGGCGATCAAGTCCTCGCGAGTAGCGTCGATGTCATCCACGGCGAGAACCAAAGTGTCCATCGAGCCACGCTTGGCCGACGTGATTCCCTTGCCGAAGATAATCGATGCCTCTGAACCGGGAGGCGTAAATTGTAGAACCCGGAAGTCCTCATTAGCGGCGTAGTCGATATCTAACCGGAAACCCAGTTTCTCGTAGAACGCTTTGGAGCGATCGACGTCGGACACAGGTATGACTAAGACTTCTAGTTTCATGTTCATGATTGCTGCTCCTTTTGTTTGTTATCGGTGCATGGTTGCCGCGTGTGTCCTCTCAACTCTCAACCATCAACTATCAACCTCTGTTAACTACTGCTGGAATGTAATCGCCGACGGAGTCGGGCAACTACGTGTCGAGGTTGTGGTGCTCAACGTCGTACCGCCACCGCGCAAGATCCAGCATTCGCCGAGTGTCGAGCAATAACAGATCTCGACCGTGACGCGGCTGCGATCTGTATTCAATTTTGCCCAAAGTGGATTGGATTTGTCGAAAGGGATCGGATTGTTCGCCTCATCGTGTGGAGTGAAAATGTTCGTCGATTCACCAGCCGAGAACACACGACCGCTCATGTCGCTCTCCTCACCCGGATGATATCCAGGCCCAAGAATTTTTTCGAGCACCTCGGCCCAATTCTTCACGGGTTGATCGTCCACCTTCAGGATCACATGTTTAATGATCGCTGGCCCGACGCCTTTGTTGGCGAGGGTAAAATGAATAGGCCCATTGCCGCTGTCGAATTCGAGGATGGGCCAGACCGCTGCGCGCACTTGCTGGCGCTGCATGTAAGCGGTGTAAGCAGCAACACACACCGCCAGGAGTCCAATGAGGGTCGCAATGACCGCTTCGTATCGGCTGGCGCCGCGCCTCTCCTTCTCCTCCGGCACGCCGCCGACCATATCGCCGGCGGAGTTAGTGTCAATCAGTCAGGTAGCTGATGGGATTGGAGCGCGCGCTGTGATTTAACGAGATGATCTCTTCCCATTGCGTGCATTACTGAATTCTGTTTAGGAACGCTACTGCTCGACTATCCGAGACGCCAGCCCTTGCAGTCGGGACGGATCGAAAAAGAGGGGGCTTGCCGAATCTCTTCCTAACTTTTGCGCGATATAGAGCGCCGGGATCAGGGGGTCAGGGGCAGAGCTCACTCCGCGCGCAGTGCAATCATCGGCTCGACCCGACTAGCCCGGCGGGCCGGGATCCAGCAGGCGAGAAACGCGATGCTCAATAAGAGCAAGGCGACACACGTAAAGGTGATCGGATCGGAAGTGCTCACGCCATAGAGCAGGCTCTTCATCATGCGGGCGCCGCCCAAGGCAATCATCAATCCGCCTAACGAGCCTATCGCGGCAAGAAACATTCCTTGTTTCAGAATCAAATTCTGCACATCGGAGAGCTGTGCGCCGAGCGCCATGCGCAATCCAATTTCGCGCGTGCGTCCCGCGACGACGTGCGACATCACACCATAGATGCCGACCGCCGCCAGAATCAGCGCGAGAACACCGAAACTGCCGAGCGCGATTGCGGCCATGCGCGCGGGGAAGAGCGAGGTGCCCATGTGTTGCCGGAGCGTTTTCATGCTGTAGACCGAGACGGACGGATCGAGCTCTTGCACTAGCTTGCGCAGATCATTCAGCACCGCACGCGGATCACCGTGCGTGCGGGCGACCAGCGTAACCCCGCCGCTGTAATCGCGATAAAGCGGTGTATAGAGCGCAGGCTTAGGATCTTCGCCTAACGAGTTGTATTTTCCGTCGGGCACGACGCCAACAATCTCGAAGAACGGATCCTTGGGCCCATGCCAGTTGAAGCGCCGGCCGATCGGGTCCTCTCCGTTGAAGAACCTTTTCGCGAACGTCTCGTTCACAATCGCGACGCGGCTTTCCTTCTTGTTTTCGTCGTCGCGAAAATCGCGGCCGCGTAATGGAATGCCCATCACATCGAAGTAACCGGGGCTGCTCCCAATTGGGATCGCGATCGGCAATGTGCTCGCGCCTTTGAACTCCGTGCCTTCGATGTAAATCGTCCTGTCATTGTAATTTAATCCGAGCGGGAGATTATCAGTCAGAGCGGCGTTTTCGATTTGTGGCAGTGCCTGCGCTCGCTCGAGCACTTGTCGTTGGAACGGGCGGCCGCGTTCTTCGTTATATCCTTGCAAGCTAACATCGAACGAGATCGCGACCGCGTTTTCTGGATTGAAGCCGGGCCGCATCTTCTGAGCGGCTTGCAGACTGCGCACAATGAGGCCCGCGCTGATGAGCAGGACTAAGGAAAGGGTGACTTGTGCGACAACGAGGAAGTTCCGCAAATGTGAGCGACGAAAGCCGGCCATCGATGATTCGTCTTTCAACGCGGGCACGAGTTGCGGCTTCGACGACTGTAGCGCCGGAATGAGGCTGAAAAGAATTCCGGTCACGATCGAGAGCAACAGCGCGAAGGTGAGCACGCGCCAGTCCGTGCGCAGATCGAACAGCAAAGTAATGTCGCTTGGCAAGCGAATGCCTCGCACAGCGCTATTGATGGCGGCAGCGAGGAATACGCCCGCCGCACCCCCGCTGAGTGAAGTCAGAAGACTCTCAGTGAGCAGTTGCCTGACGAGTCGTTGTCGACTCGCCCCTATCGCGAGCCGTACGGCAATTTCGCGTCGACGCTCCGTCGCGCGCGCAAGCAGCAGGCTGGCAAGATTAACGCATGCCAGCAAAAGCACGAGCGCACCGACGGCCGCGAGCACTCCAGTAAAGGCGAATACAGAATTCGCGATGTCGGGAATGAACAAGCCGGGTTTGCCGAGTCGAATGCCGCGGCCAACGTTCTGCGGATAATCCTTAGCGAGTTGCGCGCTCAACGTCTCGAGTGCAGCCTTCGCTTCAGCGAACGACACGCCAGGCTTCAATCGCCCGACGGTGAAAAGATTGTTCGAGTCGCGCTTGTCGATCCACGTGCTCCCGGGTTCGATCGTCTTCGCCATCATTACCGGAATGAACATCTCCGGATCGTAGGCGACTTCAGTGCCAATAAATCCTTTCGGCGCGACGCCGATAATAGTGAACGGCCGGCTGTTGAACTCAACCGCCCTCCCAACGATCGCCGGATCGCCGCCAAAGCGGTGTTGCCAGCAGTTGTAACTGATCACGGCAACGGGATGTGAATCAGGCGCCTGATCTTCTTCGCGCAAAAATGCGCGCCCGAGCATCGGCTTCACGCCGAGGACATCAAAGTAATTTCCGGACACAAGATAACCCCAGACGCGCTGGCTGGACTTGTTGACCGTGAGACTGCTGACGACAACGCTATAAACAAACAGACCGGAGAAGACGGTGTTACGATCGCGGAACTCTTTGTAATTCGGATACGACTGCAGCGACCAGTCCGCGCCGTTGTGCAGTGTGCCGTAAAGCTCGACCAACTGCGAAGGCTCCTTCACCGCGAGCGGCCGCAGCAAAACGGTATCGACCAAACTAAAGATCGAAGTGTTAGCCCCAATGCCGAGCGCCATGGAAATGATGGCGAGTGCGGCAAAGCCAGGTTGTCTCATAAGTTGCCGAAAACCGAAGCGGATATCCTGCAGAAGTGTTTCCATAAGCGCACGAGGTTCTGCATTGTGAGATGCAGCGCGTGCACGCCTTGGATTCAGGAAATTCGCCACGCACGAATTCTTCCTTGTTACTTCTTAATTCTTACTTTTGACTTCTCCGCCGGCCTCGGCTTAGGCGGCGACTTCTGGGATCCGCAGTCGGATGCTTTCGGTTAACGGACTTCTCGTTGCTCCACGCTCCAAACTCGTGGCGGCAAGGAATGTCAAATGTTAGACGCGACCCGGATTCCTCGCCCCGGAAGAGTGATGCCTACGCGAGTAGCTCTTCGAGTTCTTCGGTCGTTAGGCCGGTCATGAGCGGTTCCTCGCTATCGATGGCGGCGTCGATCGCCGCGCGTTTTTTCTCCTGCAGCCGCAGGATTTTGTCTTCGACTGTGTCGCGGGTGATCAGCTTGTAGGCGGTGACGACACGGGTTTGCCCGATGCGATGGGCGCGGTCGGTGGCTTGCGC
>Ga0137412_10004207_pt1 | contig 11526 bp, 13 predicted proteins | sample CZODoug2_1_16fun_FD_122160 | JGI IMG/M metagenome (GOLD analysis project Ga0137412, IMG submission 122160) | Vadose zone soil fungal communities from Angelo Coast Range Reserve, California, USA - CZODoug2_1_16fungal (Hybrid Assembly) | ecosystem: Environmental > Terrestrial > Soil > Vadose zone...
ATCAGCGACCGCAGCCGCGCATGCAGATGCAGCCCGAGTTCGGCTGAGCGGGACTGGAATTCGCCGCGCTGCAGAATGCCGACCACCGTGGAGCCGATCGCCGCGGCCAGCGGGTTGCCGCCGAACGTCGAACCGTGCTCACCCGGGTGAAGCACCTCGAGGATGTCACGGTTGGCGACGACCGCCGACAACGGAACGACACCACCGCCGAGGGCTTTGCCGAGCAGATAGATATCAGGCACCCCGCCCCAGTGGTCGCAGGCGAAGGTGCGACCGGTGCGGGCCAGGCCCGACTGAATCTCGTCAGCGATCATCAGAACATCACGGGCACTGCAGATTTCCCGCACCGCGGGTAGGTAGTGGTCCGGTGGCACGATGACGCCGGCCTCACCTTGAATCGGCTCCAACAGCACCGCGACGGTGTGCTCATCTATCGCGTCGGCCAGCGCGTCGGCGTCACCGAACGGCACGGAACGGAAGCCCGGCGTGAACGGCCCGAAGCCATCGCGCGCCGTCTCGTCAGACGAAAAGCTGACGATGCTGATGGTCCGGCCGTGAAAGTTGTTGTCGGCCACCACAATGTTCGCATGGCCCGCGGGAACTCCCTTGACATCGGTCCCCCATTTGCGTGCGACCTTGATAGCGCTTTCGACCGCTTCGGCGCCGCTGTTCATCGGCAACACCATGTCCTTGTCGCACAGCGTCGCCAGCGCCGCGCAAAAGCGCCCCAGTGCTTCGGCGTGAAACGCACGGCTGACCAGAGTCACGACGTCGAGTTGTGCGTGGGCGGTCGCGATGATCTCCGGGTTGCGGTGCCCGAAATTCACCGCCGAGTACGCGGCCAGACAGTCCAGGTAACGGCGCCCCTCGACATCGGTGATCCATGATCCCTCGGCGCTGGCCGCCACCACCGGCAGCGGTGAATAGTTGTGAGCGGTGTAGCGCTCGTCCACCGCGATTGCTGATGCGGTCAGCGCGCCGGGGCCGGGGATCACGGTGTCCAGGACTGTCATGAATACACCTCCAGCGTGCAACATTTAACCGAGCCGCCACCCTTGAGCAGCTCGGACAAATCGATACCGATGGGTTCGAAGCCGGCGTCGGCTAGCTGCTCGGCGAACCCGACGGCAGCGACCGGATGCACGACATGGCGACCGTCCGAGACGGCATTCAGGCCGAACACATAAGCATCGGCAGTATCCACCACGATGGCGTCAGGGAACAAGGTCTCCAGATGCGCTCGTGATACGTAGGTAAATGCTGGCGGATAGTAGGCGATGGTCGTGTCGTCGAGCACGGTCAGTGCGGTATCGAGATGGTAAAAGCGCGGATCGACCAGTTGCAGGCTCACGACCCGACGCCCGAAGATCTCGGCGATCTCGACGTGTGCCCGGGGGTCGGTCCGGAAACCCGTTCCGGCCAAGATCATCTCGCCCACTGGCAGCAGATCTCCTTGGCCCTCGTTAACATGCCGAGTCTGAACCGGGCGGTACCCGTGCGACCTCAGCCACTCCGCATATGCTTCCGACTCATGTTGACGCTGAGGGTATTTGAAGTGCGCAACCACGGCCGTGCCGTCGAGTATCAACCCGCCGTTGGCGGCGTAGACCATGTCGGGCAGGCCGGGTACCGGCTCGACCAGGTCGACGATGTGCCCCAACTGTCGGTAGACGTCGTGCAGGTGCCGCCACTGAGCTATCGCGACGTCTCTGTCGACGGGGTTGGTGGTGTCCATCCACGGATTGATCGCGTAGTCGACCGCGAAGAACTGCGGAGGCGTCATGACGTAGTGCCGAATCCGCGCCCGGCGTTCGGTTGTGGTGGCGGTGTGATGCCGCGCTGTGGTCCCAGACTCCGCGAACATCGTCATAAATCAACGGTATGGGAGGAGTGACACGCAATCTATCGAAGATTATTGCTTCTGTAGCCCACTTTTATTGCGTCAAATGCCATAATGCGAGGGTCTGTTGTGACAGGAGGTGATGTGGACCGGTTGGATGGCATCGACGAGCAGATTCTCGCTGAGCTCGCCCAGCATGCCCGGGCGACATTCGCCGAAATCGGCGAGCGGGTGCGGTTGTCGGCCCCCGCGGTCAAACGGCGCGTCGACCGGATGCTCGACAGCGGCGTGATCAAGGGTTTCACCACCGTCATCGATCGGACCGCGGTGGGTTGGAACACCGAGGCCTATGTACAGGTTTATTGCCATGGCCGAATCTCGCCAGATGAGCTGCAGCGAGCCTGGATCGACATTCCCGAAGTCGTCAGCGCCGCCACGGTAACCGGAACCGCCGACGCCATCCTGCGGGTGCTGGCACACGATGTGCGGCATTTGGAAGACGCCCTGGAGCGAATCCGGACCAGCGCCGATATCGAACGCAGTGAGAGCATCGTCGTGCTGTCGAACCTCATCGATCGGTCACGCCCGCAGGGGTGACCAACCGCCGGCCTTCGCAGTCGTGTATGAACTCCAAATGACCACTAGCTCAGGCGGCAACGGAATTCTGATCGTCGGCGGGGGACTCGCCGCGACCCGGACCGCTGAGCAACTGCGTCGGGCGAACTTCACCGGTCCGGTCACCATCGTCAGCGACGAGGTCCATCTGCCGTACGACCGCCCCCCGCTGTCGAAGGAGGTCCTGCGCAGCGAAGTCGACGACGTGACGCTCAAGCCGCGCGAGTTCTACGACGAGCAGAACATCACCTTGCGGCTGGGGTCGGCGGCCGGCGGCGTCGACACCACGGCACAGACGGTCACGCTCGACGACGGATCCACGCTCGGCTATGACGAACTCGTCATCGCGACAGGCCTTGTACCGCGGCGCATTCCGGCATTCCCCGACTTGGACGGTATCCGGGTGCTGCGTTCGTTCGACGAAAGTCTGGCCCTGCGCCGGCACGCGTCCGAAGCACGGCACGCGGTGGTGGTCGGCGCCGGATTCATCGGCTGTGAGGTCGCAGCCAGTCTGCGCGGATTGGGAGTCGACGTCGTGCTGGTCGAGCCGCAGCCCGCGCCGCTGGCGGCCGTCCTTGGCGAACAGATCGGCGGACTGGTGGCCCGGCTGCATCGCGCCGAAGGGGTCGACGTGCGCACCGGTGTCGGAGTCGCCGAGGTCCGGGGCAGCGGTCACGTCGAGACCGTGCAGCTGACCGACGGCACCGAGTTCAGCGCCGATCTGGTCGTCGTGGGCATCGGGTCGCGGCCGGCGACCGATTGGCTCGACGGCAGCGGTATCGAGGTCGACAACGGCGTGATCTGCGACGCCGCCGGCCGGACCAGCGCGCCCAACGTGTGGGCTCTCGGCGATGTGGCGTCCTGGCGCGACCCCAAGGGACACCAAGTGCGCGTGGAACATTGGAGCAACGTCGCCGAGCAGGCTCGTGCGGTCGTGCCCGCGATGCTCGGCCAGGACGCACCGTCGGCTGTCGTCGTCCCGTATTTCTGGAGCGATCAGTACGACGTCAAGATCCAATGCCTGGGTGAGCCCATCGCCACTGACACCGTGCACATCGTCGAGGACGACGGTCGCAAGTTTCTCGCTTTCTACGAGCGCGACGGCGCGGTGGCCGGCGTCGTCGGCGGCGGTATGCCCGGCAAGGTGATGAAGGCGCGCGCGAAAATTGCTGCTGCCGTGCCGATTTCCGAAGTACTCGGGTAACGCGATCTGCGAATTCAATCCAAGAACTGCTCAAGGGCATTGCGCACAGCGGGAAGCGCTTTTGCGGCTTGATGTTCGATGAGCGCGGCCTCTGCGGCCATGCCTACCCACAACTGCGCGCTCTCATAGGGGTGTGGACGTTTGAGGGCGACGAAGTCCGCCTCGCACAGCTCGGCGCTTGCGTGGTTGCGACGAGCGATTTCGTCGGTGACAGCGGGCTCAGCGCGAGCTTCCAGCAACAGGGCGCGCACACCGCGGTCGCGTAGGCATCCGTCGAGGTAGGTGTGTGCGACGCAGGTCAGGCGACGACGCCCGGGCGGCATGCCGTCGATGGCTGCTTGAATTCGGGTGGTCAAGCGTTCATGGAATTCTCGGTGCAGCGCAAGGAGATACGAGGCGCGGTCGCCGAAATGGTGAAAGAAGGTGCCTTTCGCCACGCCGGCTTCCTGCACGATGAGATTGACGCTCAAGCCGGCCAACCCGGTGCGCTCGGCCAGCCGCAGGCCGGCGTCGATGAGCGCTTCTCGGGTTTTGGCCATTGCCTCCTTGCGCACACCTTTAGGCGCAGCGGATGGCATCGAGGTCATGCCGGCACTCTAACCGCCGCTCTGCGTGCGGCCTTGCGCTGACCGCGCCGTGCCAGCAACTCGCCGTACTGTTCGCAGACGTGGATCACCCCGGTGAGTTGATAGGTGATCCAGCCCTTGTGGGTGGACGGCAGGTTGTGCTCGAAGAATCGGTGGCCGGCGATCTGTAAGAGCCACCCTCCGAGGAACATTGGCAGTCCTGCTCGGGGTTTGGTGAACAGCAGCGGGATTCCGGCTGCGATGACAGGTGTGCCGACCATGTGCGTGAATCGCGCGCCACGGCTGGTGTGTTGGGTTCGGTAGTAGGCCATCTTGTCCGAAAACGGCGCGTCAGTTGCGGGGGCAGTCATCGATCGCTCCTTGAGTTAGAGACAGCCCCAATGTACCGTTGACTGACCGGTCGGTCAATGAAAGGACGAGAGATGGTCACAATGGTCGAGACGCGAGTGGGGAAGGTTGCCTACAGCGACGTCGGAGAAGGGCCCGCGGTGGTGCTGCTTCACGCCACGTTGCATGACCGCCACGATTTCGACCCAATCGCCGCACCCCTTAGTCGCGACCACCGTGTGATCGCACTGGACTGGCCGGGGCACGGCGAGTCGCCGGCGCCAGTGTCGAATTATCAGCCGACTGCCGCCTCGTTCGCGGATGTTCTTGCCGATGTGGTTGCGGCACTGAACCTTCAACGTGTGGCATTGATCGGAAACTCCGTTGGTGGTTTTGCCGCCGCACGACTGGCGATCGCCGACCCGCAACTGGTGTCACGACTGGTCTTGGTCAACAGCGGCGGGTTCATCGCAAGCCCGGTGACCAACCTCTACTGCCGCTTGCTCGGTACCCCGGCAGTGATGAAACGAGTCCTGCCGCGCTCCATTCGCAGCTATATGAAGGCATCCAGCGACAACGACAACGCCGTGCAAGAACGCGCGCTGGCACGGGCGAGCACTCCAGAGGGTGTATTGCTCACGGCGTCGATGTGGCGTAGCTTCGCCGCGCGCGAATACGATCTGCGTCCACGCGCAGACCGCATCACCGCGCCATGCCTGGTGATCTGGGGATCGAAAGACACCGCAATCCCTATGCGGCTAGGCCGATCCACTGCCGACGCGATACCGGGTGCGCGACTGGAGGTCCTGCCAACCGGCCATATCCCGTTCTCCTCGGACCCTGCTGGATTCTTGGCCGTTGCCGCGCCGTTTCTGGCTGCCGCACGCGACAGCGTGCAGTGAGTGGAAACGAGTCGGCCTAGAACTCGCCGAGATAGAAAGGCAAGCCCTGGTCGTCGGTGCACTCTGCCTGCATCCCGTGTGGCTGCCGCACCGGCTCCGCGAGCAGCGCCCGGGCGGCGTCCTTTGGGTCCGGTAACGCGCTCAAACTCTTATCGTCGCGGTGGCGCCGGAAAGTCCGACGGGTAAGCGAGAAAAATTTTTCAGGGCCCCGCTATTCCCAGGTTACCGGCGGACCGTGTGGCGAACACACGCCCAGTAGCCGGTCATCCCCGCCGGGCCAGCAGCGGGCACGGACCACGAACTCGACCGGAGCGTCCGGTGTTCGCCGATGTGGTTCCAGTGTCAAATGGGCGAACGGTGACTCGGCACGCGCGCGTGCCCCCAATTCATCGATCTCGGCCGAGACGATTTCCTGCTCGGTCACCGACAGGTACTGCCACATGATCGAATGCCACAGCACGGTAAGTGAGCCGGCCGAAACCTCCAGGTCCGCAACGGCGTCGGTGGCATTGCGGAGGTGCAACGGCGCCGGCACCCGCCGGGCAATATCGATCGCGCCGCGTAACCGCTCCAGCCGCGCCGGCTGGTCGGGCCAGACATAGCTCAGCAACGTCAACTCGCCATCGGAGCTCGTCGCGTCCAGCGGCGCGATGTCGTAGCCGTGACGCTCGGCGATCGCCAAGCCCGCGGCGGGAGGCAGTGGGCCCCGCCACGCATCGTCGACGATCACCGGTGAATCGGCCGGGCCCCACTCGCCGCCCGGATGGCGGTAACGGTAATGGTCGGCGCGCAGGTTCAGCCCGGCACTGCAGCCGATCTCGAAAAGCCTTACCGGCGGTTCGAATCGGTCGACCAGAGCCAGCAGACCACCGATCAGCGCGGCCGACCGGCCCACCTCGTTGGTCTGTGGTGGCTGATCAAGAGCGCCGCGCAGATAGTCGGCGTGCTCGGAGGCGGCCCGCACGATATCGGGCCATCCGGCTTCGGTATCCCAGTGCCCGCCGACACTGGGATACCAGCGGCGTAGCGCCGGTGCGCGGCCGTCGAGAACCAACCGGTGCAACCCGCCGAGCAGTCTCAGCGGCAAAGCCAGGCGGCCAGAATCGTTTTCGTGTCCGGCCAGGATCGCCGCGAACACACCGTCGGCTTCGACGTCGGCGGCCACCTGCTGTAACACCTCGCCGTACATCGACGAACCCATGCCCGCGCAGACCTGCCCCTGCAGCTGAATGGTCTGCAGCAACCGGCTCATCGGTCCAGGTCCTGCAGTCCGGCGCGGACGACGTCGAACGCGTCGCCAACCGCCTCCGGCAGCGCGACGGATTCATCGTCCAGCCAGTGCTCGTAGGCGCTCAGCGCCACGCCGAGCATCATCCACGCGACCGTCTGCGGCGTCAGGTCGGTGGTCTTGGCGCCGGTTCGGCGTGCCACGAAACCCGCGATCACGTCGCGCCACCCCGCATACATCGTCATCGAATATGCCTGCAGCTCAGCCGTTTGCAGGATCACCCGCATCCGCTGCCGATGACGGACAGTTTCGGACTCGTCAAAGGTGTTGAACGACAAGAGCGCATCGCGCAGCGCCTCGCCGAGCGGCATATCCGGTTCGACATGGTCCAGCAGGTCTCGCAGGTGCTGCAGGTGAGCGTCGAAGTCCCCCCAGGGAATTGCGTTCTTCGACGCGTAGTAGCGGAACACGCTCCGGCGGGCGATGCCGGCCGCTTGCGCCACGTCGTCGACGCTCACCTCCGAGAATCCGCGGTCGGCGAACAGCGCCAGCGCGACGTCGGTGATGTGCTGCGGGGTGGTGGACCGGCGACGGCCGACCCGAGGCTGCTGCTGCGCCATGATCCCCCGCCCTTCCATTCCGGCACTCGATGCCATATTCTGACTGAGATTTTGACCACATCGACTCGAATTGTCGACCCCCGAACGAACGAAAGGCAACGTCATGGAGCCGAACCAAAAGATGGATAGCGACGCCGGAGCCGCCTTGCCGGCGACATCCAAATCAGAGCTCGTCACCGAGACCCTGGTTGAAGAGGTGTCCATCGACGGGATGTGCGGGGTCTACTGATCGTGAGCGCCCCCGCACAGGGGCTGGATGGCCCCGCTCCTCAGCGGGCCGTGACCCGGCCCGCATCGTCGACGAGCGGGCGGGGCGAGTTCGATCCCGATCGCGCATGGCGGTTGCACCCACAGGTGGCCGTGCGGCCAGAGCCCTTCGGTGCGCTGTTGTATCACTTCGGAACTCGCAAACTGTCGTTCCTGAAGAACCGCACCATCCTCGCGGTGGTGCAATCGTTGGCCGAATATCCGGACGTCCGCGCCGCCTGCCGGGCCGCAGGCGTTGAGGACTCGCAGCAGCAGCCCTACTTGCATGCGCTCGGCGTGCTGGCCGGGTCTCACATGCTGGTGCAGGCCGAGGCGAAGGAGGCAGCATGACGCGCGCCGGCGACAATGCAGAGCGAAGCGATGGGGTGGGGGCACGCCCCCTCGCCGCCGCGCGGCTGGGGGTACCCCCACCCGCTTACGGGGGAGAGCGGCGCATATGACATCGACGGTGCCACGTCTCATCGAGCAGTTCGAACATGGGTTGGACGCACCCATCTGCCTGACCTGGGAGCTGACCTACGCGTGCAATCTGGCCTGCGTGCATTGCCTGTCGTCGTCGGGCAAACGCGATCCGCGTGAGCTGTCCACACCGGACTGCAAGAACATCATCGACGAGCTGGAACGCATGCAGGTGTTCTACGTCAACATCGGCGGCGGAGAACCGACTGTGCGGCCCGACTTCTGGGAGTTGGTGGACTATGCCACCGCTCACCACGTTGGTGTGAAGTTCTCCACCAACGGCGTGCGGATCACTCCCGAGGTGGCGGCCCGGCTGGCGGCCAGCGACTACGTCGACGTCCAGATCTCGCTGGACGGCGCGACGGCCGAGGTCAACGACGCCGTGCGCGGTCCCGGGTCCTTCGCGATGGCCATCCGGGCGCTGGAGAACCTCGCCGCCGCCGGATTCTCCGACGCCAAGATCTCTGTGGTCGTGACGCGCCACAACGTTGATCAGCTCGACGAATTCGCCTCGCTGGCAAGCCGATACGGCGCAACGTTGCGTATCACCCGATTGCGGCCCTCTGGCCGCGGCGCCGATGTCTGGGACGACCTGCACCCGACCGCCGACCAGCAGGTCCAGCTCTACCAGTGGCTGGTTGCCAAGGGCGATCGAGTGCTGACCGGCGACTCCTTCTTCCACCTGTCCGGGCTGGGCGAACCGGGCGCGTTGGCCGGCCTGAACATGTGCGGCGCGGGGCGGGTGGTGTGCCTGATCGACCCGGTCGGCGACGTGTACGCCTGCCCGTTCGCCATCCACGACCGCTTCCTGGCCGGAAACGTGTTGTCCGACGGCGGGTTCGACAACGTCTGGAAGGATGCCCCGTTGTTCCGCGAGCTCCGCGAGCCACAGTCCGCGGGCGCGTGTGGCAGCTGTGGGCACTACGACAGCTGCCGCGGTGGTTGCATGGCGGCCAAGTTCTTCACCGGCCTGCCGATGGACGGACCCGACCCGGAGTGCGTCCAGGGCTACGGCGCGCCGGCGCTGGCACAGGAACGCGACAAACCACGTCCAGCAGGTGACCACTCGCGCGGGCGGCGGAAGAGCGGACCCGTACCGCTGACGCTGTCCATGCAGCCACCCTCACCGCCGCAGCGGCTGTGCAACGAAAGCCCGGTCTAGCCGTGGCCCGTGACGTCTGGTTCGAGACGGTTGCCATCGCGCAGGAACGCGCGAAGCGGCGGCTGCCCAAGTCGTCCTATGCCGCGTTGGTGGCAGCCAGCGAGAAAGGGCTGACCGTTTCCGACAATGTCGAGGCGTTCGGTGAGCTGGGTTTCGCGCCGCATGTGGTCGGCGCGCTCGAGAAGCGTGATATGTCGACAACTGTTATGGGACAAGAGATTTCCCTACCGGTGATCATCTCACCCACGGGTGTGCAGGCGGTAGATCCGGACGGCGAGGTGGCTGTCGCCCGCGCGGCCGCGGCGCGCGGCACGGCGATGGGGTTGTCGTCGTTCGCCAGCAAGCCGATCGAGGACGTGATCGCCGCCAACCCGAAGTTGTTCTTCCAGGTCTACTGGTCGGGCGGGCGCGACGTGATCGCCGAGCGTGTCGAGCGAGCCCGGCAGGCCGGCGCCGTCGGTTTGATCGTCACGACCGACTGGTCGTTCTCGCATGGCCGGGACTGGGGCAGCCCCAAGATCCCGGAGCAGATGAATCTGCGGACCATGCTGCGGATGTCACCGGAGGTGATCACTCGGCCCGGTTGGCTGTGGAGATTCGGCAAGACGCTGCGTCCACCGGATCTGCGGGTGCCTAACCTGGCCCGCCGGGGTGAGCTCGGGCCGCCGTTCTTTGCCGCCTACGGGGAGTGGATGGGCACTCCGCCGCCGACCTGGGCGGACATCGCCTGGCTGCGTGAACTGTGGGGCGGCCCATTCATGCTCAAGGGCGTGATGCGGCTCGACGACGCGAAAAGGGCTGTGGATGCCGGTGTTTCGGCAATCTCAGTCTCCAATCACGGCGGCAATAACCTGGACGGCACCCCGGCGGCGATTCGCGCGCTGCCCGCCATTGCCGACGCGGTCGGCGACCAGGTCGAGGTTTTGCTGGACGGCGGCATCCGGCGCGGCAGCGACGTCGTGAAGGCGCTGGCGCTGGGCGCGCGCGCCGTGATGATCGGCCGCGCCTACCTGTGGGGCCTGGCGGCCGCCGGGCAGCCCGGCGTGGAGAACGTGCTCGACATTCTTCACGGCGGTATCGACTCAGCCTTGATGGGTCTGGCGCGCGCCTCGGTGCACGACCTCAATCGGGACGACGTGCTGATGCCCGAAGGTTTCACCCGAACGCTCGGGGCGAGCCCACCCGCCGCAGGGGGAGCGTAGCCCCCTCGCAGATGCGAGACCAGAGGGTATGTTGATACTCACGTGGCGGACGTGGCGCCGGTAACCGGTCTTAGTGAACGGCCAGCAGGAAAAACTTTTTCGAGAGCGCCAACAACCGATGCACTGCAGGTGAATTCGTCTTACCATCACCGAGTGGTCCAGTCCGAACTCGGGGGCTCTGCGTCGAGCCTGCTACAAAGCATGCCGTTGGGGCTCACGATACCGGTTGGATCGACCGAGCAGCACGGGCCCCATTTGCCCCTGGACACCGACACCCGGATCGCGACCGCCGTCGCCCGCGAGGCGACCGCACGACTCGCAAGTGAACCCAGCTTGGAGTGGATGCTGGCGCCGGCGATCGCCTACGGCGACAGCGGCGAGCACCAGAGCTTCCCCGGAACGATCTCGATCGGTACCGACGCGCTGAGCGCGTTACTGCTGGAGTACGGCAGGTCGGCGACCTGCTGGGCGCAGCGGCTGCTCTTCGTCAACGGCCATGGCGGCAACATCGCGGCGCTGAGCCGCGCGGTGAACCGACTGCGGTCCGAAGGGCGTGACGCCGCGTGGTGTCCGTGCGTGGTCGCAGGCGGCGATGCACATGCGGGGCACACAGAAACTTCAGTATTACTGCATATTTCGCCGGATCACGTTCTGACCGACCGGTGGCGCGCGGGCAACGGCGCGCCGTTGTCCGACCTGCTGCCCTCGATGCGCAGCGGGGGAGTCGCGGCAGTAAGCGAGGTGGGGGTGCTGGGAGACCCGACCACCGCAACCGCTGCCGACGGTGAGCGGATCCTGGCGGAGATGCGGGGCAACCCGCTGGCACTGGTGGAGCTGCCGCGGGGACTGACGGCGGAGGAGCTGGCGGGCGGGTTCGGTGTGCTGACCCCGCCGGGGTTGCCGGTCCGGATCGAGGAGAGTTTCCTGCGGCGATGTGAGGCTCTGCCGCCGGCGGCCAGGCGGCTGCTGCTGGTGGCGGCGGCGGAGCCGGCGGGTGACCCGGTGCTGGTGTGGCGGGCGGCCGGGCGGCTGGGGATCAGCCCAGACGCAGCGGTCGCCGCGGAGGACGGCGGGCTGCTGGTGATCGGTGGTCGGGTGGCGTTCCGTCATCCG